>Ga0187779_10000009_pt1 | contig 158725 bp, 146 predicted proteins | sample 1015_Q2_SP10_10__FD_132435 | JGI IMG/M metagenome (GOLD analysis project Ga0187779, IMG submission 132435) | Tropical peat soil microbial communities from peatlands in Department of Meta, Colombia - 1015_Q2_SP10_10_MG | ecosystem: Environmental > Terrestrial > Soil > Wetlands > Peat | place...
CAACTACCAACAGGCGCGCCGAGCTGTAGCGCTCGAGAATGTTCCCCATCAAAGCCCCAGTCGCTTGGCGGGCGGCATGGGCGTCGACGACATAGATCGATGCACGCGGGATTTCGAGGTGGCGCAAGTCCGGTGCCAACATCGAGTCGAGCTGCTTGGAAGTGATCTGGAAGCCAGAGTCTTCGAGCAAACGATGGAATTCGGCTAGTACCATCGGGTGCGGCGAGAGCAGGCAGACTCGTAGACTCGACTTGCCGTTGGATTTGCTCATGCTTAACTAAGGCTAGCCGAACCACATGACATGGGCAAGGCGGGACACGGCCCTTGATTACATACCTGATACGGGTCTGGCTGTCGCCGAGGCTGGCCCCTAATTTGAACTTAGAAGGCGATTTGTAGCTCGGGGCGGAAGAAGTGATTGGACAACGCGAGTGAGATCAGTCCGCTTCCGCCGACGACTCGGTTGGAAATTGGCCGTTTCCGGGCATCTTCTGCCGCGGCCGCTTGGCTGGCAAACCAGCTTGGCGGACTTTGTAGAGCAACGCGCGGTAGCTGATCTTCAGGACCTCCGCTGCTTTGCGGCGATTCCAGTGATTTGCCTGAAGGACTTTCAGGATCACATCGCGCTCCATGTTGCGAGTGACCTGCTGGGCGATGTGTTTCAGCGGAATATTGCCGTCAGGAGTAGAGTTGTAGACGAGGTGCGCGGGGTGGCTTTCAGCCTGATCGGGGAAAAATGTCTCTTCCGAACCGAGAGCGACGTAACGAGCGATGCAGTTTTCCAGCTCGCGGATGTTGCCCGGCCAATCCCGCTGCTGCAGCAGGTGCACAGTCTCCTTCGACAGCGGAGGAGCTTCGCGCTGGAAGCGGCGATTGAATTGTTCGCGCAGGTATTCGGCGAGATACGGAATGTCATCGCGCCGATCACGCAGGGAAGGCAGGGTGAGGGCGATCACGTTGATGCGGTAAAAGAGGTCCGAGCGGAACGCGCCCGTCTCGATTTCACGTGAGAGGTTTCGGTTCGTCGCGCAGACGACGCGCGCATCGAGGCTTTTTTCTTCATGGTCACCGATGCGCACGAAATGGCCGTCCTGCAAGACATGAAGCAGCTTCGCCTGCAAACTTGCGTCGAGTTCGGCGATCTCGTCAAGGAACATGGTGCCGCCCTGCGCCATTTCCATACGGCCGGGCTTGGAAGTGTTGGCGCCGGTGAATGCGCCCTTCTGATAACCGAACAGCTCGCTTTCGATCAGCGTTCCGGGGATTGCCGGACAATTGACTTTGACGAACGGTCCGTTGCGCCACGGCGACTGCTGGTGGATGAATCGCGCAAGGACTTCTTTGCCGGTGCCGCTTTCACCGAGAATTAGAATCGGGACGTTGAGACCCGCCGCGCGGCCCACCTTTTGCCGAATTGTTTGCATGGCTGCGGATGGTCCGAAGTAGATGCGTTCGGGCGGAAGTTCGTGGGAGTGCGGTGGAAACGACGATTTCGCAGGCGCGGTCGATGCCATGAGCAGTCAGAAATTTAGATAGAGTGCGAATCGGGCCCGAGCTAGAGGAAGCACACCGGAAGCCAAACTTGTGTGCCAAGCGAGCGTGCGCAAAATGTTTCCGGGATCCTGTGGATATCTCGGCGGCTTTTTCAATTCGCTCAATCTATTGAGCTTAGGGAGTCGCCTCGCGAGCCCACAAGTGTGGGAGCGAGCGCAGAGGCAGCTGTTTTGAGATGAATCGCTTGAAAAATGTTGTCACTTTCAGGAAGGGCAATTCCCAGTGAGTTGGCAATCGGAGTTCCTTGGAGCTATTTACAGGCGAACCCAAAAAGATTGCGCGGGAACAATGCGCCACAGAGGGTACTGGAACGCTTGAGAGGGTGTGATGCCGGTGAAGTGGAGCTTATGCGTGAGAGCCTTCGCCGCGAATGATGTCGTAGCGTTCAATCACAGCGGCCACGCCGACAGTTTCTTGCAAATCTTCCGGGTGCTTATCGACGCGAACTACACGGCCGTGAGCGCGAACGAAGACTTCCGCGCCGCGAGTAATCTCGGTGGGAAGCGTCAACGTGAAATCGACCTCGGTGCCGGGCGCAAGATCATTTTGCAGAGTGAAGTAAACTCCGCGCGTGGAGATATCGCGGGTCTGGCCACTCTGCGTGCGGGGTTCCCGGTTGATCGGCATGCGGATGTTGACGGGAAGCGACAAATCGTAGCGACGCGCCATGCGGCGTTCAGTCATGGCTGCGGCTCCATCACGACTGGATTAGATTTCACAGTCTTCCCCCCAGAAACTAAGTCAGCAATCGGTTTTCCAAAACACCCGCTACAGGTTCAACTTATGAGGCCGACCCTCAGAACTGCAGCTTTGCCTAGTCCTCTAGCTTGGCTGGAAGAGAGAGGGTAAACAAACCCTTTGAAAACAACGTCGATTCTAGTTCGTCTTTCGGGTGCGTGAACTCAGCGACCCGATTCGCATGCAATGAAGCGTTGCACGCCGCCTGTTTCGGAGCGGAATACTAGACCAACCCGATGTCAAATAGAAAGCGGTATTTCAATGAATGTGCTCTAGATATGCAACTATTTTCCGGGATATAGAACTACGCCCACTACCAAGACCATGAGTCGAATTGAACCAGACTCGAGCGCGGAGAGTATGCATTCCCGGATGACAGGCGATCGAAAGGGAATACCGCGACCGCAGTAGGCAGTTCTCGAGAGGAGCGGATTGCCTATGAGCCGCGGACGGCCGGCGCGACGGGAACTTCGTCGGCCGGAGTTGCAGCCTTGGATGCCGCTTCTCTTGCCGCCGCCACTTTCGCAGCTTCCTTGGCCGCGGCGGAGCGGGCCCCGCGACCTGCATCAAGATTGAACTGCCGCATTTTGTAGAGCAGCGCTTTGTAGCTGATTCCAAGCATTCGCGCCGCATCTTTGCGGCACCAATTCGTTTTGTTCAGCGCGTCGGCGATTGCTTCCATCTCGGCTTCATCTTTCAGGCCACGAACGAGGGCCTTGAGCCCTTGTTCTTTCGGCGCGGGCACCTCCTCGCGCGGAGCGACACGTGCCTGCTGGCTCGTCATCTCCAAAAGTTCGCGGAAGCTGCCAGCGTCGTCTTCGAGGATCACGTAACGCTTGACGAAATTCTCAAGCTCGCGCAAGTTGCCGGGCCACGGATAGCGCATTGCGGCCTCGAGCAGGTTCTTCGAAGGGTCCGGCGGAGTCTTCTGATATTTTTCGCTGTACTTCACGAGGAAATGGCGGAAGAGAAGCGGGATTTCGCCCGTACGCTCGCGGAGCGGCGGAATGTGGAGCGACAGGACGTTCAAGCGATAGTACAAGTCTTCACGGAATTTGCCGCTGCGCATCGCCTCCTTGACGTCGACGTTTGTAGCAGCGAGAACGCGAACGTCCACGTTTACAACAGACCGCGCGCCGAGGCGCGAATATTGGCCGTCCTGCAGCACGTGCAACAGTTTTGCCTGGAGGTGCGGGCTCATTTCCGCGATTTCGTCGAGGAAAATCGTGCCCTTGTTCGCGAGCTCAAATTTTCCGGGCTTGGCGCGCACCGCGCCGGTAAACGCTCCCTGCTCGAAGCCGAACAATTCCGATTCGAGCAGCTCGCCCGGCAGAGCCGCGCAGTTGACTTTGACGAAAGGCTGCTGCTGCCTCCTGGAACGCAGATGGATCATGCGGGCGACAACTTCCTTGCCGACGCCGCTTTCTCCGCTGATGAAAATGGGTACGTCGACCGGAGCAATCTGCAGAATCTGCTGGCGGATTTTCACCATCTGCGGGCTGGCGGCCAGGAACGAAATGTCTTCGGTTAGGGCTTCACAGTACTCGCGCAGGGCCTCGTTTTCCGTGCGTAGCTGCTGCTTCTGCTTCACTTTCAGAAACGCGGCGTCGAGCTCGGCTTTCTCAAACGGCTTCGTCAGGTAATCAAGGGCGCCGAGACGAATGGCTTCTACGACGGTATTCACTTCGTTGGCGCAGGAAAGCATGATCACGTTGAGGGAGCGATCGACCTGCATCAACTGGCGCAAAGTTTCGAGGCCGTCGATCTCCGGCATCAGCACGTCGAGGATGATGAAATCGGGACGCTCTCCCTCGCCAATTGCCTTCAGCGCTTCTTTGCCATTCGAGAGCGTCTCGACCTGGAAGCCGTCGACTTCGAGCAGGGTCCGGAGATATTTCCGGATACTCGGCTCATCGTCCACCACCATGATCTTCTCTTTGTTGGCCATCGTCATTTTCCACGCACCTGTGTCCTGCGGCACCGCCTACTCGAGATGAATCGGAAGCAGAAACGAGAACGAACTGCCGCGGCCGAGTTCACTGTCGACCCAGATCTTGCCGCGATGCGCCTGGATCAGCCGTTTCGTGATCGCGAGTCCCAGACCCATGCCCGAAGAGGATGGATCAACCCGCACAAATTCCTCGAAGATTTCCTGGTGAAATTCGGCTGCGATTCCGCTGCCCGTGTCGGTGACTGTCACGAATATGCTATTCGGCGGCTGTCCGCGCCGCAGCCGCCGGTCCTCGGCGGGCGCTGTCTCCGAGACACGCCGCTCCCAAAAGTGCGTCTGAGCCACCAAATGCACCGTCCCTTGCGACGGAGTGTGTTTCAGTGCGTTATCGAGAAGATTGACGATGCACTGCTGCACTTTCTGATAATCAAAGCGGAAAACAGGCAAATCTGCAGCCACTTGGACATCCAGCCGCACGTTGGCGCGCTGAAACGCGTCCTTCCATCGCGCCACCAGATCGTTGATGCAATCGCGCAGATCATTCTCGTGTAGTTGCAAGATGAGTTTTCCACTCTCGAGCGCCGAGTAGTTCAGAAACATCGAAACCAGGCGCACCAGGCGGTCGCAACTCTCCTTCGATTCTCGGAGAATATCGATCTGGCGTTCACTGAGTTTTCCCAGTGAACCCGTTAGCAGCAACTCGTAATAGCCCTTCATCACCGCAAGCGGAGTTTTGAGCTCGTGCGCCGCGGACGCGAGAAAGACAGTTTTTTGCCGGTTCGCTTCCTGGAGCCGCAAATAAGCGGCAAGAAGATTTCGGTAGGTGATTTCCCGCTCCTGCATCAGCTCCTGAACGGTCTGGCGCATCTCGGTCTCCTCGGCGGGAGGCTCGGGAGGAGCCGGTTCCAAGAACACGGCGAGCCAGTCGGGTTCTGGAAGCCAGCGTATTCTTCCGCGAAAAGTGCCGGCGGCGCATTGGACAGGGAGATTGACCTCTTGCTCGCCGGCCTCGAGTTGACTGAGAACGTGCTTTCGATCCGCACCGAGAATATCGCGGAAAAGATCAGGAGCAGAGGTCCCTGCGGAGGCTTGCATGCGGATCGCGTCTTGCGCGTGAAGATTCGAGAAAAGAATATTTCCGCCGCGATCGGAAACTAGCAGCGGGCGGTCAACGGCATCCAAGAGGCTCGCGACGGTTTGAAAGGTCGCCTGGCCGCTCGTTTGCTTGTCAACAACCGCAGTCTTGGACAACCCGCCCTCCGATGCCGGTTCCGGCGCGCAAAGAAAGCGTTATCAATCCTGCCTAGATCGCCGAGGGATGCGCTTGAGGTTCTGTATGCTCGCAAAATGCACCAAATAGTGTCAATGGGAAACGGGTCCTACAATTGCACACTCTTGGAAAGCAATTGCCGAAAATTTGCATATTTTCATTCAGTCAGCATCCACGGTTTCCCGGGCGTCGCTGTATCGCATTGAATTCACTGGGCTTCATCGAGGCAGTTTCGCGGCTAGGAACTTGCACGTAGATCGCAGCATAGAGTAGTACTAATACTCGCGTACCAAATGAGAGCTCGCGAAGACGCCGCAATGCCGAAGCTAGGCCTGCCTGCACTGGTCGACGAGCGCAGGCGTTTCCAACGCATCCATTTGCAGGTACCGCTGTTCATTCGCGGAAGAGATGCGCACGGCGACCAGTTTGTCGAGCTTGCCAAAACCCTCGATATAAGCGCGCTTGGCGCGTTTATCACGAGCCCGCGTCAATTGGCCATCGGCGCGGTCGTCACTTTGACGATCCCCGCCCCGTCAATCACATCTTCGGCACTGGTTCCGGCCGGAATGCCGCCAATCCAAGCGCGAGTAAGGCGGCAACAGGAAGCCGGGGATGTCCACCTGGTGGGAGTCGAGTTTCTCAAGCCGATTGGTTGATTTCGGCACGATCATCCGCTTACCTCTACCTGCGACGGACACTGGCCTTTTGTGGAATTCGTTTTCCCTTTCTTTTGTCCGAGAGTCCGGTCGGGACGGACAATCGTTGTCGTAGGCCTAATCTTTCGTCTAGCAGCAAGTTACGGCTACCAGCCGGGATTCATTCCGGCCTGCAAATGGACTGTTCCGTGCTATAAGTTAGATGCCCCGCAGATGTCCCCCTGTGTCAGGGTAGGTAGGAATAGCTCGGACACTTATTGATGGCCCAGCCCGGCGAATCATTTCAGCCGAAGCCTTCGGCGGAAGACTCATTCCTCGACCTGCTCGTGGAGACCCTGGAAGGGCTCGACGAATCCGCACGCGCTCAATTTCTGCGTCAATTCTTCCGAACCATCGCGCAGATTGAACTCACGGAAGAGCAGAGCACCGAATACTGGTCGAAAATTCTGCAATGGCGTCGCGAACTCACAGCAGGTGTGGGCCGAAGAGTTTCGCTCAAAACAGCGATGGTCGATGTGCTTTCGTCGACGAGCTCTCTTCGCGTGCCGATTCTCGTGGAATACGACGAATTCAAGAAGCTGCAGATCAACGCGGCCACCGATGCGCTCACGGGCCTCTACAATCGGCGGCTGTTCGACGAATATCTTGAAAAGGAGTTGAACCGCGCCAAACGCTACGGCCAGCAGCTCGCCATCGCAATCCTCGATCTCCACAGATTGAAGGAAGTGAACGACCGTTACGGACATTTGCAGGGCGACCATGTGCTTCAGATCGCGGCCACGACGCTTCGCACAACGCTGCGCGCTTCGGATTTTGCTTTCCGCATTGGTGGAGACGAATTCGCGCTGCTGCTGCCGGAAACCGACGCCGAGCAGGCCGTCACGCTGTGCCGACGCGTCCGAGCCGAGTACGAGAACCAACTCAGACCGCTGAAAATGGATATCGATGTCACGCTGGATTTCGGCGTCGCGGTTCATCCGCAGGACGGCGATCAAAAGGCCGCGCTCCTGAGCGTTGCCGACGAAAGACTCTATGCACTGAAACATTCAACCCGGGTGCCACCGCGTGTTGCGCCCGTGGAAGCGGAGAGGCCGCGCGTGGAAGCCGCAGCACCTCCTCCGCCCCGAGAAACGCCGGCTGCACCGCCGCCGCGCGTTCCTCCGCCGCAACCTCCCAGGCCGACCGTTGTGCCTACTCCGACTCCGCCGCCCCACGCCGAGGGCAGGAAATGGGAGCGGGTCTCGCTAGCCGGCACCAAAGCCCACGCGGTGTTTGCCGAGCTTGGTCAGAGAACAGCCCGAGTAATCGACTTGAGCTACGGCGGTGTCTCTCTCCAAATAGAGGGCCAAAACGACCTGCCCAGCCAGTTCAACGCCGTGCTGCACGTGCCGATCCTGCCGCCCGTACGGGTTGTCTTGCGAAAGGTCTACACTTCGAGCACGGAGGGTGGCCGCATCCGCATCGGCTGCTCGTTCGTTTCCTAGTTCCGCGGACGTTGCGCGATCCCAATGCGGGCCAGTTTTCCACAGCTGTGGAATTCTTGCCCCAGACCTATCTCTGGACGGCCTAGCGAAGTTCGACGCTACGGGTTAACATGACTCTTCCGTCCCGGCTCCCCTGGGGTTTTTCGGTTACTTCGTGGCTCAGACGATCACATTGCCGACTCCCACTAACTCCAAGAAACTCGGGTTTGAAGTGTGGATGGAGCGTGTCCCCGAAAGGGCTGATCGAGCCGCGCGGGAATGGGATGCCGACGACGTCCACGACCTTCGCGTCGCGCTACGTCGCTGCCGCACGATGGCCGAAGCCCTCGACGAAGTGAATCCTAGTCCCGGATGGCGAAAGCTAAAGAAGGCCAGCCGCGATCTGTTTCATGCGCTCGGCGAGCTGCGCGACGCGCAGGTCGAGCGGGGATGGTTGAAGAAGTTGGGACCCTCCGGCGATCCGGTGCGAACACACATGCTGCGCTTGCTTGCGGGGCAGGAAAAGCTGCACCGCACGAATGCGGAGAAGGCGCTCGAGGCTTTTGACCGGAAGGCCTGGAAGAAGCTCGCGCGCAAACTGGCGCCGAAGGCGCAGTTCTTTCCACTGGAGAGCGTGGTGTTTCAGCGCCTAGCGCTGGCGCGGCTAAACGAAGCGGCCGAGCTGTTTCAGAAAGCCCGCAAGAGCCGCAGCACCTTGGCCTGGCACCGTCTGCGAATCGGCATCAAGCACTTTCGATACATCGTCGAGAATTTTCTGCCGCAGCGCTCGGAGGTCTGGAGCGGGGACCTCACGCAGATGCAGGATCTGCTGGGTGAGGTGCACGACATGGACGTGCTGCGCGCCAAGATCCGGCGCAGTTGTCCGCGGCTCAGTGCGGCTTCTGTGGCGCAGTGGAATGAGAGAATCGATACGAAGCGAAAGGCCTGTCTCGAAGAGTTTCTCCAATTGAGCGCGGGACCCAACTCGCCGTGGCTCACCTGGAGGGCGGGATTTCAATGGGGCCACGCGCTCGTGGCGGCCTCGGCCCCGGCGGCACGCCGCACCGCGTAATTCTGCGCCCTAGTCCCCCAAGTCGCGCAGGATTTTCGGACTCAACAGCCAGATCAACTGCCACCTGCCGTGCCCGCCTTCTTGCTCGAAACAAGCGACGCCGGCTTTCTTCAGCGTAGTAAACATCCCGCGTGCTCCCGCAAGTTGTGCGATCAGGAGATCGACGTGCGGAGCGTGGCCGCAGCACATGACTTCCTTGGCTCGAAGCTTCGCGATGTCGTTCATGATCGTGGCGGGATTTTCCGCGGGCTTCAGAGCTTCGCTGACGCGGATCTTTTCCGGCGAAAAGCCGAGCGCCTCGGCGAGAATTTCCGCCGTCTGCGCCGCGCGGACAAGTGGGCTCGTAATCAGCACGTCCGGCTTCGCACCAAGCGCTTGCAGCCCAAGCGCTGCGGCACGCGTCTTTTGCACGCCTCGCGCAGTGAGAGGACGCTCCGGTTCGGGCGGACATTTGGGATCGGTGCGATCAACAGCAATTCCGTGGCGGACCAAATAGAGGATCATGCCTTAGGCGACCTGCTCGCGGCGCTGGGCCCGACGGAATTCCGCCTTGAGGTGAAATTCCTTTTCGAAGAGATCGGACTTGCGCTGAAGGCCTGCGATGTCGAGCCGCGTACCCTCGGCGGCTTGAATCAGGAAGATCGCGCGGCGGCCGGCGATTTGCACGTCGACGCCGGAAATCATTTGCGCGTGTTCCGATTCGAGCTTCTCAGCGACGCGCAGCAGCGAAGTCAACAGGCGAAGATCTCTTCGCTTCTGGTTGTCGAGCGCCGCGTAGGAGGTGTGCGCAACCTGCGGCTCTGATTTGCAGTTATGGTAACGCACGAGCGCCGCGACCATTTCGCGTCTCCAGCCGCCTAGACCGGGGATTTCGCCGTAGCGGACGAGGTATTCTCCGTGCCGGTGGTGCGCCTTGCGATGAACGAAATGTCCAATGTCATGCAGCAGCGAGGCCATTTCGAGAATCAGCCGCATGTCCGAGTCCATCTCGTGGATGGGGCGCAATTGATCGAAAAGCGAGAGCGCAATCTGCGCCACTTGATCCGCATGCTGCGAATCAACGCTGTGGCGGCGCGCGAACCATCGGACGCCCGCGAGGAGTTTTTCGGCGCGGTCTTTTTCTTCAGCCGAAGCCATTGCGCCGGAATACTGCTCTTCGACCAAATCGAGCAACAACCCTTCGCGCACACCGACTCCCGGCACGAGAAGCGAGCGCACACCGAGCCAATGCGCGAGAGTCGTGATGATGATTGAGGCAATGCCCATCACCTCCGCGCGGTCCTTGCGAACGCGAAAGACTCTCATGCGCGAGGGAACGTCCAGACTCAGGATGCGCCACATCTGATCCCGCAGCAGGCGAGTGTTGATGGTGGGCGATCTTTCGACGAAGGGCCCCGGAGCGATTCGTACCAGAGCTTCTGCATTACCTCCGCATGCGACCGCGATCGCGCGGGAAAGTTGCGGCCGGTTGGGCATGGAGCTGTGCAGCAACGAAAGGATATGGTGACGCAGCCGCCGCAAGCGATCTTCGTCAATCGCGCCCTCAATCGCGAATGTCTCCATCAGGCGAATCGTTCCGAGGGGTAAGGCCACGCGCTGCTGCAGCCGGCCTCGGTCGAAGAAATTCAGTTCCAAACTTCCGCCGCCAAGATCAAAGATCAGTCGCGGGTGGACCCGATCGCCGAGAGCCCAATGCACCGCCGAGCAGACTAGGCGCGCTTCCTCCTGACTGCTGATAATCTCGAGCTCGATTCCGCTCTTGCGCCGGATGCGCTCCATCAACCGCCGGCAATTGCGGACCTCGCGCGCGGCGGACGTAGCGACGGCGCGATAGGCGCTCACGTGGTGGTGATCCATGCGATCTCGGAAGTGGCGGAAGGCGCGCGATGCGCGGGCGATCGTGTCGTCAGCGAGCATGCGATGCGTGAATGCGTTGTGGCCCAGACGCACGGAGGCGCGCTCGGTCTCAAGAATTTGAATCTGCTGCGGAGAAGTAGCTCGCGCGACGACGAGGCGAATGGCGTTCGATCCGGCGTCGATCGCGCTCAGTTGGACTGGGGCGGCCACTCGTCTTTTAGCGCCAGAGGTGCGCGAGCGCGTGCGAAGGCTTGTAGTGCGTGCTGCGAATTCCCAAGTGCGACGCGATGCGCTTGCGCAGCGCGCGATTCACCTCGGAAACGCTTGCTTCGCCATCGAGCTCGATGAAGCCGTGCCTTTTCGAAAGATATTCGAACTCGCGCTTGATCATCGACTGGTAGCGGATGAACGACTGGAACAGGTCGTTTGAAAGCGACATGTCGCGACCCGACTCCCAGTAGCTGATCGTCTGCGACTTCTTGAACTCGCGGTCGAATGCCACTTCCGGCCGGACATTCAGCCAGAAGGTCAGATCAGGACGCAGCGCCGTCTCGTAAATTCCGTGCACGTAGTCCCGGCTGATCCCGCGGACCGCCGCGCGAGCGATCAGCGTGAAGATATAGCGATCGGCGAGAACAATCAACCCCGAACGCAGCGCAGGCAAAATGCGGCGCTCGAGCTGGTCGAAGAAATCGGTGCTGTACATCAACGCGAGCGTGAGTCGCGTGACGGCGTTTTCGGCGAGAAGCGCGTCGATATCTTCGCCGACCAGATAAGACCGCCGCAAGCCCATCGTCTGGACAGCGAAGCCCTCGGATTCGAGCCACTCGGTGAGGAGGGAAATCTGCGTCGAGCGGCCTGAGCCGTCGGTTCCTTCAACGACGATCAGGCTGCCACTCAGTTCTTCTGGCTTGATTCCGGGAAGCGGGATTCCGTAAAAGCGCGAGGTGAGATCGCTGTTGCCGTTCTTGCCTTTCTTCGCGGATTTCGGCCGATGCCCGTTCGACGAGCCGTTGGAACCGGAATTGGAGCGGGCGCGCTTCATTTCTTTTTCGGCGCAAATCTTGCGAGATCGACGCGCTCGCCCACCAGATCGCGCATGAGCTTCTGAAGCTTATTGACGCGAACCGTTCCGTCCATCAGGACGAAGTTATCCGTCTCGATCATCTGGTCGTAGTTGTTCAGAATGCGTTCTTGAAAAATGCGGAAGCTTTCGGCGCGGTCGAGGGAAAGCCCGAGATCCATGCCCGCTTCGTAATATTTAAGCTTGGGCCGACCCGCAACGATGCGGTTGACCGCGACGTCGAGCGGCGCGCGGAAATAAAAGGTGATGTCCGGAACGGGCGCGAAGCTGTAAAGGTTGCGCAGCCAGTGCGGAGAGCAGCCGCGCGCGGCATCGCGCGCGAACGCGGTGTAGATGTAGCGGTCGGCAAGGACGAGATAGCCGCCGTGAAGCAGCGGCAGAATCTGCCGCTCGCAGCGATCGGCAAAATCAGCGGCGTGCAACAGAGAAAAGGTTGTCGGCGTGAGAAGACGGCGCTGCTTGCCGCGCCGCGTGGCGGATTTCACCAGCGGCGAAGAGTTCCACTCCGTGAAGTGAATCCGGTAGCCACTGATCTCCAGCCAGCGCTTGAGCAGGTAGAGCTGCGTGCTTTTGCCCGAGCCGTCGATTCCCTCGACGACCACCAGCGCGCCGGGATATTGGCTCTTTGCCGGCCCTTTCTCGGGCGCCGTCTGCGGAGCCGTCGGCGGAGACGTCAGGACGTCCGATGTAATCGTTGCCATGGGAGGTACGCCAGGTTCGAAACAATATGATACTTCGGAACGGTGCATCCCTGATGAAAAAAGCGTGACTCGGATGTAACTCTCACCGTGTCAATACGTTTCCAGACACGCTGAGCGGTTCGCGAAGACCTCACCGAACGAGGGAACGCATTCCTGCGACGGGTAGCGCTGGCTCCTCTAACGAAGAGCCGCTTGTTCGGGACACTCGGTCCTTGCGATGCCAGTTCCACTATGGCAGCGTGGGCCGGAAACGCTGCGATGAATTGGCGGCCACTACGGAGCTTTCGGAGGGGCGATCGAAATGGCGACGAATTTCACCAAAGAGCTGATGGTCACACCGGGCAAGAGCGTGAAGCTCGACAAATGGGATCCCGAGGAGACGCTCGGCTGGGAAAAAGGCGCCAAGATGAAGGCCAGCCTCGACAAGGCAATCGAGCGGATCGACAAGCTGCAGTACCTGCTCTACGCCGAGCACAAGCGCGCTCTGCTGATCGTCCTGCAAGGCCGCGACGCAGCCGGGAAAGACGGAACCATTCGACACGTGATGACCGGTTGCAATCCACAGGGCTGCCACGTGACGTCGTTCAAGAAACCCTCGGCCGAGGAGATGTCGCACGATCATCTCTGGCGCATCCATCACGCCGTCCCCGAATACGGCGACATCGGAATCTTCAACCGGTCGGTGTACGAAGACGTGCTTGTGGTGCGCATCCACAACATCGTGCCGAAGGAGGTTTGGTCGAAGCGCTACGACCAAATCAACGAATTCGAGAAATTGCTGCGCGAAAACCGGATCAGGATCATCAAATTTTTTCTGCACATTGGCAAGGATGAGCAGAAGAAGCGCTTCCAGCAACGAATCGACGATCCCGACCGGCGCTGGAAAATTTCGGAATCCGATTTCGACGAACGCAAATTCTGGGACGGATACACGGTGGCCTACGAAGACGTCCTCTCGAAGTGCAGCACGCCGCACTCACCGTGGTTCATCATTCCTTCGAACAAGAAATGGTTCCGCAATCTCGCCGTGTCGCACATCATCGCGGAGACCATGGAAGGCATGCACATGAAATTCCCGCCGCCGAGCATCGACGTGAAAAAACTAGAATGGAAATGATCGGACGCAACAAAGGGGCGCCGCTGCAATGAAAAACTTTTTATTGGGCATTTTCTTCGCGCTGGTTGCCATAATTGCAGGCGCGTGGTTCGCGCTGAAGCAGGGGTATGTCGACTTCGCAGCTGACCAGCGGCCGTCATTCATCGAGGCACGGCTTTCAATGGCGGCTGTCGATGCATCCACCGATCGTCGCGCTCCCGAACAGAAGAATCCTGTCGCAGCGACCGAGGATAATATCGCTGCGGGCGCGAAGCTCTATCTCGACCACTGCGCCGGCTGTCACGGTGTTCCTTCGAATCCCGATAGCCAGTTCGCGAAGTCGTTCTACCCCGCAGTGCCCGGATTCTTTCACGAGGCTCCGGACATGTCGGAGAGCGCAAACTTCTACATCATTCGCCACGGAATTCGCTGGACCGGAATGCCCGCTTGGGGAAACACGCTGAACGATACGCAGACCTGGCAGGTGGTGACCTTTCTGAGCGACATCGAAAAGCTTCCGCCGTCGGCGCGGAAGGTCTTCGGCGAGACGACCAGCACTCCTGCCACGTCGATGCCCATGCCGAGCGGCATGCACATGGACCACTGATCAATTCGAGCGGGCGTTCGTGGTCAGGCGCTCAGCATGCGCTGAGCGAAGCGCACGCTGCGATTCTTCGACGCCACGTGAAGAGTCGGCTCGAGGCCAACCGGGCGCAAATCCACTCGCCTGGGCTCTGCAGCGGGTAATTCGAGCTCTAGCGCTCCGGCTTCAGTAGCCCCCGCTCGCAGGAAGCCGGTGGCGCGACGCGCCAGCTCAGCTCGGTTGTCCACGCCGAACTTGCTCAGCAAGGTGGAAATATGGAACTTAACCGTTCGCACCGTGATGTTGAGCTTGTCCGCGATCTCCTTGTTCGCCCGACTGCAGACCACAGCGTGAAGAATCTCCCGCTGCCTCGGACTGAGCGCAACCGGATTGGCGAGCGCCAGCCCTTCCGCAAGAAGCTCCTTGGCTCTGGCCGTCAAGCGGTTGCTCAGCGATCGCTCTGCGGGGACTAGGATGGCGTAGTCGCCCGGTTCGCAGCCACGAACAAGACACTGCATGGCGAGCAGGCTCGCCATCCGTTCCATTGCTGCATGCAGATCAGAGCCTGAATCCGCCTGGAACTGGGCGATGCCTGTGGATTTTTCGCAGAAGACAAAAGAACTAGCCGGCGTAGATTCGTGCTTCTTCGCGCTTGGAGTAAACCTCGAAATTACACGTACTTTCTTCAAACTGGGCCTTCCCGTCCCCGCCCCGGGGTGGTGTCGGGGCAGCTTCTCTGGATTTAACCTCAATTCCTGACGCGAGCTGCCGGGCTGAGTTGATGCTAAAACGGGAACTGCTGCGGCGCCGAGGAAGATTAGAATCCCCCAACATCCCCGGAGCCAAATGCACGAATGAAATGAAAAGTGAACCGCGCGAGGAATTTGCAGGCAGATACGTTGCCAAAGTTTTTCACTTCGTTAACGTGCGCGGAGCGAAACACATCGGAGAGCGCGCCGTGCCGTTGTGCGCCAAAAGCCGTGTAGAAGTTTCCGCCATGCGGAAATTTCTTCCGTAGCAGGGCGGTTTTCCACAGGCTCTTACCGTTCGAAATGTGACGCCCACGTTGCTCGGTGGCTATAATCTCGTTAGAGCGCGCCCGAAAACCACGATGATTCGACGAACGTTTGAGCCCAGGTTGTTGAGCCGGCATGCCCTGCATGTCGCTGGCCGATTCACTGCGATTGCCGCGGTGCTCGTGTTTGCACTGGAGATTTCCACAGCCCAGCTGGCTCCGATCAAACCTCCGCAGGACTGGCCGCAGGTTCCCAGTGGAACCGGGGCGTGCTCCGTGGAAAAGTCCTGTGCCGAGTTGGCACCCACGATGATGCAGAACGCGCTCGGCGCTTCGCCGCTGGAAGAGAATCTCGGCTACCTGACTAACACGATCGGCGGTCGCCTGACCGGATCGCCGCGGGCCGAACGCGCGGTGCAATGGGCTGTCGAAGCATTCCATCGAGCCCGAGTGGATAGCGTGCACACCGAAAGGTTTACAGTGCCGGTCGGATGGAGCGAGGGCCAGACCCATGTGGAAATTTTGGCGCCCGCACCTTTTCCAGTGCGCTTAGTTTCGGTCGGATGGTCGCCGCCCACTCCACAAGGCGGAATTACCTCGGATGTCGTAGATGTGGGCCTAGGGGACGAAGCTGGCTTCGCCAAGGCAGGTGCTGCCACGAAAGGCGCGATCATTCTGGTTCACGCCAAAGTGCTCGCCACATGGGACGACCTGGACAAGGAATACAAGATCGACGCGGGAATCATCGATCGTGCCAAGAAGGCCGGCGTGGCAGCGATCCTTTGGATGTCCACGCGGCCCGGCCATCAGCTCTATCGCCACACCGAAATTACGGACGGGCACCTCGAGCCGTTGCCGCAGGCAATCGTGGCGCGGGAAGACGCGGAGCGGATCGCGACGCTGCTGGGCGGAGGACAGAAGGTCCGTCTTCATTTCGAGATGTCAAATCACGTGACGGGTCCGGTCGAATCGGAAAACGTGGTGGCCGAAATCCGCGGGCGGGAGAAGCCGGACGAGTTCGTCCTCCTGGGTGCGCATCTCGATTCATGGGATTTGGGAACCGGCGCTCTCGATGGTGGCTGCGAAGCCGCGATGGTGATCGATGCGGCGCGCGTGATTCGCGCGTCGGGTTCGGTTCCGCGGCGATCGATTCGATTCGTGCTGTTCACTGGCGAAGAGCAGGGGATGTTGGGTTCGCGGGCCTACACACGCGCGCATCGCGTCGAGCTCGACCACATGAGCGCGGCGATCATCTACGACGGCGGAACCGGTGCGGTGACGGGCTATTCCTTGGGCGGGCGCAAAGACGCCGTCGCGGCTGTGCGCAAAGCGCTTGCGCCGCTCGCGCAATATGGCGTGCAGGACTTTACGACGGACGCGACCATCGACACGGACGGCTTCGACTTCATGCTCGAAGGGATTCTCACGCTCGACCCGAATCAGGAGCCTGCGAATTACATCCTCAATTATCACGCCAGCTCGGACACATTCGACAAAGTCGACATTCCTGCACTCAAGAAGCAGACCGGAATCGCCGCAATCACGGCCTACGCGCTCGCAGATACGAGCGAGCCGGTTGCCCACCGCCAATCCCGCTCCGAAATCGAACAGCTGTTGAAGCAATCGGGCCTCGCCGACGAGATGAAGACCGAAGGGTTTTGGCCCGCTTGGGAAAGCGGCGAGCGCGGCCGCCAGCCGTAGGAATCTTCGGCAATGCCCTAGCGATATTCCCCGTTATCAAAATGGATTGCAGTTCAGACTCAAGCGTCCCAGTTACAGCTTTCGACTGTTGTTCGTCGCGTATAATGATCGAAGACGTGATGATGTCGGCGGGCGCGAGAATCGGCGAAATTCCTGAGGCGGCAAAGGGCGAAACGGCGCGGGGGCGCGTTCTGGCGATCGATTACGGCCGGAAGCGCATCGGTCTGGCACTATCGGACGAGCTCGGCATGACGTCGCAGCCGTTTGCAATACTCGTGCGGACGAACCGCCAGGGCGACATCCGCCGCCTGCGGGCAATTTGCCGAGCGAATGGCGTGACGCAAATCGTAGTGGGACATCCCGTGCACATGAGCGGCGAAGCCGGCGAAATGGCGGACGAAGCAGTGCGATTCGCTGCGCGCCTGACGAAGGAACTAGGGATCAAAGTCGATCTCATGGACGAGCGACTCACCAGCTGGGAAGCCCAACAGATGGCATCCGAGTTCTTGGCAGGATCGCGAAAAAAGCGCGGGCATCTGGACGACGTCGCAGCAGCGATCCTGCTGCGTGAATATCTCGGCGCTAAGCGGTTGCTGACAAGCAGCAGCACGAAGAAGAGGAGCTAGCCGTAGATGCGCCGACTCGGCTTGTTGGCACTTCTGGCGATATCAGCGCTCGGCGCGAGCGCCGCGTGGCTCGATTCTCAGATCAGCCGGCCGTATCGAGGTCATCGGCCCGAAAAAGTTTTCGTGGACATTCCACACGGATCGTCTCGTTGGAAAATCGCCGGTATTCTTCGCGAAAACGAGGTGATCCGCAACCGGCTCGCATTTACATTGTTCGCCGACTGGCATTTTCGAAAGCACTTACAGGCCGGCGAATATCTCATCGATCGTCCTTTGAATTCGCGCGAAGTGTTCTGGAAGATTTCGCACGGTCAGATATTCGTGCACACGGTGACCATCCCCGAAGGCTGGACGATGTTCGACATCGCCGGAGAGTTCGACCGGCAGGGTATCTGCAGCCGGCAGGATTTTCTGGCGGCGGCGCATGATACCTCGCTCGTCTGGGATCTCGCTCCCCAAGCGAAGAGTCTCGAGGGATTTCTCTTCCCCTCGACGTATGAATTTACGCGCCATACATCGTGCGAGCAGGCGGTGAAGCGGATGGTTGATAATTTCCGCAGCGTGTGGGAAACGCTGGTTCCGGCAGACTCACCGCCGCCCGAGAATTTCACACCTTCGCAAGTCGTAACGCTCGCCTCGCTCGTCGAGCGCGAGACGCCGATACCGACGGAGCGGCCAATCGTGGCAGGAGTGTTCTACAATCGCCTTCGGCTCGATCACCCGCTCCAATGCGATCCGACCGTGCAGTACGCAATGGCACTTGAGGAGCATCCGATCAAAGACGTTCACCCCAAGGATTTGCGCGTCGCATCTCCGTATAACACCTACACGCACCGCGGGCTGCCACCGGGTCCGATTGCGAATCCGGGCGAAGCCTCTCTCCGTGCGGCTCTGGAGCCGGCATCAACCGACTATCTCTACTTCGTGGCCGATGACGAAGGCGGCCATTTCTTCAGCCGCACCCTTGCGGAGCATAATCGCAATGTCGCGCGCCTGCGGCGCCGCCTGGCTGCGGACGCGTCAGGATCAGATTCTGCATCCAAAAAGACGGCTCACTGAGGCCTCCCTTGAGCGCAAGCCATCCCAGCAAGCACGGCTCCGGCGAGTCGCCGACAAAGAAGGCGCTCATTTTGGAGACCGCACGTGGAATGGGCAAGCCGCGATTTACAGCTGCGGAGATCGAACAAATTCGGCGGCAGTTAATCGCACAGCACGGCGCCGCGGGCAAAACGTCGCCTGATTACATTGTAAGTGTTCTGGAAGAAGCGGGTTTGCGCGTCGCGTGGTCTACGAACGCCGATGCTGAAGGTAAGTACGAAGAAGAGTTCACCGACCTATTGCATTTCTCGACCCTCGACGACGCCGAGATGTGCCTGGTGCGGCTTGACGAATTGCTAAGAAAGTTCCAGAGCGAAGGCGAGCGCGCAGCGGCGGAGCGTGTCCGCGAGGTGGCGCGCCTCGGGCGGCGTCGCGCGGAAATGATCGCGCGGAATCACAAAGTTGACGCCCAGAAGCGCGCGGAGAAAGAAGAGATCGCGCACTGGTTTGCGATCTGGCTGGAAACTCCTGATGCGTTTTTCGATTGGCTGGAAGTCCGAAAGCAGTCGCCTGCATTCCGCGAGCAGTTTCCTCCCGAAGCAGAAAGCGACGACTAAATGTACATCCTCGATATCGAGCCGCTTGATTTGGGAGCGGACGTGAAGGCTGTCGGGCTCGACCTCGTCGAAGACGACGAGAATCGCGAACCGGTGCGCGGCGAAGACGCGGCGCGAATCTGGACCCGCGTGCTCGAAGCAACGGCAGGCCAGGAGCCATGGGTACTCGATTTCTTCAGCCACGTCGACCGCGTCCGCGACTACTGCGACCGCCACCAGATCAGCTATCACGAGGCCACGCCAAAGTCGATCGTCGTGCCAACAGCGGGAGCGACAGAACTTGAGTCGCTAATCGAGCGATTCGAGGCTGAAACCTTCGGGGCGCGCGCCGGCGGGCTGGTTTCGGCCGGCGATAGTGACCTGGAGCGGGGCCTGGCAAGCCGCGGGGTGGACGCCTACCATGCCGCTTACCCCAGATACTCCTTCTGCGCCATCTGTGCATTCGAAGACGGCTCGCTGGTTCTGCTCAGCGACAAGCTCTGGGCCAGCGAGGTGATCCGCCGGGTACGTCCGGCGGTGCGCGACCTCGGCGTCGAGGTTCGACTGCCCGCCTAGCCTTAGGCAAGCCAGTTGCTTGTTCTGAAACCTTGGTACATCCGTACCATACCTCGCACCAACTCGTTCCAGTACTCTCGAAGTCGCAGGAGATGCGCCCCTGTCAAGCGAGCTGACGGTGTCCACCGAATCTACTATCCCGAATGCAAGGGCCTTCGTTCGGAGCCTCAATGTACTGTTTAAGTACGCTCGGCTCTATGGGTTAGATCACGCTCGGTCCGCCACTCAATTCGAGATCACTTGGAACGAGCTTGGTGAGGCTCTTCGTGCCTCGGGTGACGCAGGCTTACTTCTGGGAGCCTCCGGTTCGCAGCTTCTGCTCGACGGCGTGCCGCTGGAAGCGACGCAAGCCGAAAGGAGCTTCGCTGAACTCCTGAATAGCTCGGGCGTCGCGAGTATCGCCTTTCATCCCCATGTGGAGCGACAGGAATTTGAAAACCTCGTTCGAGCCTTCATCGAGAGCAACCCGAAGGCGGGTTCGCTAAGCGATCGGCTCGAGTTCTATTTCGGGAAAAACACTTCAGGTGGTGTTCGTGTCAATGAAATCCGATTCGTCGCCGAGGATGCGGCATTCTCTGAAGCACGGGTCGCTGCACAGCTCACAGCAAAGACTCTAGGCGCCGACGCCGATCGCGTCCAGGACTGGTTCCGTAGCCCCGAGAAGATGATTCAACTGATCGCTGCGGCGGAGGGCGCGCATGGCGGACCCGGTTCAGGTCCTGGCGCTGGCCCGGGAAGTGGTCCGGGTTCCGGCGGAGAGTCGGGCACAGGTGCGGGAACTGGCGGTGCGACGACATCGGGCTTGAGTGCAGGTACTGGTGGCGCGACTGGAACTGGCTCCGGAGGCGACACAGGTGCCGGCGCCGGAACCGCGAGCGCCGGCGGTTATCTGGCTGGCGGGGCCGCTGGCGGCTCAGCGACAGTGCAACCGCTGAGCGAAACTGAAATGCAAAATTTGCTGCGCCTGCTCGCGCAATTCGGCGAAGCGACGCACGGCAATAATCCTCAACAGCTCGATCCCACGACCTGGCAGCAAAAGCTCGCGTCGCTCCCACAAAACGCTCAAGTCACACTTCGGCAGGCACTGGCGAGCGTTGTTGCCAAAACGCCTTCGGCGAAGATCGATGAGACGACGCTGCTCCGGCTGGCTGAAGATCTGGCAATTCGGTTCGCGCTCGACCGCTTCCAGCGAGGCGAGGTGCGCGTCAACGCGGTTAGGCAGATGCTCGACAAGATGAGCGGCGAACTGGAAACGCTGCGCAAGCTGCTCAAAGCTCGCGAGGACAAGATGGCTGCGGCCGGACTCTCGGTTGAGTCGCACGCCGACGTGCTCGACCGGCAATTCTGGGCTGCGGTGCCGGAGTCCGGAAAACGCGCCGTGCTCACGTCGTCCGAAGCCTGGTGCATCCCTCCGCGCAACGTGCAGCAATACGTCGAGGAATTGATGGGCCGCGGCGAATCGGATGCCGCCGCCGACATACTGCTCAAGTATGCGGCGTGCGTGCGAAACAAGGATGCCGAGGCCCGTAAGAAAGCCGCGATCGGCCTTGGGCAATTGGCCGAGCTGTACAGCAAAGCGGCAAGCCAGCGATTGCAGGACGCGCTTGCGCAGATCGGCCAGCAGTTGGCCGCCGAGAAAGACGCCGAGCTTCAGACTTTGCTGAGCGCCGCGTTCGTCCGGCTGAGCCAAGAGTCGGCCTCACGCCGCTACTACCGCGCGATGCAACAGGCGCTCGATTCGCTTGCCGATCTCGAAGAGATTCGCCCTACGTGGGCGCAAAGTCTGCGCCCTCGCATCGGTGTGGAAAACCGCATCGCCGAGTTCATCGAAGAGGCGCTCAGCGCCGACGCGATGCCGGAAGGCCTGGTGGGGGTGCTGATGCGTGTGCCGCAAGCCGCCGGAGAGCAACTGGCGGTGCGGCTCGCGCGTGCGGGGCGGCGCAGCGAGCGAGAAAGTATCGTCGAGCTGGCGAAGACGGTCGGAACCGGCTGCACGAGGCATTTGCGCGAAATGCTCAAGTCCGAGCAGCCTGCCAAGGCAGCGACGATCGTCGGACTGCTCAGCCGCCTCGATCCGAGCGCAGTGGACGATCTTCTGCCGTTGCGCTTGCGTCACGGCGGGCGCGGATTCCACGATGCGGTCATACGCCAGCTTTCCGTTGCCGGAGCGCCCGAGCGGGGCCAACTCCTCGCGAATCTGCTGGAGAAGATCGATCCCATGGTTTTGCCTCTGGCGCTTGACGAAATCGGAATGTGCGGCGACCCCGTAACCGCACCAAAGCTCTTGCGCTTGGCCGAAGGAGACATTCTGCAGCAAGGCGCCGAATATCTTCGTGTGAAAGCAATCGAGGCGCTGGGACGGATGCGGGCAACTGCGGCGGCCGGACATTTGCGACGCTTTGTCGAGTCACGGAAGGCGTTCGGCTGGGCGTATCCCGAAGAAATCCGCACGGCGGCCGCCCAAGCGCTCGTGAAGCTGGATCCTGAATGGATCCAGGCCTTCCTGCCTCACTCGGGTCTCGATGCGAAAGTGATGGCGCTCGCGCCGCTCGATCCGATTCCCGACCGGGATGTCGTGCGGCACCGTCGCTACCGGCGGATACGGCTGCCGCGCAGCGTTCCGGCAGTGATCACCTCGCCGCGAGGCAAGTACTCATCTGCGATCAGCGTGCTGAGCCTGGAAGGTGGCCTGCTGAGCGGCGATATCCAGTTGGCTGTCGGAACTGAAGCGACGCTGAAGATTCCTGCAGGACTGCGCTCGATCAATATGCAAGCTGTCGTGCGTTTCGTGCGATCGCATCAAGCTGGATTCGAAATGGTAGGAATGGGTCTTGAGGATCGCGCTAAGCTTCGGCGCCTACTGGTCTCGCTCGGCGGGCCCGATCCGGCGGTTATGCAGTCTCCGACCGGTGAGTAGTTTTCATCGCACCGACAGTACATCTCCCAAACAACTCGCAATTGTCTTCAGGAACTCGCGACTTTCTCTTCGGCGACGGAAATCATCGATGGAACGATGCGGCGATAGGGCCGCAGAGTAAAGAATTTCTCGCGGCATGGATCGCAGCGGTAGGCTGGAAGCCCTAGAAATCGCTGCAGTGTCGGCCAGAGACCCGGCCCGACGCGGTCGCGGGCGATGTGATCGAGATCGAAATTCCCGCAGCGGGGGCAGTGAGCGTATCCCTCGAAGGAAACGGCCACACGCCAGGCGTAAAATCTGAAATCGCAGGTGTGGCAGCGCCAGGGTCTCAAACCGGCGAATGTGCCTAAGAAATCGAGTACGCCGCCGCGGCGCGAACGATAACAGTCCGCACTCCGGCACTGAGGACAGATCATTTCCGGGATTACCCTCCGCCAAGTGCGCAATAGGATAGCCAAAACCTTCCGGTGCGGCAATACGCAGAATCACAGATATCCGTTGCCCGTGTAGAATGTGTGTATAGGAATTTGAGGGGAAATTCAAATGCCCGGCTATACGTCCGATCACGCCCGTGCAGGAATCAATGCGAAACTGCCAGCGCTTGAAACCTGGCCGAACCAGTATCTCGGCTACGAAATCACCATTCGCGTGCCCGAGTACACCTCGGTCTGTCCCAAGACCGGCTTGCCCGATTATGGCGCCATCACCATCGAATACGAGCCCAAGAAGCTCTGCCTGGAGCTGAAAGCGCTGAAGCTGTATCTCTTGGCATACCGCAATCTGGGAATCTTTTACGAAAACGCAGTCAACCGAATCCTTCGCGACATCGTCGCGGCTACGCAGCCTGTGTGGTGCCGCGTAAGGGGAGATTTCACGCCGAGAGGCGGGCTGACTACTTCCGTCGAGGCAAGCTGGCCACGTAATCAGCGCAACACCGAGCGCCCGGAGGATAGACTTCGCGGCCCGGCTCGGAGATAATTTCGCCAACCAGAGCGCGGCTGCGGCCGGCTCTCCAAGGAGGCCTGATGAGTTTGACCCCAAGTACACCACCATCCGAAACGCCGGCCGTCGAAGCGGCCGTGCTGCCGCGGTGGGTAACGATCCTTTTCGTCGTGGCATTCGCGCTGGTGGGTTACCTGTTGTACGCGACCTACGCCGAGCGGCAGAATTTGCGCAAGGCTCAGGAAGACGCCAACAAGAAAACAGTGGCCATGGCCGCTGAGCTCGATAAGACGAATTCGCGAATCGCGGACCTGAAAGGGCAACTGGACGTCACATCGCAGAAGCTCGGTCTGACCGAAGATGAGCTGGCCCGCGCACGCGGTCTTGCGCAGAGCGTAAAGGCTGAGCAGCAAAAGAGCGACGTGCAATTGCGCCAGCAGATCGGCGCGGTCCAATCCGACACAACGACCAAGTTCGGGCAGATGGCCACTCAGTTGAGCGGTACCCAAACTGATCTCAACAACACCAAGGCAGACCTCGAAGCCACCAAGAGCGCCATGCAGAGCATGAAAGGCGATCTAGGCGTGCAGAGCGGCTTGATCGCGCGCAACCACGACGAGGTCGAAGAGCTGAGAAGGCTCGGCGAGCGCGATATCTTCGAATTCACGCTCAACAGGTCGGCCAAGGGCCCCGATCACGTCGGCCCGATTCAGGTGCAGCTGAAGAAAGTCGACCCGAAGAAATACAAATACACGGTCAACGTAGTCGCCGACGACAAAGTCATCGAAAAGAAGGACCGAACGGCCGGCGAACCGATTCAGTTCTACGTGCGCGGCGTTCGCGCGCCCTACGAGATCGTCGTCTTCGACGTGGGCAAGGACTCCGTGAAGGGCTACTTGAGCACGCCGAAGTCTGCATCGGCCGCGCCGCCTGCGGCCACGCCCCCGGGCGAATAGGTTCAGGGTTAGCTGATAACGAACGTACCGCTCACAATTCACATAGCGGGCTTCCGCGTCGTGTCATTCTGATGCGTAGAGAAGGACTCTACCCCAAGCAGACCGCTTGAGATTGCCGCGACGTTGGCTACACAAGCGGAGGAGGCGCGTGTGAACCCGATCCGAGGGCGTTTCTCCCGCTTGTACCAGTTTCGCTGTTTGGGCGTTGCGCTCGCATGCCTGACCGTCGGTGCGCCAGTGTTCGCGCAGATGGCGCCAATCGTGCAACGGCTGTCGCCAAACACCGTCGTTTATGTGGGGTGGCGCGGCAGCAAATCCCTCGCCGACGCGCAGCAGAAGAATCACGTTTTGCAACTCATTCATGACCCGGCTTTTGCTTCTATGTGGGCTGCAGCCGCTGCTAGCTTTCAGCAGCACGTGCCAAAATCCGCCGATCCGGCCGCTGCTGCGTCGCTTCTGCCTGACGTAGCGTCGTTCCTCGACAATCCGCTCGTATTCGGTGTTGTAATGAATTCAAGCAAGGCAACGGCGGAAACGGCGGATAAGTCGGACTCGCCATTTGCGAGTTTCATGGTGTACGACGCGGCCGGAAAGGCCGACTTAATACAAAAGTGGAAAACGGCGGCCGCAGCAAACAGCAAGGCTCCCGCGGAAGTGACGAAGTACGACTTCGGAGGAACGTCCGTCGAGGTGCGTACACAGGGTAAGAGCGTCTCCTACAGCGCGCAGGCGGGAAATTACTTCGTCTTTTCGGACCAAAAGAACGTCGTCGAGGACCTCATTACGCGTTTCCGAAGTGCTGGTGCTCCGGTCACATCGCTCGCGCAGACGCCCGACTTCACGCAGGCGCGGAGGTATGTCGGTGAAAGTGCGGCGCTCGAGTACTTCGTCCGCGTCCCCGACCTGAGCCAGTGGAATCCGACGGAGAAGAATTCGAAGTCGATGCTTCAAATTGCGAAGGGCGTCCATCTTGAGAAGATTCACGTGATGGCGGGCGGCGTGAGTTTCGACGGAGAAGCGACTCGCATGCGCGGAGCAGTCCTGGGGGATACGTCGCCCGGAGGTCTTTTCGATGTGGCGGGGGCCAGCAGCGCCAGATTTCAGGCACAGCCGCTCGTCGAAGCCGGTTCGGCGTTCAGCATGTCGCGCATGAACTACGCGGCGATCTATCAGGTGATTCGCGGTGCCTTATTCGCGAATCTGGAACCGTCCCAGGCCGCACAAATCGGCGCGCTCGAGGGAGCGGCCCAAGGGTACATCGGCATGTCGATTCCGGAGGCCCTCAGTTTGTTCACTGGAGAATTTGCGTCGACGACGTCCTACTCCGACGACGGAACGTCCGAGCAAGTATATGCCGCGACGATTCAAAACCCCGACGCCGTGCTGCGCGTTCTCCGCGCGGTGATCGGCACGATGATCGTCAATGAGGACTCGTCAGGCCCGGCGACAATTCTCGACATCGCCTATCCGTACACCGATCCCGTGACCCGCCAGAGCCGCAGAAAGTTCTACTACGCAGCCGTGACGCCGCAAATGTTGATCGTCGCACCACGAAAGGCGCTGCTACGGGGAGCGATGCAGCGTGTTACGCCCGAGGCTGCCGATCCGGCGGCTGGAGTTTTTGCGAATCCCCAGTACGCGCAGTTGCGCTCCCATTTGCCGGAAAAACTTTCCGGATTGGGCGGCGCAGACCTCAGTCAGATTCCGTGGCAAAAGCTTTTGCAAAACTTCGTGAACCAGATAAGCCAGGCCGCGAATCAGACAAACGGAGCGAAGCCGCCCGATCTGAGTTCGCTCAAGCTCGATACGATCTCAAACTATCTCCACATCTCGTTGAGCGGTTGGTGGAAGGACGCCAACGGCGTGTACTTTGATTCGTACATTCAGTAGGGCGCGGCGCCCTCCGCGCCTGAATCGTTGCTGCGTTCTCTGCCCGATACTGTTTCTATCCGCGCTTGCGTGTCTGGCCCAGGAACGCGGCCCGGTCGCGCAGCGCCCGATTCAGTCTGCAACCGAACTCGTGAAAATCGAGGCGAGCGTCCTCGATCACGACGGAAATTTCGTCGGCGGACTTGTGCAGAGCAGCTTTCGAATTCTCGACAATGGAGTCGAGCAGCCCATCGCGTTTTTTGAGCCCGTCGAAGCGCCGGCGCAAGTGCTCGTACTGCTCGAGACGAGCCCCGCGGTTTACCTCATCAGCGAACAGCATCTGGCTGCGGCGTACTCGCTCCTTGACGGCCTCGCGCCGGACGATGAGGTCGCTCTCGTGACCTACGACGCGGCGCCTCACCCGGCTCTCGCGTTTACCGCCGACAAACCCGCCCTGCTCGCCGCGCTCAGTAAGCCACAATATACGATCGGCATGGCCGATCTGAATTTCTATGATTCCCTCTCGACCGTGCTTGATTGGCTCGCGCCCGTGACGGGCAAAAAAGCGATCGTCGTTCTCACAACAGGACTTGATTCCTCTGCTCCCGCTCGCTGGGATTCTCTCGTGCAGAAATTGCGCGGCAACGACGTGGTGATTTTCTCGGTCGCGCTCGGCGGCACCTTGCGTGCCGCGCCGCCGAAAAAAGCGAAACAAAAGAAATCCACGTCGGCGACTGGCAGTGCTGACGAGCAAGCCCTCGCCGAGTCGATCACCGCCGCAGGGTTCGCGAAAGCCGACGACGCGCTGCGCTCGCCGCGACTACGGGCGGGCGCGCGTATTTTCCGCAATCGGATAAGGAGTTCGCGTCCATCTATCGGGAAATCGCCGTCACTCTACGCCACCAATACGTCCTCGGCATCGTTCCCGCTCACGACAACCAATTTCACCCGCTCGACGTCGAAGTGCTCGGCAGCAGCAGCCATTCCGACGCCAGGCAGACGAATCGAATGCAATATCGAGTCTTCGCCCGCGCCGGATATCTGGCTCCGGGCCCGTGATTCGTATAATGTCGTGGCTCGGCTGCGCATACGCCGATAGCGGAGGCGGAATGAGACGGCGAACCGCACGATTTTCAGCAGTGTTGTCTGTGCTCGTTGCAGCGATCGCGGCGCGACACGCGGCCGTGGTCCTCGCAGCCGGCTCAACCGCGCAGCAGCCTGCCGCGTCAGCTCAGTTTCACTTCGGCGGCAACGTCGCGGAGATACCCGCAAGATTTGTCGACTACTTGGTCTTTCTGCCCGCGGGTGTGAATCAGAGCCAACCGAGCCTTTTGCAGCTCGACACGACGGCCGCAGCTTCAACCATCGATTCGGTCCGAGCGGCGGAATTGGGAATCACCACGCTTCAGTCTCCCGTGCTGAATATGAGCGGCGTCGATTTCTCGCTGGCGTCACTGACGGAAACATCGAGGAAAGACTTCGGTGCGCAGGTGGGGCGCCCTTACGAGGGGTCGCTCGGGAAGGATTTTCTGGACGGCGCGATTGTCGAGATCAATTACGTTCGCCAAACGGTGCGGCTCTTCGATCCGGCAACTTACAAGTATTCAGGCAAGGGCAAGAGTCTGCGCCTCAATTTTGTTGCGGGATTGCCGGTCTTGCATGCGCGGCTCGCGATGGGGGACACGAAAGCGGCGGAAGGCGATTTCGTCCTGGACACGACTCTCGACGCTTCACTGATCGTGTCACAGAAATTCTCCAAGACGCACAAGCTGCTCTCGCATGTGAAGACGATCCACAGCGTCGATTTTCTGCCGAACGACGGAGCTTTTCTGGTCCGAGCGAGGGAATTCGACATCGGCGGCTCTATTCCCGTTGCCGCGCCCATCGTCGTTTTCTCGAGCGGAAGCTCGCTGGCAAACAGCGACGCGCGTTTTGCGGGCGAGATCGGCGGGGCAATGTTACGCCGCTTCGTCGTGACGCTGGATTATCCGCACCAACAGGTCTACTTCGATGCCAGTAGCGAGATTCGCGTCGAGGAAGTGGAAGACATGAGTGGCATCGCGCTCGCTGCAGGCGGCCCAGATCTCAAAAGATTCGAAGTAACGCAAGTATGGCCCGGCACTCCCGGAGCTGATGCGAAGATTCAGAAGGGCGACGTCATCGCGGGCATCAACGACGAAGCCGCTGCGGATATGTCGCTGGCCGAGATTCGCCGCTTATTTCGCCAGCCTGCTGTGAAATACAGAGTGCTTCTGCAGCGAGGTCCCCAGACGATGACGGTAAACCTGCAGATGAGGCGCCAACTGGGATATTGAGATTGATCGTAGCGCGAGCAGCTATTCGAACTTGCTGAGCGTTGATGCCATGTCGGCCAGGCGCGCGTCGGCCTTCGCGAAGATGCTGCCCGGCTCGAATTTCCCAGCAGCATCGCGCTTGCCCGCGCACGCTCCCGTAAGAATCTCGATTCCCTGCTCGATTGTCTGCACGGGATAGATCTTGAATTGCCCTTTTGCTACGGCTTCGATCACATCGTCGCGGAGCATCAAGTCCTCGACGTTTTCCGCGGGGATCAGAACTCCCTGGCTGCCGGTGAGGCCTTTCAAGAGACACACATCGTAGAAACCTTCGATCTTCTGATTTACGCCGCCGATCGGCTGCACGTCCCCGAGCTGGTTCACTGAGCCGGTCACCGCCAGCTCCTGTCGGATCGGCAGGCCCGAGAGAGCCGAAAGCAGCGCGTATATTTCGGTCGAGCTGGCGCTATCGCCGTCGACTCCGGAGTAAGACTGCTCAAAACACACGCTGGCTGAAAGCGAGAGCGGCTTATCCTGCGCGAACGTTCGCCGCAGATAACCGGCGATAATTTGGACGCCTTTATCGTGGAAGCGGCCGCTTAGATTGGACTCGCGCTCGATGTTGATGATGCCAGTCTTGCCCAGCGCCACGGAAGCTGTAATCCTCACGGGCTTGCCGAATGCATAGCCGCCGATTTCCATGACGCTCAGGCCGTTCACTTGGCCCGTGCGCCCGCCTGTCGTATCGATGAACACCATATTCTGCTCGATCATTTCCCGAATCTTCGTCTCGAGCAGATTGTGGCGGTCGATTTTGGCGTCGAGCGCCTGCCGCACGTGCGCGGCGGTGATCGTCTTGCAGCCGTCCTGTCTCGCTGCGTAGTTGGATTCCCGGGCCAGGTCGGCGAGTTCGAAGAAGCGCGTGGTGATTTTTCCGCGCCTGCCCGCAACTCGGACGCCATGTTCTAGAATCGCGGCGATTGCAGACCGGTCAAAATGCAGGAGCTTTTCGTCTTCCACTAGCTTGCGCAGCCGGCCGCCGTAGTGCCGGTAGACCTCGTCGTTCCACTTCATCTCTTCGTCGAATTCCACGCGCACCTTGAAAATCTTCTTGAAATCGTCCTCGTAGTCGTAGAGCAGCTCGTACATCTCGCGATCGCCGATCAGGATGATCTTCACGTGGACATCGATCGGCTCAGGTTTGAGCGCGCTCGCGCTGAAGGGGAAAAACATGTCCACGGGCTGAATTTCGAGCTTGCCGTGATTGAGCGTGCGCTTGAGCGTCCGCCAAACGCCTGTTTCGGTCATGGCATCGAGCGCGTACATCACGAGAAAGCCCCCGTCAGCACGCAACAGCGAGCCGCCGCGCAGGTCCATGAAATCGGAGTTCCATGCGCCGCCGCGCGGTTCATAGCTCCGGTGGACCGTGCCAAAGAGGTTGGCGTACGTCGGAATCGTTTCGAAAATCACCGGGCAGCGGTCGTGCTCGTTGTGCGCAAGGATCACGTTGACGCCGTACACGCGGAATGGATCGCGCTCGGTGCGCTCCGGCTTGGGCGCGCCGCCGCCCTCCGATGGAGGCTGCTCTTCTTCGCCCTCACGCTCCTTGAACGGGTCGAGATTGTCGAGGATGTGGTGCCGCACTTCTTCGAGATACTCGGCGATGTGCGGGCTTGGATATTTTTCCTTGAGCTCTTCGATCACGCCATCGACAAGCACCGAAGCGGCTTCCTGCTCGAGATAGCTCATCTCGCTCGCGAGTTCGCGCGATAGCGAAAGCGTGCGTCGGTACACGACGGTGAATTCCTGACGAAACTGGTCGTACTTCCGCTCGATTTCCTCAGCCGTGGCGTTTTCGAGCTTGCCTTCCTGCACCATCTTCGGAATTTCCTCGATGGGAACCATCTGTCCCTCGAGCACCGGGAAAATTTCGGGCAGGGCCACAGCGCCCACCTGCATGCGGCCGAGAGCGAACTGGTCGCGCGCGATGCGCCGCGTGAAGTCATCCATCAATTCCTTTTCGCGCTGCGTGAAGCGCTCGACGATGCGCGTCTTCTGTCGCTGGAAGGGTTCGCCCTCGAAAACCTGGGGAATCCGCCGGCGCAGAAAATCGATCCCCGATTCGACTTCCTTCTTGAACGCGTTGGCTTGACCGCGAGGCAGCGTCAGCAAACGCGGGCGGTCCGCATTTTTGAAATTGTTGACGTAGCAGCGGTCCGGCGCAGGTTCGATCTCCGGATGCATCTCTTCCACCATCCGGACGATCATGCCGCCGCGGCTCGTGCCCGAAAGACCGCAGACGAAAAGGTTGTAGCCGGACGCCGTCATTTCTACGCCCATCCGCAGCGCGCGCAGGGCGCGGTCCTGCCCCATATCTCCGCCGGTCGGCTCCACCTCAGAGGTCGTCGCGAACGGGATCTGCGCGGGATCGCAGCGCCAGCGAAGTTTGTCCGGAGTCAGCGCCGAATGATTCGGTTTGGAGTTTTTCGCCACGCGATTTGCTTTCAATTCCTTCAAGGCGCGTTACTCTAGCACGGCACCCTCGCACTGCGAACATGCGTGAGGCTACGTGTTTCCAACGGCGGCACGAGGCGCGTACAGGTCCAGCATGCTCGCTGCCGTCGCAACGATGATGGGACCCAGCACGAGGCCGAGCAGCCCGAACACACTGATACCTCCGAGCACGCTGATGAAAACCACTAGCCCGCCCATCTCCGCTCGTCCACTGATGAGCCACGGGCGCACCAGGTTGTCCACCGATCCAACGATCAGCGCGCAGAAAATGATCAGGACTACTCCTCGGATTGTGTGGCCTCCGGCAATCAAGCTGATGGCCACGGGAAGCCAAACCAACGCGGAACCCACCAATGGCACAAAAGAACAGAACGCCATCATGACGCCCCAGAAAATTGGCGCCCTGACGCCGGTCGCCACAAAGGCCAGGCCGCCGAGGATGCCGTGTACCGCCGCGGCAACAAGGCTCGATGTGACACTCGCGAAAATCAGGCTCCGCGCGTCCGCGAGCATTCGATTGCGATGCGACGCTTCAAAGGGCAGTACTTCTCGCAGCCGAGCGACGATCGAATGGCCGTCCCGAAAGATATAGAACATCGCGAGAATCGTGACACCGAGGTGAAATACAAACTCTGCCGTGTGCTTCAGAATCGTCCCGAGCCGTGCGGTGACATATTCGGCAGCCTGCTCGCCGTAGCGCCGCAACGTGTTCGTCAGATCCTCAGGGCTGGTTCCGGGAAAACGCTGCTGAACTTGCGCCCACAGATGATTGATCCAGACCCAGTGGTCGCTCGAAATTTTCAGCTCGATCGACTGCGCGGCGTCCACGCCTTGCCTCACAAACGCGATCATCACGAGCAGGATCGGCACGATCAAAATCAGAGTCACGCCAACGGCGCTCGCTCCGGCCGCCATCGTCGCGCCCCAGCGGCGCGCCAGCCATTCGTACGCGGGGTAGGAAACCACCACGAGCACCGCGGCCCACGCTAGCGGCACAAGAAACGGGGCGAAAACCAGGTAGACGAGATACACCAGTAAAACTATGATTCCGTAGAAAAGCGCGGTGCCCAGCCGCGTTCGCGAACTCGTTTCGGAACTCAACGCGCTCCGCCTATGAGCTACAGCACAGACACATAGTTGCAATCAACGCGTTTGTCAACGGCTCAGCAGTCGCGAGCGCGCTGCGCGAGTGGGAGATGCTATAATCCGCCACGCTTTGAATGGATTTTCGGCCATCAATCAACCCCCGTGCCAGCACCGGCGCACCCGGCTCATCGCCAAGGACAACGAGGCGCAATTCCTCGAATGCCTCGATTGTGGCGAAATCCTAGAAGCTGGAGAGATGACGAGGACTGAAAAGCGCGAGGGCGCCGGCTTCGACGAGTCCCTCTCCGACGCCTAGTCCAGCTCCCGTTTTCCACTTCGACGCCACGGAGCTTTCGCTTGCCTTTTCCACGTCTTCGTCTATGCTCTGTGTACCCATCGGTTATATATCCTGTCAAGAAAACAGCGAGGTGCGCTATGCGTTTTGCTCCCGCCCCGCAAGATCCCAGGGATCTTTCGTACTTGGCTCTGCGAAAAGCCGTTGGAATCGTCGCGCTTCTGCTGCCGTTCGCAATTGCGATTCCATGGGGCGTGATTCATCACACGATCCTGACCTCGATCAGCATTTACTACTACACGGGAATGCGGAACTTATTCGTCGGCAGCCTCTGTGCGATCGCGATCATCATGCTGTGCACGCGCGGTTACGATTGGAAAGACGAGGTCGCCGACATTTTTTCCGGCATCTGCGCGATCGGTGTTGCGTTCTTTCCGACCGCGCCGGACATCAGCCCTTCGCACCGTCAGAATGTGATCGGGGCTATTCACTATACGTTTGCCGCACTGCTCTTTCTCACTCTGGCTTTTTTCTGCCTCTACCTCTTCACAATGAGCGCCCATGGAAGAGCGGTCACTTCCCAGAAGATCCAGCGAAACAAGGTTTACATGATCTCCGGTATCGTGATTCTCGTCTCGTTGGCGGCGCTGGCTACGCTCACGCTTCTCTTCCATCGCCAGTATGTGTTCGCTCAAGTTGCTCCCGGTATTTGCTTTGAAACGACCTCGCTTCTGGCGTTCGGCGTCGCGTGGCTTGTGAAAGGCGAAGCGATTCTTAGGGACTAGGTCTCCGCGTCTGCTCCCGCGGTTGCGACTCGCGCCTAGATTGCGTCTCTGAGGCATGCGCTGGCTTGTGGCTGCAGTCCGGCCTCTTTCGCAGATCCAGTTTTGCTGGCGGGAACGTGATTTTCGAGTTAGTCTTTGCGCCTAACGGTTTTACCCACTGTCTAAGATGCTGTTCAAGACTTACAGCGCCGCCGTGTTTGGAATCGATGCGTATCTCGTTGAAGTCGAGGTCGACGTCGGTCCCGGCGAAAGCGGCCACTTCAACGTCGTAGGTCTCCCGGACAACGCAGTTCGCGAGAGCCGGGAACGAGTCAGAGCTGCCCTCCGCAACTGCGGCTTCGATTACGAATACTGGAAAACTGTTACCGTAAATCTCGCGCCCGCCGATATCCGCAAGGAAGGTTCCGCGTTTGATCTGCCGATCGCACTGGGGCTCCTCGGCTGCAATGGCAATTTTTTCGGCAAGGTTCCCGATTCGTTCGTTTTTCTCGGCGAGCTGTCGCTCGATGGCGGCGTGCGCTCGGTCCGCGGAGCGCTTTCCGCCGCGCTCGCCGCGCGCGAACGCGGCATCAAGAATCTCGTTGTGCCCGAAGTAAACGCGCGGGAAGCAGCAGTCGTCGAAGGTGTGAACGTTTTTCCGATTAAGACGCTCCCGCAGGCGGCCGATCTCGTCAACGCTCCCGAATCATTCAATCCGGTCGCGGTCGATACATCGCAGATGCTTGCCGAGGCGAGCCAATACGCAGTCGATCTCCGCGACGTTCGCGGGCAAATGGCAGCAAAGCGCGCGCTTGAGGTCGCCTGCGCGGGCAGCCACAACATTCTCCTCATCGGCCCACCCGGTGCAGGCAAGACGATGCTCGCAAAGCGCATCCCCACGATCCTGCCACCAATGTCACTCGAAGAAGCCATCGAGACGACTCGCATTCATAGCGTTGCGGGGCTGCTTGAGGATTCGCGAGGACTGGTCGGCACGCGGCCTTTTCGCTCGCCGCATCACACGATCAGCGACGCGGGTCTGATCGGCGGCGGCGCGGTGCCGCGGCCGGGCGAGGTTTCGCTCGGTCACAACGGCGTGCTTTTTCTCGACGAACTGCCGGAGTTTCAGCGCAACGTCCTCGAAGTGATGCGCCAGCCACTCGAAGATGGTTGCGTCACGATCGCCCGCGCCGCGATCTCGGTCAGCTTCCCTTCGCGATTCATGCTGGCCGCGGCGATGAATCCGTGTCCATGCGGATTCTTCGGGGACGCGACACGCGAGTGTCACTGCTCGCCGCCGCAAATCCAGCGCTACGTCTCGAAAATTTCCGGACCGCTTCTCGACCGCATCGACATCCACATCGAAGTCCCCGCCGTGAAATACAAGGACCTTCGTGGCGACGGAGAGATCGAAAGCTCCACCGCCGTCCGCGAACGGGTCTTGCAGGCGCGAAAGATTCAAACGGATCGCTACGCCGGCGAGAAAAACATCTACGCCAACGCACAGATGCCCCCCAAACTGATCCGCAAACACTGCTCGATCTCCGCCGAAGGCGAAAAGCTGCTTGAATCCGCGATCCGGCGTCTTGGCCTTTCGGCGCGCGCCCACGATCGCATCCTCAAGGTTTCCCGCACGATCGCAGACCTGGGCGGCGCGGCTTCCATCGAGCCCAAGCATTTGAGCGAGGCCATCCAATACCGCACTCTCGATCGAACATATTGGGCGTAGAATCTCGATTCAATCGGAGGGAATCATGTCAACGCGCACCGTGTTCCTGAGCAGGTTGATCGGGTTGTACTGCATCCTCGCGGCACTTTCGATGGTGATTCGTAAGGAATCCATCATCGATACGGTCACGGCGCTTCTCCACGACTCTCCGTTGATGTTTCTCGTGGGCATACTGACGCTGGTGGGTGGGCTGGCGATGGTGCTCGCGCACAACGTGTGGTCGGGCGGAGCGCCCGCGGTAGTTGTCACGCTTGTCGGCTGGCTGACGCTGCTGAAAGGACTCGCGTTCTTGTTCGTTCCGCCCAGCCGCGAAGCCGGATTCTTCCTCGACACGCTTCAATACGCGAGGTTCTTCCATTTCTACATGGCCCTTTCGTTCGCGATCGGCATCTATCTGACGTTTGAGGGCTTTAGGTCGCGCTGAAGCACGTCACTCGGCTCCCGCTTCCCCCCAATTGACGGGCGCGCGGGTGCTATGATACGAGTACAGGGCCTTTTACCCGGGGGTTTTCTGCTCATTTTCGATGGCGCCTGCTAACCAACGCCTTGAAGTCACACTCGAAACGCAGCTCGAGAGCGTGGACCGCGCGGAAAACATTGTCATGCATGTCGCCGAAGCAGCGGGCTTTGGCGAAGATGACGTCCACAAGCTCGGAATGTCCGTCCGCGAGGCCGTGATCAACGCGTACAACTACGGGAATGCGCAGGACCCGCAGAAGAAAATCCATTTGGTGGTCGAGTTTGAGCCGGAACGCATGATCGTCCACATCGTCGATGAGGGGCACGGCTTCGAGCTCTCCGACGTACCCGACCCGCTTGCCGAAGAAAACCTGCTGCGTACTTCCGGCCGCGGAATCTTTCTCATGCGGGCGTTCATGGACGAGCTTGCCGTGCGGCGAGGGCCGGGCGGCGGCGCCGATTTGGTGATGACCAAAAAGCTGCCTCATCGCGTGGGCGATAACGGTCAGCGGTAGCCGGACAACAATTTTTCTCGAGGATTCCGTGGCGCTTCAAGGGACATGCCGTGAAGTAGGGGACGTGGCTGTAGTCGATTTCAGCGGCAAGATCACGCTTGGTGAGGGCAGCGCGACCTTGCGCAAGCTGGTCCGCGAGTTGGTCGAGAACGGCCGTCGCAAGATTCTCCTCAATCTGGCGGATGTGGACTACATCGACAGTTCCGGCATCGGCGAGTTGGTCGGCGCCTACACCACAGTCCGTAGCGCGAGCGGCGAGTTGAAGCTGGTTCATCTCACCAAGCGCGTGCGCGATATCATTCAGATCACGCGCTTGTTCACCGTATTCGACGTGCAACCCGACGAAGCCTCGGCCGTGCGCAGTTTTCAGTAACTTCCGCACGTCCTTCCCTGCAGATTTCACCGGGACATAACTTGATCGCGCTGTCCCCCTCCCCGCAATTTGCGCAACGACTTCCGACTCTCCGCTTGTGTTCCATGCTTTATGCGCACTACACTTGCGCACTCCTGGCCCGGATCGCCAGCCCGTCTTCCAGACCTGCCATCCATTGCGCTTCTCGCGGGTGATTCGCGGTTCGGGATGCAATCATGCGCGAATGTGAATTGCGATGACTGGTCAGCAATCGAAAGAAAACCGGCGAAGCGCCCGAATCCTGGTATCCAAGGGTGTGTGGGTGGCCTGGCAGAAGCCGAAGGGATCGCGCAACGTGTCGCGCGTTCGCGACGTAAGCGCAGGTGGCGTCTTTATCTCGACAACCGCGGACGTTCCCGTCGGTACGACGCTCGAAATGCTGTTCGCCTTGCCGGAAGGCGAGACGCGTGTAACCGGAGTCGTCCGATACTCGGATCCCGCAAAGGGCTTTGGCGTGGAATTTACCGATATGGGAGCGGGAGACCGCGCGCGCCTGCAAGAGATGTTGCGCCGCCTCACTCGCTAGTCGCTGCTAGTCACGGGCGAAAGACCCCGCACTAAGAAGAGCCTACTTCAGCGACTTGTTGAGAAACGCCAGAGTCCGGGCCCACGCATCCGCTGTGGCCTCCGGCCGGTACGCGTTGGCGTTGGTTGAATTTTCGAAACCGTGCCCCGCCCCGTCGTAAATCTTTAGGTCGATTCTCCGCTTCAGCCCCTGCATCGTCTTTTCGAAATCGTGAACGTCAGCCGGCGTGATTCCTCGATCGTCAGCACCGAAATTTCCGAGCACTGGCGCGAAGATTTGCTGGATGTCGTTCGGATCGGTCGGCAGCGCACCGTAATTCACAATGCAGGCGGCGAGCCGCGGCTGGTGGATCGCAAGTTGGAGCGAAAGTCCTCCTCCCATGCACCAGCCAATCGAGCCGATGTGATCGCGGTCCACGTCCGAGCGGCCGTAGAGGTATGCGAAAGCTCCCTGCAAATCCGCAATGGCGCGGTCCTGCGGCAGCCCGCGCATCAATTCGTGCGCCTCTTCGGGATCCGATGTCACCTTGCCACGATAGAGATCAACGGCAAGCGCAATATAGCCTTGGGCTGCCAGTTTGCGCGCCTGCTCCTTCACCCAATCCGTTAGGCCCCACCATTCGTGGACCACGACGAGCGCGGGATAGCGCCCCGGCTTGTCGGGCGTCACGAGATAGCCGTTAACCGTCTCCTGGCCAACGGGGAACTGCACCATCTGCGTCTTCGGCTCGTCTGCACGCACAGCCAGGATCACCGTCAACAGGCCAAGTGCGATGACCGCCGCAACTAATTTCGAGATATGTTTCATCCAAACTCTCCCCTAAAATTTCTGCACGGCCATTCTAACTCTCGCGCGTCCGTCGCGTCATCCTACCTACGCCGTGCGCTCCACTTGGACGGCCGTTCCGTATGCGATTACTTCGGTAACGCCCTGCATCACTTCGTTCGCGTCGTAGCGCACGCCGATCACGGCGTTCGCTCCGTGCTCCGCAGCATGCGCCATCATCAGATCGACCGCCTGCTCGCGCGTCTTTTCGCACATGGTCTCGAACAGCGTGATATTGCCGCCTACGATCGTTTGCAGCGAGGCGCCGAGCGTCCCGAAGATGCTGCGGGAGCGGACGGTGATCCCGCGCACGAGCCCCAGATTTTTCACCACGCGATAACCCGGCAGCTCGAACGCCGTCGTCACCATCGCTGAGTTCACGGCCACATTCATGAGCGAATTTCCTTTGCCGCTGTAACGCGGGCTGCCGTCATCGCGCGCTCGCCCGCTCTGCTTGCACTGGCGCCTTCTGCTTCAGCAGCCGGATGAACTCGCGCATCCACGCGGGATGGTCCGGCCACGCGCGCGCCGAAACCATTTGCCCGTCGATCACGGCCTCTGAATTGACGAACTCCGCGCCGCCGGCCCGCACGTCCGGTTCGAGCGCCGGATACGCCGCAGTTTTTTTTCCTTTCAACACGCCTGCTGCCAGCAGCACTTGCGCCGCGTGGCAGATTTGCGCTACCGGCTTTTGCTGCTCGAAAAAATGACGGATGATCCGCTGGCAGTCCGCATTGTTGCGAATGTACTCGGGCGCCCGGCCGCCCGGAATCACGACGGCCGCGTAATCCGCTGGATTGACCTCCGCAAATCCGAGATCGGCGTTCCAGCTGTAGCCCGGCTTTTCGGTGTACGTGTCGTAGCCCGGCTCGAAATCGTGAACTACAAAATGCAATTTCTTCTTTGACGGCGCGGCGATCTGCACGTCGTAACCTTCTTCGAGCAATCGTTGATACGGATACATCACCTCGAGTGACTCCGCCGCATCTCCCGTCAATATCAACACCTTCGGTTTCGCCATTCTGCACCTCCTCGAGTACGCTTCCGCGCGCAGAATATCACATCAGAATCGTACGCGGCGCACGTGCGCCGCGCGCTTTCGCCGAGCCAGCGGCTGATATACTTCTGCGACTTTCACAAGGGAGAATCACACATGACCGATCTGACTCCGCTCGTTACATCTACGCTCGCCGAATATTACGAGGAGGTTCGCGAGAAGCTTCACGAGCGCGTTGCGCCGCTTTCAACAGACCAGATCTGGCGCAAGCCATATCCCTACGGCAACAGCATCGGTCACCTGGTGCTCCACCTGACCGGCAATTTGAATCACTACATCGGCGCTCGAATCGCGGCAACCGGCTACGTCCGCAATCGCCCGCTCGAATTTGCAGACCCTTCGAAAGCGCCGAAAGAAGCGATCCTCGCAAATTCCGATCGCACGATCGATATGGTCACCGCCACGATCCGCAAGCAGTCCACGGAAGATCTCGCGATGCCCTATTCCGATCCCACCGAAGAACGTTCGCGCACTCGCTTCCAGCTTTTCATGCGCATGGCCGGTCATGCCTACCACCACGTCGGCCAGATCATCTATCTCGCGAAAGAAGTTTCGCGCGCCTGACGCGCCGCCCACGGATATGGGAACTCGGCTCGCAAATCCGAAAAGATTCCCGCATAATGGCGCGCCATGTGTGCCTCCAGAAGCAGGCCGGTGTTCGCGCGGTTGTCTGAGACGGCTCCATGACCGGTCTCCGCCAGGGCTCGTTCCGCATCTTCAGCCTCGCAGGAATCAACGTCTACCTGCACTGGTCGTGGTTCATCGTCGCGCTGTACGAGATCAACACCCGCCAGCGATCGTATTCATCTCCCATCTGGAATGTCCTCGAATATCTCGCTCTCTTCGCAATCGTGACAACACATGAGTTCGGCCACGCGCTGGCCTGCCGGCAAGTCGGCGGCAACGCGAACCAGATCGTGCTGTGGCCTCTTGGTGGCGTCGCGTATGTCGACCCGCCGCAGCGCCCAGGGGCCACGCTCTGGAGCATCGTTGCGGGCCCGCTCGTCAATGTCGTGCTGCTTCCAGTACTTGGCGGGCTTTACGTGCTGGGGAATTCGCTGGGCTGGGCGGACACGATGCCTGATGTGCACGAATTCTTGTGGATCGTGCAGTTGACGAACATCGCCTTGCTCCTCTTCAACATGCTGCCAATCTATCCGCTCGATGGCGGAAAGATTCTCTGGGCGCTGCTGTGGTTCCCATTGGGTCGGGCCCGCAGCCTGATGGCCGCAGTGATTCTTGGTTTCGTCGGCATGGCGGGATTTGTCGCTTTCGCGATCTGGCAACAATACGTCTGGTTTTACATTCTTGCAGCATTCATCTTTCTGAACTGTTGGAGTGGCCTGCAACAAGCGCGCGCCCTCTTGCGCATCGCTAAGCTGCCGCGACGGCACGGTTACTCGTGTCCGACATGCAAGGCGTCTCCGCCGATCGGCGATTACTGGGTTTGCGGCCAGTGCCGCAAACCGTTCGACACGTTTCAGTCGCAGGGGGTTTGCCCCAATTGCGGCGCGCGCTTCAGTACCACGCGCTGCCTCGATTGCGGCCGCCTGAGTCCGATGAGCGACTGGGTCGCGCCGGTCGTCGTGGCTCCGCTCGGCTAGCTGCGCGCGAAGCAAGTCCGTTGTATCCGGGGTCGGAGAAGCATACGATCTACGCACTTTGCTGAGGCTGCACGGGAGTGCTTATGGCCTATGAACCCAAGCACATGAAGTGGTGGGGTTGGGGCGATCCCAACGTGAGCTTTCACTCCGAGGCCCATCCCGGTTTCTGGCCTTACGCGAAAGAGCATCTCGGCATAGAAAGCGACTCTCCGCGCACGCAGCCACCTGCACTCGAAGCAGTGAATCTTCCGGACCCCACGGTCAATTCCCGCTTCCTCGCCGAATTGAAATCGAGTTTGCGCACCGATCAGATTTGCGACACCCGCCTCGAGCGCGTGATCCACGCCTACGGCAAAGGCTTCCGCGATCTTTTTCGCATGCGCCGCGGCTCAGCCGAGGGCGCGCCAGACGTCGTGCTCTACCCCGAAAGCGAAAACGACGTCGTGGCGATCGTGCGCGCCGCGGCGCGCTACGACGTGATGATCATCCCCTTCGGCGGCGGCTCGAATATTGCCGGTTGTCTCGAGCGAATGGAAAATCGCCGCATGGCCGCATCGCTCGACATGCGCCGTATGCGGCGAGTGATCGCAGTCGATGCGGAGTCGTTCATCGCGCGCATCGAGGCGGGAGCGTTCGGCCCCGATCTCGAGCAGCAGCTCGGTGCCCAAGGCATGACGCTCGGCCATTTCCCCGATTCGTTTCTCCACTCGACTCTCGGCGGCTGGATCGCCACGCGCTCGGCCGGAATGCAGAGCGACAAGTACGGCAAGATTGAGGACATGGTCGTTTCGCTGCGCATGGTGACACCCGACGGCGTTCTCGCCACGCGCACCGTACCCAAATCCGCGAGCGGCATCGATGTGAACCATGTCTGCATCGGCAGCGAGGGGACGCTCGGCGTCATCACCGAAGCGACGATGCGCGTTCATCCCCGCCCCGAGCAGCGCATCGTTCCCGCGTTTCTGTTTCCTGAATTTGCGGGCGGCATCGCCGCGATGCACGAATGCACGCGCCGCGAATGCATGCCGTCGATGGTGCGCCTCAACGATCCTGACAAGACGGGCTTGTCCATCGCATTCAAGCCGCCATCATCGAAGCTCTCGCAGGCCGTGAGCAATGCATTCAAAAGCTATCTGCGCGTGAAGGGATTCGATTTGCCGCGCGCGTGCTTGGCTCTCACGGCATTTGAAGGCCGCAAATCCGATGTCGCGCGCCAACTGCGCCAGGTGAGCGCAATCTATCGCAAGTTCGGCGGCGTGAGCCTCGGGACAGGCTCGGGCAAATCCTTCGAAGCCACAAAATACGATTTTCCGCACATCCGCGATTTTCTGCTCGATCACGAGGTCACAGCCGACGTGAGCGAAACCTCGACCGTATGGAGCAACCTGCTACCCCTCTACAACGCGACCATGGACGCGATCCGCTCTCGCGTCGCAGAAAGCGGCGTGCAGGCTTGGACCGGTTGCCACATCAGCCACACGTATCGCAGCGGCGCGAGCGTCTACTTCACCTTCGGTTTTCGGCAGCAGGAAGGGCGCGAGATGGAGCAGTATCTCCGCGTGAAGCGCGCCGCGCAGCAGGCGTTCATCGACAACGGCGCCACGCTTTCTCACCACCATGCCGTCGGCACCGAGCATCTGCCATGGCTTGCCGCCGACATTTCACCGCTCGGCGTGAAAGCCGTCGCCGCGCTCAAGCACGGCCTCGACCCGGGCAACATCATGAATCCGGGTCGCCTGCAGCCATCGGCCCAGCCGTTCGAAGATTGGTACCGCATCAGCGACCATCTCGACGCAGCCACGAAAGTCAAAGTGGCCCACTCCAGCCAGTCCGAAGATTGATCCCACGCTTCGACGCGGCGCGCGTAGCTGCCTGCGCCTGAAATCCCTGCAAATTTCCGATGTGTCCCATTCAAACGTTGCATTGGAATTCCCGCACGCCAACACGTAAATTGGCGTGCTGGCAAACGACGGTCCCTCGACGGGCCGATTTCAGCACCAAGAGGCACGGCCAGAAGCTAGCGTCGACGAGCCGCTTCCTCGCGTGATCGTTTTGTCCCCTCGTCGCGGACGGATTGGCAGCGCACCAGAGGGACGTCACACTTCAGTTCTGCCCTCGACCTTCGTTCCAGTCGAAGTGAATCGGCGTGCGCAATGCTGTTGCAATTTTTCGCAGCGTTTTTGCGGATTGCGGGAACGGCGACAAGCGCCGGTGCTGAATCTATCTTGAACTCATCTGAAAGGAGCATCTGAATCTACCAACATGAAAAAATACAAACTGGAATACATCTGGTTGGACGGCCGAAAGCCGATTCCGGAGTTGCGCGGCAAGACCACCATCAAGGAATTCGAAAATCCTCCGAAGCTCGGCGATCTCCCGCTCTGGGGATTTGACGGCAGCTCCACGATGCAGGCCGAAGGCCACAGCTCCGACTGTATTTTGAAGCCCGTAGCGCTCTATCCGGACGCCGCCCGCAAAGACGGCTACATCGTTCTCAGCGAAGTCATGCACCCCGACGGTACTCCCCACCCCACGAACACCCGCGCGACCATCGAAAACGATCCGGATCTCTGGATCGGTTTCGAGCAGGAATATTTTCTCTACAAAGACGGCCGTCCACTCGGATTCCCCGAGAGCGGGTATCCCGGTCCGCAGGGCCCCTACTATTGCGGCGTCGGCTACAAGTACATGGGCAACCTGGCGAGGCAGATTGTCGAAGAGCATCTGGACCTGTGTCTTGCGGCCGGCATCAATCACGAGGGCATCAACGCGGAGGTGGCGAAGGGTCAGTGGGAATTCCAGATCTTCGCGAAGGGCTCCGCCAAGGCCGCAGACGATACTTGGACGGCGCGCTACCTGATGGCGCGGCTGTGCGAGCAGTACGAAGTCGATCTTGAGTTGTACTGCAAGCCGATCAAAGGCGATTGGAACGGCTCGGGCATGCACACCAACTTCTCGACGAAGTTCATGCGCGAAGTGGGCGGCAAGGGATACTTCGAAGCGCTGATGAAGGCTTTCGAGAAGAATATCGCCGAGCACATCGCCGTGTACGGCCCGGACAATCATCTCCGCCTGACCGGTCTGCATGAGACGCAGGCGATCGATAAATTCACGTTCGGCCTTTCCGATCGCGGCGCTTCGATCCGCATGCCCGTAAACTTCATCAGGAACGGCTACCGCGGCTATCTCGAAGACCGGCGGCCGAATTCGCAAGGCGATCCGTATCAGATCGTTTCGCGAATCCTGGAGACCATCAACAGCGTTCCGAAGCCTGCGGCCGCAGTCGCTTAGGCGATCGTCGGAAACTGGCCAGCATTTCAACTGCGCGGGAGTCGAGGCGACGTCGGCTTTCGCGCAGTTTTTTCGAGTGCTGGAAGGCGTCGAAGGGATCGCTACGCGGTTACGCTCTGCCACTTCTTCGCGAGTTCTTCGACGCTCGGATACGAATACGCCTCTACAAAAGTGTGTTCCGGCGGCTGGACGCCGTTCGTCAGAGCTCGCGCGAGCATCTCGATAGCCCGGTCCATCGTCAACGAAGTCACTACCGCCGCGCACAACGACCCTTGATCCACCAGCGGCCGACTTCGCTCCGAAACTCCCACTCCCGCGCACGGTATGGCCATCCATTTCGCTAGCTCTGCTGGGGACGAGTTCGTCTCAAACGCTTTTCTTGCGCCGGTGATGAAATCCGCGTTTTGCGAGACGATTAATTGCGTGCCTTCGGGACGCTGCTTGATGAGGTTGAGCCACGTCGAAACCGCGTTGTATGCTCCTTCGGTCGTCGACGCCAAAACCTTAATGGCTCTCACTTCGACCTTGCTCGGTTTGGCGCTTTCCATGCCCTCGAATCTTTTGGTCGCCCACCAGCTCATATGCGGCCCGCGCAAGTAAAGAACCGATCCGCCTTTTGGCAAGATCGCGCCGATCTGCTGTCCCTGAATGCGGCCCACTTCCATGTGGTCCTGTGATACCTGAAACACCGGAAGTTTGCTCTTCCGGCGAAGGCCTCCGATGTAATCCACCTGCGCATTGCTGACCACCCATCCAATTCCCGCCGCAACCGCAGCCTCCGCTACACGCGGCAACCCGGCGGCGCTCACCGGCTCGACGAGAAATCCGTCCGGCCGCGAACCCGAAGACTGCACCAGATTCAGCAACTGCTGGCCTTGGCCCACCGCATCCATCTGCGCGTTGATCACTTCCAGCTCTGCGCCAAGACGCGCCGCAACTGCTTGCGCCGCAGCCGTCTGCGCGCGCAGGTACATCGTATCGCCCGGGATCGACATCACGAACTTCAACTTCTTCATGGCGAGAGGGTTCCACAATTAGAGTACATCTCCCGCCGACTGCCGAACGCCCTCTCGCCTCGCGTTTTGATCTACTCGGCAACCTCCCGGTTTCGCCTCACGTCTCCACAGTCCACACTAACAACCGCTTGCACTCCCCGTTGCATCGTGCCAGCCTAAAATTGGCGACTCCGAATGGGAGTTCGCGATGTGAAATCGACGGCCACTGCGGCCTTCGGAAGGGAGACTTTGGCGATGCACGACGCGGTTAGCAGAAGGTTTTTCCGTGGCACGGTCATTCCTGGCTGTGCACCTTATTGCTCAACTTCAGCTCCCTTTCCGTCCCGCTCTCGAATTTCTAATCGCCAAAATCTGCGAGTAGAAATTCTGCAACTCGTTGAAAACACAGCATTGATCACCGTTCTAATCGCCAAAGATTTGGGCATTCGGGTTTTTCGTGAGACCGGCTTCGGGATGAAACTGCGTCGCAGACGCGGCCCGAAGCGTGTAAGATGCAGCGTTTCTCAGCTCAAGCCAGGCAGGGAGGAGCGAAACGCATGAGCGTAACTTCGCAAGTGGGAGCTTCAGCGTCGACGATCAGCGCCATAGGGGAGAAGGCTCGACGGTTGAGCATTCTCTCTATGATGGCCACGACCGCCGCAGGCTCGGGTCACCCCACTTCCTGCATGTCCGCTGCGGAATTGATGGCCGGGATTTTCTTTTACGCGATGAAGATCGATCCGAAAAATCCCAACGGCGGCGATTCCGACCGCTTCGTGCTTTCCAAGGGCCACGCTGCTCCGATTCTCTACGCCGCGCTCGCCGAGGCCGGCGTGTTTCCCGAATCGCGCGTCATGACGCTGCGCGAATTTTCAAGCGAACTCGAAGGACATCCCACGCCGCGAATTCCGGGGGTCGATGCGGCAACAGGTTCGCTCGGCCAGGGACTTTCGGTTGCAGTGGGGCTCGCGGTCGGCGCGCTCCTCGACAAAAGCCCCACTCGCGTCTATGTGCTTCTCGGGGACGGCGAAATGGCGGAAGGCCAAATCTGGGAAGCCGCCGCGTTCGCGGGTCACTACAAGCTCGACAATCTCACCGTGATCGCGGACGTGAACGCGCTCGGCCAAAGCCAGGCGACGATGTATCAGCACAACATGGAAATCTACCGCAAGAAATTCGAAGCGGAGGAATTCGCGGCCGAAGTGATCGACGGGCACAACGTTGTCGAAGTGCTCGCCGCACTCGATCGCGCGAAAGCCACGAAAGGGCGGCCGCAGGCCATCCTCGCTCGTACAGTGAAGGGCCACGGCTTCAGCCAGGTAGCGGGGAAAGACAACTGGCACGGCAAGCCGTTCCCCAAAGATATGCTGGCGCAAGCCATCAAGGAACTCGGCGGTCCCATCGATATTCCAGGCGACCCGGGAAAATCCTATGAGCGAAGATCTCTGCCGAAGCCGCCGGATTTTCCCGCGCCCCCTGCGCCGGACTACGATCCCAGCAAGCCGGTTGCGACGCGCGAAGCCTACGGCTTCGCGCTCAAGCGGCTTGGCGCCGTGAATCCGAACATTGTCGCGATTTCAGGCGACGTGAAGAACTCGACCTTCTCGGAAACGTTTGAGCACGCCTATCCCGATCACTTTTATCAGGGCTACATTGCGGAGCAGAACCTCGTCAGCGTTGCGGTCGGTCTTGCGGCGCGCGGCAAGGTGCCGTTCGCGGATTCCTTCGCATGCTTCCTCTCGCGCGCCTACGACAACGTACGCATGGCCGCCATCAGCAGAGCCAACATCAATCTCTGCGGATCGCATTGCGGGGTGTCGATCGGCGAGGACGGGCCTTCGCAAATGGCGCTCGAAGACATCGCCATGTTCCGCGCGATTCACAATTCGGCGGTGCTCTACCCGAGCGACGCGGTGTCCGCCGAACGCTTGACCGAAGCGATGGCGCGCCGCAGCGGCATCAACTACATGCGCACGTCTCGCCCGAAGACTCCGATACTTTATTCAAAGGATGAGAAGTTCCCGATCCCCGGCTTCAAGATCGTCCGTCAGAGCGCACAGGACAAAGTCACGGTGATCGGCGCGGGCGTCACGCTGCATGAAGCCTTGAAAGCAGCAGACGAATTGAAATCGCAGGGCACGGCAATACGAGTCATCGACCTGTACTGCGTGAAGCCGATCGACGGCAAAGCGCTCGCAGAACAAGTCAAAGCCAGCGGAGGAAGGCTCGTGACCGTTGAAGATCATTGGCCCGAGGGCGGCTTGGGTGAAGCTGTAATTGGCGCTCTTGCCGAGGCTGGCGCGCCGCCTGCGAAATACCGGAGGCTTGCGGTCCGCGAGATGCCGCACTCAGGCAAGCCGGATGAACTGGTCGACGCGTTCGGCATTTCCGCGCGGCACATCGTCGCGGCCGTCCGCGAAATTGCGTCGTAACGGAGAATTCTGAGGGCCCGCGAATGGCTGCCGAAAAAATGGTGATGGTTGGCGTGCTGCCGGACGTAATCGCGATCGATCCCGGCGACCAAGTGGTGTGGTATTCCAACGCCGGAAATTTGAAGATCGAATTCGATCCGCAGCGCTCGCCCTTTGCCTCCAACGTTTTTCAGGCTCCGCCCGGCGTGCGGCTTTCCAGCGGAGCGACGCGCCCAGGGCTCAATCCCGGCTCCTACAAGTACCGCCTGTCACTCAACGATGTCGTTGTCGCGCACTGCGAAATTCTCCTTCGCGGAAAGTAGCCTCGAGAGCAGGCGCAACTTTGCCGGGCTTCGGTCATCCGATGTATCACGCATGAAAATCTTGGGACCTTGAAGGGAATCACCGATGGCCAAGGATTCGATCGCAATTCTGGGAGCGGGAAACGTAGGCGCCGGTCTCGCGCGAGTTTGGGTTGCTGCGGGGCACGATATTACTTTTGGCGTGCCCAATCCGCATGGCGAGAGGGCGCGTGCCGCCGTAACTGCTCTCGGCGGGAAAGCGGGCGCTGCGATGAACAAAGACGCTGCTGCGCCGGCGCAAATTGTCGCGCTGTGCGTGCCCTGGCCCCAGGCGCAGGCTGCGATCAAAAGCTGCGGAAGCCTTGCAGGAAAAATCCTGATCGACTGTACTAATCCTCTCGCTCCAGATCTCTCGGGTTTGACGATCGGATTGACAACCTCCGCGGGTGAACAGGTGGCTACGTGGGCCAGCGGCGCGAGAGTCGTGAAGGCATTCAACACAATCGGCGCGCCCAACTATGGCAATGCGCAGTTCGGCAGCCAGCGGGCGGACGGCTACTATTGCGGAGACGATGCAGGTGCAAAAGCCAAAGTTCGGGAATTGATCGAACAGGCGGGATTCGACCCCGTCGATGTCGGACCGTTGCGGAATGCGCGGTTGCTCGAACCTCTGGCGATGCTCTGGATCGATCTTGCCGTCAACCAGAAGCAAGGTGTCAACTTCGCCTTTAAGCTGCTGAGAAGGTGATCGCGGTTGGTACGCTGCTAGTCGCTGGCGAGGGCGCGATCGCGGTCACGTCCGACGGGACGCTCTGGCGCGATTGAGTCCGCTAGCAGACGTCGCAACGGCGCCAGCATCGACGCCGGAACGGCCCGCTCGCGTGGCACGCCGATCTCAGCGACCTTGCGGGGGAAGTCCTTCCGCCGGTCAAGGCGCAGGCCGAACTCCTGCAAGAGATCGCCGGCCATTTTGGGGTCGTCGGTACGCTCCACTCCCCAGAAGCGAAGGCGCTCTTCGTTCTTCTGGAGGTGCTGGAGCGACTCCTCAAGCTTCTTCATCGCGGCATTGAACGAGGAGGCCAGGAAGTAGACGGGCAGCGTCCAAGCGCTGCGGCTTGGCTGCGCATCTTCGGCGACCCTCCGCGCAGGGCCGAACGTCGCCCGGACCCGCACATTGTACTTACCATTCTGATTCCGCTCGATCGCGCAGATATATTCGTTCGCGTTGGCCGTGCTCTTTGCGGGCATTGCAGTCCTCAGTTTCTGTTTTCCCGACGCAACAACAGTTGTTGTCGGACGGATGTTTCGCCGAATGGTTCTTCCCCTTCGGGGGATGAGCTCAAGCCTGCTCGCCTTGGATCGCTTCGTCGGCATACAAATCTCCTCAGGGAGGATCGGCTGCTGGTCCTGCCAGAGTCTTCAGGCATGGGAGGCTCCCGCCTGCAGGTCGGGCCCCGCTGGCTTCGGGGCAGGCTCTGCGGAGACCTAGATTCTAGCGAAGTGGCGGAGACGGGGCAAGCGAATATGGCCACAAAGTAAGCTATTTATTTTCAGTTATTTGCGGAAAGCCGGAAGGATTAGCTCGACTTCGTGATCCGGTCGACGACATCCTTATTGTACGTGAGTTTTCCTTCCTTTGTGAGCCGATCGAGAAGTGCGGTGCGGAACGCTTCGAATGCTCCGCTCTGCTTTGTTTGCAGAATCTGCTGCCGGAGATCGCTCTGTTGTGTCGCCAGATCAGCAAGATTGGGGGGCTCGTGCGCCACGAGCCGGAAGACGAACCAGTTCGTGCCGCTCTGCGTGGGCGCGCCAACCTGACCAATCGACATACTAAAAGCTGCGGCAAACTGCTTGCCGCTGCCGATATCGGGGATCGATCCCGAACGAGCGACGGAATCAGAAGTCTTTACCGTAAAACTGAGCGCCTTCGCAGCCTTGGCGAAATCTTCCCCCGCCTGGGCGCGTTTCGACAAAGATTCGGCATTCGAACGGGCAAGATCGACGGCCTTTTCGTTCTGATAGTCCGTCAGAACCCGGTCGTGAACCTCGGCCAGCGTCCCCTGGTGTCCGGATTGAATGTCCTTTACCGTGAGGATCACGTAGCCACTATCGATTTCGATCGGTTGGCTGAGTTCTCCCGTGTGCAGCGCAAACAGCGCCGAATGCAGTTCAGGTGACGCGCCAAGAGGCAGGACCGGATCGGTCATGCTGGCAAGCGTGGTTACGCCGACCTCAAGATTGAATTTCTTAGCCAGGTCATCGAGGGACTGCCGGTCCGACTGCCTCACGGCGGCAGCCATCTGGCTTGAGATATCGCTCGCCTCGGCGTTTACTTTCTCATCCAGGACAGGCTGCAGGATGGAATCGCGAACTTCTTCGAAAGTTTTCGTGTGGGCGGTTTCGCGGTCGAGAACTTTGATGATGTGGAAGCCGTATTGGGTTTTCACCAGATCCGAAATCGAACCCTTGGGCAGGCTGAAAGCGGCCTGTTGAAACTCGGGTACGGTCTGGCCCTCGACGATCCAGCCCAAGGCGCCGCCCTTGTCCTTCGTGCCGTCATCTTCGGAATATTTTTTCGCGAGATCCTCGAAATTTGCCCCGCGCCTAGCCTGCTTGAGGACATCCTGGGCTTTCTTCTGAATTTCGGCGACTTCCGCGTCGGTCTTGCCGACTGTTTTGAACAGGATATGCTCGACGTTTGCGCGATTCTCGACTTTGTAATCGTCGAGGTGCGAGTTGTAGTACGCGCGAAGCGTAGCGTCGCTCACCTGCGTATTCGCGCGCAGTTTCGAAAGGTCGAGCAGCGCATAGCGTGCCGATCGCTTTTCCGGGATTTGATAGCGCGACGAGTTTTTCGCAAACCAAGCCGCAAGTTCGGCGTCGGTCGGGTGAATCGAAGACGCTAGGTCGGAGGGCTTGATCAAGACGTAGTCGATCTTGACCTTCTCGTTCCGCCAGCGAAATTCGCGCGCGACTTCGTCGGGAGTAACTGTAATTCCGTCGGTGATAAGCTCGCGGAACTTGTCGAGCAGCATCTCGTTTCGCAACAGCGTTTCGAATTCGCTGACCGACATGCCTGTCCGGGTTTCCACTTCCGTGGCGTAGCGATCCTTCAACCACGTGTTTCCCGACCACGCGCTGGGCAGGATTTCCTTGATGCGCTCGGTTTCCTCTTCCGGAGTCACGCTCATGCCAAGGCGGCCCGCCTCATACTCCAGCGCATGCTGAAAGACCATCTGGTCGAGAACCTGCCTGGCATAGGCGCCTCGCAGCATCGGCGGAATCGTCTGATTGCGCGTCGCCTGATCGAACTGCTGCTGGAAATCGTTAACGGTGATGCTCTGGCCGGCAATCGTCGCGACCGCGTCAGGGCTGCTGGCGCCGGTTGTACCGCTCAACAGGCCAGGTATGAGAGTGACCACCATGGCGAGAATGATGATCCCTAGGATCACGCCCATAGTGATCTTGATCCAGCGGTTCTTCTCCAGATCCCGCTGCTGAATGCTTTTCAACATAGCTATGCCAGGCCTTCCTCCGGACGCAAAACCTATCAATTATAGAAGAGTCTGCGCTCGAAACCCAAATTGAATCGGGGAAAAAGGCGGCTGCGCGCTGCCTGACCTGAAATCTCTGTAGTTCGACGGCGACCTCGGGCCGTTTCCCTTCGTTTGCTGCGACGCAACTTCGCTCGCGGCCGAACGGATGCAATCTTTGGAGAGGACGGCGCCCGCAAAGTCGTCGCGATACAAAGCGGTATCTGAAGTGCTATAACACGTCTCAATCGATTGGATGGAGGTACCGGCAATGGATGAGGGGGCTGCAGAGCGACCACCTGCAAAAGCGGAACAACGGAGAGGCCTCCGTTTTCCGGTCATTGTCCCTGTAGAAGCGAAGTGGCAAGAGTCCAACGGGAAGAGCGTAAAGGAAAACGCCCAAGCCAAAGAGGTCAACGCTCAAGGCGGCCTGCTGGAGATGAAAACCTGCCCCAGCGTTGGCAGCCAGATCGAGCTAACGAATCTCCTTTCAGGCGAGTCATTTCGGGCGCGGGTTTTAGGTGTCCGCCGTTCCAAAGAAAACAAGATACTGGGTGTGGCAGTCGAACTCCTAATTCCCAGCGAAAGCTTTTGGGGCGTAAATTTCCAACTCAAGAAGACCAGCGCCGAACTCGTCAGGCTCGAGCGCATTATGAAATCGGGCAGCGTCGATGCACGCATCCTGAGGGAATTCCGCGACGCGGTGGACTACGTGCGCAAAACGGCCTGGGCCGTTCAAGAGTGGCAAGAGCGCAAACTGCGGGACCGCGATCCGCAGACGCTGCTCCCCTTAATTACCGCCGAGCGCATCCGCCGCGCCACTCAACTCAGTCAAACAATCATGGCGGACCTGGCTGCTCAACAAGTGACTCGCGAAACCGCTGGGATTGAGGAGTTCTTCCGAGCCGTCAGAGGCACATATCAGTACCTAGTGGGCTTCTTCAAAGATCGTGAGGTCTGACGGCAGATTCGCAGCCGGCTGCACCGAGCCTACACGGCGTTGCAGAAGTTGACGCCCAATACCACCGGTCACCAGCGCCTCACTTGGGAGGGGCATCGGCGAGAGCTGGCTTATGATACGGCCACTCTGGGGATCCACAAATCTTCACGCTCGGGAGAAGGAGGGGGTCATGCGTCGAGTCACGAGCTCATCCGCTAGGAAAGCGCTGCTCATTTGTTCCAGCGTGTTACTTATTCCAATTGCAGTGTACTCCCCGGATCGCGCGCAAGCCGCGCCACAGCAGTCCGCTCAAAACGCAACACGCCCAATCCAGCCGCCCGCGACCCCGAATGCAACCCTGATTTCTCCGGAAGTCACTGCCGACGGGCATGTTACTTTCCGACTGTATGCTCCGAACGCGCAGCAAGTGGCGTTACATAGCGAGTACAACGGAATGGCACCATTCACGGCTATCCCACTCGCCAAGGCGGACAACGGAGTCTGGTCTGTCACGGTCGGGCCGGTAGAGCCCGGCGTCTATCGTTATACCTATGTCGTGGATGGCCTGCTGGCCATCGACACGCGCAATCCCGACGTTAGCGGCAGCCTCAACAATGTGCAGAGCGTATTTACCGTGCCAGGAGCCGATTTTCTCAGCATGAAGCCGGACATTCCGCACGGCTCAGTTGAGACGGTCTGGTATCAATCGAAGACACTAGGCGAAATGCGCCGAATGCACGTCTATTTGCCCCCGGGCTATGAGACTAGCAGCGACCGATACCCCGTGTTCTATCTGCTCCATGGAGCGGGGGACAACGACGACGCGTGGACCTCAGTCGGCCACGCCAACTTCATCGTCGACAATTTGATAGGTGCAGGCAAGGCCAGGCCCATGATCGTGGTGATGCCCGCCGGGCATGTCAGCCGGACCTTCGGCGCAGCCGACATTATGAAGCAGGAGCCGTTTACCAACGATTTCCTGAATGACTTGTTGCCCTACGTCGAAAAACATTACCGCGTGATTGCCGATCGCCCTCATCGTGCAATTGCAGGTCTTTCCATGGGCGGATTACAGACGCTGAACATCGCTCTTCCTCACCTCGACCGTTTCGCCTACGTCGGCATTTTCAGCTCCGGGTGGTTCAATGGAAGTGATGCTCAGTTCGTTGAGGAACACAAAGCCGCGCTGGACAATGCGGCTTGGAAAAAGGGTTTAAGGGTTCTCTTTGTGGGTGTGGGGACAGGCGATCAACTCGCTTACCCCACTAGCCAGCGGATGGTCGCCGTGCTGAAGGCCCACGGCTTCAGCGTCGAAGAGCATGAGAGCGCGGGCGGGCATACCTGGGTGAATTGGCGGAACTATCTGGACGAATTTGCGCCCCTTCTGTTTCATTAGTGTTGGTCCTCGAACGCATAGGCTAGGCAGTCTTGCCGATCGCCGCTGACGAGCCGCGTTCGATACGAGATCGGTGCGTTTTTTCATACGATCGTTCCCTGCACCCTTCTGCATTGTCAAAACTTCGGACAGGCGCCGTCAAGGAAGTGATTCAACAAATCTCCTACGAAACGGGATTCGGCCAGACAGAAAGGCAAGAAAGGCGCAGGAAGGCTCGAGGCGTGTAAAATGAAGAGCGCAACGCCCAAGCCGCATTCCACGCGGTCTCTCGAGCATTCCAGATGCCTCGACAAGAACCAACACCATCGCCTCAATCGCTTGCGTGGGCTCACCCGTTAGTCCACGAGTGGTTTCTTGCGCGTCTCGGATCGCCTACGGAGCCGCAAGAACAGGGCTGGCCTCACATTTTGTCCGGCGGGACCGTGCTAATTTCTGCGCCCACGGGCTCCGGAAAAACTCTGGCCGCCTTCCTGGTTTGCATCGATCGCCTGGTTCGCAAAGCACTCACCGGCGATCTGACCGACCGGACGGAAGTTCTCTACATTTCCCCGCTCAAGGCGCTCGGGAACGATATTCAAAAGAATCTCGAAACTCCGCTCGGCGAGATCCTCGAGACGGCCGGAGCCCGCGGCATGCTGATGCCGCAGATACGCACCGCAGTGAGGACCGGGGATACGCTGATGCACGAGCGGCGGGCGATGCTTTCAAATCCTCCGCATATCCTAGTTACGACGCCTGAATCGTTTTACATTCTTCTGACTGCGGCAAAAAGCCGCGAAATTCTCAAGTCAGTCGAAACGGTGATCGTCGATGAGATTCACGCAATAGCCGACGACAAGCGCGGATCGCATCTAGCCATTTCGCTTGAGCGCTTAGAGGCGCTGGCTTCGAAGCCACCACAGCGAATCGGGTTGTCCGCGACGCAAAAGCCCATCGAGTTGGTGGGCCAATTCCTGACAGGCAGTGCCCGGCCCACGCCCGTGATCGTTGGAATTGGACATCAGCGGAACGTGGATGTGGTCATCGAGGTTCCTCACAGTGAACTCGCGCCGGTCGCCTCACACGAAGTGTGGGATGAAATTTACGACCGCGTTGGTGAACTGGTGCGCCAGCATCGTTCCACGCTCGTCTTTGTGAACACCCGGCGCTTGGCCGAGCGTGTGGCTCATCACCTGGCTGAGCGTTTGGGGGCTGAAGCCGTCGCGACTCACCATGGCAGTCTCTCGCGGAAGCTGCGGCTCGCCGCGGAAAGAAAGCTGAAAGCGGGAGAAATCCGTGCGCTGGTGGCCACAGCATCGCTTGAGCTTGGGATCGATATCGGGGCGGTGGATCTTGTCTGCCAAATCGGGTCGCCGCGGTCGATCGCGGTCGGTTGGCAGCGCATCGGGCGGGCCGGCCATTGGCATGGAGCAATTCCGAAAGGAAGAATCTTCGCTACGACACGAGATGAGCTGCTCGAATGCGCCGCTCTGGTGCGTTCGATGCGCGGAGGCGATCTCGACTGCCTCGAAATCCCGGAAAATTCTCTGGATGTTCTGGCACAACAGATCGTCGCGATGTGTGCGGCGGACGATTTCAAGGAAGACGATCTGTTCGCGATCGTTCGCAGATCCCACCCGTATCGCAATCTGGCGCGCGCGGATTTCGACGACATACTCGAGATGCTCTCGGAAGGCGTCAATTCCCGCCGCGGGCGTTACGGCGCATACCTTCATTGGGACCGCGTCAACGGCATGGTCCGCGGACGGCGCGGAGCCAGATTGGCAGCGATCACCAACGGCGGCGCAATTCCCGACAACTCACTCTACACAGTCGTCGCCGAGCCGGAGGGAACAGTAGTTGGGACGGTCGATGAAGATTTTGCCGTGGAGAGCCTGAGCGGCGACATCATGCTGCTGGGAAACAGCTCCTGGCGAATTCGGCGCGTACATGCCGGCCGCGTGCTGGTAGAGGATGCCAAAGGCGCGGCACCGAATGTGCCTTTCTGGCGCGGAGAGGCGCCCGCCCGCACTACCGAGCTTTCCGAGCAGGTATCTGCCTTGCGCGAAGAAATCGACGCATTGACGCAGGGAATTGCGCCGGATCCAAACCTGAGAAACTTGCCTCAGGTTCGCGCCGCGATCGACTGGCTCAGACAGGAGTGCGCGCTCGATAACGCAGGCGCCGAACAGTTGGTGGAATACGTCGTAGCCGGCCGCGCCGTGCTTGGCGCGGTTCCGTCGCAGAAAACCGTTGTCGCGGAACGATTTTTCGACGAAAGCGGCGGAATGCAACTGGTGATCCATGCGCCATTCGGTGGACGAATCAACAAAGCATGGGGACTGGCGCTTCGCAAACGCTTCTGCCGCTCGTTCAATTTGGAGCTGCAGGCTGCCGCAACCGATGACGGACTGAACATTTCTCTCGCTGAGCAGCACAGTTTTCCGCTGGCGGACGTGTTTCGGTTCCTGAATGTTGCATCGGTAGCGCACGTGCTTGAACAGGCCGTTTTGGCTTCTCCGATTTTCACGGCGCGCTGGCGCTGGGACGCCAATCGTGCCCTGCTGCTGCTGCGATTCCAAGGAGGCAAGAAAGTTGCTCCGCAAATCCAGCGAATGCGAGCCGACGATCTCCTTGCTTCCGTTTTCCCGGATGCGGCTGCGTGCCAGGAAAATATCGCCGGCGACATGAACATTCCCGATCATCCGCTGGTGCAGGAAGTGATGAAGGATGCGCTGACGGAAGCGATGGATGTCGAAGGACTCAAGCAGGTCCTCGGAAAAATCGCGTCAGGTGAAATCAGGTGTGTCGCGGTCGATACTCCGATTCCATCGCAGTTTTCGCACGAGATTCTGAACTCCAACCCGTTTGCGTATCTCGACGATGCGCCGCTGGAAGAACGCCGCGCGCGGGCCGTCGAAATGCGGCGCACGCTGCCTGATTCTGTCGTTTCCGAAGTAGGCCGGCTCGATCCTGCGGCAATCGACGAAGTCTGCGCCGAAGCATGGCCGGATGTGCGCGACGCGGAAGAACTGCACGATGCATTGCTCACGCTGGTCGCGTTTCCAGACATCGCTGCGTACACGACGAATGACGCTAGGGCGTGCGAGCCCGCGTTGCCAAGCGTTCGTCGCTCTCTGCGCGATCGGCTCATGCAATCGGTGGCTAGATGGGCTCCTTACTTTGACGGACTTGTGCGCGAGCGCCGCGTGGGCCGCGCGATCGTTGATGACCGAATCGACTGGGTTGCAGCGGAGCGAGCGAAGTCGTTTGCTCGAATCTACCCTTCGGCGCGATTTGAAATTTCTCCCAGGGCAACCGCGGGGGAGGATGTTTCCCGCGAAGACGCTACCTTGGCGCTCGTGTCGGGATGGATGCAGCATGTGGGACCGGTTCGTTCGAGCGAACTCGCTGGCTTGCTCGGTGTGGCTCTGTCCGAGGTCGACAAAGTTCTGCTCCGACTGGAAGCGAATGGCGCGATTCTACGCGGCCACTTCACAAACACAACCGGCGAGATCGAGTGGTGCGAGCGCCGGCTGCTGGCCCGAATCCATCGCCTGACGATCGGCAAACTTCGGAAAGAGATCGAGCCGGTTACCACAGCTCAATTCATGCGCTGGCTCTTGCGATGGCAGCACGTCGCTCCGGGCACGCAGCTTCTGGGAGAGCGCGGCACACTGGAGGCGATTCGACAACTGCAAGGGTATGAAGCGCCAGCCAACGCCTGGGAATCGCAGATACTGTCGCGTCGTGTCGCTGCTTACGATCCGGCTTCTCTCGACCAACTCTCGCTCACAGGCACCATAGGATGGGGCCGATTTTCACCACATCCGGCGATGCTTCACGATTCAGCCGGCCATTCACATCGCGTTGTTCCGACCAGCGTTGCACCGATCACTTTTTTTGTGAGAGACGACTCGGGATGGATGCTGCCAGTTGCGGGCGTCTCGCCGATCGAAGACGCGCGTGGTCTCAGCCGAAATGCCAGGGAAGTGTTCGAGTGTTTGAAACAGCATGGCGCTTCATTTTTCCCGGACATCGTTCGCGCCACGCGCAAACTCAAATCCGAAGTGGAAACCGCGCTTTGGGAATTGGTGGCCGCGGGTGTGGTGACCGCCGATGGATTCGACAATTTGCGCTCGCTGATCGATCCCAAGCGGCGCTCGGGACAAGGGCGTGGACGCACGGCGCGGCCGCGTCACAGCACGGGGCGATGGTCCTTACTGTTCCCTGCTGGAGGAGCATCCGATGCCGAGCGCACAGAGTCGATCGAAGCGGTATGCCGCATGCTCCTCCATCGCTATGGCGTCGTCTTCCGCGAAGTTTTGACGCGGGAGAGCCTGCTGCCGCGATGGCGTGAAGTGCTCATTGTCCTTCGGCGATTAGAAGATCGCGGAGAAGTGCGAGGCGGAAGATTCGTCAACGGTTTTCTCGGGGAACAGTTCGCGTTGCCAGTGGCGGTCGAATCGCTGCGAGCAAGCCGCTCAGAAGAGCCAAAGGGCGAAGTCGTCACCGTATCGGCAGCCGATCCACTCAATCTTGTCGGCATTTTGGTTCCCGGAGACCGCGTGTCTGCAGCTTCCGGAGCGCTGGTTGCCTTTCGCGACGGAGTGGCTGTCGAGCCGCGCACGCCAAGCATCTCGATTGGCGAAGTGGCACGAGCCGTCTAGCTTGCGACTCGTCCAAACTCCGTCGCATTTGTCCGATGCAGCCTGCCAATCTGTTCGTCCGCACACGCAGACAATAGATGTTCAGACGCGATTACTTCAGTTCGCCGAGCCGCCAACGCCATCGGCGACCGGAGAAATGGCTGTATAAAGGGTCATGGGAAAAGAAGTTGAAGTTCGCTTTTATGGACCGCTAAACGACTTCTTGGCCCCATCGGCCAAAATGGGGCCCATCACGTGGAAATTTGGCGTCGCCGGTTCTGTGAAGGATATGATCGAATCCCTCGGTGTGCCTCATACAGAGGTGGACCTGATATTGGCCAATGGCGAAGCAGCTGATTTTGACCACCGGCTGCGGGACGGAGAGAGAATTGCGGTCTATCCGACCTTTCGATCGCTCGATATCTCCCAGCAGAGCTGGATTCTTCGGCAGCCGCGTCGCAATTCACGATTCGTCGCCGACACACACCTCGGGAGGCTCGCCGCCTATCTTCGGATGTTGGGGTTCGATACGTTGTACCGCAACGATTACAAAGATGAGGAACTGGCTATCATCTCGGCGCGAGAGGACCGGGTGTTGCTCACCCGGGACGCCGGATTGTTGATGAGAGCGGTCGTGACCTGGGGCCATTATCTGCGAGCGACAAATCCCGCAAGACAGGTTGTTGAAGTGCTGGAGCGATTTGACCTGACTGGGTCAATCCAGCCGTTCTGCCGCTGCATGCACTGCAATGCGATCTTGCGCACGACTTCCAAGGACGCGATCAGCGACCGCCTGCAGCCAGAGACGAAGAAGCACTATGACGAGTTCTTCATTTGTCCCGAATGCGATCGCATCTACTGGAAAGGTTCGCATTATCGCCGGATGCAAGCATTCATCGAGAGCGTCAGGCGAACCAAAGATTCGTGCGACGCAAACGGCTGAGTGGGTCACCTGTTTCGAGCACGGGTCGGACAAACTGCTGCACAATGTCGCCCAGTTCAGAGTCTCGAACCGGACTCTTGTTACGAGCGAACACGGGCTGACGTGATCCTTGTCACGGTGATCGCCCTGGTTCTCAGGTAGGGTGATACCAAAGCTAGAGACGAGGTTCGCTATGAAAAACATCCTCATTCTCGGTGCCGCGGGAAGGGATTTCCACAACTTCAACGTCGTATTTCGCGATCAAGGTGAGTTCCGCGTGGTCGGATTCACAGCGGCTCAGATTCCGGGCATTGCGGGCCGCCGGTATCCGCCGGAATTGGCCGGGCATCTCTATCCCGATGGCATTCCGATTTGTGAGGAATCTGAGCTCGAAGACATCATAGCGAAGGCCGGCGTGAACGCGGTCGTGTTCTCCTACAGTGACGTTTCGCATCAGCAAGTGATGCATCTAGCTTCTCGCGCCGTTGCCGCCGGCGCCGATTTTTGGCTACTCGGCACGGAGCATACGCAGCTGAAGTCGCGCCTACCGGTGGTGTCTGTGTGCGCAGTCCGCACGGGATGCGGCAAGAGCCCAGTGGCTCGGCTGGTGATCTCCGAACTGCGGCGTAACGGCGTCAATCCGGTCGTCGTTCGTCACCCCATGCCCTATGGAGATCTGGTGGCCCAGGCCGTGCAGCGGTTTGCCACGATGCAAGATGTCGACCGTCAGGGCTGCACAATTGAGGAACGTGAGGAATATGAGCCTCACCTAAGCCGGGACACAGTGGTATACGCGGGCGTAGACTACAAGAAGATTCTGCGCGCTGCAGAGCAGGAAGCCAACATTCTCGTGTGGGATGGCGGCAATAACGACACGCCATTTTTTGCGTCCGATCTGGAAATTGTGGTTGCCGATCCTCACCGTGCCGGACACGAACTCACGTATTTCCCGGGCGAGGTGAATCTGAGGCGTGCTGATGTAGTCGTGATCAACAAGGTCGACAGCGCTCCTCCTCAGGCTGTGGAGGTGATCCGAACGAACGTCCAATCCGTCAATTCGAAAGCTGTGGTCATTGAAACTGCCTCTCGAGTTACGGTTGCTTCGCCGGAAGCGATCAAAGGCCGGCGGGTGTTGGTCGTAGAAGACGGGCCGACGGTAACGCATGGCGAAATGCCGTACGGAGCGGGAATAATCGCCGCGCGACAGTTCGGCGCCGCGGAGATCGTTGATCCAAGGCCGTACGCGGTAGGTTCGATCCAGAGTACGTTTGCAAGCTTCGCGCACCTGACCAATCTCTTGCCCGCGATGGGCTATAGCTCCTCCCAACTTCGCGAACTCGAAGACACGATCAACGCTGTTCCGTGCGATCTCGTGCTGGTCGCTACACCCATCGACCTTACCCATATCATTCAAATCAAGAAACCGCATCTGCGCGTGACGTATGAGGTCGAAGAGGTCGGTATTCCTAAATTGCCGGAGCTAGTCAGGGCTTTTTTTTGCAAAAGCATGCGCCCGCGGCCCTGAAAGCTCAAACGCATGTATGACTACTTCTGTGCTTGCGCCTTCGCGACGTAGTCGATGATCCCGTCCAGGGTCGCGAGTTGGGGGTAATCGGCTTCCGGGATATCGATCTTGAATTCCTTGTGAACGCCGATCACGAAGTTCAACAAGTCCATGGAATCGATATCCAACTGATCGCGGAGGCGGAGATTTGGCTTGATTTGCGCGGGATCGACCTCCGGCGCCACTTGCATTAGCGCGCGAAAGATTCCGCTGCGGATGTCATCTCGAGTCATAGCTGGCTCGGTTCTTGCAACAAGCGCTCTACAGTAGCGAGAAACAATCCTCCTCGGTGTCCGTCCGTCACCCGATGGTCGCCGGAGAGCGTCGCGGTGAGGATAGGCCGCGCGGTGATCTGTCCGTCCGATGCCCAGGGTCGCTCGACGATTTTCCCGAAGCCGACAAGCGCGACCTGCGGCGGATAAATGACGCCGAACACGGCTTCCACGCCTTGTTCTCCCAGGCTGGTCACGGTAATCGTCGGATCGCTCAGCTCTGAGCTGCGCAAGGACCCCGCGCGAGCCCGCTGAATGAGATCGCGGAAGCTTTTCATCAATTCACCGAGGCTCAGGCGATCCGTATCGTGAATCGCCGGCGCAACAAGTCCACCGCCTCGCAGAGAGATCGCCACGCCCACGTGAATATCCGGTTTGGGGATTGGCTTTCCGGCGACCCAAAATCCGTTCAAGTCCGGAAATTGGCGCAAGGCCAGCGCTACGGCCTTGACCATAAGCACTCCGTAGACGAGCCGGTCCTCGACCGATCGCTTGAGATTTTCCTGCGTGAGCCATGCCAGCGCCCGGCTCATGTCGATCGTCGTACTCAGATAGTAGTGCGGAATTTCGCGCTTCGAGCGCGCCATCGCTGCGCCGATTGCTTGCCGCATGCGCGCCGCACGATCCATTTCAGGCGCTGGAGCGGGCTTGGCGGCTTGCGCCTGCGCTGCCTGCTGGACATCTTCCAGCGTAATTCTGCCTCCGGGGCCGGTTCCCGTAATGGTGGCCGGATCGATTCCGAGATCGGCCGCTAGTTTTCTGGCGACGGGAGAGACGTGCAGGCGGGGTGCGCCTGGGATGGCCACGGCAGGTGCCGCTGGCGCGGCGCGTGGGAGAGGCGTCGGCGGGGGAACCGCCGGCGCAGCTGGAGCCACCACTTCCTTCGGGACTGCAGGAACCTCAGCCGCGGCCGGCTTGCGTTCTTCGCGGATCAAGGCCATCACGGTACCGACCGGAACCTTTTCGCCAGGCTGAATCAGAATCTTTTCGATTGTCCCGCTGGAGAAGACTTCGACTTCAATGTCGGCTTTGTCCGTTTCGACGTCTGCGATGATGTCGCCGCGCTGGACGCGGTCGCCGACTTTCTTGCGCCACTGGATGAGCTTTCCGGCGCCCATGTCGGCGCCGAGCTGTGGCATTACGAACTCAGCCATGGCGGGAAACCAGCTCCTGCGCGGCGGCGACGATCTGTTCGACCTGAGGCAGCGCTGCGGCCTCAAGATGTTTTGCGTACGGCATAGGGGCTTCTGCGCTGCAGACGCGTGCGACGGGGGCGTCCAGATCGTCGAACGCATTTTCCATGATCTGGGCGCTGATTTCGGCTGAGAAGCTGCCCGTGCGCCAGGCTTCGTCGATTACTGCCGCCCGATGTGTTTTCGCCACGGAGTTCACGATCGTTCGCGTATCGAGCGGGCGAAGCGTGCGGAGATCAATCACTTCTGCATCGACTCCGTCGCTCGCAAGCCGAACGGCGGCTTGCATGGTCTTGCCGAGCGTTCCGCCATAAGTGATGAGGCTGACGTCCTTACCGGGCCGCATTACGGCTGCCCGAGTGATATCGAAAGTCTCTGTCGATTCATCGACTTCGCCTTCGAGTGGATAAAGGGTTGCGTGCTCGAAAATGAAGACGGGGTCGGGCTCGCGGAGCGCGGCGAGGACCATGCCGTAAGCATCGGGGACGGTCGCTGGCGTGAGAACTTTAATTCCGGGTATATGAGCGTACCAGCCCTCGAGGCTGTGAGAGTGTTGCGCCGCCATCTGACGGCCTCCGCCTGTCGCGACGCGACAGACGATCGGCACGTTCAATTGCCCGCCCGACATGTGGCGCAGCGTCGCGGCGTTGTTGAGAATCTGATCCATCGCCAGCATGCTGAAGTTGATGGTCATGATTTCGACGATCGGGCGCATCCCGCCAAGCGCCGCGCCGATTCCCGCTCCAAAGAAAGCAGATTCGGAAAGCGGAGCATCGCGAATCCGCTCCGGGCCGAATTCCGCGAGAAGACCCAGGCTTACCGCGAACGCCCCTCCGTAGCGGCCCACATCCTCGCCCATCAAGAAGACTCGCGGGTCTTCCCGCAGCGCTTTTCGCATGGCGGCCCGGACGGCTTCGCGATAGGTCATTTTGGTCATCGCGCGACCTGACCCCCGACATCTTTGAGAAGATCTTCGATCGGTTCTCGCGGACTTGCTTCGGCAAACTGGACTGCGTCTTCGATTTCCGTGGCGATTTCCGATTCGATGCGGGCGAGATCCGCATCGGTCAGCAATCCCAGCTCCCTCAATTTGCGCTCAAATAGAACAATGGGATCGCGCTTCTTCCAGCCTTCGATCTCTTCTTTCGTGCGATATAAATCCGGGTCGGCCATGGAGTGGGCGCGGAAGCGATATGTTCGAGACTCGAGCAAGTACGGGCCGTTCCCGCCTCGCACGTAATCGGCCGCCTGCTTCGCCGCGGCTTCAACGGCCAGAATATCCATGCCATCGACCGCGCTCGAGGGCAGGCCGTACGCGGCCGCCTTACGGCTGATGTCCGTTTGTGCCTGATAGCGTTCCAGCGCGGTACCCATCGCATAGAGATTGTTTTCGCACAAGAAAACGACAGGAAGCTTCCACAGTGCCGCGAGGTTCATGGACTCGTGGAATTCGCCTTCGGCCACGGCGCCGTCGCCGAAATAGCAGCCCGTGATCGCCTGCCGGTTTTGCATTTTGTCAGCCAGAGCCAAACCGACCGCGACCGGCAATCCGCCTCCGACGATGGCGTACCCACCGAAGAATCGTCGACTCACATCGAAAAAGTGCATCGAGCCGCCGTGGCCGCGACTGCAGCCTGTGGCTTTTCCAAACATCTCGGCCATCAAGACTCGCGCGGGCATTCCGCGCGCCAGCGCCTGGCCGTGCTCGCGGTAGGTGGCCACGATGTTGTCCTGCTGTGTGAAAACCTGCATGGCGCCGACGCCGGTCGCCTCTTCGCCGATATAGAGATGCAAAAAGCCGTGAATCTTCTGGAGGCTGTACATCTCCGCGGCTTTTTCTTCGAAACGACGGATGCGCAGCATTTCCCGGAGCAGAAACAGGGAATGCTCGCGGTCGACGAGAGGACGCGCGGAAGTGTCGGATGCAGTCATTTAATTGGCCTCGAGCGTGGAAGTGTCCCCTTCGGGGAGGCCAAGTTCCCGCGCCTTGAGCAGACGGCGCATGATTTTGCCGCTGCGCGTTCGCGGCACCGACGCGACGAACTCGATTTCTTTCGGAGCCACGACGGCCCCTAATCGAGTGCGGGCGAACGCGAGCAATTCGCGTCGCAAGTCTTCACTGGGCTCGTAGCCCCGGCGAAGAACAACGAACGCCTTCACGATCTCCAGTGCCACGGGATCGGGTTTGCCGATGACGCCCGATTCAGCGACAGCCTTGTGTTCCATCAGCACGCTTTCGACTTCGAATGGCCCAATCAAATGCCCCGAGGTCTTGATCACATCGTCCTTGCGGCCGATGAACCAGAAATAGCCATCGCGATCGCGCTTGGCAAGGTCGCCCGTCAGATAGAAGCCGCCGGCGAAGCATTTCTTGTAGCGCTCGGGTTCCTCCCAGTAGGCGCGAAACATCGACGGCCAACCGGGACGCAGAGCCAATTCGCCTTGCACATCGGGGTCTCGAATCTCTTCCACCGAGCCATCTTCTTTTTGCTGCACGATCGCTGCTTCAATGCCGGGCAACGGGCGTCCCATCGATCCCGGCCGGATATCCATCGACGCAAAATTCGCGATCATGATGCCGCCGGTCTCGGTCTGCCACCAGTTGTCGTGAAAAGGCAATCCATATGTCTCCTTGCTCCAGACAACTGCCTCGGGATTGAGCGGTTCTCCAACGCTCGCGAGAAACCGGAGCGATCGCAGGTCGTACTTGCGCGGGATTTCAGCACCCACTTTCATCAACATTCGGATGGCCGTCGGCGCGGAATACCAGATCGTGACTTTTTGAGACTGCAAAATTCCGTACCAGCGTTCCGCGTCAAAATCCGCTTCGTCGATGATGCTCGTGATTCCGTTCGTAAGCGGCGCAATGATGCCATAGGAAGTGCCGGTTACCCAGCCAGGGTCGGCCGTGCACCAGAAGATGTCGTCCGGGTGGAAATCGAGCGCCAGCTTGCCGGTGATGTGATGGGCGATGACCGCGCCGTGCACGTGCGCGGCCCCTTTCGGAGTTCCGGTTGTGCCGCTGGTGAAGTGCAGCAGCGCGACATCTTCCGGCGAGGTCTCCTCAATCGAGTAGGAATCGCCGGCTTCGCGCATGAGCTGAAACAGATCGTCGGTGCCGGGTAGGTTTGTCGCCTGGTGGTCGTCTCCGACGAGAAGAATGTGTTCAAGAAACGGCAAGGAATTGCGAATGGACTTCACTTTTCGCTGGTACAAAGATTCGGTTGTTACGAGAACCTTGGCCTTGCCGATCGTAAGGCGCGCTCGAATCGGCTCAGGGCCAAACGCCGAAAACAAGGGGCAGAAGACAGCGCGGTGCTTGAGCGTCCCGAGCGCAGCCACGTAAAGTTCGGGAATCCGGCCAGACAGCGCGTACACGCGATCGCCTTTGCTGACCCCGACCTTTTGCAAGACGTTTGCGAAACGGTTCGTCAGTTCGTGGAGATCACGGAACGTGTAATCGCGAACGTCACCGTCCTTGCCCAGCCAGCGGATAGCCAGACGATGGCTCAACGCTCCTTTTGCATGGCGATCGACGGCTTCATGCGCGATATTCAGCCCCCGATTTCCGGGGAGGCCGTCAAGCTCTGCGCGAGCCCTGTCCCACGAAAACGTCCGGCGCGCCTCGTCGTAATCGCGGAGGTTCGGAGCGACAGCCCAGTCGCGCTGCGTTTTTGCGATCGTTTGCAGAGTCATTGTTGTATTGGGCATGCAGGCCCGCCTTGGGGGAGCCGACACCAAGTCCTAATCCCGCGGCTCCTCCAGCGTAGGGTTTTGCGTCGAACTCGCTGTCCAGCTCCGCCTGAAACTTCTTTTCCGCGAACATACGCTAGCCCACGAAGTCTCGTGCCTCTGTGTCGCGCGTCACATCATCATCCAATCCGCTCGTGTAGAAAAGAGGCGATGCTCCGCAGTGAGCCAGGAGGCAGAAAATGCAAGCACAAGGATCGGCTAGGCAGATGCAGCCGGCGCCGGAACAACCCGTCAAGGTTCGCATTGGCGGATTAACGGACGAGATTAAGGGCACTTTCGAAACGATCGGCCGGCGCGCCTTTGACATTTTCGAACGCAAAGGCAGGGCTTTAGGTCACGCTCTCACGGACTGGCTGGAGGCAGAAGCAGAGTTTCTTCATCCGGTTCGTTTGGAGCTATTGGAATCGGATGAGAGCTACCGAATCCGAGCAGAGGTGCCCGGATTCAGCGTCCGCGAACTCGATGTTCGGATTGAGCCGCAAAGAGTGACAATTACCGGCAGCCGCGAGACTGCCGAAGAAAAACAAATAATGAAGAGAGTCTACTCGGAATGGTCGTCGAACAGGATTCTGCGGACAATCGAGCTGCCGGCCGAAGTGAATACTGAGAGCGCCAAAGCGACGTTAAAGGACGGGATTCTCGAGCTGGACTTGCTGAAGGCTACACCGGGCAAGAGGGTCCCAATCGAAACCCGAACGGCCTGATTCGGACAGGCGAAGGAATCAATGGTCGATCGTTCTTTCCCGCGCGGATGGCTAGCCAGTGCTCAGTATCGACGGATCGATCGGCGAGGGTGGCGGACAGGTTTTGAGAACCTCGCTCGCGCTGGCGGTGATTACCGGGAAAGCGTTTCGCATGATAAATATTCGCCGGCGCCGAGCGAAGCCGGGGCTCATGCCGCAACACCTAAAGGCCGTGGAAGCCGCGAGTGCGGTTGGAATGGCAAGGGTAGGGGGCGACCGGTTCGGATCGCAAGAGTTGGTCTTCGAACCTACCGGCATTCGCGCGGGTCAGTTTCATTTCGATATCGGCACAGCGGGTGCGACGTCGCTCGTGCTGCAGACCATCGTTTATCCCCTCAGCTTTGGCCACGCTGATGCAAATCTTACCCTCGTCGGTGGCACCCACGTGCCCTGGAGTCCGTGCTTCCACTACTTGCAATTGCACTGGCTCCGATATATGGAGAAGATCGGCTTCGCGATCGACTTGAAGCTTGAATCTGCTGGATTTTACCCGCGAGGCGGCGGACGCATCCACGCAACGGTCCATCCAGTTCTCAAACTTTCTGCTTTGCAAATTTCAGATCGCGGCTCCCTCAAGAGAATTCGAGGCATCTCAGCCGTGGCAAACCTGAGCACCGATGTCGCAGAGCGCCAAAAGCGGCAGGCTCTTCGGAAGCTCGGCGAACTCTCCAAACTGGCGGAGTTCGAAATTCTTTCAATTCCCGCCCTTTCGCCAGGGACATTCCTGTTACTGCTTGCGGAATTTGAAAATTCACAGTGCTGTTTTTATGGGCTCGGGGCACGCGGGAAACCGGCCGAGCGCGTGGCGGATGAAGCGGTCAATGGATTTCGCGATTTCATGTTGACGGACGGTTGCATCGACCATTACCTCGCGGACCAACTGGTTTTGCCTCTGGCCCTCGCCTCCGGGAAGTCCGATGTGAAGGCTTCCCAGATCACTCTGCACCTGACCACGAACGCGGAGGTGGTGAGAATGTTTCTTCCTGTCTCGATTGAGATCGACGGGAAAATCGGCGAACCGGGCTCAGTGCGGATCAGCGGCGGCATGTGATGTTTCCGAACCCAGAAGAGCATTCCACAGCCGGCGCCTCAGCCGACTCGCCGGGCGCTGCAATCCGTCGCACTAGTGAAGCTGAATCGCTTCGACTCGTGATGCTTGGGGATTGCATGCTCGGGCGCTTGGTGAATGAGGTGCTCGAGACTCAGCCGCCGGAATATCCGTGGGGAGACACGCTTCCGATATTACAGGGTGCCGACTGGAGGATGTGCAATCTCGAATGCGTTATCTCCGATCGAGGCGCGCCCTGGTCCCCGTATACGAAAGCATTTCACTTTCGATCTGCCGCCAAGAATGTTGCCGTGCTCAAGGCGGCGCAGATGAACGCAGTCTCGCTGGCCAACAACCACGCGCTTGATTACGGCTACGACGCGATGTTCGAGATGCTGGAAATTCTGGACCGCGCGGGGATCGCTCATTCTGGCGCCGGAGCGAATCTCGAGGATGCCTCGAAGATCTCGATTTCACGCGTGCGCGGGAAGAAAATCGGCATTCTCGCCTTCACTGACAACGAGCCGGATTGGGAAGCGAAGGCAGACCAGCCGGGCTTGTTTTACGTTCCTGTGAACTTGAAGGATCGGCGTGCGCAGCATTTGTTGGAGATTGTCCGCAGCCAACGAGACGCCTTTGATCTTCTGCTCGTATCTGCGCACTGGGGAAGCAATTGGGGCTACGCGCCAGAAGCGGGGCACGTCGCTTTCGCACATGCGCTTATCGAAGCCGGAGCGTCCGTTGTTTTCGGCCATTCCTGTCACGTCTTTCGTGGAATCGAGTTTCATCAAGGGCGTTTGATCTTCTACAGCGCTGGCAATTTCGTCGACGACTACGCCGTCGATCGAGTCGAACGCAACGATGAGGCTTTCATCTACGTTCTCGAAGCGAGGGATCGCTTTCTAACCAGCGTGCATCTGGTTCCCACGTTGATTCGCAGTTGTCAGGCTCGCCGCGCGCAAGGCACCCGAAGGATGACGATAATCGAGACGATGAAAGGGCTGTGCGACAGCTTGGGGTCCAAGGCAGATTGGAATCCGGACCGGGAGTGGCTGGAAATTCGCCCATCGAAACAGCAAACCGCAGAGAGAGGTGCTCGCGCTTAGCGCGATGTGTCCCTGATAGAACTCAGCAACCCGTGTATCAGAACGTCCACGGCACAATCTAAACAGCCGCTCAATAACTTCCCGGGAGAGGGCCCCTGGTAGCATCATGTTTGCTTCGCGGAGTCGTACCGATTCGCGGCCACGGCGGTTTTCGGGTTGAGTGCTTGCCGACCACTCAGAACGAACCGACTTTCACACGATGCGAGCCGGACGGTTTCTCATCGGTGCACCGGTCGCATACATTGCGTACCTGAAAGCAAGACGTCCGATCTGCCGACCGATCGGGAGGCGGCGATCGCGCATGACCCATTCGGATCAAATCATGTCGGCTCGGTCAATTTGAAACCTTCGTGCCGGCAAGCGATCGAATATAGATGACCATTTGCCAGATTTGCTCGGTCGTCTCTTGATCGTGGTAAGCAGGCATCTTGCCCCGGCTTGTACCCTTCCCTTTGTCTATGATGTAGAACAATTCGCCGTCGCTAAAGCTTCCTTGAACGGAGGGGTCGCGCCAATTGTGCAAGTTCATGCTCACATCCTTGGCCAGCACGCCCTTTCCGTCGCCGCTCTTGCCGTGACAGATCGCGCAGCCGGCCTCTCTGTACAGGTGGTTCCCTTCGGCAATCGACTGCGAAGTGACGGGCAGTGGGTTCCTCTGACTCACTGCTTCGGCGGGAATCTTGAAGTCTGCTCGCCGATTAGTGCCGCAACCGAAGAACGCGACACTGACAATGGCGCACAAGACAAGCCGCCTTATAGCGGATTTTTTGGAGCGGCCTATTTGATATCCCTCCCGCATGTGCTTGAGTCGAATTAAAAGTCCCATGCGGTGAAAACGCCGTGACCCTGATCACATACCAAGAGACATGTCTGCATGCGAATCCGCCGACTATCGTCCCCTGGACGGTTACCACCTATGCGCCAGAGCCCGGGAGTTCTATTGGCTTGGTCTGTTTTCCTCATGATAATTGAGGGAAGCATTAGCCCCGTCCTTTTCAGTTTAAGTGATTCCGAGGCGTGGTGTCCCAGAGCAAGCACGGCGGCTGGATGATGGCTCAATGATTCTTCCTCTTGCGCACGAAAATCTGCGGGGTCGGCGCTGGCCCTGGGTAACCATGGCCATCATCGCGCTCAACACCGTCGTCTTCCTCGCCACTCACGGCAGCATGGAACAGCAGATGGCGCGTACCGGTCAGGTCGAGCTCCATATTCTGCTGTTGAGCGCCCGCTACCCCGACGCTCCGATGACGCCTGAGGCAAGCGAGATCGTCGAGGCGCACAAACTCCAGCACCCGAGTGCGTTCAAGCAATTGGAATCTCCGAATCGAACCGAATTCCTTGACGCCTGGGACGCTCAGCTGCAATCAGAGGAATTGTCTTCGAGCGATGCCGCTGCGGAGATGAGCGACCTCTGTTCGCAGCTCGCACAGGCGCAGGCTGGCTCGATCGCGTGGAACTACGCCTTTCACTCCGTGCATCCGTTCGCGCGAAGCTACGTTACCGCCACATTCTTGCACGGCGGCTGGCTACATTTGATCTTCAATATGTGGTTCCTTTGGCTGGCTGGCACAGTTTTGGAAGACCGGTGGGGACGAATCATCTACCCGGTTTTCTACCTTGTTGCAGGCGCGGTCGCGTGGGCCGTACACGGCGCCGTGTTTCCGCACAGCCTCGTCCCTGCGCTCGGCGCCTCGGGCGCAATCGCAGGCTTGATGGGGGCGTTCCTGGCGAGATTTCCGAAGACGCGCATCCGCCTTGGTTGGGTTCTGTGGGTGCGCATCATCAAATTCTATGTTCCGGCTTACGTCATTTTGCCCCTCTGGCTGTTCATTCAAGTGTTCTGGGGTGTTCTATTCCGATCCTTCGGCGCCGAAGCAGGGATTGCCTACTGGGCACACATTGGCGGATTTGCTTTTGGCGCTCTCGGAGCGTTCCTTCTCCGCACGACAGGGATCGAGCAATCGACTGACAAAGCGATCGAGGCCAAAGTCGCCTGGACCGCTGATCCTCTCATCGTGCGCGCGACCGATTGTCTTGCGGGGAATAATCCCGAAGGCGCTGTCGCAGTACTGCGTCAATTCGTCAAGGAAAAGCCGGATGAATTGGATGGCTGGGATCTCTTGCTGAAGGCTCAGCAGCGGAAACAGGATTTCGAGGGGCAGAAGGAAACTCTTGCCACACTTTGCCGACTCCATGTGGCGAGTGGAGAATATGAAGCTGCCGCCAGCGACTACGAGTGGTACAAGAACCTGGGCGGTGCCAGGTTACCGCGCGGGGTGTGGCTTGAGCTGTGCAAATATTTGGAGCGGGAACAGCGCTGGGAACTCGCGGCTGACGAGTACGAAAAGCTCGCGCATGCAAATTCAACCGAGCGAGCCGGTGTGTCCGCGCTTGTTTCGGCAGGACGGATCTCGATCGCAAATCTTCACGATCCGCAGCGCGCGGAGAAACTCTTCCAAGCCGCCGACGCGTCCCCGGTTGCTCATTCCGACCTCGACGTCTCGATTCAAGAAGGCCTCAAGCAGTGCGCCGCAGCGGCCGCTCAGCTCGGCCGCTACAGCCGCTAGAAGCTCGGTCGGTGCCACGTCTCGGATCAAGCGAGCTCAATTCCCAAAATGTACTGTCTCATCTCGGAGGATAGCCTACTGTTTGAGCCAGGATGATTCGCTGGTCCGAGCGCAGCCGCATCGCGCTTGACAGCGCCCGTCGGTCGATGCTGCCGCGAACAACGGTAGCCAATCCCTCAGACGCGCAGAACAGATAAACGTTCTCCGCGATGAAGCCTGTATCGGCCGCCACGTCCATGTCGCGTTCCGCAGAGTCGGTCCCGGCTTTTGCAAGATCGGCGACGTAAACCAGATTCACCGGTGCGTTCCCGACGAAGGGCTGTATTCCCGTCTTTTCGCGTACATCGTCATGAAGCACAGCATGCAACCGATTTCCCTCGGCGTCGTAGACGTAAAGCCCGTCTGCGGTCGCCACATAAATGTCGATCTCCTGGTGATTCGAAGCGGAGGGCGCCGTTCGTCGGCCATCATGGCGGTTGACTCCAAAACCCGCCCAAAGCAGATTGGCGAGGGTCTGCGGCGGGAGTTTATCGGGACGAAAGTCACGCGTCGACTTCCGATCCTTCAAGACTTGCATCAGAGGGCGGCCTCCGTCCGTTTGAGGTTGCGGGAGTTGAATGTCTTTGAGATTCTGCGCCGAAAGGCCAGCCGGACATAAGCTCAGAACGACCCACAGCAAAGGCGTTCCGAGCGGAGATGCTGTTCTCATGAAAAGCCTCTTTCGTTTGGCCGCGCTGTCCCTTGCCTGAATGCTTAGATCTCGCGGCTCGATCGATTCGAGCGATATTCCATCAACTAATCGGGAATTGGCGTGGCTGCTTAGCAAGACTCAGCACGTGAATTCAGGTCCGATTGCGATTTCTTTGTGCGGAGCCGCCTGCGTCGGGGCCGACGGATGGATCGATGGATCCGATAGAAAATAGCGAAAATTCATCTTGGGGCCATGCCGTGGGTTGAATTTTCTTGGCAGCCAACTGTTGATACTGGCTCGCGTAAAACAGCAGCGGCTTCTGGTCATACGTTTCGAAGAATTCCACCTCGCCAATGTACAACGTGTGATCGCCGGCAGGATGAACGTCGATCACGCGAACCACAAAGTGCGCCACAGCGCCCTCGAGTAAATGTATTCCATTCCGACTGAGAAACCGGATGTGAATCCCATCCACGGTTCGCCCCGCAAAGTGATTGCTGAGCGGCTCTTGATCTTCCGCCAGGACGCTGATGCCGTAGCGGCCGACCGATAAAAGTATCTTGTGCATGTAGGAACGATTGTCGAGAGACACGAGCACCAACGGCGGTTCGAGAGAAACCGAGACGAACGCGTTTGCCGTCATGCCGTGCGTGCGCTCCTCGTACTGTGCCGTGACCACTGTGACGCCGCTCGCAAACCGCCCCAAAGCGCTGCGGAATTTAATGGGATCGACAGAGCGAGGAGTTTGGATTGGAGTTTCTCCCCTTCGTCGAGGGCTGTGCTGCCTACGACTTGCGGGCTGCGCTCTTCATCACGAGATTGATGTCATCCGGATTGATCAGGTCCGGGACGGTCCACCCGTCCAGATCGTATTCCGCCATGCACTTCTCGGCGAAGCCTTTGTATTTCGCTGATTGGCCCATCATATCCGCTACCATCAGAGTCTCGAAGCGAATGCTCTCGTGGTTGCCGAAATAGTTGCGCTCGTAAAGCTCGTGCCGCCCTCCGAATTCCGTTCCAACGGCATCCCACATCAGCTTCATCAATTTGACGCGATCGAGCGCGGAGTAGCCGTTCGACCCTCGCACGAATTGATCGAGGTACTTGCGGATCTCGGGCGCCTTGAAGTCATTGGCATGGGATGGCAGATAGATCAGCGCGCTCGCCAGCACGTTTTCGATGATTTCTTTGAGCTTCGGATATGCCGTGCTGGCCATGACTCGATAGGCCAAGCCGTATTCTAGGTTCGGCAGCACGTATCCGGGAGTCCACGGCGCGGTTGCTCTTGCCATGGCATCGGTAAGGGCCCAAAACAAATTGCGCCAGGCGAGGACTTCCCCGACTTGGGCCTGCACGCCGCGAAAATCCTTCGCGCCGGTTGCATCGACCGCTTTGAGCAGAAGCCCGGCAATGAAATCCAATTTGACGGCCAATCGAACGCAACCGTGGAACATGAACCGCGGCAGGAAACCGGATCGCGGGAAGAAATTATTCACCTTGTCGATGTCGGCATAGGCGAAAACGTTTTCCCATGGCACGAAGACCTTGTCGAACACGATGATCGAATCGTTTTCATCGAGACGGCTGGAAAGCGGATAATCAAACGGACTGCCCACAGCCTCTGCCGCCATCTCGTACGACGGCCGACAAAAGAGTTTCACGCCTTCTGCGTTGGTGGGGACGATGCAGACAAAAGCGAAATCCTTCGTCTTGATCGGAAGCGCGCCATTATTCGCGATGAAGTTGTAGTGCGTGAGTGCAGAGGTTGTCGCAACCACTTTTGCGCCGCTCACGATCAGCCCGCCGTCGGTCTCCTTCTCTACGTGCATGTAAACATCGCGGACTTCGGACAATTCCTTGTTCCGATCGACGGGAGGATTGACGATCGCGTGGTTCACGAAGGTCACTTCCTCTTGCACCTTCTTGTACCAGCGCCGCGCGTTCTCTTGATACGGGCTGTAAAATTCCGAATTCGCGCCGAGCGTTGCGAGGAAGGCAGCTTTATAGTCGGGGCTGCGGCCCATCCATCCGTACGTTACGCGCGCCCATTCGGCTATCGCATCGCGCGCCGCTACCATCTCCTCGGCGTTGCGCGACGGTTTGAAGAAGCGGTGTGTGTACCCGCCGCTTCCTGTATCAGTTTCCACACAGAGAATGCTTTTGCGTTGATCGTGTAGAGCGTCGTACAGGCGAGCCAGCATCCGGACGGTGTTGCGGAAGGCCGGATGCGTCGTCACGTCCTTGACGCGCTCGCCATAGATCCAAATTTCGCGGTCATCGCGCAACCCCTCGATGAATTCTTGCGAGGTCAAAGGCCGCGTGCGAGTCGCGGTCTTAGCCGCGGCAGCTTGCGGGTTGTCTCCCTGTGTCATTTCCATCTCCTGGGGCGTGCGATCGAACTAACCGAGTCGCGCATCGTAACGCCCAATCGAACGCGGCGCAATCGCCGCCATCAGCGTGGCTGATCGGCATGACATGACGTCGGATCCCAGCCAGAAGCGCCGCTGAGCTTCTTGAAATGCGTGCTTGTAATGAACGGCTGAAACAAGTACTGCGGATCGGTGACGATTGTGGTGACGACGAGCCACCGGTCGCCCTGCAATCCCTCGAATGAATCGAAGTATTCCTCAAGCATGGCGTCGCCGCTGTAGGGAACACCATTCTTGCGCAGGTATCCTGGTCGCATGTGCTTCGTGACAACTCTCAAATAGCCTTCCGGGGACTGATCCGCTGTGTGCTGCCCCATGTACGCAATCAGGAATCCCGGTCGAAGGCCCTCCCAATCCGCAACCGAATATCCCTGCCATGTGGGAGCTGCTTCCGCTGGTTCAGAGCCTCCGAAATGCAGCAGGCGAGTTTGAGTGCCGGAGTCAGTGTCGATTCGCAGGGTGTCGTCGTTCTCCCATGAAATGTGCAGGCGCCCGGGCACCCGCATCAAGCCCGCCGCGCCGTAGGACCTGCACTCGTTACCGTCGACCTTATCCTTCGCCGGATCCCACATGTTCGCGACCCTGCGGCCTTCCGGAGTCAGAGGCACGCTGGCAAAGTCACCCTTGTCCGGAACGATCATTCGAAATCGCCAGTCTTCGGTGACGACGGAAACCCAGTATCCCGTCAAATCGATCGGCGCGGACGCACGCGGCGATTTCGGAGGCCCCGCAGGAGGAGGCCCGAACTGAGCCACTACCCGCGCACCGACGATTGCGGCAAGAATCATGGCGGCCCAGAGAACGTAAATTCGCGGTTTCATTCTCGTACCGTCACGTCGGAAGACGACGCGCTCGCCGATCGCGTCGTATCCTTTTGGCCAGCTAGGCTCTTGTACACCGCCTCAACGAACATGTCCGTGGTCCAGGGGCCAGTGGTCGCGCCATAGACCGGATCGTAGTCGCTCGTCGGTCGGGCAGCTTTTACTTGCTCGAGCGTCATTCCTTTTTTGATCATGTCCTGCACGCGATCGCGAATGATCGTCACCATTTCCTGATACACGACGAGATCCGCCTGATCGCAAAGCCGCCCGTGACCGGGAACGATCAGCGTCCCGCCTTCCTCTTTCGGGCCCGACACGGTGACTTGATAGAGCAGCATGTTCAATGCATCGACAATTCCTTGAATGCTGCCGCCCCGCTTGCGGTCGATCACGGGATAGCCGGTCGTTGAGAAAACGTCGCCGGTACTGACAACATCCGAGCGCCGAAAAAAGACGATGCTGTCGCCATCCGTATGAGCCGAGGGCGCATGCATGATTTGCACCGCCTCATCATTTACGAACAGATTCTTTTGAGGGGATTCATACGTGTCGGTCGGCCATGCAGCTTGATGATCAGCATCCGCGCCGTTTGCGGCGCTCATCCGGTCAAGGATCGTCTGGAAGGAAATTATTGCGGCTCCCTGAGCCGCGCTCGCACCGATGTCACCCAGCACGTTGCCACCTGCGATCGTGCTGCCCGCCTTGGCGATCGCCTCATTGCCGCCTGTATGATCCGCATCGATCGAGGTGTTGACGACATATCGAATTGGTTTATGAGAGATGATGCGAATAGCGGCAAGAACCTGACCGCTCATGTTCGCTGTGCCCGTGTCCACCAGCAGAATTCCGTCGTCTCCGACCTGCATGGTGATGTTCGCCCCTGCGCCGACGAGCATGTAGACTCGACCCTGCACCGGGAAAATTTTGACTTGCGAATCGTTGTCATTTGCTTTGGGATGCGCGGACCCGATCTGGACGCAAACACTGATGCACAACGCGCTCGCTAGAACTCGAGCGCGTACCACCAATGGAAATCTGAGCGCTTTTTTCAATTCCGCTCCTGGCGTCACCGGTCCGTGTGCTTGGTCGTTGGACGAGGCAGCTTCTTCATACTTCGCATCTTGGCGATGTACTCCGGGTACATCGTTTCCGCACCTCCGCGCGCCGCTTCGGGAGGAATCCCGTAGTTCGCCGGAAACTCCGTGAGAAAAGGGTTGGTGCCCGGCAAGTGGTGGGGCACGACGCCCTGCGGCCGCTCCGTCTCTTCGACCGACTCACAAGGATAGGGGTCGATCTGCTGTTGCGGTGCGGCGACAAAGTCGGTCGTACGAATGAACGGCTCGTCCAGGTACGCTGGATCGTAGATCACGACGGCCACAGTTAGGTAATCATGGTGGCGCATCAGATGCGTGCTTACGATCGCATTCGGGCTGCGCGGAATTCCGTTACGGCGAATCCAGCCTTCTTTCAGGTGATCGGTCACTACCGCGAGAATGTCGCCTTCCCACTTGCCGGTCGAGAAGCCCTGCCAGGTGTGGCGGGCGTAATCGGGAGGACGTGGCCGCCCGTCCATCCACATTGTTTGCTCAGGTGCCTGCCACGAAATGTGCGTGTGGTATGCAATCAGCTGTTGCGTGTTCTGATCTACTTCTTTCCAAATCCTCAGTAGTGCCGGACCACGCCACGCGTAGTCGGAAGGATGCGGCCGACACTGATTCTCAGGCAGCTCGAGAAGAGTCGCGTCCCAACTATCTCCTCTCAAACGGGCAGCCGCATTGATCGGCAAGCCGAGATAATCGCCGATTTCGGGACCCGGGATGCGCTCGGGTTCGTCTTCGTGGAAGACGTTCGCCCACTCGCCGGATGGATCGATTTGGGCTCGTGCGGGAGGGCTCAGCAGGCATGTCCACAGGAGCGACAGAAAGAAGGCGCCAACAATCGTCGTCGCTCGAGCTCCGGACACGGGAAACTCTTCCCCCAGGGCAGAAAAAACTCAAAGGATTACGCCAAGTTCAGCGTTCCGGAAGAAACTTGAATCGCACCTCGATAAGGACCTGAGCTTGTCCTCCACCCCGGAAACTGAGCGGATTTTAGTGAATTGCGCCGGGCGGATCAAGAAGTTCAAAAAGAATGACACAGTCTCGTTGACTACATCAGAGCTGGAAATTTTTGTCGGACGAAAGACGCTTGGCGAGCATCGTTAAGACATCCTGTCGCCCGCAATCCCGGGCTGCTTCGGACTCCGCCATTTCTGAAATATGGGAACGGTTGTCGGAAACAAGACCGTTTGACGACCGCCGCAAGCACACACTCAACACACGAAGCACGGAATCGTGGGAGCCCCGGTTATCATGGATGGAACGGGCGGGTTGCTCGGAGACCTGTCGAAAACGGAGACCAGAACATGCAAGTCAAATACCGCGCTGACCATGTAGGAAGTCTGCTGCGACCGGCCGATCTGCTGGCGGCGCGAGCGGGCGGAACCAATGCAGGCCGTCTGAGATCCATGGAGGACCAGTACATCCTGAAGGTGTTGCGCAGACAGAAGGAACTGGGATTCCAGATCTTCACCGATGGTGAGTTGCGGCGCCGCAATTTCATGAGCGAGCTGACAGATGCAGTCGACGGATTCGATATGGAGGACTCGATCGCTCGCGATTGGGATGCGGCGCAGGAAAAGCCGAAAGTCGCGTCGGTCACCGGAATCGTGAACAGGAAGCTCAAGCGAATGCATCCGCTGACCGAGCGTGAACTGCCGTTCCTGAAGCTACACAGCCCGGGCGACATTAAAATCCTGTTGCCGAGCCCGACGCAGTTTCCGGCCATCGCGTTCAAGCGCGGCGTAACGGACAAGGTTTACAAAGATCATTCGGCACTGCTTTGGGACATCGTCGAAATTATGAAGCAGGACATGGCGCAACTGGCAGCCGAAGGCGTGAAGTACATTCAAATCGATGCGCCCCGTTACAGTTATTACCTCGACCCGAAATGGCGCGAGTGGATCAAGCGGGAGATGAATCAGGACCCAGAGGAGGCGCTCGACGAGGCGATCGCGGCCGACAACGCCTGCTTCGACGCTGCGCGCCGAGAGGGCGTGACAGTCGCAATTCATCTGTGCCGCGGAAACAACCGCAGCCACTGGTACGCGGAAGGCGGCTACGATGCAATTGCGGAAAAGCTCTTCAATTCGCTGAGAGTCGACCGATTCCTGCTCGAATACGACGACGAGAGGGCAGGAACGTTCGAACCGCTGCGGCTCGTGCCCAAGGACAAAATCGTTGTGCTCGGACTGATCACCACGAAGAAGGCTCAGCTTGAAAAATCCGACGAAGTGGTGCGGCGCATCAAGGAAGCAGCGAAGTATTTTCCACTCGAGAACTTAGCAGTCAGCCCCCAATGCGGCTTTGCCTCGACCGCTGAGGGGAATCTGCTGACCGAAGATGAGCAGTGGGCGAAGCTAAAGCTGGTGGTCGACACGGCTCGCCGCGTCTGGCACTGATCTTATTGCACTAGCAATTCAGGTTCGCTCCAAACTCCAAACAGGGCCCGCTCTCAGGTATTCGAGAGAGACTCTGGCTATCGAGGTCGCTTGCGATCTCGCATCGATGACTGTCTCCGTGCTTCCTTGGCATGCACCGCCGACGTGCCCAAAGCTTTCTTCGTGCGTCCGTTCGACCTACGATGACAGCTTAAATTTCGGTGTATCTCGCCGCGCTATCCTCGGACAGGAGAAAAATCCGGTGACTACTGGTAGTAGGTGTGCTCGTAAAACGGGCGGAGGTGTTGAGGGTGCGCCTTGAGGTTCCGTTTTCGAGCAAGTTCCGGCCATGGACAATTCTCCGTTCGCGTACTCGCTTGCTACGTTCGCGCGATTTGCCGGCGGCGACCCAAACCGGTCGCGTCAAATGAGACATCGCGTTTAACAATAGATGAAGCTCCAAGAGTGCTTGCGATTGAGCAAACGATATGCACCTGATCTTGAGTGCAAATACGGCTAATTCGTGGCCGGTGGGTTCGAAAGTATTTTGCGAATTTCCTCAGCGCGAGCGTAATTCGGGCTGATCTGAAGAGTGTCCTCGAACTCCTTTTTCGCTAACGCGAAATTGCTTGCCTTTTGGTAGGCCATCCCGAGGTGGTAGTGGAAAGTTGGGTTCTTGGGATCGGCGTTCACTGCATCTTGCAACGTATCAATAGCCGAGCTGTAGGCGCCTTGATAGTAGTACGCCCAACCGAGTGTGTCAGCTGCGTTCGGCAATGAAGGCAAACCTCTACGAGCCGTCTGAGCGAGAGAAAGCGCGACGTTTACGTTCCCGCCGTGATCGAGCATCAGATAGGCAAGGTTATTGGCAGCGAGCGGGTAATCCGGCTGCAATTCTAATGCTTTCTGATATTCAGCCTCGGCCTGCTGCCAATCGCCGCGCTTTTCGAACAATCCTCCCAGCGAGACGTATAACCGGACGTCTTTCGGATTCGCCTGAATGGCGCGCTGATAATTCGCCATGGCCTGTTCGATCGATCCGTGAGAAGCCTCTACACTTGCGAGAAGCATGAAGGCCGCCACGTTGTTCTTGTCCAGCTCGGTTGCTTTCTCAAAGGCCTGCTCTGCCTTATCTACATCGCTATTGCGAAGTTCGACTTGACCAAGAAGATTGTAGATCGCACTACTTTGCGGCGTACGTCCAAGTTGCATTTGTACGTGCTGCAACGCTTGCGCAGGTTGTTTGTGTTCGAGATCAACGTTCACAATTCCGGTGAGGGCATCTGCAGACGAAGGATCGAGCGAGAGCGCTTGGGAATAAGATTTCGCGGCATCGTCAAACCGCTTTTGAGAAAAACGCAGGTCGCCCATGCGAACGTACGGCACCGGATCCTTCGGAGCGACTTCCATCGCCTTTTTCAGATCTGTCTCCGCCCCCGCTTGATCGCCCTTGAACAGGAGGGCCCGTGAAAGGAAGACAAAGCCTTCCGAAGATCGCGGTTCGAGCTGAATCAATTTCATGCTTATGGCGATGAGGGAATCTCCGTCTCCCCTGCGTAGGGCCAGCGCGGCCATGGCGCGCTGCGGTTCGACCATCGAGGGACGCAATCGCGCCGCTTGTTGCCACTCCGACTGCGCCTGACCGAGGTTCGCGTTCGCCGCGTACGCTACGCCGAGTTGATAGTGGGCGGCGGGATTATCAGGCGCGCTCTTCACTGCTGTCTCGAGAACTGCAACTGCATCGTTTGTTTTGCCCTGTCGCATCGAAATCTCGCCGCGAGATATCAATGCGTCAGGGTCGGAAGGCGAGTCCTTGAGAACAGTATCTGTGAGGCTTGCAGCTTCATCGACATGATTTTCGAGCAGGAGAACGTCGATGTAAAGCTTCGTGACTACAAGATCTTTGGGATGGCGTGCGTGTAGCGAAGCAAACTCGGCCGCGGCTTTATCCAGCTCGTTTTGGCTCAAAAGGTACTCACCAAGCATTCGGTAACCTGCCGAGTTGTCCGTAATCGCGATGCTGGCATCCCGATACACTTGCTCTGCCATCTCCTTTTGACCTTCGGTCATATAGAGCCGCGCGAGCGCGGCGCGCGGCGCAGGATCTTGTGGCGCGGCGGTGATCGCGGCTTGGAACTGCTTCTGGGCATCGGCCCAACGGTTCTGCCGCGCGTAAAACATGCCAAAGCCGATGAGGGTCGAGACTGAATTTGGATCGAGTGACACAGCCGTCTGGTAATTCTGCTCGGCGGCGAGCAGGTCTTTCTCTCGTTCCTTCAACTCGGCCATCAGTACGTAGGAGGCAGAACGTTTAGGCTCCATCTCGATCGCCGCGCTCGCATCGGTAATCGCTTGAGGGAGATTACCGCCCGACGCTTCGGAAACCACGAGCAACGTCTGAGCTTCCACGTTGTGGGGATCGCCCTTTAGAATTGTTTGGGCACGGTCCTGCGCTTCGGCGTTGTGATGGCCCGCAAGAAGAAGATCTCCCAGCGTCAGTTGTGCTTTCCAATTCGCCGGATCCGCTTCGACCGCTTTCAGAAGTTCCTGGTACGCGTGTGGGAGGTCTGTTTCTTTTAGCAGACATTGGGCGAGGCCGAAATGCGCTTCGCTGGATTTGGGATCCATCTGGATGACATTCTCGAACTCGATAATCGCCTCGCGATATTTTCTCTTCTCGAAATAGGAATGGGCCCGCGAGAGGTGCCGCTTCTCACGGGCTTCGCGGCTGAACGCGCAGCCGGAAATAAGGCACAACAACATTGCCAGAATAGAAGGTCCTAAGAGTTTGGGGAAAGAACGCATGTCGCTCCTCTTGCTCCACAGTAAGGGCCGCAACCGGATTGCCATGCCATTCCAAATCGGACGGCGGTGCCGCCCCTGTTGAGTCGCAGCGTATCTGTGTCTGGAACTATTTCATACCAAAAGAGCTATGAGTATCCGCGGCTTGCCGTCGAGCGCTTGCCCGATACGTAGCGGGAGCTCGTAACCGGCGGCGGACAGCTCGCCAAAGTGGAAGAGATGTTCCACCTTTGGGTCGTTCCGCCTCCACTACTGAGGTCGAAACAGTGCTAGGCGACTGCTAAGTCTCACGATCTGTGTAGTCTAACTCGTCTTCTGCAGCGTTCAGACGGGCGAATAAATAGTCAATTGTTTTGCCATTTGGTGGAAGCTTCCTGGGTTTCTCGCCCACTCCAACGGCGTTGTCTCAGCAATGCAGGGAGCAGCTATGTTTCTAAAGATCAAGGATTTAAGTATCGCCACTTGCTTCCACGAGTGCGCTGTGAACGTGGCAACTGCATTGCAAACTTGTGCTCGCAACGATCGCCGGAGTTTCAACTATCGCCGCGCGGACTGGGATCTCGATGGAAGATAATTCGAAGATGAGTGAGCACACGAGCAAATCGGTATCGCACCACGAGGATGACGCGTGGGTGACCGGCCTCAGCCCCGCGATCCACACCCTCGAAGGGGTCGTGACGGAGATCGCGCGTACAAATCTTCCGATTCTGTTGGTTGGGGAGAGTGGCACGGGCAAAGAGATGTTTGCCATTCGACTTCATCGTCTGTCGCAAAACTGTGATGGAGCCTTCACGCGAATCGCATGCGCGTCGATGAGTCCATCGTCGCTTGCCGCGGAGCTCGGGACGAGTTCATCGGGAGGGAACAGCGATTGCAGATCCTGCGACGGCGCGACTGTGCTATTTGACGAAATTAGCGATTTGGATCCCGCATGTCAGCGCTACCTACTCACAATACTGCCTGACGGAGTTCCTCGAGCGCGCAAGGGCGTCCTGAGGGCGAGGTTGATTACAACGACCAGCCGGAACCTTGAGCCGGAAGTGCGCGCCGGACGATTCCGCAGCGAGCTTTATTATCGACTCAACGGAATCTGTTTGCGGCTGCCCGCCTTGCGCGACCGCAAAGAGGACATTCCAGCGCTTGCCGAATCCTTTGTCGCGAAGCACGCCGCTCAATACGGACGAACGAAATCGTCTTTGAGTCCCGAGACCATGCGAGTGCTGAGCGAACATTCTTGGCCGGGCAACATTCGCGAGCTCGAGAACGTGATCAAGAAAATCGTGGCGCTTGGCGACGAGCATCTCGCGCTCGCGGACATGGGTTCGGCGCTCCCAGAGACGATACACAAGCCCCCAGCTGCGAATGGAACGTATTCATTAAAGGCAGCCGCGCGAGCCGCCTCGCGTGAGGCTGAACGAGAATTGATTCTGAAGGCCCTGGCGAGGACAAGATGGAATCGCAAGCGGGCCGCTCAAGAGCTTCAGATCAGCTACAAATCTCTCCTGTACAAGTTGAAGCAAATTGGATTTGAGGAAACAACGGCGAATTAATCGAAACGGAGAAATGGATGTCGAAGCCAACTCGTCGCCTAGTAAGTCTCGCGCTAGGGCTCATGATCAGTCCAGCGTGGGGGCAAAAGACTGAGTACCAACCCGGCCCGTGGGATTCGGTGCCTCAAGAAAAGGACGCTTCCGCGCAGAAGGCCGCGACACAGGATCCCAATTACGTAATCGGCTCGCAGGACGTGCTCGACATCAGTGTTTGGAAGGAAGCCGAATTGACGCGCACGGTGCCAGTGAGGCCCGATGGCAAGATTTCGCTACCGCTGCTGAATGATGTGCAGGCGGCCGGACTGACTCCGATGCAACTGGCCAACGAGATTACAACTGGTCTCAAGAAATTTGTCACCGATCCAGAAGTGACGGTGATCGTGGCGCAAATCAACAGCCAGCGGGTGTACATCATGGGCGAAGCGGCCCGCCCCGGGGCTTACCCGTTGCTGCCAAATATGACCTTCCTACAGGCATTGTCCTCCGCCGGAGGGTTCACCCAATTTGCGAAGCTAAGAAAGATCTATATGTTCCGAATGGAGAACGGGAAACAGGTGAAATATCCGTTCGACTATAAGGATGTGATTTCCGGCAAGCGGCCGGAACAAAACATAGTTCTGAAGGCCGGCGATACGATTGTGGTGCCGTGATGACGCGCTCGTTCCAAAATGCCATTTGGGTTAGCTTATGCGCACTCGCGCTGCGGGTACCGGTCGCGCGGGCTCAGCAGGAGCAACAACCCCAACAGCCGATTCAGCAGGAGCCATCGACTCAATCCTCGGGGCCGATCCCGGCTTACCGCTCACCGCTTGCATCAGCCGCCGACAACGGAGACGACGCGGATAACGATTCACAACAGGTCGCGCCGGATACACGCTCGCTATCCGGCGCACAGTATCTTTCGTTGGGAATTCCCACAGCGCACAGCTATTGGCAGCCACACTTTGACGTATCTGCGACGGCCGATTCGAACGCTTTGGAGACGGCTAACAGCGCCGGGTGGGGGGCGTGGACATCGGTAACGGCAGGTGTTGACGTCCGGCGCACCTCTGGAAACAACGACATGACGCTTAGCTACAAGTCCGGCGGAATGTTTTCGAATTACACGGGAATCAGCAACGGAATTGTGCAAGGATTGACTTTCAAGGACCAGCTCGCCTTTCGGCGTTCGTCACTTTCTTTTTTTGACAACCTCAACTATTTGCCCGAGTCGTCGTTCGGATTCGGAGGGCTCGGTGGGAACGCGACCCTGGGCAGCACATCCTTCGGATTGGGCTCCGCGTTCACACCTGGCCAATCGCTTCTGACAGGGTACGGCCAGAATCTCGAAAATTCGTTTGCGACGGAACTAGATACATATTTGACACCGCGCACTTCTCTCACTTTCGTGGGGGGATACAGTTTGCTGCACTACTTCGATAGCGACTTGCTCGACTTCGGCGACTTCACCTTCCGCGGCGGTTACAACTACCAGGTGACTCGCAAAGACACCCTCGCCGTGCTGTACACGTTCAGTGGGTTTCGCTACAGTAATTTCGATCAATCTATCGACGATCATACAGTGTGGGTATCGTACGGGAGGCGCGTGACCGGGCGGCTTGCGTTCCAGGTAGCTGCTGGTCCACAGCTCGTAATTTCTCGCGTGCCTATTAGAGGCAATGCCGAGTCTGCAAGCAGCGGGTCGGGCGTGGGTACGAATTCCACACAAATCCTTTGGTCCCTCAACACCGCAGTTCAATGGCAGCCGAACCGAACAGCACTGAACCTCGCGTACAATCACGGGGTGAGCGGTGGATCAGGAGTGCTGGCCGGTTCGATCAGTGATGTCGTCACGGGATCCGCAGCACGCCAGGTTTCGCGGACGTTCTCAGACGCACTCACGGTCGGCTATTCACGGAATCAAGGCTTGGCCACCACTGGCTCGGCTCCATCGAGCCAAACGTACGACTACTGGTTCGCGGGCGCTAGTCTCACCCATCCGATGGGGCGGGCGCTGGGTCTGACGTTTTCGTACCAGATGCAGTACCAAACGTCGAATTCCACATTCTGCGTTGGTCCCACATGCGGAAGCGATGTAATACGAAACGTGATCTCGGTGGGAGTGGGATGGCACGAGCGACCGCTCTTGTTCTAGTAATCGAGCGGTAACGAGAGACGATCGGAGACGAAGTGCAAAGCGAAGCAGCACGTCAGCGTGAACTGACACCGGCCGACTATGTCGCAATGGTTCGGCGCCGATGGATATTGATCTTGGTATTGACCCTCGTTGGCCCGGTACTCACTTATAGCGTCTCGAGGGTTCTGCCGAGTCGGTACAAGTCGCAGACGCTGGTTCTCGTGGAACCGCCGAACGTGCCAGCAAGCATTGTCCCGCAAATCGATGTCACGAGCGTGAGTCAGCGACTGGCCAGCATGAAGTCACAAATCCTTAGTCGCTCGCGACTGGAGCCCATCATTCGCCAATTCGGGCTGTATCCGGACGACATCCAGCGGAAGTCTATGGACGAGTTGATAGGGCGGCTGCAGGATGCGATTGAAGTGACTCCGGTTCAGCCTATGGCTGAGACCGGCCCCCGAGATTTGCCGGGGTTCTACATCACCGTAACGCTGGACAATCCCCGAACTGCGCAAGGTGTCTGCACGGCGATTACCTCGATGTTCATTGAAGAAAGCCTTGGAATTCAGGAGACGCATTCGGAGCAAACAACGGAGTTCCTATCTCAGCAGCTAGTTGAGGCGAAGGCCGATCTAGATGCGCAGGACGGTAAGCTGGCCGCGTTCAAAAGCCGCTATTTGGGTTCTTTGCCAGACGATGAACAGACGAATCTGAACCTGCTGACCGGTTTGACTTCACAGCTCGATGCGGCAACCCAGGCACTCGCTCGCGCGCAGCAGGACAAAAGTTTTGCTGAATCCATGTTGACGCAGCAGATTGCGGCTTGGCAGGCATCGCAAGGCGGTCACAATCCGGAAACTCTCCAGCAACAGCTCGTCACGCTCCAGGCGCAGCTCGCCACGCTCCAGGCTAGATACACCGACGACTATCCGGACGTGATCAAAGCGAAGGCCGACATCGCGGCCCTGCAAAAGAGAATCGCACAAAGCGAGAATCTCAAGAGTGCGACCGACCAAGCCACAGCGCAGAAAGTTGCTGTGGAACCTGCGCAAATCACGCAGTGGCGAGGGCAAGTCCGAGCGGCTGAGCAGCTCATCGCCGAAAAGACTCGAGAGCAAGAGCAACTCAAACAGGAGATCAAGCTTTATCAGAGCCGTGTCCAGGAGAGCCCTCTGGTCGAACAGCAATACAAAGAGTTAACCCGAGGTTATCAAACTGCTCTGGAGTCGTACAACGACCTGCTGCGGAAACGGGAAGCCTCCGCTATGTCCCAGAGCTTAAACCAACAGCAACAGGGAGAGCAGTTTCGAGTGCTCGATCCCGCTAACTTGCCCTCACAGCCTTCGTTTCCCAATCGCCCATTGTTCGCGGCCGGCGGACTGTGCGGCGGGCTGGCGCTCGGGCTTGGGATTGCATTTCTGCTGGAGGTCCAAGATACCTCTCTAAAGACAGAGCGGGACGTCGAATTTTCTCTACGGTTGCCGGTCCTCGCCATGGTCCCGGCTATCGAGCCCGTTACAAACAAGAAGTTAAACAGTAGGGCTGTTAGAACGATCACGGATTCCGATCTGAGATTGAGTACGGGGACCTGAGGAAGAAATGTATCAACGATTCTTTGGGCTCCGAGAGAGCCCCTTTAATGTCAATCCAGACCCGCGATACCTGTTTATGACGAGGCATATTCAGGAGGCGCTGGCTGGGCTGACCTACGGAATTCAAAACCGAAAGGGCTTTATTTTGCTGACGGGCGAAGTCGGCACAGGCAAGACGACGCTCCTCAACCGGTTGCTGGACTGGCTGCGCGGGCAGCACGTGGCGACCGCCTATATTTTCAACTCCCAGCTGGAAGTGAACCACCTCTTTGATTACATGATGGCGGATTTTGAGATTCCGTGCGAATCGCGAGAGAAGAGCCAGGTACTGCTCCGACTTAATACGTGGTTGCTGGAACGGTATCGCGCCGGGGAGACGGCAGCGCTGATAGTCGACGAAGCTCAGAATCTCTCTCCGGAAGTGCTCGAAGAGATTCGCCTCCTGACGAATCTTGAAACAGCCACAGAGAAGCTTCTACAGATCGTATTGACCGGGCAGCCGGAATTGGAAGAAAAACTGAAGCTCCCGCAGTTGCGCCAACTCCGCCAGCGAATCACGCTGCGCTGCCGCACCGCGCCGCTATCTCTGGAGGAGACGTTCGGCTACGTCGCAGAACGCCTGCGCATTGCCGGTGCTAACGGCGAGCCGATCTTCTCGAAAGAAGCCATTCAAATCCTGCACGTGTATTCCCGCGGTATACCGCGGGTTGTGAATCTGCTTTGCGAGCACTCAATGATAAACGCTTACGTAGACAGCCTGCGCCCGGTCCCGGCTCATCTAGTGGAGGAAGTAGCAAAGGAATTTCAGCTTGATGAGATCGCACCAATCGCTTCATCCGGCGCGGCTCCTGCCGTGCTGAAAACCGCGAGCACACAAGCCCTGCTCGAAAATCTGGATGAGTTGCTGGGGCGCTTGCGTCATCTGAACACTGGACCGTCGCGCGAAGGGAAGTCATGAGCCGAATTCACGAAGCCCTGAAGAAAGCCGAACAGGAGCGAGCGTCGGGCCGCAGCACGGACGTAGCTGCTCCGCCACCGGAAATCACGCGCATGGACGAAACGACCGAGAGCGTGCCCGTTGACGGGGCTCCGCGTCGAGTCGAGGGCGTACCTATGAATGGTGCCGCTGGGTACTTGAGATTCGATGATCTTCGAGCGCACTGTACGCAGACTGAATGGCATATCGATCCGAACGTGAACGTCTTCTCCAGTTCAAGCCCGAGTCCCCACGGGGCGGAGCAATTCCGAACATTGCGCTCGCGACTATATCAGCTTCGGAGCAGCCAGTCGCTGCGGACGCTGGTGGTCACAAGCTCAGTGCCGGGAGAGGGGAAGACTTTTGTGGTAGCGAATCTCGCGCAAGCAATCGTCCGGCAGCCAGATCGCCGGGCGCTACTCGTCGATGCTGACCTACGCTGCGCCCGTGCACATTCTGTGCTCGGTGCGCCTCCCGCGCCCGGTCTGACTGACTACTTGCGCGGCGAAGCCGATGAGATGGATGTGATCCAGTATGGCCAGGAAGGAAACCTCTGCTTTATTCCTGGCGGAAACGAAGTCACAAACCCGAGCGAATTGCTGTCCAACGGGCGGCTAAAAACACTACTTGAGCGGGTCACGCCTGTTTTCGATTGGGTGATATTGGACTCGCCGCCGTGCCTGCCAGTGGCGGACGCGACGATTCTGGCGGATCTCTGCGACGGTGTGCTTATGGTTGTGCGAGCAGGATCGACGCCATGCTCGACGGCTCAGCGTGCCTGCCAGGAGATGCATGGTAGGAATGTCGTAGGGGTGGTGCTCAACGCCCTCAAGGAAGGTCACTTGTACGGCTCCTATTACTATTACCAATCCTACGGGCAGGGTTACGGGAAGAACGATTCCAAGGCCGTACGCACCTAGCCTTTCATCCACCCAACAAGCCTTCCATCTCTTAAAATCTTGCTGGCCCGGTAGGCCAAAGCTTTCTCGCGCATTTCCACGGAACGTACAGTTGGTCAGCGAGACTGAAGGTACAGTTCAGTCGCGAAAAATCAGCTTGAAGTCAATCGATGCATTGCCGGCTTCAGGAGACGTAGCTAGCTGATGCACTGGCGCCTCTGAGCAATTATCCTCCACACCTCCAGCGTAATTCGGCACTCTGCGCGCCAGTTACTGCACCGGGCGAATTGCAAATTGTCGAAGTTTCTCCACATGCAAAACGTACCAGCCCGTGAGGTTCAAAATGTTGTAAATCTAGTTGTGCTAACATGCTGCGCCTAAACCCTCCAATATGAGGGCGGAAGGATATGGACCCTTACGGCAAGACGTTTTACGACATTCAGCAAGCGGGCTCTTTTAGCTCCGCAGAGGTAATCGTGCCCTTGCTGAAAGAGCTCGTTCAACTCCAGTCGGCGATAGATGTCGGCTGCGGGGTTGGAACCTGGGTAAGAGCACTTATGGGGGCGGGGGTTAGGGACGTTCACGGCATTGACGGCGCGTGGGTCACTAGCGACATGCTTCAGGTACCGGAAGACAGGTTTCGTCCGGTCGATCTATCCCGACCCTTCAGGCTTGGGCGCAGGTTCGACTTAGCTCTATCGCTGGAGGTTGCCGAGCATCTTCCAGCTGCGAGTGCCGATGGTTTCGTTGAGTCGCTGGTATGCCTTGCACCGGTGGTCCTCTTTTCCGCCGCTGTTCCATTCCAAGGTGGAACGCAACACGTCAACGAACAATGGCCAGAGTACTGGGCGAATATCTTCGGCCGCTACGGTTATGCGCCTTTGGATTGCATCCGGATGCGCATTTGGAATGATCCTCGCGTGGAGTGGTGGTACTCCCAAAACATTCTTCTGTACGCCAATGAACAGGGACTCTCGGCAAATCCTCAGCTGGCGGTATACCGCGACTGTTCACCTAGTTTGCCAGTCGGCCTCATTCATCCAAGACGGTATTTGGAGATGCAGTTGCAATTGCAAATGCCAACGCAGAGCCCAGGCGTCCACGCCTGTGTCGTGATGACCCTAGCAGCTACTAAACGCGCTATTTTGAGGAGACTCAAAAGACGTCGATGATCTCGCCCTGCTCGTTGCCCTGGAAGTGAGGAGCAAGTCTTACGAGCCTGCGTCTGACAGCTACAAATGTACCTCACTCCCAAAGGGGGCGAAATCGACTCTCGACAATGCGAGATCCTTACCGTTCGTCGAGCCTATCGACGTTGTTCAGAAGGATTCGCTGATCGCCCTCGCAATCGACGCCGACCTTTTCGTGCGCGATGAGCTGCGGCACCTTGAGCGCGAAGACGAAATTGCTCGGCGTCTTCGCGCACCAACCCTCGACGTTGGTATCGGGACGCACAATATCATCGCAGTTCCACCTCTTGGTCGGACGCGCCGCGCTAGAACGACTGTTGGGGCTGAACAAACAGTTATTTTAGCTTATTGCATCACAAACAGATGGTCCCTGCCGAATTGCTGTCAGCCTTGCGCGCCGTGTCTCCTCTGAAGGAGATTGGAGCATACGAGGCGCTTCTCGTTGCGATGAAAAGAATCTTGAGGGAGGCATTCCCAGACACAGACATCGCTGGCCTCTTTGTCGCCCGCAGAGTTCCCGAGACCATACTGCCGGAGGGGCTGTAGTCCTGCAACCGAACCCAAGTTGGCGATCAAGATTCGCGCGCCTCCCTCTTACGCTCACCCTCGCTACGGGCTTCCGAGTCGATACGACCTCACTACCCGCCACGTATTCATAGACCCGCACGCCAAGTGCCAGACGTACGCCCGCTTAAGGACTGCCCCTTGCGAATTCCCGCCCCATTTCACAACTCTCCCCTATGCCAGCACGACAATCGGTGCGTCGTGCCGCCATAAAGTGCCTTTAGCGGATCGATAGGCAACTCAATCTCTCGCTACCCTTTTCGCGAGCTCGTTCTGAGCCAGCAGGTAAAGTTGACACTTCGGCATCTTTGCATAGGCTCCTCATCTGGCGCGCGAAGCGGGCCAGCTCGCTGTTGATGATGTTGCGCAGGCATCCGCCTAGAGTGTGCTGGGTAACCGGCACTTAACGTTTACCGTACGTTCCGACATAAATTGACATAGACGAGCGACAGCTTGCGACCCCTCTCTTCAGGCCTGTCAACCGAGCCAGGAGTTTTTTAACAGTTCCGTAACAGAATGTAAAAAAGGGAGATATCTTCGGGCTGCCGAAGCTTGTAGACAACTGCCGTTAGGAACGTTCTTCAAGGACTGACCGAGGAAATGACTTGGCAAATCATGGCAAGACTTTTCACTCATAAAGCGGTGAGGCAATTCTGTGCCATGCAATATCCAAGCGTGCAGCCCGGCTAAGCCGCCTATTTCCAGGCGATTAGTACGGTATAGCCAGCAGGCTCCGGGCCCGATTCCGTCGATCACTGTGGCAGGCGGCTTGCGACATGCAGGGTGCTCGATAGATTCGGGCCAATGGCGGTAGCCTACGTGGAGCTAAGGCAAGCACAACAATCAAACCTGGAGGAGAGAGGCAACTCTGATGACCATCGGAACTGAAACCCAGAAATGGTACGCGCTTCAGGTGAGGACTCGCTGGGAGGTCTCGACGGCAGGGTTGCTTTCTGGAAAGGGCTACCGAACGCTTCTACCGACTTATGCCGCAAAGAAGGGGCGAAACGGGAAGTTTCGAGAAGCAGGCGCCCCGTTGTTTCCGGGCTATGTTTTTTGCAATTTCGACGCGCAGAATCGCTTGCCGATTCTCATTACTCCTGGCGTGATTGCAGTGGTAGGACGCGGACGAGTACCGCTCCCCGTCGATGACAACGAGATCGCTGCCATTCAGATGGTCGTCACGTCGGGACTCCCTGCCGAACCATGCCCTTACCTTGAATTAGGCCAGAGAGTTCGGATCGACAGTGATGCTTTGCAGGGGCTTGAGGGCATTCTAGTTCATTTCAAGGGCAACCATCGCATCGTGGTGTCGGTTTCGCTACTTCGTCGATCCGTTGCACTGGAGATCGACCGTTCTCGCGTGACGCCTGTTGGCGTAGCTCTCGATACAGCTTCTGGTGCGATTGGTTCGTGCCGCTTGCTGGGAGGAGCGGTCGCCTAGAGCGCTGTGCAGATCACTACCGAGTTGGCTTGAAAGAAGACCAAAGGTCCGGTGACCGAGATGGGAAATAGAGAAGGGAAGACCGCCGGTCGAGAGGAGAGGGGACCGCGGGTGGCCAGTAGTCGGGTGGTCTTGCTTCGTGCTGGCCGCGCACTGACTGGGCAGGACCGTATTCTGCAAGAGAAGACCTTTCATGCAATGCTTACCCTCGAACGTCGTAGAGCGGAAAGATCACGGAAGCCGTTTGTTCTGATGCTGCTGGATTCGGGCGCGGCTCACCCAAACGGACATCGGCCCGCTTTTGTCGAGAGGCTCACTTCGCTTGTTTGCGACGCGACGCGAGAGACCGATCTAATCGGGTGGTATGAGTCGGGGTCCGTCCTGGCGGTGATTTTTACAGAAATCAGTTTCGACGGTGAGAATCCTCCGGTGACGCAAATCCTGCATTCCAAGATTGTCAAGACTTTGCAGGAAAACCTGGACCCCAAGTTAGCTTCGAAGCTTCACATCACTTTCCATCTGTTTCCAGAAGACTGGCAAGACCGAGAACCTTCGGATCGAGTGGCCGATTCCAAGCTCTATCCGGAACTCTCGAGGAGGGCAGCGAAGAAGCACCTCCCAATGGCTATCAAGCGGGGTATCGACATTCTAGGCAGTGCGTTACTTTTGTTATTCCTCTCACCAGTATTCGGCGTGATCGCGCTGGCAATCAAGCTGACATCGAAGGGCCCCGTGATTTTCCGACAGGATAGACTCGGACAGTTTGGAAAACGCTTCGAATGCCTGAAATTCCGCACGATGTATGTGGACAATAATCATCATATCCACCGCGAGTACGTGCAGAAATTTATCGCTGGCAAGACTGGGAACATAGCGGCCGATGAAAACGAACCCGCAGTATTTAAGATCAAGAACGACCCGCGCGTGACTCGGATCGGAAGATTCCTTCGCAAAACGAGCCTCGATGAGTTTCCCCAGTTTTGGAACGTCCTGCGCGGCGAGATGTCTCTGGTCGGGCCGCGTCCTCCCGTGCCTTATGAGTTTGAGGTCTACGATTTTTGGCATCGGCGCAGAGTGCTGGAAGTGAAACCTGGCGTCACAGGACTCTGGCAGGTAACGGGCCGCAGTCGAACATGTTTTGACGATATGGTCCGTTTAGATCTGCGCTATTCACAGACTTGGTCAATCTGGCTGGATCTCCGGATACTTCTTGCCACGCCGCGCGCCGTGTTGATGGGTGATGGCGCTTTCTAAACTGTGGAAATCGGGCTCGAGCTTTTGAGTTTGATTCCATCGCGTTCATTTGACGTCCGTCCGATCTGGCCCCGATGAGAACAACAACCCAGAACTCAACTGCTTCACCCAAATTACCCAAATCTGAAGCATCGAGCGAACGTCGGTTCAAGACGGTCTACAGAGCATAGAGGAACCATGATTCGAGTTGGTGTAATCGGTTACGGATATTGGGGACCTAACATCGTCCGAAACTTGCATGGCCTCGAGTCCACACGAGTCGAGATGGTATGCGATAAGAGCGCCGCGGCGCTGGCTCGCGCGCGAAGAACTTATCCGGGTATTCGGACGACGTCGGATTCGCTCGAACTGCTGCGTTCCCCTGAGATCGATGCGGTTGCGGTGATTACGCCCGTCTGGACGCACTATGGTCTTGCCAAAATGGCTTTAGAGAACGGCAAGCACGTTTTCATCGAAAAGCCGTTCACGTCCAATTCGACGGAAGCAGAAGAACTGATCGAACTGGCGGCGCGCAAGAATTTGAAGATCATGGTGGACCATACGTTTCTGTTCACAGGCGCGGTGCGCAAGATTCGAGAGCTGACCGAGAGCGGCGCCCTAGGTGATCTGTATTACTACGATTCACTGCGTGTGAACCTTGGGTTGTTCCAGCATGACGTCAGCGTGATCTGGGACCTGGCGCCTCATGATCTCGCGATCATGGATCACATCATAAAGGGAGAACCTGAGGCGATTGTTGCGACTGGCGAGAAACATCTGAACGGCGTGGAAGACGTGGCCTTCATGACGATTTACTTCCCCCGGAACGTCATCGCACACATTAATGTGAACTGGTTGTCGCCAGTCAAGATTCGTACGACGCTGATCGGCGGCCAAAAGAAGATGCTCGTTTGGAACGATCTGGTCGCCGATGAAAAAATCCGCATTTATGACAAGGGCGTGGACATTACCTCGGGGGACGGAATTCGCGACCTTCTGGTGAGCTATCGTACGGGCGACATGTGGGCGCCTCAAGTAGAACAACTGGAGGCGCTGCACGTTGAGCTAGGTTATTTCGCTGACTGCATCGCCAACGACAAGATGCCGTTCAACGATGGTCACGCGGGGTTGCGCGTCGTGCGGATGCTGGAAGCAGCCGAGGCGTCCATTCAAAAGAGAGGGGAGCTAATTCGCCTGTGAGCCAGAATGAGTTCTGCTCGATTGCGCCAAGTGTAAAGCTCGGCCGTGATGTGAAGCTCTCGAGATTCATCAACCTTTACGGATGCGAGATCGGCGACGAAACGAAGATCGGCGCCTTTGTAGAAATTCAGAAAAATGCGACCGTTGGGCGGCGCTGCAAAATTTCTAGCCATACGTTCGTGTGCGAAGGTGTGACTATCGAAGATAACGTCTTCGTGGGTCATGGGGTGACGTTCATCAATGACTCTTATCCGCGTGCGACGACGCCAGGCGGCAAGCTTCAGACCGAAAAGGACTGGCAGGTTGAAACGACGGTAGTGAAGCGCGGCGCTTCGATCGGCTCGGGAGCGACCATTCTCGCGAACGTCGTGATTGGCGAGAACGCCATTGTCGGAGCCGGCAGCGTTGTGACTCGAGATGTTCCCGCCAACACGATCGTGGCGGGTAACCCGGCCAAATTCCTGCGCCACGTACCACAGGAGATCGGCGTCGCCAGGGGCTAGTTGGGAGCCCGCATTATCACCCAGCGTTCTCGAGGGTGTTAGCTACCGATGGAAATTAAAATCGAATCGACGCCTATACCAGAAGTGGTTGTAGTTGTTCCTGATATTTTCCAGGATGAACGCGGCTTTTTCATGGAGACGTTTCGGGAAGATAAATTCAAGGCAAACGGTTTGCCCGTCCAATTTGTCCAGGACAACCACTCAAGGTCGGTGAAGGGGGTGGTGCGTGGTTTGCACTTCCAGTGGGAACCGCCCATGGGCAAGCTGATGCGCGTTTCGATCGGAAGCGCCTTCTTAGTGGCCGTGGATATTCGCAAGGGATCACCGATGCTCGGAAAATGGTTCGGCGTTGAGGTGTCTGCGGAAAATCGCCGCCAGGTTTGGGCTCCGGCGGGCTTTGCACGCGGATTCTGCGTGCTCTCCGATGTAGCGGAAATTCAGTACAAGTGCACAGGAATCTACAACAACAAGGGGGAGTCGGGAATTCTGTGGAACGACCCCCAAATCGGAATCGCTTGGCCGATCAAGACAGAGAATGCGTTACTTTCGGAAAAAGACCAGCGCGCACAAACCTTGGCCCAATGGTTGTCGCGACCGGAATCAGCCAATTTTTCGTACTAACCGAAAATTTTGCGATTTTAAGGAGGAACAGTGAAACTCCTCATTGCAGGCGGCGCAGGATACGTGGGATCAAATTTGATCCCCAAATTGCTCGACCGCGGCTACAAGGTTGACGTCGTGGATTTGTTTTGGTTCGGCAACCACTTGCCACGTCAAGTGGGAATTTTGAACAAAGACATCTTTCAACTGGCCGAGGAGGACCTGGAACCCTACGATCAGGTTGTGTTCCTCGCGGGTTTGTCGAACGACCCCATGGCCGAGTATTCCCCGAGCAAGAACTTCGTTTTCAACGCGGCCGCCCCATCGTATCTCGCGTACACGGCCAAGAAAGCCGGCGTGAAACGCTACGTATACGCGAGTTCTTGTTCCGTGTACGGATATACGGAAAATGAGCTCTACGATGAGACGCGACCGGTGAGCTCCAGCTACCCCTATGGTATTTCCAAGCTGCAGGGAGAGCAGGCCGCGCTGCAGCTCATCGATGAGAATTTCTCCGTCATTGCGCTGCGCAAGGGAACGATCTCCGGTTATAGCCCACGAATGCGCTTTGATCTCATCATCAACACGATGTTCAAGAACGCCATGAAGGACCGCACGATCACCATCAATAACCCTTCGATCTGGAGGCCAATCCTGAGCATTCAGGATTCCGCGACGGCCTACATCCGCGCCATCGAGGCAAATCAGAAAATTTCGGGCGTGTTCAACATCGCCTCGGGTAATTACACGGTCGGGGAGGTCGGCGACCTGGTCAAAGCGGCAATCGAGGAACGATTGGGAACGCCGATTCACCTCGTCATCAAGCACATTCAGGATTTTCGAAACTACAAGGTCAGCATCGAGAAAGCCAAAAACGTCCTGAGTTTCCACCCATCTCACGACTTGAAGTCTATCGTCGTCGATTTGATCGACAACATGGAGAAGTTTCGGGATTGGGATAATCCGCTCTACTCCAACATCGGCACGTTCAGGTCGATCGAAAGTGGAATTGACATGCAAGCGATGGCGAGGGCGGTCTGACCATGACGATCGCAGTGATTGGCGCGAACGGGCAACTCGGCAGCGATTTAGTCGCGGCATTCTCGGATACCGGCGAAGCCGTTCGCGCCTTGACGCACGCAGATATCGAGATCACGGATCCGAGCTCTGTCTCGTCTGTGCTCGAACAAATTCAACCGCAGGTAATCGTGAATACGGCCGCGATGCACCATGTGGAAAATTGCGAGCGTGAGCCCGAGAAGGCATTCGCCGTCAACGCCATTGGGGCGAAGAACCTTGCTGCCGAAGCCCGGAGACTGGGTGCTGTTCTAATGCATGTGAGCACTGATTACGTTTTCGACGGGAGCAAAGGAAGCCCTTACGTTGAAGAGGACGCTCCCCGACCTCTGAACGTCTATGGAATCACCAAAGTGGCAGGCGAACATTTCGTCCGCTCGACCACGGAGAAGCATTTTGTGATTCGTTCGTCTGGCCTATACGGGCATAGCCCCTGCCGGGCCAAAGGCGGCCTGAATTTCATTGAACTCATGCTGAAGCTAGCAAAGGAGCGCGGCGAGGTACGCGTCGTAGATAGCGAATTCGTCACGCCGACATCGACAGCCGAACTTGCCCGGCAAATTGTCCAATTGAGCCGTTCCGATTGCTACGGGCTGTACCATGCCACAGCGGAAGGCAGTTGCTCTTGGTTTGGATTCGCTCAAGAGATCTTTGCCTTGACGGACACTCCGGTGCGCTTGAAAGTCGCGGCTCCGGGCGAATTTCCGGCTAAGGTGGCGCGACCGAGTTACTCAGTGCTTGAGAACCGCGCTCTGAAGAACATAGGTTTGAACGAATTCAAGCCGTGGCAGGACGCGCTTCGCGACTACCTCGGGTCCCGCATCAGGTCTTCATCTGCTCAGATTTGCAAGTAACCGACCGTTTCTAGCGAGAGTCCACGCCAGCTCACACTCGACGTCATCCCAAAGTCAAGGACCACAAAATGTCAAACAGTCAAAATATTCCCTTTTTGGATTTGGCCAGCCTTCATCAGGAACTCGAGGACGAACTCGTCCCAGTCTTTCAGAAAGCTCTGAGGACGGCTGCCTTCATCGGGGGGCCGATGGTTGAAGAATTCGAGCGCGAATTTGCGCGATTCTGCCAAGCTGCGCACTGTATCGGAGTTTCCAGCGGCACCGACGCCGTTCGCTTTGCTTTGATGGCTGCCGGCGTCCAGCCGGGGGATGTCGTCGTTTCTGTTCCGCACACGTTTATTGCGACAACGGAAGCCATCAGCCAGGCAGGCGCACGCCCGGATTTCGTGGACATCGACGAGAGCAATTACTGCATGGATCCCGTGAAGCTCCGCCAATATCTCGAGCAGGATTGCTACCGGGATTCGGAGACCGGGAAACTATTCGATAAGAAATGGAATGAGCCTGTTACGGCAGTTGTTCCCATACATCTTTACGGGCAGACAGCGGATATGGACCCGATTCTCGAATTGGCCGATCGTTATCGCCTCTTGGTGATTGAAGACGCCTGCCAAGCTCATGGCGCTGAGTACTTTTCGAAGCGGGAAAACCGGTGGAGAAAGGCCGGTTCCATGGGGCACGCGGCTGCTTTCAGTTTCTATCCCGGAAAGAACCTAGGTGCCTGCGGCGAAGCCGGAGCGGTGACCACGAACGACGCCGCACTCGCAAAGAAAGTGCAAATGTTGCGAGATCATGGCCAGGGCAAGAAGTACTACCACGAAATCGAAGGCTATAACGGGCGGCTCGACTCGATTCAGGCGGGTATCCTGCGTGTGAAGCTTTCGCATCTGCCAACGTGGAACGAAAAGCGACGAAATATAGCCAAGAATTATCATGAAATGTTTTCCGATCTCGGCGTCGACATCCAGTTGCCAGAAGAATCTTCCTCGGCGCGGTCCGTTTACCACCTTTACGTGATTAGGGTGGCGAATCGAGAACAGCTTCGGGCGCATCTCGCTGACGCCCAAATCGATACGGGAATTCACTATCCGATTCCTGTGCACCTGCAAAAAGCATACGCGCACTTGGGTTTCGGTCCGGGTGATTTTCCCGTTAGTGAAGCTGTAGCCTCCGAGATCATCTCATTGCCGATCTTTCCCCAACTCACGCTCAACCAGCAACAGCGTGTTGTAGAGGAGATCTCGAAATTCTCAACTGTGCAATCCCTCCGGGAGGATCAATCCCACACCTTGCCAGCTTCCGCCGACTAGGCACCATCCGGGTTAGGGGCACGAGACGCAATTCGTCGTGCCGTTCTGGATATTCTCGTAACAAGAGTGGCCGAACCTGCCTACCGAAGTGACCGACGCCGCGCATTCTCGACGCGAAATACGTCTTGACCGATTCGCAAGCCTCTGGATTTTTCACCCGCTCGCGAGGGTGCGGAGGGAGTCCTTGCGCTCGCGCGTTCCGATTCTCATGTATCACGGCGTTCGGGAAGGAACCTCGGCTGTACATCCCTACTATGAAACGAACACTTCACCTCCGATCTTTGCCGAGCACATGAACTATCTTCATACCAAGGGCTATAAAGTGCTCGACCTCGGTGCAGCCATCTGCTCAATGGGATCCGGCGCCACGAGTGAAAAACGCGTAGTCATTACTTTCGATGACGGCTATCGCGACTTCTATAGAAATGCATATCCAACTCTCAAGAAATTTGGCTTCACCGCGACGGTGTTTCTTCCAACGGGTTTCATATCCGAACCGAGGACGACGTCACAAGGCAAGGAATACATGACCTGGTCGGAAGTGCGCGAGCTGGCCGCGGAAGGAATTCGTTTCGGTTCGCACACTGTGACACACCCGCAATTGACATCCTTGAGCGAACAGTCGGTCCAGAAGGAACTGCACGACTCGAAGAAAACGATCGAGGATGAGCTCGGCAGCATGGTCACTTCCTTCGCCTACCCTTTTGCGTTTCCGCAAAGCGACACGGCTTTTGTGCGATCCCTACGTAATCTGCTCGAGACGGAAGGATACGAAAACGGCGTATGCACGGCGATTGGCACAGCGAGCAATGAGGATGATCGATTGTTTCTGCCCCGCCTTCCAGTCAATTCCCATGACGACCTTAGCTTGTTCCAGGCAAAACTGGAGGCTGGCTATGACTGGCTCCGTGGTCCGCAAAACATATCGAGCTTGGCCAAGCGCCTGCATCGGCCTCGCGATGGCCAGACGCAAGCGACTTCATGAACCGGGCACTCACAGCCGTAATTTCCCTAGCCGAGCGCACGCTTTGTCCCTGTCGTAGGTCTGACTGTTGCAGAGATTGAGATACCCGCTTGCATTCCGAAGGCACTTCCGCAGCGATCGTGCACGGCAGACCCAAAATTGCGCTGGCCAGCAGGGATCGAAGAGCAGAGATTTGCGAGCTGAGTTCCGATGCCAATGACGAATTCGCAAGTGATTGATAATAGGGCTTCTTTAGGGTGCAGGATAGCCATCTGTCCGCATGCTGTACCTACGACCAGTTGTGCAGGCCCCACAACGTATCGGATACTCCCAAAAGTCGCGCGCAGCAGCATCCTTAGGAGAGCGCGTGGGGGTAGGTTCGAGCTCAACTTGCGGCGAGGACCGCGCCCCATAATTGGCCGCAAAGCCTTTCCGGAAATCTCACGGCGGCGGCCCTGGCTTTTAAGGGGATTTGATTATGCGCTGGTCTGTCCTGTGCCTCTTGGCGTTACTTTGTGCGACAGGAGCGTTCGCCCAAAACTATTCCACTTCATTTCCTCTCACTGAGAATCCCATCTCCGAGAATGGCAAGTGGAGTACGACCGCCGCAACCGGAAGTCCCTACATGCAATCTACTCCGGGATTCGCTTTCGGCAATTGGACATCGGGACAGTCGGACGCCATAGCTATCTTGAACGGTACTTGGGCGCGCGCGCAACAAATCCAAGGGGTCGTTCACATCGGGAGCACGCCGAACGGAAGCGATACGCATGAGGTCGAGCTTCACCTGTTGATGTCGATGTGTGGTTCCTACTGGTGCGGCTATGAGATCAACTGTAGCGTGTCTTCGGGATATTCCTATCTTCAGATCGTGAAATGGACCTCCGGCGGCGGTTACGCTTATATCGACAATTCCGATACGACCGACCGCTGCAATGACGGCGATGTGCTCACAGCGGCGGTCAACTCCAGCGGCGTGATAACTGTCTACATAAACGGCACCCAAAAGATCCAAGGAACCGATACCACGTACACATCGGGCAATCCAGGCATCGGGACCTGGAATACTGACAGCACCAACTCATACGGGTTTTCTAGTATTGTGGCTTCCGCAGGAACAACTGTGTATGTCACGCCATCAGGCACGGCGACGGGCAACTGCCCTGTTGGAACGCCATCAGCCCCGAATCTCACGCCTGCACAGTTCAGCCAGAATTCTTCCCCTGTCGTGTGGGGTACCGGAACGGGCCAGATCGGGCCAGGGACGACAGTGCTGGTCTGTGGGACGCATAACTTTGCAGCCGGGGCCACCTCTGCATTTACATTTCAAGGTGGGGGTTCGTCGGGGAACCCCATTGTGATGTTGCTGGATGCGGGGAGTGTCATCGAAGCGCCGTGGTGGAATACCGCCGCGATCAACCTGAACGGCCATAGCTTTATCACCGTCAACGGACAAAACAGCGGACAGATTCTTGCCACATTGGCCGGAGGCACAGGAGCAACCTGCCCCGGCGGTGCGTGTCAGTATCAGCCCAGCGGTGGCAGTTGCGGATATAGCGGTCAGCCTGGCGGCAACAATATCGCTTTCGTGGATATCGAATGCGGCCCCATGTACGTTCACTACTGCCCATCGGGTATCGAAGCCAATTGCCCCGATGAAGGTGGAGGGAGTACTTCGGGCTTCTTCGTTGCGGATTCGAACAACGTCACGATTACGGGCAATTCCATACAAGGCGCTTGGTCCGGCATTACCTATGCCTCTGACGTTAACGCATCTGCCTCGAACATAAATATGTCCGACAACCAGATATTCTTCATCAACATCGGAATTCAGGTCGCGAACGGCAGGACCAGCGGATCGATCTCTGGCATTGTGGCGGACGGGAATTTGATTCACGACGCGGCGAATTGGACCGACCAAGCGAACAACAATCACCATGACGGAATGCACTTCTTCACGCAACCGTCCGGCGAGAATACGAGCACGATCAACAATGCTCAGATCGCAGGTAATTTCTTCTATGGTGTTTGGGGAAATGGCGTTAACACGGAAGGCCCGTTCCTGGAGGGGGGAGGCGGAACGGAAAACGGCGATTTCATTAGCCCGCAAATCTTCAACAATATAATCGAGAGCGACGATACGGTCGCCCACAACGGGAACGGTGATGTTTCAATCCGCAACGCCTCGAACGCTTTGATCGCCAACAACACGCTCAACGGATTTACGTGCTGGGACTTCTTCTCGGATTTGGGCCTGGTCATAGAGAACAACATCGCCGGCAACTGTTATTTCTACGCGATCCATTCCAGTAATCCATCGACGATCGCGACATGGGACTACAACACCTATTTCAAAATCTCGAACTGGGACAACAATGCAACGACTCTTGCGGGATGGCGGTCCGATTGTTCCGCTGACTTCGGTATAGCGTGCGATGGACACTCAACTTATGGGACTCCTGGGTTCTCCAACCCGGCGGTCCTCACGTTGCCGGTCTCGGCTCCGACGGCTACGTACTACGCACCGACGTCGGGAGCTACGACGATCATCGAACAGGGCCAGAACCTGACGAATCTCGGAATCCCGGCGCTAGATTTCGACTACGCGGGCTCGGCGCGGCCTAGTGGTACATGCTCATCGCAAGGTAGTTCGTCGTGCTGGGACCTTGGCGCATACGCCCACGGCGGCGCCGTGGTGTCGCCACCACCGCCACCATCACCACCGACGGGTCTCACCGCGACGGTTGAGTGATCCTTGATTCCTCGAGGCATTCGTTAGAATTGTTTCTGAACGATTGCCTTCGTCGCTTCATTCCTATCGTGTGCCAGTTCCCAACCCAATTCTGAGTCGAAGGCTTACAGCCTTAACAGAGCGACGTTGTTCTTGTGTCAGATTCACAGCCGTAGGCTATACCAGCTGAGTTCCTGACTGGAGGTATCTAAGAGTGGTGGAGACGCGGCTCGGAGTCGCGCTGACCTTGGTTGTCAATCAAGCAGAATCGGTGCAATGACTTTCGCGACTTTTGCGAACAAGCAGAGTTCATGGCTGACAAACCTCTGATTAGCGCAATCATCCCGACTTACAACCGGTCCCGTACGGTCTGCTCGGCGATTGACAGCGTTTTGAACCAAACGTATTCCCCAATCGAAGTTATCGTCGTTGACGATGGCTCGACGGACGATACGAGTGATCGATTATGCTCTTATAGCACCAAAATTCACGTAATTCATCAGTCTAATGCAGGTGCCTCTGCGGCTCGCAACACGGGCGTTCGAGCTTCGAGCGGGTCAATCGTTGCATTCTTGGATTCAGACGATATATGGCTCCCTAAGAAGATTGAAAAACAAGTCGCTGCTCTACAAGCTGCGGGAACGTCCGTCTGCTGCTGCGTGTCGAACATGGCACTCCATTTTAATGACGGAAGGACGGGCACATCGTTTCAATCGGCGGGGCTTCGTCCTCTCCACGCAGAGGGAGCTTGGCTCAATGTGGCTGAAGTGCTCGCCACACGGTTTCTCATGTTCAATCAGGCTGTCGCAATCCGGCGAAATGCGTTCGATATCGTCGGCGGATTTGACGAGAAATTAAAGGTGCTCGAGGACTACGATCTGGCCTTGCGACTTGCCCTTCATGGTCCCTGGGTATTCGTGAGCGAGCCTCTGGCCGTATGGAAACAGAGCGAGGACAGTTTGTCACATGTGCTTAAACACAGTGCAGTATTTTGGGAAGCGTGGTGCCACGTACTCGAAGCTACAGTCGCGAAAATGCCGACTTCTCCCCATTTTGCGAGGGCGCGCGGCTTAGCTGTGCGTGCTTTTCGAAACGCGAGACACGAGGTGACGGCACGCGAGCTTAGCGTGTCTAACGGATTGTTCCATCGGGCGGCCGGCAAGGCATATCTGAGGCTCGAGCACCTGTCGGCCAAGGCGTTCAGGCACTCACCGTGGTATCCAAAGATGAAAACTTGCAATCTGAGAGACTATGAATTGACTACTGGGCCGATCGTCGATTGACGCGAAGCCTATGCGTGTGGCTGTCCGCTTATGACGCACAACACCGGCGGAGCGGAGTAATAGAAAGCAGCGTAACTGCCTACATGATTGTCCTTCAAGCGAGACCCGGCGCCCACGTCATTTTCATGGTGGAATCGAATCGAGATACGGTCGCGTACTATGCCTTGTGCTTTCGCTGCAGTCCCACTGCGGATTATCAGCTCAATGGGGATATCTGAGGTCACCAAGCACCCGAGTGTCAGAAGCGTGAGAAAAGGAAAACGGCAAAAGGTGCCATCCATTGGACAATAGTTTTAGGTTTGGTGGTGGAAGCATTGGCACGGTGATCCATCCTGTGGTCCTCGTGGCCATGTTGATTGCTATTGTCTTGTTGCTGGTATTGAACCGAAGGTGGGCAATCGTGCCGCTTCTGCTGATTGCCATATTTACGCCATTCGGACAGCAGCTCTACCTTGCCGGTATGCACTTCTTCGTACTCCGGGTCGTCGTGATTGCAGGTTGCCTACGGTTGCTGATAGCAAAACTCACCTCCAGGGAAGATTTGTTTGCGGGTGGTTTCACCTTGTTCGACGGACTCTTTTGTTCGTGGGCGATTTGCAGGGCCGCGGCTTTCATGCTGCTCTATCACGAAGTCGGTGCCGTGTTATACCAAATCGCGTTCTTGGTGGATGCGTTGGGCGGTTATTTTCTTCTTCGCTACTTGATCCGGGACGAAGCGGACATTACCCGGGTCGCCAAATTACTCGCGTTCATAGCGGTGAGTATGGGATTTTGCACGCTGATCGAACGCTTTCACAATTTGAACGTTTTCGGCTACGCGGGCAGTTTTAGCGTCGTTCCGCAGTTTCGCGATGGTCAGATTCGCGCTCAAGGCGCCTTCGGGCACCCCGTTTTGGCTGGCACCTTTGCTTGTACGCTTGTTCCCATGTTTTTTTGGCTCTTTAGGAGCGGGAAGGCCAGAATCACTGCGCTGGCTGGATTTCTCGGTGCGACCGCAATGGTTTTGGCAGCCGCTTCCAGCACACCAGTGCTCGCTTACATAGCAGGAATACTCGGATTGTGTTTATGGCCGATTCGCAACTATATGCGAGTGGTTCGCTGGGGAATCGTTTTCACAATCGCTGGACTGGCGATGATCATGAAGGCTCCCATCTGGTTCGTTATCGCTCACGTGGACGTCGTCAGCGCTTCTTCCGGATGGCATAGAGCTGAACTCGTAAATGCATTTGTGAACCATTTCAGCAGCTGGTGGTTGCTCGGGAGCAACAACAATCAGACTTGGGGATACGAGATGATCGACACCTCGAATCAATACGTGGGCGAAGGTGTTTCCGGCGGTTTGGTGACATTGACCTTTTTTATCGCCCTGATCTGCCAAGGTTTTAGCCGGTTGGGAAGGACGCGCAAATTGATGCAGGAGCGTCGAGATCGCGCGCAGGAGTGGTTCCTGTGGTCACTTTGCGCGGTCCTTTTGGCCCACGTATTCGCATTTTGGGGCACAGCCTATTGGGATCAGACTCGCTTCTGGTGGTTCACCTTCCTTTCCGTCATTCCAGTGGCAACTTTTGCAATACAGAACGCGACTGAAAAAGTGATGATAGTGGAGCCTTCCCCATCGACGACGAGTGTCGTGTCCCGGCGATCAGTCCCCGTACCCTCACGCAGCAGAATTCGGGACACTAAGCAGACTACCTAGCCTCCTGGTCAGCAACCGACCAAAATTTGATACCAAACGCGGGTAAATCATGCGACTTGCTTCAAGAGCCTATAAGAGCGCGCTCGTTCTGCTGAGTATCCCCATAATCCTTGCTGATTTTTTCCGGCAGCAAACCGGCCGGGAATACGGTGTCGGTCTCGGGGCCAAAGTCAAATTGCTTCTGGCTGCGCGCAAGAACGAACGCAAAATCACGGGTGCGTCGAGTTTCATTGAGCATCTGGTAATGGCAACTCATATCCTCAGGGTTCCGAAGAGTCTGAAAGGCTCAGTGGTGGAGTGCGGTTGCTACAAGGGGAGGAGCACGGCCAGCCTTTCGCTGGTATGCAAGTTGTGCGATCGCGATCTGGAGGTCTTCGATTCCTTTCAAGGTTTGCCGGAGCCAGCGGCGGATGACAAGGTGCATCGGCGTCTCAATTGTCCCGAGCTCGCCACTTATTCGGCGGGGGCTTTCTGTGGCACCCTAAAGGAGGTTCAGGAGAATGTGCGTCGCTTTGGTGACATCTCGGTTTGTAATTTTCATCCCGGTTATTTCGACAAGACCACACCAAACTTCGACCGCCCTTGCGTTTTCGTTTTCGTTGATGCGGATCTGAGGGAATCCGTCGAGGCGGTGGTTAGGAATCTATGGCCGCGCCTGCTGGATGGGTGCAGTTTCTTCACGCACGAGGCAGAGCAACTGGAGATCGCCTCGCTGTTTTACGACGAATGTTGGTGGAAGAATCAATTCAGTTGCGATGCTCCCGGATTAGTCGGCGCTGGCAATGGGCTTGGGTTGGTGCCAGCTCGAGGCGGGTACAGCAGCCCAATCGGATACACCACAAAAAATCCCGATCACTCTGCTTTCGCCATCAACATTCAGACGGACGTACAGATTCCGTCACAGGCCCGAATCGAAAAGGATTGAATCGCCAGAGGAGCACAGAAGACAGGCGGCTTAGTTCGGCTGGCTGTCGAGTGAACTACAGGCTTATGTACGAGACAGAAACAAACATCAAGACTGCATCGCTATCAGAAATTCCGTTGGAAGTGGGCGACGCATTCAGGGATCTCAACGGAAAGATTTTGTCACGCACACTGATTTCGTGGGGAGAACACTGCACGGAATGTGGTTGGCCGACGTGCTACTCCACCTGCGAGCTCTATGCGCCCAGAGAGGACTTGAAATGCCGACGATTCGTCGACGGTATGGTGCGTGTTGATTGCGACGGATCGGTAAACGGCTATTTGTTAAAGGTCAGCTTCAAGCGTTGGGGTAAGCTGTGGGCGCGAGGGAATTTCCGCGTTTTCTCACCAACAGACGCCGCCCGGATAGAGCGCAGAGACTACCGAATCGGTACGACCCTGCAGCGCTTGCCTTTGCCCGAAGGAGTCAAAAGAACCGCTGCGCTGAAACGCTATGCGTTTAAGAAAAGACTTGCGAGCAGGGGAACCGATCACCGCCCTTCTCCCATGAGTTTTCTGCTCGAGTGCTACAACCCTAGTTCCGAAGCAGTCCGACTTTCCGTGACGATCCGAACACTCTACCGCGAGCGGCCCGTACGATTTCCCAATCTTGTTCAGCTCGCTCCAGGATTCCGGAGTGCGAGAGAACTGAAAGAATCGAAGATTCCATTCCAGAGTCTCATCGAAGTTCCCCCCGGTTTTCATCGCGCAAGGATCCCTTTCGACGAAATCGCACCTGTGATTGACGCGAGCGCTCCGTTCGCCATCGATATCACACCAAACGAGGCCCCCGAGGGCGTCACACTCTATTTCGGGGCGATGGACTTTGTTGCTGAGCTGGAACCGAAAACCAAAAAGACAAAGAAGATCAAGTGCGTCATCTGGGATTTGGACAATACGATCTGGGACGGGATTCTTGTAGAGGACGGCGTCGACAAACTGCGTCTGCGACCAGGCATTGTTGAGTTGATCCGTGCTCTAGATCAGCGGGGAATTCTTCATTCTGTAGCAAGCAAGAACAGTCATGATGACGCAATGCGAGCGATCAAAGGCTTCGGGCTCGAGGATTATTTTCTGCATCCGCAAATATCGTGGCAGCCGAAGAGTGAGAGCGTAAAAGCGATCGCCAAGGCTCTGAACATCGGGATCGACACATTTCTCTTCGTAGACGATTCAGAATTCGAACGTCAGGAAGTACAGACTGCGTGCCCTGGAGTGAGGGTCCTCGATGCAGTAAGACATCAAGAGCTGCCTGATATGGAAGAGTGCAGCGTGCCAGTCACAGCAGAAAGCGCCTCGCGAAGAAAGCTTTATCAAGTCGAAACAAGCAGGCAGGCCGTTGCCGAGAAGTTCGGTGACGACTATCTGTCATTCCTGCGTCACTGCCAGATGAAGCTCAAAATCTCGCGGCTGAGTGAGGAAAGTCTGGAGCGAGTCCATGAACTTGCCACCCGCACCAATCAGATGAATTTCTCAGGTAATCGGTACGGCCGCGATGTGCTGAGAAAAATCATCGCAACGCCCTACCTCGATACGTTTGTGCTTGCTTGTGAAGACGTGTTCGGAAGCTACGGAGTGGTCGGTTTCTCGATCGTTGACAGGCGTGAGCCTCGTATGACGGACCTCATGTTCAGTTGCCGCGTTCAATCGAAACGTGTGGAACACGCTTTCCTGTCCTTCGTTATCCGCAAGTATTCCAGCGAATCCGAGAAAGACTTTCTCGCCAGCTATCGAAAAACTGAAAAAAATGTACCGTCCGGACAGGTGTTCACGGACCTGGGCATGCAAGAAATCGGAAACACCGATGGAGTATTGCTGTTGAGGTTCCCACGGAGTCAGGAGCCGCCCGATGATGGAATCGTCTCCATCGAGGTGGTAGACAACGCTCCGATTTCGGACTGATTCAGGCCACTGTCAGTGGTAGTGGAACCCGGAGCTGCGGTTGCAGCGATGCTATTGTGATATTGAAAATGACATCCGAATGTCTCACGGAGTTACTCACAGTCCCTCGGTAAGCTAGGGTCGTGAGTCCTCATCGCACCGTCAATCAAGGTTGAGTACAACGAAGGAGGACGAATGGACCGAACAACAGCAGCTAGCGCCAAGAATCATGTGGCGTACGCTCTGGTGACGCCGGCTTGGAATGAGGAAGCACTCATTGATCTGCCTATCCGAGCGGTGATCGCCCAGACGATTCCTCCTCGCAGATATGTTGTTGTTAGCGACGGATCGACCGATCGTACGGATGAGATCGTCCAATCTTATTCCGCAAAGTATCCGTTCGTTCAGCTGTACCGAATGCCCGAACGACACAAACGCAGTTTTGCTGCGCAGGTAGATGCGATCAACGCTGGCTACGAGCAGATTCGCAATCTGGAATTCGATTTTGTTGGGAATCTAGATGCGGACATCACTTTTGAGCCCGACTATTTTGAGCGTTTGTTTCAGGAATTCCAGAAGGATCGTCGCTTGGGAATGGCCGGCGGCACCATTCACGACAAGAAAGGCGACGAGCTGGTTCCGAGAAGGCTCAACCGGCCGCATTCGGTCATGCATGGTGTCCAAATGTTCCGGCGCGAGTGTTTTGACGCTTTGGGTGGCTATACGCCTCTTCCTCACGGATCACCCGACTGGCATGCGGAAGTGAGCCTACGAATGCGTGGTTGGGATGTTCGCTCGATTCCCGGCTTAAGGGCTGTCCAGCATCGGCCTAATGGAGGGGCGGGCAGTTTCACCTGGTATTTCTATAGGCAAGGTTTGGCGGACTATTCTTTGGGAACCCACCCGCTCTTCGAGTTGTTCAAAGTTGCGCGTCGAATTCCGTCAAGACCATACATTCTGGGCGGACTCGCGGAACTTGCGGGTTTTATCCACGCTTATTGCAGGAGAGACCAGAGAGCTGTTCCTGACGACTTTGTGCAGTTTCTCCGACACGAACAACTGGGGCGGTTACATCTTCCCGTCGGGCGCAAGACGGCTTGATGTCAGAATCGCCCGTCTGGACTGCGGCAGTCCACCTTGCAGAAAGGTCTGAAATGCCAACCACGGTCCACGCGAGCAATTTAGAAGGGCAGACCAACACGGCCATGGCCAAGACGAATGTGGATATTTCGGTGATCATCGTCACCTGGAACGCCAAGAAATATATTGGGGATTGTTTGAAGTCAGTACAAGAGCAGCACACGGGTCTGTCGATGGAAACAATTGTTGTGGATAACGCGTCGACCGACGGCACGCCTGATTTGGTGCGGGACGAGTTTCCCGATGTCAAGCTTATCGAGAATCAAAAAAATCTTGGGTTCGCTAAAGCCAATAACGTGGGTATCCGCGAGAGCACGGGAAGGTATCTTTTCCTCATCAATCCGGACGTGATTGTGCTTCCTGGCTGCATCAAGAGCCTGATCGCTCACTTGGAGCATGATACTTCCATTGGACTGGTCGGGCCACGAATGCTGGATGCGGATAGGATCGTTCGAAGATCGACCATGCGTTTCCCCACGCCCTGGAGCGCTTTTTGCCGCGCTCTCGCTCTGGACGCTATCTTTCAGGGATCCAAGACATTTGGCGCGTATTTGATGAGCGACTTCAAGCACGACAAGACCCTGGACGTTGACATTTTGAACGGGTGGTTTTGGGGTACTAGGCGCGACGCTTTGAATCGCGTCGGTGGGCTCGACGAGCAGCTGTTCATGTATGGAGATGACCTCGACTGGTCCTACCGGTTTCACCAGGCGGGGTATCGCCGCCTGTACTGTGCAGACGCTGAAGCCATTCATTTCGGAGGGGGGACGACTGCTAAGGCCCCCATTTACTTCTATATTGAGAGGCAGCGTGCAGACATACAATTCTGGAAAAAGTACCACGGGCGCTTGGCGGTCACTTTCTATCTGCTGACCGTCTTGATCAACGAATCAATAAGAGTTTTGGGCCACAGCATCGTCTACGTTTTCAACAGGTCCGCCCGCCCCGGTGAGGCGTACAAGGTCAGTCGGAGTTGGGCTTGCATTTGGTGGCTGTTGGGCATACGGTCGAACGAAACGACGACTGCATAAGGAAATAGGTTGACGGAATTGACTTGGTTTCTGGGCTGAACTCAATGACTTCAGGAAACAGGCGGCCGTTGTAAGAACGACTTCAGTCCAGGATTCTGATGTGCTATTGCAAAGGGTTGGAGTGGTGAGATGCGACGGTTGCTGGGGGGAGAAGTTCGGCGAGTTGGTCCATCCTGGCTTCGGCAACTCATTTGGGACGCCGAATTTAGCACAGGAAAATGGGATTTTTTGCACCCGCCCGAAGGCCTCGTCGAGTTTCTGGTCGCGATCATGAATCCCAGCTCTACTCTCTTAGACCTCGGTTGTGGAACAGGGGGCTTGATCGCGTCGTTGCGCTCGCGGGGCCGTGCCGGACACTTTGTCGGTGTTGACATCTCAAAACAGGCTCTTCGCTTGGCTACCCGACGAGGTCTCAGCGATTGTAGTTGGATTCACTCGGACCTCCGAGATTTTACGTCGGACACGCAATACGACGTCGTGGTAATCGTCGAGTCGATTTACTACCTCGATTTGAAAGATGCGGCGGATTTCCTCCGACGTGCCAGGAATTTCCTGACTCCCGCTGGCGTCATCGTGATAAGAGTGCATAATTGCCACGAATACAATGACTATGCGAACGTCATAAGGTCAATCTTGCCTAGCTCGAGGGAGTTTCCAACCCATGAAGTAGGTCTATACTTTGTCTTTCGTGCCGATGGGCGCTACGAGTCGATTGCTTCGAGTAAAGCTACTTCCTCAGGGTTGTGACGTTCTGCATTCTTGCCGCCCGGCCAATGAGTGGATTATGGCGGCAGCTGCAGGGATCACTTCCACGATTCAAGGAACTCTGACTCACTCGATCGAAATTCCAAGCTCAAGCGTTGTTTGGCTTGCATCTAGTGGCTACTGAAGGTGTCGCTCGGTAAGGCGGCCGGTCGCCTGAACGGCAACCCCGATTTCTATAGCAGCTCCACTTCGGTCTGCGAGCACAAAGTGCTTTCACTATCTGAGTACGAATCGCTACCGGACCCAAAGTGCTCGGTTGAGCGTTCTTAACCACTTTCGTATGCTGTCAATGTGGAGGCGGTCAGTAGGTTTATCCGCGATGCTCAAATGGGAAGCCTTGCGAATATCGACTAAGCTTGGTCGACGTGAACCGGCCATTTGGCAAGTTCGTCCGCATCCAATAATTCATCCCATTTGCGCGCGATTGCGGGGCAGCAGCGATATGCGGGTCTTTGATCAGATTTTTATCTCTCAGGAGTACTCTTGCCTTCTAGATTTGAAAAACCCCTCGGTTGTACTGGATCTCGGTGCGAACGTGGGATTCAGCTCGGCGTACTTTTTGAGCGTTTTTCCACATGTGCGCGTCCTGGCGGTCGAACCGGACGAACGTAATGTCGCGATCTGCAAAGCTAATCTCAAGCCGTACGGCGACAGAGCCATTGTATTGCATGGCGCCGTGTGGTCCAGACCGACAAAGCTACATCTATCGAAAGGAAATTGTGGTGACGGTCTGGAGTGGGCTACACAAGTTCACGAATCCACCGAGAGCGACGGTCGATCAGCCGACGTTCGGGCGTGGGATTTAAAGAGTCTTATCGACATGGTAGGCGGGGGTACGGTGGACCTGCTGAAAGTCGATATCGAGCGATCGGAGCTTTCTGTGTTCGACAGTTCCGCGCGAGCTTGGCTTCCCCGAGTTCGAAACATATGCATTGAGCTGCACGGCAAGGATTGCGAAGATGCGTTTTTCGCTTCCCTGAAAGAATTCGACTATGAGTTGGGGAGTTCGGGTGAATTGACTATTTGTCGTAACATCCGCCTCAGAGTCCGTGCTGCCGCTCATACGAACTGATATTTAGCAACACCTATGCAGGATACGCCGTGATGGGCGTCTGTCTCAGCGAGTCCGGAATCAGTCCCGGACCAAAGCTCATGACGGACTTGCGGCGATGACTCTCACAAAGAAAACACCTATGAGTTTGTTCGAAAAACTTGGACTCGCAGCCGATGTCCAGACGGAAACCCTGCGCCTTGAACGGAGACCCCTTAGCTTCCAGATCGTTCAGAATGTGGTTTTTTCGGTCCTGCGGAAGTTGGTTATTGGCCCGGTTTTCTTGCTGCTGGTTCCCTTTATCCTGCACAGAGTAGGGGCGGTTGGATACGGAACCTGGTCGATTTTCGGGACAATCATCGGGCTCGGTTGGCTTCTGGACTTGGGGATCGGGCCCAGTGTTACGAAACATGTTGCCGAATACAGGGGGCGCGGCGACGATTCACAGTTACGCCGCCTGTTGAATACAAGCTGCGCCTTATATCTGGTGATTACGACTCTCTCGGTGTGCGTTCTATGGGCCTTTTCTGGGGTGATGATTCACCAGCTTTTTCGGGGCCAGGAGGCTCCGCCGATTAATGAGCTTCGAGTCTTATGGGTTTTGCTTTTGCCCATTATCGCAGCAGATTTGTTATCAAAGCCGTTCATAGCGGTGATCAGCGGTTGCCAGCGCATGGACCTTGGCAACGTTTTGTTCTTTTTCAATAACGCGAGCAACGCAATTCTCACCGTCGTGTTCCTCTGCGCCGGCGGGCAACTGCGAGGGTTGTGCTTCGCTGCGTTGGTAAGCGCACTGTTAAGTCTGCTGATAAGCATAGTGATGGCGCACCGTCTGCTTCCATCGATCACGCCGAATCCATTTGCCTGTGATGTCGCCACCTTGAGGACGATTTGCTCTTTTAGTTTGGGACTCTATGCTGGAAATTTGATGACAACCGTTCAGGGCCAAGTAGAAAAGTTGTATTTGGCGCGGCTGGTTGGGGTTGTTCCGGTCGGCTGGTACAGCATGGCGAGTGAAGCGGCCTCGAAAGTTCGGAGAATGCCCGACCTGTTACTTGGACCAGTCATGGCGGCCACTTCTGAGCTGGATGCGGCCAATGAACGGAGTAAAGTTGCCCAACTATATTATCGTGCTCATAAGTATCTCGCCGTCACTGCGGTTCCGCTCGTGATATTCGCGCTCGTCGCCGCGAAACCATTGGTAAGTCTTTGGCTGGGGCCCAAGCTGAGCTTTGTTGCAGTTCCTTTCGCCCTCTTGGTGGTGGGTAACTTCTTTCCTCAGATTGGAGCACCCACTTACTTCGTACTCATTGGGCGCGGGATTCTACGACCGACCGTCTATGCCGCGTCGCTCGCCGCAATATTAAATGTTGTCCTCAGCTTTGTGTTCATCAGGAGGTGGGGGTTCGTTGGAGCCGTGTGGGGCACGATCCTACCGATGATCATAAGCACCGGGTATTTTTTTGTGGCGAGCCGGCCGTACTTTGAAACCTCCTTTCGCGAAATGCTGCGTCGCGCTTATCTCACACCGTTCTTGTGCTCTCTAGCTGCAGCCGCGGCCATGTCAGCGGCCAGCGTGTTGAGGTTGCGCCTGTGGCTTCATCTTGTAGCAGCAATCACGATTTATGGAGCTGTCTATCTGACCGGATTGGCCCTGACACGCTTCTTCGACGAATTCGATCTCGCTAAAGCGGAAGGGTATGCATCGTTTTTGCGAGTTGTTCGGCGGGTGATGCCGATAGCATATCGAGTAGAGGGTTAGCAGTTGTAATACTGAGGAGCCTAGAAGCCTATGCGGGTCAGCGTAGTTATCCCAACTTACAAGCGGCCGCACATTCTTCGCAAGACACTGAAGGGTTATGGTGCTCAAGTTGGCAACCATGAAATGTTAGAGATCCTCGTTGTCGACGACGGATCGAACGATCACAGCGCTTCGGTGGTGGAGGAGTTCAGGAATTATTCGTCGGTGCCGATCCGCTACCTCTACCAAGAAAATCGTGGCTTAGCAGCTGCACGCAATCACGCCATTCGTGAGGCGAAGGGCGACCTAATCTTGTTCGGGGACGATGACATTATCCCAAGCCGGAGCATGGTGTCGGAGCATGTCGCATGGCACTATAAGAATCCGGAGGAAAACGCGGGCGTTCTAGGCTGTGTCACTTGGGCGCCAGAGGTTCGTCCGACTCCTTTTATGGTATGGGCGGGGCTGTATGGTCCCCAGTTTCACTTCGGACATTTTATGCCCGGAGAACAGCTCGAATTCTGGGACTCGTACTTCTGTAACACGAGCGTGAAAGCTCGTTTCATAGGCCAGGAAGCTGTGTTCAATGAGAGCTTTCGTCAGTATGGCTGGGAGGATATCGAGCTAAGTTATCGGCTGTATCAGAAGGGATATAAGCTGCTGTACAATCCCGCGGCGGTTGGATATCACTACAAGTACGAAACGTTTGATGACACTTTGCGCCGGATTCGAAAGCTCAACGAATCGACGCCCATCTTTGCAAGTACCGACGCTGGAAAGTTCTTCTTCAAGAAAGTCAATGAACAGAGGATTGCAGCAAAGCGCCCAACGATGGGAGCGGCGAGAAGACTCTTGGGACCTCTTAAGGCGGTCTTGATGCCGCTGTTCAAGCCTCTGCTTGACACTAGGATACCTCTTCCGGGTGGCTTGTATGAGAGGGTACTTTACCACTACTCGACACGCACTCTCGTCAATGGGCCGTTGGAATCTTAGCCCAGGTGCAGCCTGCCGGGTGTAGAGGCTGAACAGGCTACACCTACGGTTGCCAATATTCCGGTTTGGAGTTCACGCCTCGCATCAGCTGATGTCGATGACTCCACATCGTCCATTTTCCTGTCGCGGGCGATACCGAACGTCCGCCGTGGCTGGGGTGCCGCAGAAAACTACGCAGTGGCTTTTCTCACCTACCACAGTGAGCGAATTCATGGATCTGAAGGACTGTCATGAAGGTTTCGGCCCTAATCCCTACCTTTAATCGCCGTGATTACTTCTCTCGCGCCATCGAGAGCGTGCTGGCGCAAACGCTGCCGGTCGACGAAGTGATTATCGTCGACGATGGTTCAACAGACGGTACGGCTGAGTTCATTCAAGAGCGTTATGCCAAGCAAGTGCGCTTGATCCGACAGGAGAATACCGGGGTGTCGGGAGCGCGTCTACGCGCGATTCGAGAAGCATGTGGCGACTGGGTTGCTTTTTTGGACAGCGACGACGAGTGGGTGCCCGAGAGAAACTGTCTTCTTACAGAAGCCGCGAGAAGCGTTCCTCCCGACGTGGCATGGATCTTCGGCGACGTTCGCCTTATCCACGATGAAGGAGATGGCGATACGATTTTCAGTAGGTTTGGGCTGCGGCTCGATCGAAGTGTTCAGGTTATTCAGGATTCGATGTCTGTCCAGTACCCATTTCAATTTGGCTTGTTACAGGGCAGCCTCATACGTAGAAGGGAACTTTTGGAGGTCGGTGCCTTCCATGCTGGACTAAATCACAGCGAAGACTTTCTCGCGGGTGTGCAAGTCGCTTGCCGGTGCAAATTCGCCGCCGTGCAGCCGGTTGTCACCCGAATGCATCGCACGTCAGATCTGAAAGGAAGTTCGCTTGACCTTGCAGGACGGAATAGCCCCGACTACTACCGCGCTCGGATGATGGCATATTCACTGATTCAACAATCTGGCCGGGAGGGGCGATGGGGGGAGTACTACGCGGAGGCCGTCCGTGGGTTATGTAAGTCTCTTGCTGCACGAGGCAAAGGTATTCGGCGCACTTCACTTGAACAATTCCGATACGGCCTCACAGGAAAGGCAATCGCGTTCGAGTGCGCTGCAGTGCTGGGAAGTCCCGGGATGAGGCTCTGGCAGTCGATCGGCAGGCTTTCTCGTGGGATACGTGGGCAGGCGGAGACAGCACACTTCGAGATTGGATGGAATTCGTAACTGATCCGAAGTGGTTTCTCGGGTACTCGACAACGGATTCAACTCAACGTATGTCAACATCGATTTGATCGAAATCGCTGACGGTCCGAACGACAAAACCGCTCCCAAGCTCGGGGGACATTCCAGTGGGATCCGGTTCATCACGCAGAACTACGGAGACCCTTCGGCTGCAGAGAAACGCGGCATGGAGGCGGCGCTGTCCGAGCTCGTTGCGCCAGGGCTCGCAGCACGCAGCGCCGCTGAGGTAGTTTTCGACAGAAGTCCGGGATCGTCGAACACGCAGACACGGTGAACATTCAAATCATCAATCCGTTGGTGGACGACCGTTGGCACGACCTCGCCGCGCGACACCCACGGGCTTCGGTATTCCATGAAAAGGGTTGGCTCGAAGCACTGTCACGCACTTACGGTTATAAGCCCTATGTGCTTACCAGCGCGCGCGATGGCGAGCCACTGAATAACGGCATTGTTTTCTGCCGCATATCCAGTTGGATTACGGGGACCCGGCTTGTTTCGCTACCATTTGCTGATCACTGGGAACCGTTGGTAGACAATGCGTGTGAATTCAATGAGCTCATGGCCTTTCTTCGCTCGGCACGCGATCAGCAGGCATGTCGATATGTCGAAATCCGGCCCCTAACGGTGATTCACGACATCGGTCGCGGCTGGCAACAGTCCAGTTCGTATTGGTATCACGAGCTTGATATGCGACCAAGTTTGGATCGTATCTTTCGGGGGCTACATAAGAATTCTTTTCGACGAAAAATTCGGAGAGCCCAAATCGAACACTTGAGTTATGAGGTTGGTTGCTCGGAAGCGCTTATCGACGAATTCTATCGCCTTTTGCTGATTACGAGAAGACGCCACCGATTACTCCCCCAGCCTCGGGCTTGGTTCAAAAACTTGATGGAATGCATGGCTGATAAAGCGCAGATCAGGGTGGCTCGCAAGGATGGAGTGCCAATCGCCGCGATGCTCACTTTACGGCATGGGCGGTGCGTCGTTTTCAAATATGGTTGCTCAGACGCCAGGTTCCATCGACTTGGGGGCACGCCGTTTCTGTTCTGGCGTTTGATAGAAGAAGGCAAAACGACTGGAACCGAAAAGATCGATTTCGGCCGCACCGACCTCGACAACGAGGGTTTGATTGCTTTCAAAGACAGGCTCGGCGCGAAACGAAAGCTACTGACATATTATCGACACGCAGCTACGAAGAGGGGCGAAGCAACACGAACTCGGGAGCTGCCAGACATCGGTGGACTCATTTCGACTCTTCCAGATCCATTTTTGACCAGGGCCAGCAGCCTTCTGTACAGGCATTTAGGCTAGGTCCTTTGCGATTAGGGAAGACCTTCAAAGCTCGGCTCGAAAAGAAGAGCTCTCAGCGTGAAGTTTCACGTCGGAGCGCCCGTCTGTTCGAACATTCTCAAAACAAGTCATGGTTGTTTGCGATCGCTGTAGTGGGAGAAGCGGCGAGGCTGATAGAGCGATTTCGAACCGCGAATGGCTGGGCTGCTTGGATTGTGGCGTCATCTTGAATGTCTGTGTGAAGCCAATCGTCGAAGCAATCGGGACAGCGCCAATTGTATTGTTTTTCACCCATCTGAGCACCACGGCCACTGCGGTGGCAATCTGTTCGGCACGGCACCCAATCAATAGGATTTTCGTCCAAGAGCCCAGACTCCAATGAATGATTGTCTAACTCGGTACTATCGCTGTCCAGAACGATTCACTCGGTTCGCGCCGAAGGGACCCCTTTCCGCGAAAGCCGGATACTTCCGGCTCGGCGAAGAGGCCATTGGCTACGGAAGCTATAGCGGACATCAAACGGCCATATCGCCTGCGGCAGTGCTACATGACGCGCTCGCTGACACTGTGATCAAAGATCGAACAGTCTATTTGCCGTTCGACCCGTTGGAAGCAGCTGACAATCTTCGTTGCGAAATGTATACGGACGATTGGCGCAGCAGGGCCATCATGTCGGCTGTGTCCAAACTGTACTACTTCGTTCGGCCCGTACTCCCGGTTGGTCTGCGGAGGCACCTTCAGAAAATCCACCTCAAAGGGTGGGATAAGCTACCCTTCCCGAGGTGGCCGGTCGATTGCTCAGTGGACAGCCTGCACGAGCAGTTGATGCTGTTGTCTCTCAAGTCGAGCGGAGCAAAGCGGATTCCATTCATTTGGTTCTGGCCGGATGGCTATCCGAGTTGCGCGATTATGACCCATGATGTAGAAACCGAAGCTGGTCGGGACTTCTGCACGGCTCTGATGGACTGCAACGATCGCTTTGGAATCAAGGCATCCTTCCAGATCATTCCCGAGGACCGCTACGTTGTGAGCCAGGAGTTCCTGAATTCGATTCGCGAGCGCGGCTTCGAAGTTGCCGTGCACGACTTGAATCATGACGGGCATTTGTACAGAAATAAGAAGGAGTTTCTCGAGCGCGCCGCCAAAATCAATTCGTACGCCAAAGAATACGGAGCGGAAGGATTTCGAGCAGGCGTTTTGTATCGAAAACAACTGTGGTTTGACGCACTAGAGTTTTCCTACGACATGTCGGTTCCCAACGTCGCGCACTTGGATCCTCAGCGCGGGGGTTGTTGCACGGTCAAGCCTTATTTTCTCGGCAGGATACTGGAATTGCCGGTGACCACGACCCAAGACTACACACTGTTTAACATTCTGGGCGACTATTCGATCGACTTGTGGAAACAACAGATAGAGCTAATCATGAAAAGGCACGGCCTGATTAGTTTTATTGTCCATCCCGACTACATTGTCAAATCCGAAGCGCGGACAATCTATGAGGCGCTGCTGGGCTACTTGGCTTGCTTGAGGGATGAAACGGGCCTTTGGATAACCACGCCCAGTGAAGTGAATCGTTGGTGGCGACAGCGGGCAGAGATGACATTGGTTGAAAATGGTAATGGCTGGCGGATCGAAGGCCCAGGCAAGGAGCAAGCTCTCCTGGCCTACGCTAGCGAAGAAAACGGTCATCTTATCTACACTTTGCAAGCGACATCGGAGCAGGAAGTCTCTTCGACGGGGTAGTATTTCCTATCCTCGAAGACACCCTCCGATGGACGATGCCGGTGCGGTGGTCGCCGTTGGTCTTGCACCAAAAGCCACACAGGACTTGTTTCCATGAGCGCTCCGAACGCGGACGTGAAGCGAGCTGGTGTCGCAACTAGCGCGATGGCCAAACTTTGTACATTTAGCTTTATTCTGGCCTGTGTGTTACCAGTGGCTTTCTCGTGGCATTCCATACGGGTCCTGATCCCACTGATAGTCACAAACGACACATTGTCGCACGTTCCGCTTATCCCACTCGTGAGCTTTTTTCTCATCTACGTAAACAGAAAGGTAGTGTTCTCCGAGGTTTCTTTTGAGTGGCGTTTGGGGGCGGCTCTGATCACGCCTGGGCTTGCGATTCTCTGTATGTCGCTGACGAACTCGTGGCAATCCACTGCAACCAATCAATTTTCTCTGATGTTATTTGCACTGGTGCTGTATTGGTTGGGTACATTCGTGCTATTTTTCGGAGCCAAAGCATTTTGGGCCGCGCGTTTCCCTCTTTTTTTTCTTCTATTCACAGTCCCAATCCCGGAGCCATTTCTCTCGCAACTGATTCTCTATCTTCAGAAAGGAAGCGCTGGGGCTGCGGAAGTATTCTTCCGAATAGCGGGAATTCCCCACCTCCGGCAAGGACTTGAGTTTACATTGCCGGGAGTGAGGATTCGCGTGGCTGAAGAGTGCAGCGGCATACGGTCTACCCTCGCGCTTTTCATCACGACGGTTTTAGCGTGTCACCTTTTTCTGCGGGCAACGTGGAGAAAATTGTTCCTTTGCGTCTTCGTCGTGCCGATTGCAATCATAAAGAACGGGTTGCGAATCGCTACGCTCTCCGCACTGGCGATCTATGTGGATCCTGGCTTCTTGCATGGGAGCCTCCACCATTACGGCGGAATCGTCTTCTTCGTTTTTGCGCTTTTGCCGACGGTCGCCCTTCTGATCTTTTTTCAGAAACGTGAACTTGGGACTTCTTTGCAATCAAAGGTCTGTGAACAGGAATCTTGAATTCTTCATCCTTACGCTTCTGCAGATTTGCAGTCCATAAGGAGCTTATCGTTGTCGCAGGTTTGTGGTGCTAAACCCCGCGAGTCGACACAGCGCAGGGGCTCTCTTCTGGATGCTGATGTTTTCTCCCGGCCTTGAAAAGATGAACCTAAACAACTATCACCGTCGAGGTAGCGTTGGCGGCATCGTAATCGGTGGCGATTACCAAGGCCTTGGGATTGTTCGTAGCCTGGGGCGTCGCGGCATTCCCGTGTATGTAATTGACGACGAAAAGTCGATCGCTCGTTATTCCCGGTATACCGCTATGTCTAAGCTGGTGCCGTCTCTATTGAAGGCAGAAGATACGGTCCAAGCTCTTCTCGATGTAGGCCGGACACAGGGGCTTCGCGGCTGGGTATTGTTTCCCACACGTGACGAGCAGGTTGCCGCGCTGTCCCAGTATCGTAAGGAGCTTTCGGAATTCTTTCGGATCCCGACGCCTTGTTGGGAGACGGTCAAATGGCTTTGGGACAAGCGAAATACCTATGCTTTGGCAGAAAAGCTCGGCATCCCGGCGCCTCGCACTTGGTATGCGCGCAGCGTCGAAGACCTCGATCAGGTTGGCGATCGTTTCCCTGTCGCGATCAAGCCGGCAATCAAGGAACATTTCATCTACGCAACGAAGCACAAGGCGTGGCGAGCCGATGATCCCGCACAGCTGCGCGAGCTCTTCGAACGGGCGCTGCAGTACCTTCCCGCGGAAGAAATTATGATTCAGGACTTGATTCCCGGTGACGGGGGCTGTCAAGTGTCCTACTGCTCCTTTTTCAAGCAGGGGGAGTCGATCGCCCATATCACCGCATGCCGGCGAAGACAGCACCCGCTCGAATTTGGCCGCTCAAGCACTTACGTTGAGACAGTCGAATTGCCTATTTTGGAGGAATACTCGCGACGGTTCCTCCGCGCGATTGATTATTACGGCCTGGTGGAGGTCGAATACAAGCGCGATGCACGCGACGGGCAATATCGCCTTCTGGATGTGAACGGGCGTACCTGGGGCTACCATACAATTGGGCGCTGCGCAGGAATCGATTTCCCGCGACTGTTGTTTGCCGATCAGATGCAGGAACCCGTGGAACCCTGCACGGGAAAGGCAGGGGTTCGCTGGGTCCGCCTGCTTACGGACCTACCCACCGGAGTTATCGGAATTCTGAAGGGTCAGATTGAGGGGTCGGCGTATTTACGATCCTTGCGCCACTGTGATGAGGAAGCCGTCTTTAGCCTAACTGACCCTCTTCCGGGAATAATGGAAGTCGCACTGTTGCCATACCTTTCCGTCAAACGTGGCTTCTAGCCTGACCTGGCCTTGCGACTTCACCAAGCGATCTTTGAATCACCAAAAAAATGGAACAGCGTCGATCGACCAAGGAATAATTACGATCTAAAGACGCGATTCCGTATAGCCGTTTGTAATTTCTCTTGCCCCGGCTACCCTGTTATTTGCGATTACTGAGCGCAATTCAAACGCGGAAAGAGAAGAAAACCGATGATTAGATGCGATGTAACCATTCTAGGGGCCGGCCCCTACGGACTCGCTGCAGGGGCCCATTTGCGAACGATTCCAGGCCTCGATGTACGCGTTTTCGGAAAGCCGATGTCATTCTGGCAGTACCACATGCCGAAAGGGATGTTCCTGCGCTCGAACTGGACTGCGACGCAGATCGCGAATCCAGATAACTCGTTAACGCTCGAAACCTATATGGCGGCGACTGGGGACCACTTTTCACTCCCCGTACCTTTGCAGCAGTTCACACAATACGGTCGATGGTACCAGCAGCGCGCCGTGCCCGACCTCGATCCGCGCGAAGTTGTGGGCATCGAACGTGCCCCCAATGGCTTTCAGGGCGCCCTCTCAGATGGCGAAACTTTCCAATCGAGGCGTATCGTGATCGCCGCTGGCATCAAAGATTTTGCTTGGCGTCCTCCAGAATTCGCGGGCCTAGATTCGGAGCTTGCATCCCATACCTCTGAGAATTGCGATTTTGCTAGGTTTGCAGGCAAAAGCGTACTCATAATCGGCTCCGGCCAGAGCGCCCTTGAATCGGCAGCGCTGTTGCATGAAGCCCAGGCCGAAGTCGAAGTCTTTGGACGCGCCCACCAAATTCACTGGTTGCAAGGATGGGCCTCTGTAACTCTCCACCACCGACTCGGCTCGACCGTGCGAAGCCTCCTCTATGCGCCTACCGATGTCGGCCCGGCAGGCATAAGTCAGCTTATGGCGAGACCCGACCTACTTCGGAGGCTACCTCGCGGCCTGCAGGACAGATTGCGCAAACGGGCTGTCCGTCCTGCCGGTGCGAGGTGGCTAGTGAAGCGCCTTGAAAGTGTCCCGATTCGGTTAGGACGCCAGGTTACGGGAGTCACGGCTGTGGGTGCCAGAGTGAGGGTAGGGTTCGACGATGGAACCGAGCGAACGACCGACCACGTACTCCTCGGAACTGGTTATCGGGTGGACATTTCCAAGTATGGATTCCTCTCCGAGGGACTGAAGAACTCCATCAGCCGCGCCAACGGATTTCCCCGATTGGGCCCTGGCCTGGAGACCTCTGTGGGTGGACTCCACATCCTGGGCGCGCCAGCCGCTTGGAGTTTCGGCCCGCTGATGCAGTTTGTTTCCGGTACGGGCTACGCTTCCCGCGCACTGACGCGCTGTATCGCAACCAATAAGTGAACCGCTTAGGCGGCCAAGCGATTGCTCGCGACGTCTAGAACAGATAGCGCTAATCGACGGAGAGGCCAAATATCAAAGAGTAGCGGAATATCGGAGCACTAGGATCCTCAGAAGGTCCCGCTGTGCTCCTTGGTCTGCCTTGTAGAGAGTCGTTTCATATCTTAAGAGTAGTATTAAACTAACAAATGATAACAAGATCTGAGACACCGCTGGATCCGAGCGCGACACAAACTGAACGTGGCCAGGTTCCGCTGCAGGTCGGGATGCAATCTGTATCGGGAACCGGCGAGGTGCCTGCGAGACGAGCGAAAACGAAAGTTTGCATGGTCGCGTACACATTTTATGAGCGGGACAACCGCGTCCGCCGTTACGCAGAGGCTCTTGCACGCCGTGGCGATCTTGTTGATGTTGTGGCACTGCGGAACCAGGGACAGTCCGAAATCGAAACGATTAATGGTGTCCGACTGCATCGCATCCAACGACGGATCATTTCGGAAAAAACGCAACTGAGCTACCTTGCCAAAATGCTCCTGTTCTTTCTGCGTTCAGCGATCTTTCTGACAAGAGCCCAACTCAGCGAACGATACGACGTAATTCATGTTCACTCGCTCCCAGACTTCGAAGTCTTTGCCGCTTTCTTCCCGAAATTGACAGGTTCTAAAGTTATCCTGGACATCCATGATATCGTGCCAGAGTTTTATTCAAGCAAGTTCAACGTGCCGAAAAACTCGCTGACCTTTAAACTTCTGGTTTTAGTGGAACGACTGTCAATTGCCTTCGCGGACCACGTCATCGCCGCGAATCATATTTGGGAAGAGCGACTTCAGGAAAGATCCGTCAAGCGTAACAAATGCTCCACTTTCCTAAATTACCCGGACACACAGATATTGCGTCGGCGCGGCAGAATTCGAAAAGACAACAGATTTATCATTGTTTATCCTGGATCGCTGAACTTTCACCAAGGTGTGGACATCGCAATCCGCGCCTTGTCCCTAATCAAAAATGAAGTGCCGGAAGCCGAGTTTCATATCGTTGGCGTCGGCGATCAGACGACTTTCCTTAAGTCATTGATTGAGGAACTCGGATTGCAGGGCAGGGTTTTTCTGAAGGGGCCAGTGCCTTTTGAGGAGATCGCTTCGGTCATAGAAGACGCAGACATGGGTGTCGTGCCAAAGAGGAACAGTAATTTTGGCAACGAAGCATTTAGCACGAAAATACTCGAATTCATGGCGCTCGGTGTTCCTGTCATCGTGCCGAATACGGAAATCGATCGGTACTACTTCAACGATTCAGTTGTGCAGTTCTTTTGCGCGGAAGATGAAAGAAGCCTTGCCGATGCGATGCGGCGATTGATAATGAACCCGGAGCTTCGACAAAAGCTGGTGAAGAACGCGGATGAATTCGTAGGCAAGTTCACGTGGGATGCACACAAAACGAACTACTTCAATCTGGTGGACACCCTCGTGAATTCTTCTGGTGGCAGCGAGCTTCGGGAATGATGGCTTTTCCTAACGGCGGGACTTGGACTTACCGCCGATCTTTGCTTCTCGCGGCCCAATATTCCGCTATCGTTGGTCCTTTGGCGGGGCCGACTCGGCTCATCCACTATCCCGCAAAACGCATCCATCGTCCTTTCGACTTTTGACCAGTTGGGCTGCTAGTAGGGGCAGAGCCGTTGCGAACTGCTTTCCGCATTTCGCACTATGGCTAAGATGTGCCAAGGGTTCAGGGATAGCCCCGGTAGGGTGATAATTGTGGAAAATTTTTTCCCATATCCTGCTCCGTCGAAACGTCTGCCCACGGCGGCGATTCCGAAGCATTGCGTTTCGGACACATGCCCTGTGTTTCCAAGGACTTGCGTGGAATTCGCCTTCTTATGCCTTCTCCAAGCTGGCAGGCTGATTGCACCAAATGCTGGCGCGTCATTCCCAGCACTAATGGCGGTAGCATACCTGCAGGACCGTCGATTGGTTTCTTGCTAGCCGGCATTCCGGTCACCATGTCGCGCGACAGACGCTAGAACAGGTCGCCCTAAGGTTGCTCATAGCTTTCACTCCGCCGCAGTCATCTCACCGAGCGTGTACTGCTCACTTGTCATCAGGTAACCGGGACGCTTCGGCATTTCCAAATGGCAGAAGACCAGGCTCAAGCTCATTCGGTAGGAGCGGCAAGTTCGAAGATCCTTCGAAGATGTCTCGGAGGTTACTTGCTTCAAATCATGCGGGTTTGGAATCATCTCCCCGCTTTACTGCGGCCTCTACCGCCAGGTCGCGCCTGCGGCCGGCATTTGCACGCGCTTGTACGTCTTCACGCTGAGCGAAGGCAATACTTCGCCACGTTTTTTCTGCGAAACCGGGCGGAACTCGAATTGATGCACCGACTTGTGAATCAGAAACCCCGTGGTTCCAGTCTGGACATTGCAGTCATGGCGTGCAGCAAGGGCGCTGAGGTTTATTCCATCCTGTGGGCGATCCGATCCGCTCGGTCCGACTTGAAAGTAAGCACGCATGCGGTCGACATTTCGCAGGAAATCGTGGATTTCGCAGCTAAGGGAGTCTATTCGCTTGCCAGTCTGGATGCCTTCAAGCAGCTCGAGAAAGACGTCGTTGCCGGGAGAGGTGACGTGATCTCGAATACATGCAGAGATCAAGAGACGTCGATCTTCGAACGCATGACCGCTGAAGAAGTCCGCGCAATGTTTGACGTAGAGGACGATCAAGCGAGGATCAAAGCTTGGCTAAAGGAAGGGATCAGCTGGATGCGCGGGGATGCGAGCGACCCGCAACTCGTTGCATCCCTAGGTTCTCAAGACATCGTGGTGGCAAACCGATTTCTCTGCCATATGCCGCCTGCTGCCGCTGTGAGAACCCTGCGCAACATCGCGCGAATGGTCAAGCCGGGCGGATATCTCTTTGTGTCAGGGGTTGATTTGGACGTGCGGACAAGAGTCGCACAGGAAATGGACTGGAAACCCATGACGGATCTCATAAAGGAAATCCACGAAGGCGATCCATCCTTGAGACGCGGGTGGCCCACTGAATACTGGGGCCTGGAACCGTTTTCTCAAAAGCGATCGGATTGGAAAATTCGTTATGCTTCAGTTTTTCAGATAGGCGAATACGCATGACTCGATCGCTCGCATTGGGCCTGCTCTTACAAGTGGCCGGCACCATAGCGAGTTGTGGGCGATAACTTGCGTGAATCTCGCGGAGACTTTGATGTTTCAATTCAAATTTTATGTTGGCTCGAAGAGATTTGGGTCGGTGCTGCTCCGACGTGAAAGCGCATAGGTATGCTTCTAGATAGAGTCCTCCAAGAACGTGAGGCTGCAGGCTCTCCGATCCGTGTCGGAATGATTGGAGCCGGCGCGGCTGCCCGCGCCGTTGCCCTGCATCTCGCTACACCTGTAGCGGGAATTCGGCTCGTTGCGATTGCAAATCGCACGCCGGAGCATGCTGAACGGGCGTTCCAAGAGGCAGGTGTAACGACTTGGCGCAGTGCAGGGTCTGCTTGGGAAGCGGAGACGGCAATCCGAAGTCGATGTCCTGTGCTGACTGATGATCCGTCGGTCCTGACTGCGTGTGATGCCATCGATGTACTCGTGGAGGTGACCGGTACCATCGAGGCGGCTGCTCATGCGGTACTGGACGGATTTCAACACGGCAAGCACGTGGTTTTAGTGAACGCGGAACTCGACTCGTTGGTCGGCCCGATCTTGAAGACGAAGGCCGACCAGGCCGGTGTAATCTTCACGCACACCGATGGAGATGAGCCAGGAGTGGCAATGACCCTCTTGCGTTATCTTCGTTCGCTCGGGCTCCGGCCCGTGGCCGCGGGCAACCTCAAGGGCATCGTGGATTATCATCGGACTCCCGAAACGCAGCAGGCATTTGCGGAGAAACATGGTCTGGACTGCAGAAAGGCTACTTCTTTTGCAGATGCTACGAAGCTATCCATGGAAGGGACCGTTCTTGCAAACGCGACAGGTTTTCACGTTGGACGGCGTGGGATGTACGGCCCAGCGTGCGAGAGTGTCGGAGAGATGGGGCACTTGTTGCCCTCCGAAATGATGCTCAGCACTGGGCTGATTGACTATGCCCTCGGTGCTGCTCCTTACACAGGTGCTTTTGTCATCGTTTACGAGGAATCATCGCTCAAACAGGTCCAGTTGGCATACTACAAGATGGGCGAGGGCCCATTCTACGTTTTCTACACACCCTATCATCTGCCGCATATTCAGATTGCCTCGACGATCGCTCGTGCAGTCATCAATCAAGATCCGACGGTCACGCCCGCGGGCGCTCCAGTTTCTGAGGTTGTTACGATGGCGAAAAAAGATCTTAGAGCAGGAGAGCGCCTAGACGGCGTCGGGGGATTTTGCACCTATGGTCTTATCGACAATGTTGCGGAAGCTCGCAAATCAAACCTCCTACCGATCGGACTCTCGGAGGGCTGCGTGCTGCTTCGAGACGTTTCGAAAGATGATGTGATTTCTTTTGATGACGTGACATCACCTCGTGGACGGCTTAGCGAGGCGCTGTGGCGTGAACAAGCGGTACATTGGTCGCCTTCACCGCCAACCTTGTCAACAAAACCCGCACGGCAAATGCCTGCCAAGGTGTTTCCCTGAGAGTGTTCCGCGTGAATCACGATCGATTGAGATTGTAAGTTCAGCTTCCTCGAGCGTACTAGCTGCGGAAAAACTTCACGAACCCACGGAAATTCATCCGAATGCGCAGTTCTTTCGAAGGACAACGAATTGTTGTAACCGGGGCGAACGGGTTCATCGGCTCTCACTTGTGCCGTCGTCTATGCCAGGAAGGGGCAGAGGTGCATGCCGTCTATCGCTCACAGCGCCCAAATGACCTCGGCGAGCAACATTGGTGGCAGGCCGATCTGGGGGATGAGCCTGCAGTCAGAAAATTGGTGCGTGAAACCCGGCCGCAATTAATCTTTCACCTAGCAAGCCATGTGAAGGGCGCACCGAATCTTGAACACGTATTGCCTACGTTTCACAGCAACTTGCAGAGTACGGTAAATCTCCTCGTCTCGGCTGCCGAATCAGGATCTCGCGTCGTGTTGACCGGCTCTTTGGCGGAACCGGATGTGGAGAACGGAGAGACCTTCCCCTCCGCGCCTTACGCTGCCGCAAAATGGGCGGGTAGCGGTTATGCGCGAATGTTTCATGCGCTCTACAAGGTGCCCGTCGCTATTGCGCGTGTATTCATGGTTTATGGGCCTGCACAGAAAGATTTGACCAAGCTGATTCCTTATGTCGTGCTTTCAGCGCTCCAAGGGAAAACTCCCAAAATTAGCAGCGGTCAGCGTCTCGTGGACTGGATCTACATATCCGATGTCGTCGACGGCCTATTGGCGCTGGCCAGCGCCGCTAATGTCGACGGCGCGACTTTAGACATCGGATCAGGTTCATTGGTTTCCACCCGTGAAATTGTGCAGCTGGCGATTATGTTGACCGGCACTGGGATCAATGCAGAATTCGGCGCTTTAGCGGACAGACCGTTGGAGCCAATTCGCACGGCAAAAACTGCCGAAACACTGGCGAGAACCGGATGGACGCCGAAGGTTTCTCTACGAGAAGGTCTGAAACGGACTGTGGATTGGTATCGCGCGGCGATGAAACAGTCTCCTGAAATCTACCAAGCTGTCGTCGCCTAATCGTTCAAGTAGAGGCTAATTGGAGAAAACATGGAAAAGATTGCAATTCTGGGTTCAGGGATGGCGGGATTCGGGGCCGCTCATCGATTGAGCCAAGAAGGCATGCCCTCCGTCACCTACGACAAGAACAACTACCACGGTGGTCATACAGCGTCTTTTAAGCACGACACTGGCTTTATCTTTGACGAAGGTCCGCATGTGTCGTTCACGAAACACGAGCGTCTCCAGCGACTTTTTGCCAAAAGCGTTAACGAGAAATTTGAGGTCATTCGCTCTCGTCCAAACAATTATTGGAAAGGATATTGGATCAAGCACCCAGCCGTATGCAATCTCCATGGGTTGCCTACGAATTTGGTGGTTGACTGTCTGCGTGATTTCGTTCAAGCCCAGAACAACCAAGACGGCCCGATCAACAATTACGCCGACTGGCTCGTAGCGAGCTACGGCAAGACCTTTGCTGAAACCTTTCCCATGGAATACGGGTGGAAGTACCACACGACATCCGCGGATAACATGAGTACAGACTGGCTTGGGCCCCGGTTGTATCGACCGAAGCTGGAGGAGGTTTTGTTAGGGGCAGTTTCTCCCGACACCCCTGACGTGCACTACGTGACCCATGTCCGCTATCCCTCCTACGACGGGTTTGTGTCCTATCTGAGCCTTCTTCCGGATGAGACCCAGCTAGAACTCGGACATCAACTCGTGAGAATCGATCCCGAAGAGGCGAGGCTGCATTTTTCAAACGGGGTTGTGACTGATTATGACGCCGTGATTTCTTCGATACCCTTGCCGGAATTAGTTCCGATGATTGTGGGTGCTCCAGCCGATGTGTTGGAAGCAGCCAAAAAACTGGCCGCCACCAGTTGCGTGATGATTAATCTTGGGATCAATCGAGAGAACCTTTCCGAAGGGCAGTGGACCTATTTCTACGACCGCGACATCTGTTTCACGCGACTCAGCTTTCCCCACATGTTCTCGCCCCATGTAGTCCCTCCCGGCTGCGGCAGCATTCAGGCTGAGGTTTACTACTCGCAAAAATATCGCCCACTAAACGGCGCTCCAAACGACTATGTGGAGCCCGTCATCGCGGATCTCAAGCGCTGTGGAGTGCTGCGCGAGAACGACAAGATCCTCCACACAAATGTTCATGTGAGCAGGTATGCCCAGGTCATTTTCGACTTGGAGCGTGCGGACGCTTTGGCCACGGTACACGGATACTTGGATGACATCGGGATTGCGTACTGCGGTCGCTATGGAGACTGGCTTTACATCTGGACTGATGAGGCCTTCATCAGCGGAGAAAATGCCGCCCAAAAAGTGCTGGATCGAATCAGCGCAGGAAAGAGCAAGTGAGAACCGATCCGATGGCAGTCGAGTCATACGTGACAGGAGTTTCTACGGCTAGCCTGGGAAGGTGTCGTTTTTGCAATCACGAATTGCGACACACTTTCGTCGACCTCGGGATGTCGCCTTTGTGTGAAAGCTATCTGGCGGCCGAGCAGTTGAATCGTATGGAGTCGTTTTATCCATTGCACGTTTTCGTGTGTGAGAACTGCTTTCTAGTCCAATTAGAGGAATACGTAAGTCCGGAAAGCATTTTCAGCGAGTACGCCTATTTCTCTTCCTATTCCGATAGTTGGTTAAAACATAGCCGCCGGTACACGGAGCAAATGATCCACCGTTTTGGCCTAGACAACCAAAGCCTGGTCGCGGAACTTGCGAGCAATGACGGCTACCTTCTTCAGTATTTTGTAGGAAAGGGAATCCCAGTCCTGGGTATCGAGCCAGCTGCGAATGTTGCTCGTGTGGCGATGCAAAAGGGCGTACAGACGATCGTGGAGTTCTTCGGCACACAGCTCGCGGCACGACTGGCTCGTGAGGGTCGTCAGGCAGACCTCATCGTCGGTAATAATGTTTTGGCTCAAGTGCCGGACCTTTGCGATTTTGTTGCGGGAATCAAGCTGCTGCTGAGGCCAGGAGGGGTCTTTACGCTGGAATTCCCGCATCTTTTGCAACTCATGGAGGGGAATCAGTTTGACACCATTTACCATGAACATTTCTCATACTTTTCCTTCCTTACGGCAGAAAGAATCTTTAGCGCGCATGATTTGATTCTCTTTGACGTCGAGGAGCTGGCCACTCATGGCGGCTCGCTACGCATTTTCGGACGGCACAGGGAAGATAGATCCAAACCGATTGCCGCGCGACTTTTGGAACTTCGAGCCCGGGAACAAGCAGCGGGGTTGATGGATCTTGAGAGATACCGCACTTTCGCCGAGAACGTTAAGGAAACCAAGCGGAGGCTCTTGCAGTGCTTGATCCAGGCAAAGCAGGAGGGGAAGTCCGTCGTTGCCTATGGTGCACCAGGGAAGGGCAACACTCTGCTGAATTATTGCGGGATCGGCACAGATTTCCTCGATTACGCCGTCGACCGTAATCCTTACAAGCAAGGAAAATTCACGCCTGGCACGCACATCGCTATCTATTCTCCGGAAAGAATCTGCCAAACAAGGCCCGACTACTTGCTGATTTTACCTTGGAATTTGAAGAATGAAATTATGCAGCAGATGGGACAGATCCGTGAATGGGGAGGGAAATTCATCATCCCGATTCCAGAGGCAACGATCTGTGAGTGACCATGACGCGTTACACCGTAAATTGGCCACGGAAGGATGGTGCTGAATGAAGGTCGTTCTTTTCTGCGGCGGTTTGGGATTGAGAATCAGAGAGGCCGGGGAGAGCCTTCCAAAGCCGATGGTTCCTGTAGGCGACCGACCGATCTTGTGGCATGTAATGAAGTACTATGCCCATTTTGGCCACACAGATTTCATCCTGTGCCTGGGGTACCGGGCAGAAATCATCAAAAACTATTTTGTGAACTATGCAGAATTTCTGTCCAATGACTTCGTGCTTTCAAATGGCGGCAAGGAATTGAAAGTGTTCAGCTCTGACATCCACGACTGGACAATTACGTTTGTGGATACCGGTGTAAAAGCAAATATCGGCCAAAGGCTGAAGGCCGCCGAGAAGTATCTAGGCGAAGACGAGGTCTTTCTGGCAAATTACAGTGACAATCTGACTGACTTCCGCCTTCCAAACCTTATCGAACGCTTTTACGAACAGAATAAGACCGCGGCATTCCTGTGCGTCCGACCGAGTCTTAGCTGCCACTATGTATCGATGGCTAACGATGGACTAGTTCAGGAAATTACCACCATGGGCCAGTCCGACATCCGCATCAATGGCGGATACTTTGTTTTCAAGCGCTCGATTTTCGATTACATCAAGGATGGCGAAGAGCTGGTGCAGGAACCCTTCCGCAGACTTATCGAAAAGCGAAATTTGTTCGGATACCCGCACGATGGGTTTTGGAAAAGCATGGATACGTTTAAGGAAAAGCAAGAGCTAGACGAGCTGTACAGCAAGGGCGTGGCGCCTTGGCAATTGTGGAAACGCCAGAACAACGGGGACATGGGCAACGGTCGCGTTCAACTTCTAAGCCATAAAACTGCGAAACTCAACTTTTGATCTACCGCTGTAATCTCGTCAATCCTGTTCGGAGCTCAAAGAATGAAAATTTTGGTGACAGGCGATAAGGGTTACATCGGCGCCGTGATGGTGCCCGTGCTGCTGCAAGCAGGGCATGAGGTATGTGGATTGGATTGCGATTGGTTCGAGCATTCATCGTTTGGCCAACCACTTACTGACGTTCCGAGCAAGAAGAAGGACATCCGTGACGTCGAAGCCTCGGACTTGGCCGGATATGATGCGGTAATACATTTGGCAGCCTTGTCGAACGATCCTTTAGGGGACCTAAACCCGGAGTTGACCTTCGAGATCAACCACATTGCCTCTGTGCGTTTGGCCAAACTCGCAAAGGAGAACGGAGTAAGTCGCTTCTTATTCTCGTCATCCTGCAGCACCTACGGCGCCGCTGGCGGAGACGCGCTCTTAACTGAGGAGGCCGAGTTCCGTCCTGTCACTCCGTATGGTACTTCGAAGGTGCTCGTAGAGCGAGATCTGCTCAAGCTAGGGGACTCGAGCTTTAGTCCTGTTTTCCTGCGCAACGCCACGGCCTACGGCGTGTCGCCGCGATTGCGCTTTGATCTCGTGCTCAACAACCTGGTGGCCTGGGCTTCTACGACGGGGCGTATCTACATCAAGAGCGATGGCACGCCGTGGCGTCCTATCGTACATATTGAGGACATCAGTCGTGCTTTTGTTTCCGCTCTCGAGGCCCCCACGGACTCGATTCATGGCGAAGCATTCAATGTTGGCTCCACGGAAGAGAATTATCAAATCAGAGATCTGGCAGAAATTGTGAGTCAGGTCGTTCCCGGATGCCGCATTGAATACGCGAAGGATGGGGGACCAGACAGCCGTTGTTACCGCGTGGATTTCAGCAAGGTTGCCAAGATATTGCCGAACTTCAAGCCACAGTGGAATGCCCGCGCCGGAGCAATGGAGTTATACGAGGCCATCCAGCGGACCGGGTTGAGGCTCGAAGACTTCGAGGGTCCCCGCTACCAGCGCATTTCTCACATTCAAAAACTGATCAGTGCGGGATCCTTGGACGCGAACCTACGCTGGTGTGTTCCGGCGGGCAGTTGAAGGCAATTGTTGAACCGGCGATGAGTCTCGAGCCGTCCTCCGCGATTTGTGAGCCTTGGATTACTCCCAGAATTCGCGAACGCTGCATTTCGGTGGCGCCATGGTGCGGAAAGTCGGCCTGCTAAACCATATGGGCGGCGGAAATCTTGGGGATGATGCAACCCAAGCCGCGGTCATACAAAACATCAAGAGTCGATGGCCCGAGGCTGAAATATTTGGGTTCTCGATGAATCCGTCTGACACGGAGGAAAGACATAGGATTCCCTCGTATCCCATCCGCACCGAGACATGGAGTGCCAACCAGAGTCACGTAAACAGCAGTGCGACAGTCGGAAAGAGAATGAAAAGATTTCTTCGCAAGTTCCAGCTTCTAACTAAAGTACCGAAATCGATTAAAGCTCTTACGAGTGGTGTACCTCGTGTCGTTTTCGAAGAGCTTACCTTTCTGTGCCGGTCGCATAGGGTCATCCGGTCATTTGATCTCTTAATCATAAGCGGCGGCGGCCAACTTCTCGATTCCTGGGGCGGTCCTTGGAAATTTCCATACACCGTTTTCAAGTGGACGTTACTTGCTAAGTTGTCGGGCGTAAAGTGCTTTTTCCTCAACGTGGGCGCCGGCCCGCTGAACAACCCCTTGGCTAAATGGTTTGTCACAAGCGCCCTGAGCCATGCGGATTACATATCGTTTCGCGATGAGGACTCGAGATCGCTCGTCCAAAGGATCGGATTCAAGGGCAAGGGCCATATTTCTGCTGATTGCGTGTACGCCCTCGATCTTTCTGTGCGCTCTCGCCTGGTCACTCGGATTCAAGAAGAACCAACCGTTGGCCTTTCTCCTATGGCATATTGTGACCCTCGAGTCTACTGGAAGAAGGATCGAGCGACTTATGAGCGCTTCATTCGCAATCTGGCGTCCTTTGGTTCCTGGCTTGGCGAAAATCGCTATCTTCTGACACTCTTCAGCACAGATATTTTCTTTGATTCTCAAACCATCGAGGACCTGAAAGCTTCTCTAGCGAATCCTGATGGGAATTCGCCGTTGCGCCGAATTAGGCATGAGCGAATTGTGGAAATCGACGGCTTATTGTCGCAGATGTACTCGATGGATTACATCGTGACCTGCCGGTTCCATGGAGTGGTGTTTGCTCATTTGCTCAACAAGCCGGTTCTCGCCTTGTCGCATCACCCGAAGGTTTCTACATTGATGAATGACCTGGGGCTGTCGAGATATTGTGTGGATATCGCGAGCTGCGACGTAGATGTCTTGAAAGAGACTTTCCAAAGTTTAGTGGTCAATCGCGACGAAATTCAGAGCCGCATGGCCGAAAAACTCGCTTGTTACCGAAAAAGTCTATCGATTCAATTCGATCAGCTATTCCCTCGCGCGACGAAAATATGAGCCTGCACGACTTACCCTTGGTAAGTGTAGTCACGCCGGTCTATAACGGTGAAGATTTCTTGGCAGAGTGTATCGAGAGCATCTTGAATCAATCGTACCAAAACTATGAATACATTATAGTTAATAACTGCAGTAAAGACAGAACTCTGCCCATTTCACTCGAATATGCAAAAAAGGACAGCCGCATTCGAGTTCACACGAACAACGAGTTTGTCGGAGTGATGGAGAACCACAATATTGCACTTAGTTTGATCTCTACAGAGGCTAAATACTGCAAGGTAGTGTGCGCAGACGACTTCATTTTCCCTGAGTGTCTGACGAAAACGGTGAAGCTCGCTGAAGCGAATCCGTCTGTGGGCTTGGTGGGATCATACTCTTTGGCCGGAAAGAACGTGATGAATAGCGGACTGGAATACGAGAGGAAGGTGGTGAACGGGCGGGAGATTTGCCGCGCCTCACTTCTTGGCGGACCGTACGTGTTTGGGGCACCTACATCGCTGCTATATCGAGCCGATCTCGTAAGAAGCTCACAGACCTTTTATCCGAACAGTAGCCCACATTGTGACACGACAGCATGCTATCAATCACTGGAGAATTCGGATTTCGGGTTCGTCCATCAGGTCCTTTCCTATACGCGCGTCCACCCCAACTCACAAACCTCGAGAAGTTTAAAGCTCGGGCGACTCCAGCTTGCCATGCTCGGTGATTTCTGTCAGTTTGGGCCTAAGTATCTGAGCAGGACCGAAAGGAAGCAACGCAGCGCCCGCTTGCTGGATGATTACTACAGTTCGCTCGTTCCCGCCCTTCTGGATCAGCCAACGAACAAGGAGTTTTGGCAGCAACAAAGGACTGAGTTACAGGCAATGGGTCTCAAGTTCAGCCGCACCAGGCTGTTAAAGGTAGTTTTTTCGAGGGGTCGTAGGTTGTTGCTCAAACCGATTGTGGCTTTGCGAAAAATCATGGCAAGCAGGAAAAACGCGGGAAGGATCGAAAGCAGATACTACGACCCAGCAACTTGATGGCGGAGCATGTTCTCAATCAGGGCAATCGTTTGCACATTCAACCGCTGCGAGAGCTTGGCCAAGACGCTAGTTGGCTTCGCCAACTCGACGCTACCGCTATCGATCGCTTGGGAATTTTTTGGTCTTGAACAACAACTCGCACAACCAACCACCTGATGTAGTAAACGGCTTCCGGCGACACTGGTATGCAGCCGTCAATCGAGGGTGGTCAGGCACGGACGAAAGAAATTCGCGAAAGCCTCATCCTGGCTACGTGGGAAGACTAAAGCCTACGATCGCGAGTGAGGGTCCCGCCAAGAGCATGGCTCAATGCGAACGTTAAGACTGCCTTTCGATGTGGCATCGCCCCTGAAAGTCCTTTGTATAGGAGCACACTCAGACGACATTGAAATCGGATGCGGCGGAACAATCCTGCATCTTGCCGGTCTGTATCCAAACTGCGTATTTCACTGGGCCGTGTTCAGCGCCCTCGGAGTACGCGCCGCCGAGGCCAAGCGGGCGGCTGAGCTTTTTGCCGGAACGACGGTTCCCAACGGGCCGTTGCTCAAAGGGTTTCAAGACGGATTCATGCCTTTTGTCGGAGCCGAAGTGAAGGCAGCGGTGGAAGAACTAAAAGCGACTTCGCCGGATCTCATTCTTACTCACAACCGCCACGACGCGCACCAAGATCATCGCCTGTTGGCAGAACTGACGTGGAACACATTTCGGGATCATTTGATCCTTGAGTACGAAATTCCGAAATACGACGGCGATCTCGGCCAGCCGAATCTATTCGTGCCGCTTGAGTACGAGTTGTGCGAAAGGAAGGTGCGTTACATCCTCGAAGCCTTCCAGTCTCAGCACAGCAAGCGCTGGTTCCGGCAGGATACTTTTTTCTCGCTCATGCGGTTGCGGGGCATGGAATGCAACGCTCCGAGCGGTTACGCTGAGGCGTTCCATGTTCGAAAATTAGTCATTGGCTCGATCTCATGAATGAGAACCAGGTGAGCAAAGCTAGAATCAACTCCTCCGCCAAGTACTCAAGCCTGGCGAGTCTAGAATTTCTCCCAATCGCGTGCCCTTCAACCGAAGGCGCATAGGAAGGCTGCGCAGACAGATGCGAGAATACCTCCGGGAATTTAACAAGTACCGCGGGCTGTTTTGGATGATCACGTACCGCGATATCAAAATACGGTACAAGCAATCGGTAATGGGATTTCTGTGGGCGATCCTGATGCCGGTGTTGATCGTAATCTCCGGGATCGTCGTTCGTTATGCATATGCCTTCGCGGCGCATGTGTCGCTCAACAAAGCTGACGTCGCGAGTGTGGCGGTGAAGGCTCTGCCCTGGGCGTTTCTTGTATCCAGTATCCGATTCTCGTGTAACAGTCTTATGAACAATAAAGATCTCGTCACAAAGATCTATTTCCCCAAAGAAATTTTCCCGCTAGCTGCTGTCATGGCCAGCCTCTTTGATTTTTTCGTCGCGTCGACAGGCCTCATAATCTTCCTCTCCCTGATCAAAATTGGCTGGAGCGCGCAACTGGTCTGGGTACCCTTGTTGCTCGTTACGGTTGTGGTTTTAACGTGCGGTATAGGGATGATCGTATCCGCAGCGGCGCTTTTTTTTCGTGACGTCAAGTATATCGTCGAAGTCGTGCTGACTTTTGGAATCTTCTTCACTCCGGTCTTCTATGATACGCGAATGTTGGGCGATAAAGCCAAATGGCTACTACTGAATCCGGTGGCGCCGATTCTGGAAGGCCTCAGCGCCTGCGTCACCCACCAGCAATCGCCCGATCTGTTGTGGATTGCATATAGCTTGGCTTTCGGAACGGTCGCACTGGTTGGCGGCTATCTGTTTTTCAAGCATCTCGAGCCGGCGTTCGCTGAGAGTATCTGAGAGCAACTGAGGCACCATGTCCGACGTCGCACTTCAAATGGAGCATGTGTACAAAAAATTCCGCAAAGGAGAAGTGTTTAACTCCTTGCGGGATCTGGTTCCAGCTTTGACGGGAAGGATGTTCAAGCGGCAGGAACTTGCTGACAACGATGAACGAGAGTTCTGGGCTCTCCGCGATGTGTCATTTGAGGTAAAGCACGGAGAGGCATTCGGCATCATCGGCGACAATGGCGCGGGCAAGAGCACCATTTTGAAGATCCTGAGCCGCATCATGAAACCCACAAAGGGAAGCATGGTAGTGAACGGCCGGCTTTCGGCGCTGATCGAGGTTTCCGCCGGTTTCCATCCCGACCTCACGGGCAGAGAAAACATCTTTCTGAACGGAACGATCCTCGGCATGAATCGGCGCGAGATCGAATCGAAGCTCGACCAGATCATCTCATTCTCGGGGCTCGAGGAGTTCATCGATACTCCCGTGAAGCGGTATTCCTCCGGCATGTATGCCAGGCTGGGATTTTCAGTGGCTGCGCACGTTGATCCCGAGGTTCTAATCGTTGATGAGGTATTGAGCGTAGGCGACTACATGTTTCAGCAGAGATGCATGGAACGCATGAGCTCAATTCTCAAGGGAGGCACAACCGTGCTTTTCGTGTCTCACAACCTGAAAGCCGTGACCGAGCTTTGCGGCCGAGCGGTGTTGCTGAAGAAGGGCGAGGTTGCCATCGTCGGTGACACAGACTCCGTGGTTCGCCACTATCTGAAAGATGCGCAAGAGCCGTGTGCCGACGATGAGAACAAGCCGGTCTATATTTCTCAGGTCAAGGTCAGCGACGAACTGGGAGAACAGTCCACGTTTGGGTCCGGACAAACAGCCTGGATCGACGTCGAGGTGACTGCCCGGGAAAGAGTCGAGAAATTGGCTATCCTCATATTGCTTGCCGACGAAACGCAATACGAGATATTTAACACTACGACGGAACGCTTAGGTCATGGCCGATTTGCCCTCCTACCTGGGGAAAGTTACCGATGCCGATTCGAGTTGAGCCTGAACATGGCTCACGGCACCTTTTACGTGGGTGTGGGGATTCGCAGGCACGACATTGAAAAATTCTATGACCACAAGGAGGTGGCGGCAACCATATTCATCGGATCGAAATTGGGTGTCCGCGGTGCCGTAAATTGCTTCCCGAGATTGGTTGAGGCCGAAACTTTTTTCGATTCTGCGCAAGAGGAAAAACCCGCGTAGTGTTGGACCTTTGGCAGTCACGAGCACACCATGGACTGCGATTAGGTCCGTGAGATCGTTACTGTCCAAATTATCCGGAATTATGATTGAGGCAAATCGGGGCATTTTGTGGCTTCCCGTCTGTCCAAGGATGTCGGTTGGCGTTCTTGTTTCTAGGCCTATGGAGGAAAAGGTGGAATCTGCCTTGGAGGTTACGCCTTCTCTAAAACACTCGGAGCCGGCCTTCCCAGAGGGCGTCTTATGGCAGAGTTGCATGTCTGACTTCGCGCTGCTCCGCTTCCCAACCAAAGAGGAACTTTGGCTCGTCTTGTGAGCATTCTCTCGCGTCTGGGTCTCGGCACAAAAGTTCAGACGGAAACTGTCGCCGAGCGCTTGGGTTATCCTGCCGATGCTAAGCTCGTGATCATCCACGCCGATGATGTCGCCATGGCCCATTCGGTCAACATGGCGAGCTTCGCCGCACTTGATCAAAAGGCCGTCAGTTCTGCGAGCGTCATGGTTCCCTGCCCCTGGGTCGCGGAGGCAGCGGAGTACGCCAAAGCCCACCCCGACGCGGACCTGGGGGTCCACCTCACGCTGACCAGCGAGTGGAAAACGTACCGCTGGGGGCCGGTGGCGCCAAGGGACTTGGTGCCTAGCCTGCTCGATCCGGAGGGCTATTTCTACCCTGATGTCCGTTCCGCCGCAACCCACATCAAGCCGGAAGAAGCGGAGCTTGAAATCCGCGCCCAAATCGAGCATGCGATCAAGATGGGCATCCGCCCGACCCACCTCGACATGCACATGATGACGCTCGCCGCCACCCCACAGCTCTACGCCACCCTCGCGAAGGTAGGCCACGAGCTTCACCTGCCCTTTCTTGCTGCGCGCGGGAACGGTGAGAGCCGGAAGATGATGTCGTCGCTTTCCGACCAGGACATCGTTTTCGACTCATTGGTGGGGCTCGATTTGGACATGCCCCCCAACCAGTGGACGGATGCCTACGTCAAGGCGCTTGGCTTGCTTAGACCTGGTCTTCACTACCTCATCGTTCACCTCGGCCATGATGACGCGGAACTCGAAGCCATTACGCTGGACCATCCGGTAGGCGGGGCCTGGCGGCAGCGCGACTTCAACGCAGTGACCAGCTCGGAGTTCAAGCGCGCCCTGGAGCGCAATCACATCGTTGTGCTGGGATGGAGAGATCTGGCGAAGGTTTAGTTGCGCCGTCGAATTCGGGCGCTTATGAAAGGGGAAATTAGAACTCTCTGGGAGGTTTTATGACGCTGATACAGGGTGAAACTGAAGACGCGCTGCGGGGCAAACAATTGGTCTTCCTCGTCGGCGCGCCGCGTAGTGGCACCACGTGGCTGCAACTGTTGCTGTCCCGCTCGCCCGCGGTTGTGACCGCGCCAGAGACCCATCTATTCAACGCTTTTTTGCGCTCGATGGTAGACCAATGGAACCATTTTCAGAACCATTCTCGAAGCACTGGCGAGGGGATTGGCCTGACCGCCCTCCTGAGCGACGAGGAGTTTCGCGCCTTGTTGCGCACTGTCTCCGGCTTTGTGTTCGCCAAGATCGCGCAAAGGAAACCTTCTGCCACCGTCGTCCTGGAAAAGTCACCGCAGCACGTTCATTGCTGGCGCGAAATCCTCGAATTGTGGCCCGATGCGCACTTTATTCACATTATTCGTGATCCGCGCTCGGTCGTTGCCTCCACGCTGGCTGCGTCGAGGACTTTCGCGTACGACTTCTCTTCCAGGATTTCAACCAACTGCGAGAGCTGGATCCGGGATGTCACCGATGGCCGGCGAATTGGTTTGGCGACGCGCAACTACCAGGAGATTACTTATGAAGAATTGGTCTCGAATGGTTCCGGGGTGTTGATGCGGCTTTTGGGTGGGCTGGGAGTTCGGTCGAGCCCCGACGAGTGCAAGCAGTATGTTGACGAATGTAGCATCGATAATCTCAAAGTAGGAAAACTGGACAACGCCCCGTTCGATGTGGCAAGACGCGCCCAGGGGAGTTTTTTTCGGTCAGGTACGACTGACGGTTGGGGTGCCGAACTCTCAACATGGGAAATTGCTCTGGTTGAGCGTCTGGCGGGGCCACTGATGTCGGAACTGGGATTCAAACCCGCGATCGATAACAAGGCTACGTCGGTTTTTGTGGGCATGGCCTGGACTGCATGGGGCGCGGCGAGAGCGGCAAGGCTTCGGATGCAGCGCCTAGAATTACGGCGCCGCCTTGTTCCCGCCTTACTTGGACGTTTCTGATGGACGCGCCGCTCGCACAAAATCGTGAGCAGGGCGGTGATCGCTCCTCGGTCGGGACCCCGAGTTTCCTATTTATAGCTTCGGATTGGCGGGGGGTAATGCTCGGGACTGGGGTCGGCGCCTATATAGACAGCCTCGCGCAAGGCCTCATGAGCCTTGGCAGCACGGTAAAGATGCTAGCGGTGCTTCGGCCCTACGAAGAGGAACTGACAGGATTTCTGGAAAAGCACCGGCCATGGGTGATTCCATTCCAGGTCATGCATGACAGAAAACCTGAGAATTGGCTGGGCAGGAAATGTGTCAGCGTGCTGGAAATCCTTCGATGCCTGAGTCCCAACTCTCGGCGTGTATTGGAGGGGGCCCACTTTTTTCCGGCATCGACCGCTTCGATCGCCAGACTGGAGCGGCTTCTGTCAATGGAGAAGCCAACGGTTGTTGTCTTTGTCCATTTGGACGTAAAGCTCTACGCGCTTGCCTTGTCTTTGCTTGAGCAGCAGCAACCGTACGTCATAATTGCTCACGGTCGGGACGTTGGCCGGCTCCCGAATTATGAGACTTCTGACTTAGTAAGAAGGGGAGTGATGCTTAAAGGCGCCAGCTGGATTGCGGCCAACTCTCGTCACACTAAATCACTGCTAGAACCGTGGCGAGTTCCATCTGAACGGGTCAAAATTCTTCATCCGCCGATATCCGAAGAGGCGATCAGGGAGTCCGTCGTTTTCAGGCCTGCGTCCAGAGATGATGGCGATCTAAGTCTTGTGACAATCTGCAGGTTGGATAAGGGCAAGGGTATTGACGTTGTTATGCGCGCCCTGAAGATTCTTGCGGCAGGAGGGATTCCGTTTCACTATACCATTGGCGGCGATGGCTCCGAGAGAAAGGTTCTTGAGGCGCTCGTGGATGAACTTGGATTGCGAGACAAAGTCCATTTCAAGGGCACCGTCGAGGGCGAGGAAAAATGGCATCTTCTGCGGAATTCTGACGTTTTTATTATGCCCTCTCGGGAGGAAGGTTTCGGCATAGCATTTATCGAGGCTGCAGCATTTGGGGTTCCGGCAGTTGGATCGAGGACAGGCGGCATCCCCGATGCCGTAGTTGATGGCCAAACAGGCATTCTTGTGCCGGAGGACACTGCTGAAGGTCTCGCCGATGCGTTGACTTTCCTTTATCGAAAACCGCAAATAAGAAAGCAGATGGGCAGGGCTGCCGGGGAGCGAGCCAGGACCCAGTTTTCGCCTATCACCATTGCAGCTCGCTTTAGGGAGGAAGCTTCGAGTTCGGTTCGGCACTGATCCTACCCAAGTCCCTCGAAGGGGGGATCAATTGAGCGATCAGGATTACATTTTACCTAGGCACATAGAACATACTGATTTGTTTGCCCTGAGGCCATCTTCATGAGTGCGCAAAAGGTGAGAAGCGTCCTGAGGTGCTCGGGATAATTGCTGAACTTCTGGAATGAATCGATTGCGTGCTGAGAGGCTCTAGGATCATGACATTCATTCTTCTCAAGGTCGCCGCAGGATTCGTTGTAGGAATCCTGATGGGTATGACCGGCTTGGGAGGGGGCATTGTGCTCTTACCCCTTTTGATTTTGATCCTGCACGTGCCACCAGTGATCGCTATCGGGTCGGGTACGGCTTTGGCAGCCCTTACGAAGGTTGGCGCTACGGTCACCTATTGGAACCGAAGATCTGTTGACTGGCACCTGGTCGGCTATATGAGTTGCGGGAGCGTTCCAGCCAGTCTCGGCGGCCTTGCCCTCCTCGAATTCCTGCGCTCCAGCTATGGGGATAGCATCAATAAGGGCTTGGGCATCGCCATCGGCATCCTGCTTTTAGTTATCGCTTCGCTGACGATGTGGCAGAGCCAAATTCAGAACGTGGGTGGAACTGCTCTGCGGCGTCGCCTTCCGGCGTGGATTGGTACAAAGATAGGAGCCGTCATCACGGGAATCCTCGGTGGGTTCCTCGTAGGAGCCACATCCATCGGAGCCGGAAGCGTGATTATGATGCTGCTCCTTCTCTTTTATCGCCGGGCGCCGCGGGTGCTCGTGGGAACTGATATCGTTCATGGGGTGATCCTCACGGCCGTAACAGCCATAGGTCACCTGCACTTGCACACAGTAGACTACGCACTGGTCGTAGCGCTGCTGATTGGCTCTTTGCCCGGCGTCTTCTTTGGCTCGATGTTGAATGAGGTCCTGCCCTCCTTTCGGCTGCGTCAAGTTCTACTATTCGTCTTGATTGGCACCGGATTATTGATGGCCAGAGGTTAGCGGAGATCAACTGCTATCACCTTATCTCTTGAAACATCCCGCCCCGCTATCGATGACATTAGTTCACCAAAAGGGAATGAAAAGATCGTGCAAAATCATCTAAATCTGCCGTATGGCGGCGAACTGATCAACCTTGTCGCGACCTCGGAACCGGCCTCTGAACTCTGCGCAAAATCGCGAGATTGGCAATCTTTGGCATTTAACTGAAAGGTAGCCCTGTAACCTCGAACTCTAGTTGAACGGCGGCTTTTCTCCGTTGTGGGGCTTATGGCGCGCGCTGATTACATATGCCGTTCCGAATCGGAGATTGAAACTTCGTAACCCCTTACGGTTTTTGAGCTTTTCTCAATCGCCTCGGGCTAGAGTCCCGAACGATTCGATCGCAAGTAGATGCCCTGGATACCTATTCGGTGAATCGGCGGCCGCAGCGGTCAATTCAGCGAAAGAAAAGAGGCTCAACGGAAAATCATGATAACGACCATTCAGGAACAAGGGACCAACCGTCCGCCAGATCGCTTGAATCCTCCGCATCGCGGAGAACTCGTAAACCTCATCGTCTCACCGGAACGAGCATCTGAGCTGCACGTCGAATCACGCAGATGGTCCTCGTGGGATTTGACTCCAAGACAGCTCTGTGACCTTGAATTGCTCTTAAACGGGGGGTTCTCTCCCCTTCGTGGGTTCATGTCGCGTGCAGATTATGAAGGCACATGTGGTCGAATGCGGCTGGAAGATGGGACCATCTGGCCCATACCAATCGTTCTGGACGTATCTGAGGAATTCGCACGCGGTATAGGTCCCGGTAGTTCGATCGCTCTTCGAGATCCCGAAGGAGTCATGCTGGCCGTATGCCACGTAGAGGAGCTCTGGCAGCCGGATCGGCACACCGAAGCGGCCGCGGTCTATGGGACGACGAGCCCTTCGCACCCTGGTGCCAACTATGTGATGGAGGAAACAAACCCATGGTACGTCGGAGGCCGGCTGGAAGGAATACAGCGGCCTTCGCATTACGACTTTCGTGCGCTTCGTTTGAGTCCCTCGGAGTTGCGTGCTGAATTCATGCGCCTTGGCTGGCGGCGCATCGTAGCTTTCCAAACGAGGAACCCGATGCACCGCGCGCACCAGGAGCTGACTCTGCGGGCCGCTAAAGAGGTAGAAGCAAATCTCTTGATTCATCCTTCGGTGGGGATAACAAAGCCTCGAGATGTGGAATATTACGTTCGCATCCGATGCTACGAAGCACTGCTTTCCAGATATCCGAAAGATACGGTCAAGCTTTCCCTGTTGCCATTGGCCATGCGCATGGGAGGACCGCGCGAAGCGGTTTGGCACGCCATCATTCGCAAGAATTATGGCTGCAGTCACTTCATTATTGGACGAGACCATGCGGGTCCTGGAAACGATGAATACGGAAAACCGTTTTACGGCCCCTATGCCGCTCAGGAATTGCTGGCAATGCACGAGAACGAGAGTGGGATCACTATGGTGCCTTTCCAGATGATGACGTATCTCGAGGACAAGGATGTCTATGTGCCTGAGGACGAGGTTCCGACAGGTTCGCGTATCCTCACCATCTCGGGAACAGAGTTGCGCGCGCGGCTGTCGGCAGGGCGGGAAATCCCGGTTTGGTTTACGTTTCCAGAGGTCACGCGCGAACTCCGGCGCAGTTATCCGCCCCGCCAACAGCAGGGGTTCACAGTATTTTTCACAGGTCTATCAGGTTCTGGGAAATCCACCATAGCTAATGTCTTGCTGATTCGCCTGCTTGAGATGGGTAGCCGTCCCGTGACTCTATTGGACGGTGACATTGTTCGCAAGCATTTGTCATCGGAGCTGGGATTTTCGCGAGAGCACCGCGACATCAACATACGACGGATCGGCTTCGTCGCCTCCGAGATCACCAAGAATGGAGGAATCGCTATTTGCGCACCCATCGCACCGTTCGATGAGGTGCGCAAGCAGGTACGGGATATGATCGAACCTCACGGAGGATTCATCCTCGTGCATCTTGCCACGGCGCTGGAAGTTTGCGAAAAGCGAGACCGCAAAGGTCTGTATGCGAAGGCGCGCGCCGGCATCATCAAGCAGTTTACCGGAATTTCGGACCCCTACGAGACGCCGAAGGATGCGGATGTGATATTGGACACCAACGACCTGACGCCAGATGAAGCGGCGCAAGAAGTATTCTTGCATCTGCAACGCGAGGGTTTCATTGGAGCAAGCGAGAGTGGTGCCAGAACGTAACTTGCACGCAATAGGGGCGCGATAGCTGCAGATATGGGCGCACACTCTGAAATATTGAGGCGAATTGAAGAGGCCTTAATTGCAGCAGCACGATCTATTTCTCCGTTCCTTGTTGAGGCTCCGCAGGTGGAGTTCAAATCTGGGAGGGATCCTGTCACAGAGGCGGATCGGACGGCGAACCATACTCTTCGCGACGCTCTGCTCGAGGCTGGGGAAGGTTGGCTCTCAGAGGAAAGCGTTGACGACTCTAGCCGCCTTCGAAGAGATCGAGTGTGGGTAGTAGATCCTATAGACGGAACGCGCGAGTTCATATCTGGGATACCCGAGTGGTGCATCTCCGTGGGGTTCGTTGCGAATGGACGTGCTGTAGCGGGAGGAATCTGCAATCCCGTCACCGGTGAAATCTTTCTGGGAGCCGTCGGTGACGGTGTGAGACTCAACGGCACCTCCGTCAGCGTCAGTCAGCGCGATATTGTGGATGCCGCGGTGGTGCTGGCTAGCCGAAGCGAAATAGCGCGGGGGGAATGGGATTGCTTCCACGACGCACCTTTTGTGACGCGGCCGATGGGCTCCGTAGCATATAAGTTGGCACTCGTGGCGTCGGGCAGAGCCGACGCCACCTGGACGGCCTCTCCAAAGCACGAATGGGACATTGCTGCCGGGGTTGCGATGGTGCAAGCCGCCGGAGGATTTGTTCGGAACCTGAACGGTTCCGAACTTCACTTCAACAATCCTTCGCCACTTGTACCGGGATTATTGGCTTGCAATTCTAATTTAGCCATCAAATTAACGTCCTGGCTTCGTCATCGAAACGAAGTTTTTCTGAGTGGAACCCCGCATCACTAGATCGGTAACCACTTTGATCGTCTAGTCCCAAGAAAATGTAAGCACTCGCATGCAACTCACGAATGGTGAATCGAGTCGTGAAAATCAGCGTCATTCTGTGCACGTATAGTCGTCTCGGGGGCTGACGATGCTCAGTCACCTCGCTTGATTTGGACTCAAATATCTAAACGCACTTGCATTAAGACAGCACAGAACGTGTTTGACCAACGAGCATCATCATTCGATTCGGCCCGTTTTTTCGAAGAGCCGAAAAGTGGGGAATTCCTGCACGACGAAAACGAAAGCTACCTGAGATAGGCTTGCTCGCACGTTAGCGTGGCAAGGCTGTGGAAGGTTGCGTTCTCGAGAGCCGCAAGGACGCTTCTGAAACTAGGCTTAGCGATCAAGACGATATTTGGACTGAGCGCGAACGCAGGAACAATCGAGGCTCGATACTGCGAGAACGAAGGCGCAAAATGAAAATCACAGTAATCGTCTGCACCTATAACCGTTGCCAGATGTTGAGCAAAGCGCTCGATAGCGTCGCTCGCTCGATACTGCCCGAGTCGTTGGCGTGGGAGGTTCTGGTAGTCGACAACAATTCCACCGACCAGACACGTGAAGTGGCACTGGATTTCTGTAGGCGATATCCGAATTGCTTTCGCTACCTCTTTGAACAGCGACAGGGCAAATCGCACGCCCTAAATTCCGGAGTCCAAGAGGCTCGAGGCGATATCATCGCCTTTATGGACGACGACGTTACGGTCCCATCGAATTGGCTGCAGATTCTGACTGCTCCTTTGCTCGGCGGTGAGTGGGTCGGTGCGGGAGGACGTATCGTAGCGGAGCGTCCCATTGCACGGCCGCATTGGCTGCCCCTCCAAGGCCCGATCGACTTGGGGGCCAATCTTGCGCTGTTTGATCTGGGTCAGAGTGCTGGGGAGTTACGTCAGGCTCCAGTGGGCACTAACATGGCGTTTCGCAAAGATATCTTTCGGAAATATGGTGTCTTTCGAACGGACTTGGGTCCTCGGCCGGGTAGCGAGATTCGACATGAAGATACGGAGTTCGGCCGCCGATTGCTAGCGGCTGGAGAACGTCTCTGGTACGAGCCATCAGCAATTGTCTACCATGCCGTGCCCGAGCATCGACTCAAGAAAGATTACTTCTTGGCATTCTCTTTCGATAGCGGTCGCGCCACGATACGAACCGTGGAGCCGGATCGACGGCCCGACCTCTGGGGGATTCCGCGACCCTACCTTACCATGCTGAAGCACACAATCGTTCTCGCCCCTCTCAGTGTACTTCGATGGCTGCTTACCTTGAATCCACAGAAAAGATTCTTCCGTAAGTCCTGGGTCTGGTACACAGCTGGGGAGATTGCGGAGCTCTATCATCGATCGTTCGGTGCCGACAGGCACCGAGAAGATGCACCAAAGATAGAAATTGAACGGAATGTGTGACGATCTGCAATCACCGATCGATTCGAGGTTCGGGCCTGAAGACGCGGCAGGCAAAGGCACTCGAAATTGACGTTTTCTTAGCGGAGATGTGTTTCGAGGGCAGTATGACTCCTACGTTGCATCACTGTTCCCTGTTGTTGAGGATCCTCACGTGAGATACATCGACATCTATAAGGGCGAGGCGTACCTGGAGAAGAATCCCTCCTGGCATGTGGAAGAATCTCCCTTCAAAGCAAAGTACATCCTGAAACTACTGGAACGCAACAATCTGTCGCCTTCCACGATTTGCGAGGTGGGCTGCGGCGCCGGTGAGGTACTGAAGCAGCTGCAGGACAAGATGGGCCTCGGCCACGAGTTTTGGGGCTACGACATCTCGCCAATCGCTCAGCGGCTGATCGAACCGAGACTAAACGATAAGCTCCACTTCAAGCTCGCCGATCCCTCCCAGGGAGACAAAAATTACGAGCTTCTACTCGTTCTCGATGTGGTCGAACACGTGGAGGACTATTTCGCGTTTCTCCGCAGCATGCGGCCGGTCGCGCGGTACAAACTTTTCCATTTCCCGCTCGACATGTCTGTGCAGGCCGTCATCCGCAGAAACGGCATGATGAAACGACGCCTAGATCATGCGCACTTGCACTACTTCACCAAAGAGCTGGCGCTGCAAGCGCTTATCGACACGGGCTACGAAATTCAGGACTACATCTACACGCCGCGCTCCAACGAAATTGGGCCGAGCTTGCTGCAAAAGGTGTTTCGGCTCCCGCGAGCTCTGCTCTACAGCATGAATCATGACTTTGCCGTTCGCGTTCTAGGCGGATACAGTTTCATGATCCTTGCTAAGTAGCGAAGCGCATTTTCTTCTCCCAGCTGGACTATCGAATCGCTTGCGATGTTGATCCTGCGTGTGTTTCTGAAGCCACGGGAGTGTCGGAAACGGTCCGTGTCGGTCAAGGGATTGTGCGTTGGCGTGCTTCTGGCCTTACTGTTCTACTGCAAAATCAAGTACTTTCTGTCTGCCGCCGTTTTGACGGCGCTCGCATTGGGACTTGAGCTGCGGCCGCCGCACTGGTTTCTCTCATCGGCGGGGGCTTTTGTGGAAGTGTGTGTAGCATTCTTTGCGGTGTTTCACGGCGGCGAATTCGGGCGCGAGTCTGAAGTGAAGAATGCTTCAGTCCCGTACTTCGATGTTTTGATGTCCGGCAAAACCGGACCGGTCCATATTCCGCCGCGCCGTCTCGCCTGGTGCTCGCGGCAATTTTGTGGTGTCGAATGCAGATCCCCGGCGAGCTATCGATTTGCGACGTCAGCTCCCGGGCGAGTGCACTGACTGGTGGCATTCGGCGCAGAGAGTGATTAGGTTTTCCTGACTGTCATCTCCGAGATTGCTTCGCGAGCGAATGTGATGGATATGCAGGTCATTCGAGCGACCACATTGCTGGCAGCGCCAGCCGTCCCTGGCGAGAACCTGCTGTCGAAGCTCGGCATAGGCCAGTCGGTCCAGTCGAAGGCGGGGACGTCTTTGCTGAGGCTCGTTCAAGCCGACCTCGCTAGCCCTGACGAAAAGGCAAGCTTCAGCTCGGCCGGCAAGAGTTCGTAAAGTCGTGACATCGCTAGTAGAAGAGTGCTCGGAGTCTTGTTTTCCAGTCCCGCCCCCGCCAGAAAGTCGGCACAGATCATCTCCAGGCAATAGCCGCGTGACTGACGGGACCGGCTCTTTGTACCACGGTGAACGAGAGAGTCTACATCACTGATCGGCCCGGCTTTTTTGTACCAAGCCTAAGGTGAGTTTGCGGCTGTTTGTAACCCAATGAAATCGCGGCTAGCCGCGATTGCTGGGATACCGTTTTGCGAACTTTCGCAAGGCGTCAGAATTCCGGTTTGATGCGTCACGCTTCACGCACTCGCTCCGGGAGCTCGCCCGCAACCTGGCCGCGACGAGCCCGGATGATGGCGACCTGCAGGCGGAGCTCTTCGGACTGCTGCAGCAGGAGGACAATGATCTCCGATCGGAGAAGTGGGTCGAATTCGATACCGTCGCCATCGAATCGGTACTTTTCGCGTGTCGCGAATGGCCCGGGGGCGAGAAGTATATGGGCGAACTCGCCGAGATCACGGAGGAAATTTGGCGGCGGCGGAGTGAAAACAGGAATGTGGAGCCCAGCGTCTTCGGGAAACGGCTCGGCGATTTGGGCTTTACGAAAAAACCGCGTAACGCCAAAGGCGTCGCACTGCAGCTCTCGGATGCAACATGCAGCCACGCCCAACAATTCGCACGGGATTTCAATATCCCGGAGGTTGAGGGTGGCGAGTGGACGAAAACAGCCGCGCAGGGGATCGAGGAGTGACGCGGCCGGGGATTAATGTAGGTTCTGTTGGTCATGTAGGTTAAATCCGAATTGGGAGCAACCGAGATGAGAACGAAAACGCGCACTGCAAATCTGGAGCTCGCGCGCCGAATCCGTGCCGCAGGGTTTCTCATTCATGTCCCTGAAGACGATCCCGAACGTACCTTCACTCCACTCGACGGAGTTTTCGTCCGCCAGACTGGAGGGTTCCCGGACAGCATGGCTTTCGATCTGGCCGCCGGCGCGGGATTCCTGCTATCGCTTGTTATTACCATTAACATTCCTTCCTTCGCGATTTCTGCCTTCGATCTGGAAGTTCCGTGGGGGGCACCGTGAGATTCCTGGAGGATCCACGCCAGGTCAATGGCAGCTCCGAAGTCTACAGCTTCGGCGGAAGGGGCCAGCTCGAGTTCCATCGCGATGAGGTCCTCAATCACTTTGCGGATGTGCGGCGCATCCTGCCCCGCGGCTCTTCCGTAACAGGTCTGCTGTTGGCTATCGGCGATCGAGGGATTCCGGACGAGTTTCGGCACGGCGCGTATATTCCCGCATTCGTCACTATATCCGATCAGTATAATGTCAAGCATCGATCACCGATTGCTCTTTGGTCGGATCGCAGTGTAAAACTGCGTCCTGCGGCAAATCCCAAAACTAAGCGCAAGCGGTTGTTCGAATGCCCCGATCCGTGCCCCCGAAACGACTCAAGCAGCTGCGAGTCGGGAGTAAGTCGCGGAGTCGCCCTTCCAGGGCGCCAAAGCTGGCGTGATTGATCGCAGGAGCCCGACGCAGGGTAGGCGTCTCGCCTGCGCAGCCCGTGCTAGACTCCGCAAGGATGGCAACTGCGGACCTGATCACAGGACGATGACAGAGACCGCCATCCATTCCGACGCTTCGCCCGCCTCATTCAGCTGGTCCAATCGAGTCCTTGTTCTGGCCGTTGCTGGAACCCTTTTTCTGACGCTCTATCCGTTTCGATTTGATTTTCATCGCTACCTGGCGCGGCCACTATTTCCGCTCTCGCTGGGTGGATGGGGAAAAAACATTGGTCCGCTCGACGATTTTCTTAACGTTCTGCTTTTCGTGCCCTTTGGCTTCGGTCTCGCCGAAAACCTTCGAAAGAATGGCAAATCGCAAATCAAGACACTCGAGGTCACTTTTGCCGCGGGGATTCTTTTTTCCTATGGCATTGAGCTGCTCCAAATTTACATTCCTCAGCGAGACTCTGGCTGGGAGGACGTACTTACCAACTCTTTCGGCGCATTCGTTGGTTGCGCGTTGTTCGAACTGTGCGGCCAGGAAACAATTCGGCTTCTCTCAGCGGCAGAGCATCGATTGTGCGCCTGGCTGACTTGGCAGCGAATCCTCTTGATCTTTGTCCTTTATATAGGGTGCTGGTGCACGATTGCAGCACTTCTACAGAAAGGGTCCCGGCCGACTAACTGGAACCCGGATTCGCTTCTCGCGGTCGGGAATTCTGCCTCTGCTCATCCTCCGCCTGCATGGAAGGGGGAAGTCATCGCGCTTGAGTTTTGGGACCAGGCCGTACCGCCAAACTTTGCTAGGGCACTCACGTCGAGCCACGCAGTCGACTCAGGAGCGCCTCACCTGATCGCCGCGTATCAGTTTTCTGGTTCCCCCCCGTTTCGGGATGAGCGGCACCTCCTTTCGGATCTTTCGTGGACACCTAGTGCGCCAGAATCAGCTGGCGCGGGCGACACGCTCTGGGACGGGAAATCTTGGCTGATCTCCTCGGGTGCCGTGCCGCTCCTTATCGATGATCTAGAAAAAACAAGGCAGTTCTCGCTTCGGGTTCGCTGCAAACCAGCCGAAGTGAGCGGTGCAGAGGCCTGGATTGTCTCGATTTCGTCGCCCTCTGACGGCCCGAATCTCGAGCTTCGTCAAGACGGTGCGAACTTAATCTTCTGGTTTCGCACTCCGCTTACCCTGCGGCGTGTCAGAATGTCTTGGATGATTCCCGATACGTTCGTCGCGAGCCGGACGCGCGACATAATGCTCACTTACGATGGTGCCGACCTCAGACTCTTCGTCGACGGGGTCAAGCGTAATGGTCGATACGAACTCGGGCCCGGGGCCGCCCTCGCCAGCTACATCCGCCGTATCAAGACGCCGGAACTCGAGGGTTATCGCTACATCTTTTATGGCATTGTTTTTCCGCCAATTGGCTGCCTTGCCGGGCTGGCCTGGCGAACGTTAGCCATCAATTGGATTGGCCGACTTACACTTTTCCTGGCCGCATTCATACTGCTTTCCGGGCTGTTCGAGACTGTCCTGATTGCCGTGAGCGGGAGGGCGATGGTGATCGAGAATGTAGTTCTCTCGGTCTTGTTGGCAGTGGGCGGCTGTCTTTGGATCAACGCGGATCGCGTGGCGTGGACGCGGCCAGAAGTGAGCACCTCATGAGTTCAGCGAGGTGATGGTGAATCAAGCAAACGTTGTGATCATTGGAGGCGGAGTCGTAGGGTGTGCGATTGCTCGGGCTCTTTCGGCAAGACTGGACGATGTGTTCTTGCTCGAAGCGATGCCGAAGCTCGGAATGGGCGCGAGCTCACGCAACAGTGGAGTGATCCACTCCGGCTTGTACTACACGCCTGGATCGCTCAAGGCGAAGCACTGCGTCCGCGGCAACCGACTGACGTATGAATTCTGCGCTTCGCACGGAGTGCCGCACAGAAATTGCGGCAAGATCGTCGTCGCATCTTCCAAGCACGATGCCGAAGAACTCGAACGTCTTCTTGAGATTGGCCGCACCAACGGACTCGAGGGTCTGCGAATAATCGATCGCGCCGCCATTCGTGAGCGGGAACCTCACATTGAGGGGTACCAGGCCATCGAGGTGCCGTCTACTGGGATCGTCTCAAGCGAGGACCTCGTCAAGGCATATGCGAGAGTTGCGACCGATCAGGGTGCCAACATTGTGACCAATGCGAAGGTCGAGCGACTCGAGCCGGTGGGCAATATCATTCGTGTGAGCTCCGCAGCCGGAGAAATTGAAACGAGGTGTTTGGTCAACGCGGCCGGACTTTTTGCAGACGAAGTCGCTGGCCTGCTTGGCTCGAAAATGCTCCAGCACAAAATCTATCCTGTCCGCGGAGATTACTGCGAAATCGTGCGTGCAAAGCGAGACTTGGTGTGTGGGCTGGTTTATCCGATGCCTCACGCAGATGGACTCAGCCTGGGTACCCATTTCACACACACGCTCTGGGGCAATGTGCTCATTGGTCCCACGGCCCGCTACATCGAGGACAAGAACGACTACGAAAGCAATCGCATAACGCTGGAGGAATTCTCACGCCAAGCCAAACATCTGCTTCCAGAAATCGAGGCCGCCGACTTGGTGCCGGCGCACTCAGGCATTCGCGCGAAGCTGGTGCCGCCGCCGGGTTCCCGCACGCGAGATTCTCAAGGTCAGGCCATGGCTGATTTCATCATCGAGCAAGATCCGGAATTTCCAAGCGTGCTGCAGTTGATTGGTATCGAATCGCCCGGACTGACCTCCGCCCCTGCGATCGCCGAACACGTGACAAAGATTGTGGACCAGATTCTCGCTTGAGGTAGATCGCGCGCCTGCGGCTTTCTGTGAACTAGGGTGTGGGCACGTTGATCTGCACTTCGGTAGAAGGGCCACTGGACCCGTCCGAGTTGACCGCTTTGACATCATAGAAATACGTTTGGCCACCGGCTACATTTGTATCGGTGTAGGAGGTTGCGATCACTGGTGAAGAATTGATCGGCGTCGGTCCTTCGCCTCCCTGGCTCGTTCCACGAAAGACGTTGTAAGTGACGTTTGCCGTTGAGCTCGGTGCCCATTGTAGCTTCACGACATGAGTACCTGTGCCGGAAAGGCCGATTGTCATCGGCGAATTCGTCGCGTTGCTCACGATGTTGATGCCGGCACCAGTCACGTTGCCGGCCGACGTCGGCGCAAACGTCACGTTTAGAGTTGCAGATTGCCCCGGCGTGAGTACGGCGCCGTTTGAAATGCCGTTAGCACTGAATCCCGCGCCGGTCACTGTGACGCTCGAAATCGTTATGTCCGAATTTCCGTTGTTCATGACCGCCGTGGGGAGGGAACTCGCACCCCCGTCACTGACGCTGCCGAAGGTCAAACTTGGCGGATTGGCGCTCAGAGACAAAGTAACAGTTGCCCCTGTTCCCGACAGGTTAATCACGAGGGGAGACGGCGTACCATTGGTGACGAGGGTAATACTCCCACTTGCTGGTGTGGCCGAGGTTGGTGTGAAGACCGCATCAAAGGTAGTGCTGCCGCCCGCAGCCACTGTGGTCGACGTCGAGAGTCCTGTCTGGCTGAACTCGGTGCTGCCAGAAACGACGATCTGCGAGAAGGTGAGCGTCGCGCTGCCATTATTCCGAAGCAAGATCGGTTGAGAAGAACTTTGTCCGGAGGTGACTGTTCCAAAGGCTACACTCGTCATGTTCGACGATATTTGCGCTGCTGCAGGGTCACCGCTTGAACTGCTGGGACTGGTCGTGCTGACCGAACCTGCCAGGCCACAGCCTGCGGCCGCAAGAAGTCCGGCGAAAGGAGCAATTGTTACCAGCGCGCGAAGGCAGTGAGAGAACGATTTTCTCTTCGAGCGTAAGGACCTGCGGGAGTGAGAACTTCGCGAAATATGCGTACCCCTGTGACACCCCGATTGTGCAGATTGTCAAAACGGGAGGGTACTGGACGCAGGTACACACTTAGGACAGGTGGCGACACCTGTCCGCCCGGACAGCCTAAGAGTTTCTTACTTCCTGAGCTCTAATCTCAGCACGGCATCCTGATATTGCTGGCTCGCCCCTGACCCTGGTCAAAATCCCCACTAGGGAACGCTCGCCTCTGCTTCGTTCGATGCCGCGCTACTGCCACCCGAATTCACGGCCTCTACCGTGTAAAAGTAGTTCGTCCCGGAGCTCACGTTCGTATCTGTGTAGCTAGTGCCGGAAATAGCCGACGGATTGATCGGGGTTGTACCTTCTCCCCCCTTGCTGGTTCCACGAAACACGTTGTACGTCACACCCGAAGTTGGGCTGGGCGACCACTGCAATAGAACCGTGTGGGTTCCGGTTCCCGACAACGCGATTGTCGCGGGAGAATTCGTTGCATTGCTGGCGATCGAAACGCTCGCGCCGCTGACAGTCCCCGCCGTTGTCGGCGCAAATGTTACGGTGAGCGTCGCGGATTGTCCTGGTGTAAGTATCGTACCGTTCGAAATGCCATTGGCACTAAAACCGGCACCAGTGACCGTAACGCCAGAGATTGTGACATTCGAGTTGCCGTTATTCGAGATCGATGTCGTGAGCGAACTGTTTGATCCGTCGTTCACGTTCCCGAACGAGAGGCTAGTCGGATTTGCTCGCAGTAAGAATGTCGCGGCCGAGCCCGTTCCGGACAAATTGATGACCAGCGGAGAAGGCGTACCGTTTGTCGTCAACGTGATGCTGCCCGTTACTGGATTCGCAGAGGATGGCGTGAAGACTGCGTCAAACGTCGTGCTGCCGCCGGCCGCAATCGTCGTGGATGTGGAAAGCCCCGTCTGACTGAACCCAGTCCCGGTGACGCTGATTTGTGAAAACGTCAGAGTCGCGTTGCCATTGTTCTTGAGCGTGATCGGCTGCGAGTTGCTGTTACCTTCCGCGACTGTTCCAAAGCTCACGCTGGACGGGTTGGCCGAAATCTGCGCCTGCGTGCCCGTACCGCTTAATGCGATATTCAGCGGCGAGCCTGCACCGGTATTTGTGACGGAAATCGTGCCTGTCGCCGCTCCTGAAGCGGTTGGCGTGAACGTGACATTAAACGAAGCCGTCTGATTTGGAGTCAGCGTCTGCGTCGCAAGCGTACTCATCGTGAACGCGGCTCCGCTGATGCTGCTGCCGGTAATCGAGATCGAAGCCGTGCCGGTATTTTTCAGCGTGACGCCAATCGATGCATTCAAACCGACGGCCAAGTTCCCGAAAGCTACGCTCGAGGGAGTCGCAATCAAATCCCCTTGCGTTCCAGTTCCACTGAGCGTTATGGATAGCGAACCATTGGTCGCAGTGGAGGCGATTGTAACGTTTCCTGAAACCGTCCCTGTGGCGGCCGGTGCGAACGAGACCGAGAAATTCGCGGTACCGCCCGCCGCGATTTGCTGACCCGCCGTGAGGCCGCTCGCGCTATAACCGGTACCCGTCGTCGTAACCTGATTGATCGTAATTGCGGCGTTGCCTGAGTTCGTTAGCGTTATCGTTTGCGGCGTGCTCGTGGTACCCACTACGACGTTACCAAAGTTGACGCTTCCTGGATTCGGCGTCAGTGTGCTTCCGGTCGCCACAGCACTTCCGGCTAGCGTGAGAGTTTGCGGCGAGGCTGCGGCGTTATCGTGGAACACAACGCTACCGGTCGCCCCTGCAGTTGACGTAGGCGTGAACTGAACGCTGAACGTCGCACTCTGGCCGGCCCCAATCGTCGGAAGCGGACTGAGCCCGCTCATCGTAAAGCCGGTTCCGGATATTGTGGCCGATGTGAATGTGAGGTTGGAATTTCCGTTATTCGTGATCGTGACGTTCTGGCTGCTCGTCTGCCCGACCGGAACGTTGCTGAAATTGAGGGAAGCGGGGGAAAGGGACATGATGGCTTCCATTCCGGTTCCATTTAGCGAGACCGTGAGAGGCGCATTCGACGCGTCGCTATTGACCGTAAGTGTGGCGCTCGCGCTGCCTTCCGAAGCCGGAGCAAATTGAATCTGCAGACTGGCCGACTGACCTACCGGCACCGACGTGGCGCCGCTTCCGCCTACCATCGTGAACCCAGCTCCGGCAATTGATGCGCCGGTGATATTTACGGTCGCGGTCCCCGTGTTGGTCACACTCACAGTTTGGTTGGCAGTGCTGCCCACCGCGACATTCCCGAAAGATAACGAAGTCGAACTGGGACTTAGGATCCCGGCTCCCGAACTGCCAGTTTGGCCCCCACCGCCCGTCTCGGCTACTGACGTATAGCCAGCGCAGCTTGAGAGAGTGATGCTTGCGGCGATTACGATGGCAATCGCAAGAAAGGCGAAACCGCCACTTTGAGCAAACTTGGCTGCTTTCGGTTGTGGTATCTGTGTGCGCGATTTCATGACGCACACAGTCTAGGGAGCGCTTTAGGCCGCCATCTACTGGACAGCGGACCAAAGAAAGGGCAGGCGCGTTCACCTGTTCATGCGTACCTTCAGACACTGCCCTTTTTTCTCGCGCCACCCCGTACTACCTGTACTTGGAGTAGGTTGCGGATCGTGACGGAATTTGTCGGTGGCCATGTTCGGCGGATCAGGCACGCATCGCGGAGTCGGACCGAGTAGTACAGGTCCATTTCCAACACCGAAGACGGTCTCGGAACCGCTTACTTAACTCCAGGAACCTCGAAGGCCGGAAAAGGCGATGGGCAAGATGCTACAGAAGTGGCTCGCCAACGTTGCGGGAGATGATCTCGCGAGTCGTGTCGCGCAGGCGAACGATCTCGCGCCAGTCGTCTCCCGAGCCTGGCTTTGGCTGTAGCAGCGGTCCAAACGTCACCGTAATCTTTCCCGGGCGGGGAAGAATCCAGTCGTCTCGCAGAATTTGCCGCGCCCCACGGATCGACACTGGGCAGATGGGCCGCCCTGTCAGCGTCGCCGCCTTGAATGCACCGAGGCGAAAGGGTCGGATCCCTGGCATCGGCGTAAACGTGCCTTCCGGATAGATCACAACCGATTCGCCTCGCAGAAGTGCCGCGTCCGCTTCGTCGGCTGCCTTGGTTCGCTCCTCCTGCTCGCTGCGGTTGAACGCAATTTGTCCGGTCCTCCTCACAATCGTGCCGATGAACGGCATGTCAAGAGCCTCGGCCTTTACAACGAACCGCGCTCCAGCGGGCAGTAGCGCAAGTGAAACGAGCACATCCACATAACTTGAATGGTTCGGAGCAAAAATACACGCTCCGGACTTGACCGCCTCATCTAGCACCTCCTGTCCTACAACCGCGATCGGGAATCGCGCCGCACGCAACATGGCTCGGGCTCCGCCGCGTATCAGCCTTGCGGCTTGCAGCCTATCGCGGGTCAGCAGAACGGAAAGCCAGAGTAGGATCAGCCCAACGCCGAACACGGCCAGAAGACTTGCCCCGTAAATAATCTCGGCTCCGCGTCGCCCTGCGCGCTTGCCTCCTCCAACAACCCGCGGCCCCGCTCCCCTAAGAGTCAGCAGCGCCACTTGCGACCACGGGTGAGCCACTTTCTTTCCGAGCTTTCCCTCAAGAAAGAGTTTTCGCGTTTCGCTCCGGCGCAACTTGCCGCTCGAAGTCTTCGGAATCGAATGTGGCGGAAGCACCTCTACTGAATCTGGTGGCACTCCAACCGCTTGGGCCATCTCGCGTCGCACTTCGGCCGCAACCCGTTTTGCGTCAGCTACGTTCCGCGCTTCCGCCGCGACGACCAACCTTTCGGTTCCGCTCCGCGCATCGGGCGCACCAAAAGCAACCACGCATCCCGCTCGCACGCCCGGTAGGCGCCCTACGATCTCTTCAATCTCGTGAGGATAGAGATTTCGCCCCGCCTTGATGATCACGTCTTTTGCTCGTCCCGTGATGAAGATTTCACCGTCGGCCAAATAAGCACGGTCACCGGAATCGAGCCATCCTTGCTCTCGTATCAATTCGCGCGTCGCCGCCGGGTTTCTAAAATAACCGCTGGTCGCCGATGGGCTTCTAAACCACAACCTCCCTTCCACACGCTCTTCCGCATCGCGGCCGTCCTCAGTCACGATTCGCACCTCGACGTCTCGCAGCGGTCTTCCCGCACCGACAAATTGAAGCGCCGCCCCGTTATCTGACGTTGCAGGAATCGCGCATCCGTCGGATTCGAGCGCATCGCGTTCAATG
>Ga0187779_10000010_pt1 | contig 154793 bp, 131 predicted proteins | sample 1015_Q2_SP10_10__FD_132435 | JGI IMG/M metagenome (GOLD analysis project Ga0187779, IMG submission 132435) | Tropical peat soil microbial communities from peatlands in Department of Meta, Colombia - 1015_Q2_SP10_10_MG | ecosystem: Environmental > Terrestrial > Soil > Wetlands > Peat | place...
AAAGCCTGTTTGCGACTCCCCGAGGCTTATCGCAGCTAACCACGTCCTTCATCGCCTGTTGGCGCCAAGGCATCCACCGTACGCCCTTAGTAGCTTGACCATAAAACTTACCCAACACGTCCCAGTTCAAACCGGGACTCCCAAAACACGCGAGTAAGAGTCTTGCAAGCCCTCACTGTTGTGCATTCAAGAGAGCTTAAGCGCTGTTTGAGGCCAATAGCGGGCCCAAAACGCACACTTAAGCGTCGCGAAGAGGCAAGTTCGCCTTTCCACAAACGCTACTCTCGAGCAAAATTTGCGGTTTTGCGCCACGCGAACTTGAGATCGCGCGACGCAATGCCTACTTCCTTCAGTTGTCAAAGATCGCGTTCCGCTCAACAGTTTCCGATCGGAACGTCTCCGCTCCCGGCGGAGCGCGAATTCAGTTTGGAGCCGAATTCGCGAAAAACTCGAACCAAACAAAAAACCCGGCGACGAGCGCCGGGCGAATCCGTCCATCTCTTTGGGCGTCTTTTGTGCGCGCCCTCGGACGGATGTGCTCGAAGCTCGTTTTCCTGCTACCCGGTGTTCGTGACCAACATCACCTCTGGATGAGTCGGCAGGCCCGGTCCGTCAGTAGACTTCCCCGCGAATCAGGGCTCCACCAACATCAAAAGAGTATAGCAATATCCAAATTTCCGTCAAGTGGCATTCAAGATTTTTTTACATGGGCGTCGCAATGCCCCTGTGAATTTCAGCGCCCGCAGTGGAAATCGGCGGCATCGCGTCAGTGCACACGCGTCCAGTTACGACTGGCGTCTTTTGAGAAGAATATCAGGGCCACCTTGCCGCGGACATTTTTCACGTCTACGAATCCGAAATAACGGCTGTCATTGCTGTTGTGCCGGTTGTCGCCCATGACAAACAACTTGCCTGCGGGAACGGCGACCGGACCAAATGGATCCGGCACGGCCTCCGACGCGTCGACTGGAGCCACGTAGGGTTCCGACAAGATCTTGCCGTTCAAGGTGACCGTGTCGTTTGCACCTTGGATGACATCTCCACCGATCGCGATTACACGCTTCACCCAAAGAGTCTTGCCCGTCTCCTCTCGGACAAATACCATGACGTCACCGCGCTGAGGTGCAGCTCTCAGGTACGCGCGGGCGTCCATGAAGAACCGGTCGCCCTGCTGCAGCGTCGGTGCCATCGCCTTCGATGGAGTGTAGTATGGCCAGAATCCGTAGGCCCGCACTCCCAGGTTGAACGTCAACGCTACCAGAGCTAGGAGGACAACCGGCAGAGCGATCAACAGAGTCCATCGAATCCACTTCCGTTTGCGTTTCGTCGGCGATGGACTTTCGAGACTTTCCATTGTCGTCCAGTCACTTGAGAGGAATAGGCGAGCACATGATAGCACGCTGGGCTGAAGCCGCCGCTCGGAAGAGCCGTGTGCGCGCGTCACGAACAGCGTGAAACGATCCGGTACCCTCGGGCTGTTTGCGGGGACCGGATGAGTCCGGGCGAAAGTATCGCCATCCGACGGCCGGAGGAAAATTCTTCAGGAGGTCGATTTCGGCGGAGGGGTGCTCTTCACAATGGGATGTTGGTTCAATTCGCCGGGACTAAAGGTGTCGGACGTCACGTTGTGCGACTTGGGAGTGAAGGCGCCGTCCTGCCAAATGTAGATGTCGGTGCTGTAGTGCTGATCGCACCAGACGCAGGTGTCGTCGACGCCCGCGGACCAGACGCGAAGTTCGGCGGGATCGGTTTCGAGAATTTCCATGCGGCCGGTCGAGGTTTGCGCGATCGGCTCGAGTTCGTAGGATTCGCCGTCGAAACGGAGCAGGAAGAAATTCGTGCGCGAGCCGTCGCCGGCGCAGCGGAAGGCGATCGCGGCTGCGTTGGATTTGCCGTCGAGGCGGAATTGTGAGAAACCGGCGAGATCGCAGGCCTCGTCGGGCGCGCCGAGATCAGCTGCGATTTTCTCGTCGCGCAGGATGACGACGTGAACGTTCTTGATCATGCGGCCGGAGGTGCGGTCGGGGTCGTTGTCGGGCGGCTCGAAGATGTCGTAGAGCACCGTGGTTTCGCCGGTGGGAGCGAGGTTCGTGTTTTCCAGCACACGGACCATCGCGACGCGTGGCAGCAGGGACGCGATATCGCGCGGGGCTTTGATCGGGCGCACCGGCTCCGGAATCGCGCCGAACGGGCCGACGCGGAAGGGAGTCTCCTGCTGGGCCAAGGCAAGTGGCTGAAAGCAGAGAGCTAAGAGAAAGGCCAGGAATTGGGCTGTTCGCGTGGCGTCTCTCATGACTCCATCCCTCGGTGCGCCGCTTTTCGCGCCAGCGGCACGCGCGGAATGAAGTTGCACGGGCGATGCCATATCGCGGAGGATTCGGGCAGATCGCGGCCGTGGGCGAAGGCATCGGATATAATTCCGAATTCGACTTCCGGCGACGAAAGGAACTTAGGCGTGCTGATTGCGGAACTGTTCAAGCCGTTTGCGCTGAAGGGAGTGACGCTGCCGAATCGCGTGGTGATGGCGCCGATGACGCGGAATTTTTCGCCCGGAGGCGTGCCGGGAGAGGATGTGGCCGCGTACTACCGCCGGCGCGCGGAGGGCGGCGTCGGACTGATTTTGACCGAAGGCACAGCGCCGAATCATCCGCAGGCGAGAAACTTGCCGAATGTGCCGCAGATGTACGGCGACGAGGCGATCGCCGGATGGAAGAGAGTCGTCGATAGAGTGCACGCTGCGGGCGGGCGAATTTTTTCGCAGCTGTGGCACGTGGGCGCCGTGCAGATCCCGGCCACGTCGACGCTGCCGATCGCGCCGGTGAGCCCGTCGGGGTTTCTAAAGCCCGGCGTGAAAGTGGGCGAGCCGATGACGCAGGCCGATATCGACGCGGTGATCGAGGGCTTCGCGCAGAGCGCGGCGAACGCTCAGCGGGTCGGATTCGACGGCGTCGAAATTCACGGCGCGCATGGCTACATCATCGACGAATTTTTCTGGGACGGCACGAACCAGCGATCGGATAAATACGGCGGCGATCTAGTGGCGCGCACGCGATTCGCGGTCGAAATTATTCAGGAGTGCCGGCGGCGCGTCGGGCCGAATTTCCCGCTGCAGATTCGCTTTTCACAGTGGAAAGGACAAGACTACACGGCGCGGCTAGCGACGACGCCTCAGGAACTCGGCCGATTTCTCGAACCGCTCGCGGCGGCAGGAATCGATGCGTTTCACTGCTCGCAGCGCAGATTTTGGGAGCCGGAATTCGAAGGCAGCGATCTGAATCTTGCAGGCTGGACGAAAAAACTAACCGGCAAGCCGACGATTACGGTCGGATCGGTGACACTGGACCTGGATTTCATTGTGACGTTTGGACGCGAGCCGGCTCCACCGCGGAAACCGGGGGAGGTAGACGGTCGCGCGGCGCACGTCGATCGGCTGCTCGACATGCTCGCGCGAGGAGATTTCGATCTGGTGGCAGTCGGACGAGCATTGCTCGCCGATCCAGCGTGGGCGACGAAGGTCCGCGAGGAACACTTCGGCGAACTGAAACCGTTCACGCCGGAAGTGCTGAAGACGCTAGCCTAGTCTGCGCGCAGAGAGCCCGCGGCAACGGCTGGATCGTCGCCGCGGGAGGCACCTGCTAAGTGATTCTTAACTCTGCGACACAATCGTTCGTGTTTGGTCGGACCCGCCTACTTTGCCTGAATGGACTCGACGTACGACTCGAGATTGCTGATCCGCAGCTGCGTGAGATCCTTGTTCTCCTTGCTGAACAGAGGCCCCCAGACCGGCATGTCGATCGTGCCGTGAGCATGGCCCTCAGTTCCGAAATGCAGTACAGCGACGAAATGATCTGCAGGGAATTTCCCGCCGCTGTTCTTCGCCAGCATCGTGAGATCCGGCGGCGCGGTTTTCAGAATATCGGCCGCAGGGCCGTCTCCCTTTCCGCCAGCACCGTGACAAGCCGCGCAGTAGTCCTTGAACATCTCCTTGCCTGACGCGGGGTTGCTGTGCGTGATTGGTTTCTTTTCGATGGTCTTCTGTGGTTGGCTCGTGGCCCCTGCTTGCTGCCCGAGCAGGACGGTCCCACTTGCCACAAAGAATACCGCTGCCAGGGCGACGCGCAGATATTTATCGAGTTGCATATATCACCTCCTAGAGGAGCAGTTAACAAAAACGTCTGCCGCGCGCTGTGATTTGCGTCACAGCGCGCCCGCGTCCCGTGATCCCTGTGGGAATCGGACACGATGAGCGATACTGGTGGCGCGAGTGTCCGGCAGAAAGGACAAGCAATGGCCTATTTTGCGGTGATCTACGATCTGGTGGACGACTACATCGAACGGCGAGCCGCGCTTCGGGCCGAGCATCTGAAGCTCGCGGCGGACGCGAAGGCGCGCGGCGAGCTCGTGATGGGAGGCGCGTTCGCCGAGCCGCCCGATCACGCATTGCTCATATTTCGCGCGGAGGATCGGAGTGTCCCGGAGGCGTTCGTGCGCGCCGATCCTTACGTGCGTCATGGTCTGGTGAGGAACTGGGTCGTGCGCCCGTGGACCGTGGTCATCGGAAATTAACAATTAGAGCCGCGCCATCAGGGCTTGGTCGGCGTAACATGTTGGCTTCGGGGAAGAGATTCGAGATACCCCGAGGCACAGTCGCTGCATCGTACGTTCCATGACCACCACAGTCCCCAGTCCCAGCATTACCGCACGCGAGATGTTGACGGCATGGGGGAGGGTTCTGGCCGGCAATCTCCCGATGATTTCGATCGAGATCACTCGTGAATGTCCGCTGAGCTGTCCCGGATGTTACGCCTACGGCGACAAACACTTGGGCGGCGGCGTGACGCTCAGCGAACTCGACGACTACCGAGGCGACAAGCTGGTGGACGGCGTGATCGGCCTTGTGCGCAAGCACAAAGCAATGCACGTGTCACTGGTGGGCGGCGAACCGATGATTCGGCGCCGCGAACTGAGCCGAATCCTACCGGTACTGAGTGAAATGGGCGTCTTTACGCTGCTGGTGACGAGCGGCGTGATTCCCGTGCCGCCGGAATGGATGAAAATCCCGCGGCTGCGCGTGGCGATTTCAATCGACGGCTTGCCCGAGCATCACGATATCCGCCGCAAGCCGGCGACCTACGAGCGCATCCTGAAAAACATTGCGGGCTGTACGGTGAATGTGCACTGGACGATCACCCGGCCGATGCTCGCGCGCGAAAGCTACCTTAAGGAATACGTTTCCTTTTGGAGCGAGCGTCCCGAACTGAATTGCATCTGGGTGAGCGGCTACACGCCGCAGATTGGGGAGCAGAGCGCGGAAATGATGACGGCTGAGGATCGGGCATTTGTGGGTAGCGAGCTGCCTCGGCTGGCTGCGCTCTACCCGAAACTACAGTTCAAAGCAGGCATTGCCGGGGCGTTTCTGCACCCTCCGAAGGACCCGCACCATTGCCTATTCGCGAAGATGTCTGCGAACTATTCAGCGGACCTAGAGAGCCGGGTCGAACCATGCGTATTCGGCGGGAACCCGGACTGCGGGAATTGCGGCTGCTCGGCGAGCATGGCGCTGCATTGGATTCGCGGGATCAAATTAGCCGGTGGAGTGAAGGTCAATCACTTCATTGGAACGTCGATGAAGGTCGGAACACTCGTAAGCCGCCTGCGTTCACAGGAGACCAAGCCAACACGGTGGGCGCCCGGCGCGCCCGCGAAACCGTCGGGCGATGCGCTTGTGCAGATTCAGTCCTAGCGCGATCGGCTAGCCCTTGCGGCGCTTGAAGAATTCGACCTGGCGCAGACGCTTTTTGGCTTCTTCGAGCGTCTTGTAGGGACCGCCCAAATTCCTGCCCGTTGTTTCAGATAGAACTTGGTATCCGCCTTTCACTTTCCTAATCATCACAACTTCCTCCTGCTTCCATTACGAGGATGTGTCGTTCGCGAAGTAGAGTCTGTGTCGCAGATCACATCGGCTCCCGCTAGTTCGGGCAACCGACTATTTGCAGAGTTCGCTTCGTTCTGCTAGCGTGCTCGCGAAGCTGGGTTCCACACAAGGGGGGAAAAATGTTCTCTGCGAAGGCGTCGGGAATGCGTGCGGGATTTGCAGCGCTGGCGCTGACGGTCGCAATGAGTGTGCCCGCTGCTTCGCAGGCACAAGCGCCCGCGGGCCAGCAGCCAGGCGGACAGGCACCTGCCGGCGGCGGTGCGGCTGCCGCAGCGGCGGCGATGAAGGCGCCCTTTCCTCCGTTCCACATCATCGGCAACATCTATTACGTCGGATCCGCGGGGCTGGCATGTTACGTGATTGCGACACCGGCAGGCGACATCCTGCTCGATACGGGTTATCCGGATATGGCGTCGCAGATCGAGGGCAGTATTCAGTTGCTCGGCTTCAAACTGTCGGACATCAAGATTCTGATCAACAGCCACGCCCACATCGATCACGGTGGCGGTATGGCGCAGATCAAGAAAGACACCGGCGCACAACTTGTCGCCATGGCGCAGGACGCGCCGTATTTCGAAAGCGGGGGGCACAACGACGTGATCTTCGGCGACAGGAATCTGTTCCCGCCGGTGCACGTCGATCGCGTAATACATGACGGCGATACGGTTTCGCTGGGCGGCACGACGCTGACCGCGCATCTGATGCCCGGCCACACGCCGGGGAATACGACGTGGACGATGACCGTCACCGATGCAGGGAAAAACTACAACGTCGTATTTCTTGGAACTGTGGTCGTGCTTCCAAACACGGACCTGCGGGGCACACCGGCTTATCCCAATATCGGCGCGGATTGGGCGAAGACCATGAAGGAACTGCCGACGCTCCCGTGTGACGTGTTTCTCGCAACGAATGCCGCCTTCTTCGACATGCAGAAGAAGCACGACGCCCTGATGCAGAATCCCGCGCGGAATCCCTTCATCGACCCTGAGGGCTACAAGGCTTATGTCCAGCGGATGGAAGATACGTACCAGAAGTTGCTGGCAAATCAGCCGCCGACGGCTGGTGCGACTCCGGCGCGATAACGGCGACCGGACGGATTCCGATGCGAAAACGATTTGGCCCGGTCACGGCAGCAGAATGGATTGCTCCGCTCGCAGCGGTCCTCGCAATTGCGCCGCTGGTGCGCGGGCAGGCGAACGATCTCTCGCGGCAGATGAATCAGCCCGTAGAACCGTTCCACATCATCGGCAACATCTACTACGTGGGCGCATCGGACATCACGTCTTATCTGATCGTCACTCCGGCGGGCGACATTCTGCTCGATGGCGGCTTCGTCGAGACTGCGCCGCAGATCGAGAAAAATATCGCCACGCTCGGTTTCAAGCTGACCGACGTGAAACTTCTGCTCAATAGCCACGCGCACCTGGACCACGCCGGAGGCATCGACGAGTTGCGAAAACTATCCGGTGCGAAATTTCTGGCGATGGATGGCGACGTGGCAGCGCTCGAGGCCGGGACTGCATTTCCTGCGACGACGCCAGACAGCGTAATTCACGACGGCGACACGGTGAAGCTCGGCGGAGTGACGATGACGGCTCACCAGACGCCCGGACACACAAAGGGCTGCACTACGTGGACAATGACGACGCAGGAAGGCGGAAAGACTTACAACGTGGTCTTCGTCGGAAGCGCGACTGTGCTGCCGCAATACAAATTGATCGATCGGCCCGGTTCTCCCGCAACCTATCCCGGCATCAAGGCGGATTACGAGAAAACGTTTCGCGTGTTGAAGTCGCTGCCGTGCGATGTGTTTCTCGGCGCGCACGGTTCGTTCTGGTCGATGAGCGATAAACGCAAGGTGATGGAGGGGAAACCGGCGCAGAATCCGTTCATCGATCCGTGGGGCTATCAGGCTTACATCATCCGCGCCGAGGGCGTGTTCCAAACGGAGCTGCAAAAGGAGCGCGCGCAGGCAAACTAAACACAAGCCTCCCGCAAAATGTTGACCCGTCTGATTTAGGTCCGTTACGATGCGAAAAAGCTTGGGGCCAGCCCGGGGGCTGAATCCGTCCTAGAGGAGACTGCGATGATCTGTGCGTCATGCGGCGCAACGGCGAAAGAGGGAGCTGCGTTTTGCGGGTCCTGCGGAAAGCCGATTATCGGATACAGCGTGGGGCAAACTTCGGCGGGAGCGGGCGCCGGCGGAGCGTACGTCGCGGCGGGCGGCGCGGCTCCGGGAGATACGGGCCGCTATGCGGGATTTTGGCTGCGCGTAGTAGCGGCAATCATTGACGGGTTAGTTCTGGGGATTCCGTTCGGCATCCTCATCTTTCTGACGATCGCGAGCGCGATACCCGCTCTCGTGCGTTACGGAAATCAGCCTCCCAATCCGATGGTGATCGTGATGGCGGTCCTGCCACGAATCTTTTTTATCTTGGTGCTAGTGTTGGCCGCTAGCTGGCTCTACTGGGCAGCGATGGAAAGCTCTGAATGGCAGGCGACGCTCGGCAAGAAGGCGCTCGGATTGTACGTCACCGATCTCAGTGGTAGCCGCGTGAGCTTCGGAAAAGCCAGCGGGCGATTTTTCGCAGGGCGCGGGATCAGTTTTGTGCCTTCCATCGGCGGCCTGTACTGGTTGGTTGACTGCATCATGGCGGGCTTCACGGAAAAGAAGCAGGCGCTGCACGACATGATCGCGGGCTGTTTGGTACAGCGGAACGCATAGAACATTGTTCGACTGATCACACGCACAAAACCTACTGAGGGACCACAGGGGGAATCGTTGCAGTGTCCGAAGTGCGGTGCAGGACTGCCGGAGGGCGCTAGAGCGTGTCCGGCCTGCGGCGAGCCTGCACGCGGCGAAACTTCAGATCAACACACAACACCCGGATTTGCTGAAGCGCGCCGCAAGGTTGTGTACGCGGGCTTCTGGCTGCGCGCCGTCGCTTACTTGATCGACGGATTGCTTCTCGCAATCGCTCTGACGCCAGTGGTAGCGCCGATCATTCGTAACAACAACGTGGGAACCTCGCCGAAGGAGATCTACGCCTTTTACTCCAGCTGGACGAGACAATCCATTGCGCTGGTAATGCTCATCCATTTGGCGGACTGGCTCTACTCGGCGACTCTCGAGAGCTCCGCCTGGCAAGCGACGCTCGGAAAGAAACTCCTCGGACTCAAGGTGAGCGATGCGCACGGCAACCGTCTGAGCTTCGCACGCGCCACCGCCCGGCACTTCGGCAAGTATCTTTCGAGCTTCCTTTTTCTCGGGTTCATTCTGGTGGGTTTTACGGAGAAAAAACAGGGTCTGCACGACCTGATCGCAGGAACCCTGGTAATCCGGAATAGATAACCTGATCGGACTTCGGCCCTCAGTGCCCGAGGGTCCAAATAATGGGCGCGATTCCCAGCACCGAAAAACCAACCAGTAGAAGCAAACTCTGGACGCCCGCTTTGCGGTCGGCGAATCCGAAGGCGTAGAAGGCCTTCACGATATTGTTGCTCGCCGTCGCGACAAGCACCGCAGCCGCCGCGAGCGCCGTTGAGACCACCGCTCCCGACGATTGCGTCAGGCTTAGCACAAATGGGTCGACATCCGTGACGCCCATAATGCCTGCGAGGGTGAGCAGGCCCCGCTGGCCGAGGTGGCTTAACGACCAGCGCGTCAGCACAATCATGGCGATGAAGATGGATCCGAACAGCAGAGCGATCCAAAGCTCGAGCGGATTGCTCGCCACGACTCCCTGATTCAACTGCAGGGCTTCCGTTTCGGAGCTGCGGCTCCACAGCCATCCGCCCACCACGCCAATCACCGCCAACACAAGAAGCGGGACCGCGATTCTCACAACTAGTTGCCAATTGAAAATCGCGATAAGGCCCGCGAGCCGGAGGTACATCACACCGGACGCCAGCAGAATCGCGCCCGAAAAGCAACGCGGGGAATGTCCAGCCTCCTTGGCCCGCTTGGCGAGCACAATCGTCGTCAGCGTCGATGAATAGGCTCCGCCCAGCAGCGCAGAAAGCAGCAGTCCGCCTCTGCCTTTGGTGAGGATCTGAAGAATGTAGCTGCCGTAGGAGATGGCGCTGACCGCAGTGACGACGAGCCACGTCTTGAATGGATTGATGCCGTAGGGACCGATGTTCCTATCGGGCACGACAGGAAGAATGACGACCGTCAAGAACAGAAACTTGGTGAAAGTGAAGATTTCTTCGGCAGGCACTCGCCGGGAAAGACCTTCAAGAAAGGTTTTCAATTCCAGAAGCAAAACGCTCAGGACGCCGAGAGTTCCCGCGATCCAAAAGTGCCCCTGCGAGACAAGCGCCCCGATCACGTAGGTCGTGAGGCCGGACATTTCCGTGGTGACGCCGGCAGTCTCCGCAGTCTGTAACTTGTGTTGATAGGACAGCCAGAGAAACGCCGCAACGACACCAAAGCCGACAGTCAACGGAAGCAACTGAGAGCCGGAAAGGAGATTCATCGAGTACCCGAGCAATCCGATAAGCGGATACGTGCGGATGCCGCCGAAGACATACTTGTCGATCGTAGCTTTGTGCTCTTCGCGCTCAAGGCCGATGAGAAACGAAAGGAACAGCGTGAACACGATTTTCGCGGCTTCCAGGGGCAACCACTGAGGCGAAATGGCGGTTGTAATAGGCATGGAATCTGCGCCGGAGAGTATACAACTCAAGGGCAGACAGAAAAGCGCTATGCGCCGGAGCTGCGACGAGCGCCTGTAGCGGGCGCGGCCTGCAACTGGGCGCGGATCTTTTCCGTGAACTCCGACCCGCCGACCACGCGGCTGCCCGGCTCGGCGATGTCCGCGGTGCGATATCCCTGCTCAAGGATACGGTCGATCGCGTCCTCGATCCACTGCGATTCGGCTTCGAGACCAAACGATTCGCGCAGCATCAAAGTCGCCGAATAAATTGCGCCGAGTGGACAGGCGACATCTTTTCCTGCCAGCGTGGGAGCCGAGCCGTGAATCGGCTCATACAGCGCGGGCTGGTCCTTGCGCCCGCGGCTCAGCGATGGAATCAGCCCGATCGAGCCGGCGAGCGCGGCAGCTTCATCGCTCAAGATGTCGCCGAACATGTTCCCAGTGAGAATGACGTCAAACTGTGTCGGGCGTAGCAGAATCTGCATGGAGGCGTTATCGACATATTGATGATCGACGGTGATGCCGGGATATTCGCGAGAGAGCGCCGTTACGGTGTCGCGCCAGAGCGTCGAACTCGCGAGCACGTTGGCCTTATCGACACTCGTTAAATGGCGCCTGCGCGCGGTTGCGCGTTCGAACGCGTAGCGAGCGACGCGTTCGATTTCGGGAACGGAGTATTCGGCGAGATCGCTGGCCTTTTCTTTCGTGATTTTGTGCTCGCCGAAATAGATGTCCCCTGCCAGCTCGCGCACGATCTCGAAATCGCAGGCGCCGAGGCGCTCGGGCCGCAATGGCGAAATATTGCGCAGCGCAGGACGCAGCCGGATCGGACGAAGATTGATGTACAGACCCATTTCCTTGCGAATGCCAAGGAGTCCGGCCTCAGGCCGCGTGCCGAATGGCAGAGACTCCCACTTGGGGCCGCCGATGGCGCCGAGAAGAACGGCATCGGAAGCGCGGCAACCAGACAGAGTTTCAGCCGGCAGCGGTGCGCCGCAGGTGTCAATGGCGTTTCCGCCAAAGGGATATTCCCGAAATTCGAATTGATGGCCGAAGACCGAGGCGCAGTCCTTGAGAAGCTGGACGGCGGCGCGTGTGACTTCGGGACCGATGCCGTCACCGGGCAAGAGTGCGATGGTTTTTCGAATTCGGGTCATTGAGTGAAGATAGCGCGGCTCTAGCGGCTAAGCGCTGCGCCGGTATCTGACTTCGCACCGGCGGGCGTTTGGGCGCGGCGCACCTGATGGATGATCGTGATCAGATCGCGATCGGTGATTTCTTTTTCTTCGTCTGCGCGCAGAATCGCGAGTCGATAGCATTCGGCGAGGTCGGCGTTCGTGGTCTCGAAACCGAGCTCCGAAAGGCGCGCGCGAAACGCGTTGCGCCCGGAATGCTTGCCGAGTACGAGTCGCCGCGCCGGAACGCCGACTTTTTCCGGAACGATGATTTCGTACGTGAGCGGATTTTTCAGGATGCCGTCCTGATGGATTCCCGCTTCGTGCGCGAACGCATTCGCACCGACCACAGCCTTATTTGGCGGAACCGAAATGCCTGTGATCGTCGAAAGCAGGCGGCTGGTGGGATATAGCTTTTCGAGCTTGATGTGCGTGGTCACCGGATAGCGATTGTTCCGCACATGCAGTGCGACGGCGAGCTCTTCCAGCGACGCGTTACCGGCGCGCTCGCCAATGCCATTGATCGTGCATTCCACCTGCCGCACACCCGCATCGATTGCTGAGAGGGAATTCGCGAGCGCGAGGCCGAGGTCGTCGTGGCAGTGGGCGCTCAGCACAACATTCGGATAAGCGCCCAGGCGCGCACGAACCTGGCGGAACATCGCGGCGTAATCGTCGGGAGTGGAGTAGCCGACGGTATCCGGAAGATTGATGATCGTCGCGCCGCATTCAACCGCAGCGATCACAACTTGGCAGAGATAGTCAATGTCGGTGCGGCTCGCATCTTCAGCGGAAAACTCGACTTCCTCACAATGCTGGCGGCCAAAGCGCACCATTTTCGTGATTTGATCGAGCGCCTGCTCGCGGTTGATGCGGAGCTTGTATTTCAAGTGCAGATCTGACGTGGCGAGGAAAAGATGCAGGCGGGGCTTAGCAGCGGGCTCGAGACCTTTCAGCGCCGCGTCTACGTCCTCCTGACGGGCGCGCGCCAGCGCCGCTACGCGCGACTGCTTGATTTCGGCGGCTACGGCCCGCGTCGCGTCGAGATCGCCCGGCGAGGCGATTGGAAATCCCGCCTCGATGATATCCGCGCCCAACTGCTCGATCTGGCGCGCGAGCTGCAGCTTTTCCTCTTTGTTCATGGAAAAGCCCGGGGACTGCTCGCCGTCACGCAGCGTCGTGTCGAAAATCTGGAGGATATCCATATCAGCTCCTCTCATCCATGATGCCAGTGAAGCGCGAGTCGCGCAAGGAGTCCAATTTATAATAATTGCGGGTGGAATAAATCTCGTTTATGTAGTAGAAACGCGAGTGAGGGGAACGTCGTGGATCTTGCATCGTTGCAAGTGTTTCAAACGGTCGTGCGCGAGCAGAGCTTTTCGCGCGCGGCCGAAAAGCTCTACCGCACACAACCAGCCGTGAGTATCGCAATCCGCAAACTCGAAGACTGGGTGGGCCAGCCGCTGTTCGTGCGCGGCTCGGGAGCGCGCACGTTGACGGACGCAGGAATGCTGCTTTCCGAATACGCCGACCGGATGCTCAATCTGCGCGAGGAAATCCGCAAAGGCATGCAAGAGCTGCGAGGGCTCGAGCGCGGACAGGTGTCGATCGGCGTGAACGAAAGCTCGATACACGCGCTTTTGCCGGCGCTCGACCGATACCGGCGGCGATTTCCGGGCATTCAAATTCGCGTTCACCGCGTGTTTTCGCGCGACGTGCCGCGCGAGGTGATGAATCATCAACTCGACCTCGGCGTGATCTCTTATCTTCCTGAAGAGCGCGAGCTCGAAGCGGCCGAATTCTACCGGGACTCTCTTGTGATGATCGTCTGGCCGGGGCACCGGCTTGCGAAACGGCGCGACGTGAACATCAGCGAGCTGGGGCAAGAGACGTTTGTCGCGCACATTGTGGAGTCGCCGTACCGCCAGCGCGTGGTGCAATTGTTCGCGCGACACCGGACTCCGCTGCGGATGGAGATGGAGCTGCCGACGATCGAGAGCATCAAGCGGTTTGTCGAGATGAAAAGAGGAGTAGCGATCGTACCCCAAATGTGCGCCGAGCGGGAAGTGGCAGCGGGCAGTTTGCGTGCGCTGAAAATCCGTCAGATGCGAATCGTGCGCCGATTGTATCTCGTTTATCGGCGGGACAAGCCGCTCACAGTCGCGGCGCAGGCGATGGTCGATGTAATTCGAGGCAAAGCAACGGGCGGCACAAACGGCCGCTAAAAGCTGGTCGTGAGGCGCATCGCGAAGCTGCGGGGCGGCCCGATAGCGTTGCCGGAGAAGAGGCCGCCGAAGTCGATGACGTCCAGCACGTTGTTGAGGTTTTCTCCGTCGACCTGGAAGCGCACGTTCAAGCGGTCCGATTTGTAGATATCCGCGCCCGCCGAAGCGCTGATTTGGAACGACGGGTAGATGCGGCCACGATCGAAATTGATGCGGTTGACGATCTGCTGGCCGTACTGACTCACGACGCCGGCGATGCAGTCGTTCAGGCTCTCCCCGTCGGGGCACTGAAACTCGAATGGCAAGCCCGTGTCGTATTGAACTCCCGTGGCGATCCAGAAGTGCGGCGTGACTTGGTACCGGACGCGCCCGCGGACCGTATTGCGCTGATCCTGGGAGTCGGGGAAATGGCCGCTGAGCTGCGTTTCGGCGCTGGTGGCGTCGTCGCCCAGGAACAGGCCGCCAGTGACGGGAAACCATGCATTGCCGACCTCATAAGAGTAGCTGAGAAACCCGGAGAAGCCTCGCCAATCCGGGACTTCGAGTTTCGCCTCCGCGCCGTAGATGATCGATTTGCGGAACGCGATCGGAAAACTGATCGTGGTGTTCTGAATCTGGTCGTCGTCCGCGTAGTTGCTCACGAGGCGGCGGAAATAGTTGGCGTCGAGCTTCAGCTTGTTCGCGAAAACCTTGGTCAGGCCAGCCTCGTAGTAGTTCCCTTCGGAGGGCTCGACGGGCAGGCGAAGAAAACTCTCCGGGTCGATGGATTCGACCGCAGTCGAGCTCGACAATAGGATGTTCTCAAACGACGGCGTCTGGAAAATTCGATCGTAGGAGAAATGAAGCACGACATCAGCAGACGGGAAATAACGCGAAATCGAGAAGCGCGGATCGACGGCCTGGCTGTTGAGGATCAACTGGTAGTGATCCCACCGCAGCCCCGCGCTGATCGTCCAGTTACCGAGATGGATCAAATCCTGAACAAAGGCGGCCTGCTCGAGATCCGGCCGCGCCGCCGCAAACGCGAACTGGCACGCAGTGCCGCCACCACCGCCCCCTGGTCCTCCCATCGGGTGGATCCCTAATGACGGACGAAGGGCCAGCACCGGGTGCAAGAGGATGTCGTCATCGTCGTCAGACCCGCAAAAGTCCGGGTTCGTCACGTTGTAAGCAGTGTTTTCATGCAAGAACATGTTGTCCGACTCAACCCCCGCCTTCCACTCCTGCCGGCCGTGGTCGATCGTCACGGCGCTCTTGAAATACCCATCTCGAAACCGGTTGTGCTGGAAGACCTCGATGGGAGTCGACTCTGGGTTGGAATCGAAGTCGTTGTAATTGTCCCGAACCATTCCGTGGAAATCGGCTACGACGTGTGAGTTGAAGATGTGCTGATAAGAGGCGATTCCCATCGTCTCGACGTTATCGGCAGTCTGGCGCTGGCCCGCAGCCTGCTGGACAATCTCGTTGGGAATGTCGTAGCGCGCAATTTCGTGCCGCACGATCAAATTGAGCCGGTCGTTCGGCGTGATGTCACTCTGGTAGCGAACTGAAAAGTCCCCGAGTGTTCCCGTATTCGAGAAGTTCTGCACGACGACGGGATTCAGATAATGATCCGTCATGCTGCCGCTGGCGCTGCCGCCCAGCGTGTTCTTGCCCCAGGTATATTGGCCATCAGCATACGCCCCTGCAGAATCGAAGCTTCCGCCAGAAAGCACGACCTGGCCGTGAAAACCCGGCCGCGAATCCTGTAGCGTATTTACTTCCACAACTCCGCCCATTTTCCGTCCGTACTCGGCCGGAAAGCCTGCCGTGTAGATGCTCATCGACTGGACGTCGTCTGTCTCCATCTCTGGCCCGAAGCTGGGTGACCGGTCATCAGTGAGCGGGATGCCATCGACGACGAACTGGGTTTGATATTCCGAGCCACGCGGATGCAGCACGGCGTTCCCTTCATAGAGCCAGCCCGGCTGCGCATTAACCAAGTCCTGGATTCCGCGGCCGGGGATGGAGCCAAGCCGGTTTTGTATGAAGTTCGTGCCTATCTGGTTGACCGACCCGGCTTGGTCCGGATCGATCAGCGTACCGGCTGCCGTAACGTTTATGGATTGCGCGACAAGCGGGAGCTTCAGCTGAATCGCGTATTCGGTCGGGATGGACGACCGCACATCGACGGTTTGCGAGACGTCGGCGAAGCCCGGCTGGTGAACCTCCAAATGGTAGAGGCCGTAGGGAAGACGCTGCGCGGTGGCATTGCCCTGCTCGTCGGTGGCGAGCGTATTGCGATACTGATTCGCTTCGCTGGTGAGGCGGATGGCGGTTTTGACGCCGAGACCGGAGGGATCGGTGACCTTCAGGCGCAATTCGCCGGTGTTCGTTTGCGCGCGGAGAATGGAAACGCCGAGAAGAACCAGGATGAGAAGTCTCTTCAAGAACGATGGGCCCCGTTAGTTTGCGTCTGTTTCAATGCATTGCTTCGCTTCACATTTAAGTATTCCCCTTCCGGCGGTTTTGTTCAGCATTTATTTTCATTTCACGCCGGAAGAAATTGCGACTCCAAGTAGCCGGTGGACAGAATTGCCGGAACAAGCTATAGAGCGTAGTGCAACCCGTGAACACGCCAACACAGAATACGGCGATCGATTTGACGCTTACTGGCCCGCTCGACGCCGCACTTCCGCGCGCGCCGGAGCTAATCGAGCGCGATGTGATCGCTCTCTTCGATGCGTTTCGCAACCGGCTGCTGCGCTACACCGTCTCGATTGGCCTTTCCGTTGATGATGGCGAGGATGTGGTCCAGGAAGTTTTCCTGTACCTGTTTCGGCATTTGAAAATGGGGCGGTCGCGCGAGAACCTGCGAGGTTGGATTTTTCGAGTGGCTCACAATCGCGCGCTGAAACAGCGAAACGTGAGACTGAGGCAGCAGGCGAGGATCGCAGCGGAAGCGGAATCAAGAGCTCTCGATGTCGATCCGGGCGCAAATCCCGAGGAGCAGCTTGCGAATAGCCAGCGGCAACAGAAGCTGCGGGCCGTAATGCTGGCTCTGCCCGATCAAGACCGCTCGTGCCTTTATCTTCGCGCGGAAGGACTAGGGTACCGTGAAATAGCAGAAGTTGTGGGTATCTCGCTGGGCGCAGTGTCGAACTCGCTTGCAAAGTCGATGGAACGCCTGATGCGAGCGGACGGGCAATAGAGCCATGCAAGAAAGCAATCGGCACTTGACGGACGCAGAACTGCTGTGGGGATCGGATGGCGAGCTTCCTTCGCAGCGCGCCAGCAAGTTGCGAGAGCATCTGGCCGAATGCGAATCCTGCCGCGTGCGGCTGGTGCAGATCGAAAACGCGATGTCAACTGCTTCTCATGCGTATCGCGACTCGCTCGATTCATCATTGACTCCGGAAGATGTATCGCGAGCGCGACTTAGATTACGACTGAGCGCCGAGGGCGGGGCGCGGCAAGCTTCGTGGCTTGGCGATCTAGCAGCCTTCGTTCGAGCGCCCGCGTGGGCGTACGTCGCCGGCGTGCTCGTACTGGGAGCGACTTGGCTCGCACTCCGCTACCAACCGATTGGGTCGGCGAGCCAAGGTGAGGTTGGAAGTGCCCACGGTGCTGCGCCATTGGTTCCCGATGCGAACCTGACGCCGGGAGCTGTGGGTGCCGTGACAATCAGCCAAATCTGTGCGGCGGACGAACCGGCGGAGCGACGTCCGCCGCTATCCGTGCAGCGAGCCGTTTTCCACGAATACGGAATGGACGGAGCGCCCGCGCAAGAATACGAGGTCGACCATCTGATCACGCCAGCGCTGGGCGGCACCGACGACATTCGCAACCTCTGGCCCGAATCTTACCGGCCGGAGTGGAACGCCCATGTGAAGGACGAACTGGAGGATCGCCTCCACGCCCTTGTATGCCAAGGAAGACTGGACCTACCTACGGCGCAGCACGAGATGGCCACAAATTGGATTACCGCGTACAAGAAGTATTTCCATACGGACAAACCTCTGCTGCACAATTCCGGGGTAGTCGCCGATCAGAAGAAATCTCCGGACAGCTAGCCCGCTTCATCGGAAACGTGCGGAGGCGCGGCGCTGTTCCGCGACCGATTCGAGGAATTTTTCCGAATCCGGGCGAGATTCAGAGGACACTCCGATGCGCGTGCCGACACGGTCGGCAATCTGGCGCGCCATCGCCCAGCGGACCTGCGGATCGAGGCTCCCGCGACGCTCGAGGAAAGCTTCAACGAGTTGTAGCTCCTCTGATGTGATCTGCACGATCGATCCGAGCGGCCCGGCCTGCGGCGCACCCGCAGGGGCGTTCCAAATTGAGGCTACAGCCTGCAGCGGCTTCTCGTGGATCACGACGGTCCCCGCCGCGTAGTCCCCCAAACGCTTGTTTTCGCGGCTAATAATCATGGTGATGAGGCCGATGGCGTAGAGCGTGGGAAGCGCGTCCACGATACGCACGAGATTTCGAAGTATCGCGTCGTAGGAGCTGATCGGGCGGCCGGAGTCTTTTATGACTCGGAGATGTGTCCAGCGTTTGCCCGGCGTCTGGCCATTCCAAAGCGCCTCGAACACCGCGAAGTATGCAAATTGAATCGCGAAAAGTACGAAAAAGCCGATCGCCAACACATAGATGCTGGTCGTCTTGGACATCAGACTGAACGGAATGGCCACGAGGAGCACGACGAGCGCGATGATCCAGATCGCAGCCCACACAATCAAAGTGTCGAGAGCAATCGCGAGAAAGCGGCTACCGATTCCGGCAAGTGGAAAGTCGAGTAAAGTCTGCTCGGGAGTTTCGATGGTAAGCTTGTCCGAAGAGGACATCGGTGATCTCCACGAGCTGGCTTCAGAAGCGGCGCCCGTATTGGGCGCGGATCGATGAGCTTCTCACACGCGCGGGGCGCGAGGGCGTGCGAAACCTCACTCACCCCGAGCTGCAGGAATTGGCCCTATTATATCGCCAGACCGCCGCGGACCTGGCAACCATCCGCGAGGATGCTTCCAGCCGAAGCCTGGCGCACTATTTGAATCAACTGCTCGGCCGCGCCCACAACTTCATCTACATGGGACGGCGCTCGCGACCTGGGGGAATCTTCAAGTTTTACCGCGAGACTTTTCCGCAGGTGTTTCACGACACGTTCGCGTACACGTTCACCGCGGGAGCGATTTTCTGGGTTCTGGCTGCAGCCGGTCTGATGCTTTCGATCATGCATCCCGGATTCCAGCGATATTTTCTGGGCGCAGACATGATGGAAACGATCGAGAAGCGTCAGATGTGGACGCACTCGATCGTGTCCATCAAGCCGCTGGCATCGAGCGCAATCATGACGAACAACCTCTCGGTTTCGTTCACGACGTTTGCGCTGGGAATCACTGCGGGCATCGGAACGGTGTTTGAACTAATGTTCAACGGGTTGCTGATTGGCGTTGTTGGAGCGGCGTGCTGGCAAGCGGGAATGTCGCTGCAGCTCTGGAGTTTCGTTGCGCCGCACGGCGTGATCGAGTTGCCGGCGATCTTCATTGCCGGCGGAGGAGGACTGCTCATCGCGAAGGGAATGCTGTTTCCGGGCACGCTGCCACGACGCGCTTCGCTGGTGCGCGAGGGCGGGCGGGCCGTGCGACTCGTGCTTGGAATCATTCCGATGCTTATCGTGGCGGGCACGATAGAGGGATTCGTTTCACCATCGGACATTCCAGTCTGGTTGAAATTCAGCGTAGCGACGCTAATGTTTCTGCTGCTGCTGCTTTTCGTGAAGCGAAAAGCTCCGAAACAGTCGGCGGCTCCCGCGCCAACTAAACCGGCCAAAGAAGCTATAGCGTCCGCCTAGAGCAAGCTGCGTTCTTTCACTTCCAGGTAGCGATTGACGAGTGCGGTGGAAAGACCGCGTGGATCGACTTCAAGTGTCAGCGCGCCCTGCTGGCGCACGCGCCGCAAGAGAATTCCGCGCCGCTGCACGATTTCGAGCGCGGCGGTGTAGTGATACATATCGCCGGCGTTCTGCGGTGGCGCGGCGACGAGTCCGCGCAATTCCGGCTGGCCCATGACGCAGAGAAGCACCAGGTGGCGCCCAGCCATTTTCGCGGCGCATTCGATCACTTCGGGCGTCGCCGCGGTCTCGGCGAGATCGGTGAGCCAGACGATCAAGCTGCGGCGGCTTTGCAGCGAAAGCAGGTGCTCAGCCGCGTAAAGATGATCGGCCTCGTAAGGTTCGGCGCGGACCTGCGCCATACTCTCCAACAGAACGCGCAATTGCGGCACGCCGCGCCCGGGCCCCACGCGCTGCTGCGGCTTGCGTCCGTAAGCAAATAGTCCGACGCGATCGCCCGAATAAAACGCAACCTGAGCGAGACACAGAGCCGCGTTGATCGTGTAGTCGAGTTTCGAGAGGCCGGCAACCTGTGTGCGAAGGAGACGGCCCGCATCGAGCACGAGCCACACGACCTGGCTGCGCTCGATCTGATGAACCTTGGTGATGAGCTTTCCCCGACGCGCCGTGGCGGTCCAGGAGATATCTCTAAATTCGTCGCCTTCGCGATAATCGCGCAGACTTTCAAACTCGCGGCCCTGGCCACGCTGGCGCTTCAAGCGCTTTTCGAGTTCGATCTGCCGGCTGCGGATCAGATAGATGCGCATTTTTTGCGTTTCTTCGATGTTGGGATAGACGCGAACCGTTTGCGCGAGACGCGCACGCGCCCATCGCTCGGCGATCAAAAGCGGGCTTTGATAACGCAGCCACACGTCGCCAAATGCCGCATCGCCGCGCGCCCGGGGCTCGATCGGATACGACGCGGTGGAGGCACCTTGAGCGGGCACGGAGACCTGGACTAGCGGAAGATCGCGGCAGAAGGTCGGAGGAGCTTCGTCCCAAATCTGTGCGGAGATCGACGTCCGCGAGAAGTTTCGCAGTTCGAGTTTGATCGTGCCCTGGCTTGCCAAGCCGAGCGGTTCGCTCCAAACGCGCCGAAGTTCCAGATCGGCCGGCCTGGCCATCCACGAGAGATCCCAGGCCCACAGCGCGAGCACGACGGCGTCCCAAATCGCAAGCGCGTAAAGGAAACGCGTGTTGCGCCACGCAGGTGCGATCCAAACAAATCCGATGAAGAAAAGCAGAAAAGCGCGACGGCCGAAGGCGATGGGGACGCGGCGGGCTCGCTGCGCGCGGGCGGCGACGTTCGGAGGAACGAGTCGGTTCACGGCGCTATTTGGGAACAGGAATGGCGGCAACAACTTCGGCGATCACTTGATCGGGCGTGATGCCTTCGAGGTCCGCTTCGGGCTTGAGCAAGACGCGATGCCTAAGAATCGGCGGCGCCGCGCTTTTTACGTCGTCGGGAATTAGAAAATCGCGGCCTTCCGTCGCGGCAAGGGCTTTGGACACGCTCATCATCGCAACGGCGGCGCGCGGGCTGGCTCCCAGGCTGGCAGCGGCGGAATCTCGAGTCGCGCGGACAATCGCGACGATGTAATCAAAAAGCTTCGGCTCGACGCGCACGCGGGCGATCTCTTCTCGCGCGGCTTGCAGCGCTTCGCGCGAAACCGGTTCGAGGCCGGCCTTCTCGAGATCCCTCGCCTCGAAACCGCCTTGATAGCGCGAAAGGATTTCGGATTCCTGCCCGGCGTCCGGATAACCAATGCGAATCTTCATCAGAAAGCGGTCGAGCTGCGCCTCGGGCAGCGGATAGGTCCCTTCGAATTCGATCGGATTCTGCGTAGCGAAAACGGAGAATGAACGTGAAAGTGGGTAGCTCTTGCCGTCGATCGTCACCTGCAATTCTTCCATCGCTTCCAGCAGCGCGGATTGTGTGCGCGGAGGCATGCGGTTGATTTCGTCAACGAGCAGCAAGTCAGTGAAGACCGGCCCTTTGTGCAGGCGGAACGTGCCTTCGGCGGGCTGAAAGATGTTGCCTCCAAGAATGTCCGCGGGAATCAGGTCGGGCGTGCACTGCACACGCTGGAACTGCAGGCGAAAGATCTGTGCGAGGCATTTCACCGCGAGCGTCTTCGCAAGACCCGGAACGCCCTCGATCAGCGCGTGGCCGCCGGTGAGGACAACGAGCAGCAGGTCGTCGAGCGCCTCGCCCTGCCCGACGATCACTTTCGAATATTCCCTGCGCACGTGCGCCGCCAAAGCGGCTGCGCTCATCTCCATGCAGGTATCTCCTGTTCGCCACCCATAGGCTCAATGGTGGCGGAATAGTCGTGAAGCTGGCGGACCAATTCGAGCGCTTCGCGGTCGTCGAGATTGATGTTGCGCATGGCTCGCTCCGAGCGCGCGAGTGTATCGAGAAGCGACGCTTCCTGCCAGCCGAATCGCGCCGCGGCCGAGCGAGCGACGTCCGGCAACTTTGCCTGTGTCGGAAGAGCCAGCTTGCGCGAGAGCGCGTATCGGAAGCGGCGATAGGCTACCGCCACGGCTGCCGGAGCGGCATGCGCCGATTTATAGAGGTCGCCCAAGGTCTCGACAAACTCGAGCGGAGATAGCCGTGGCTCGGTCGCCGGAGCGCGAATTGGTCCAGCGCGGCGAGAGTAGGTGAACATGATCGCGATGAAAGCGATCAGGCATTGCAAACCAGCCCAAGGCAGCGGCGTGCCAGCGATGTACTCACCGAGCGATCCGCGCGTGCCGTGATAGTACTCGTCCCAAAGCACGCGGGATTGCGACGGTGCACCAATCGAATCGAGGAAAAACGCCAGATTTCCTTTGTCGCGGATCGCACCATTCGTCAGCGGCGTCGCCGACGCCCACCAGATGATTTCGCCTTTTCCGACTTTGTACGAGAGCGCCGCGATTTTGTCGTCTTTCCCATAGAGCGCGAGCCACGTATGTGAGCTTGACGTCCATTCATCGGGCGCGACCATGGTGATTTCGGGCGCTTCACGCGTATAGGGCGAGGGGACCAGGGCCGAGTAAGTCTTCGCCTGGGGGTCGAACGATGGGACCTCGCGGGCTTCGGCGTCCGGCACAATCTTCGCGGCAGAAGCGCCCGCCGCCAGCACTCGCCCACCGGCCATGATAAATCTTCGAAGTGCAATTCGCTCGGTTGCCGTCGCAGCCTCAAGCGGCTCGGCCAGCACAAGCACCGCTCCGTTCGCGCCAACCGGCAAATTTTCCGGCGACTGGTTCCAGCGATCCACGCTGTAGCCGAGTTCCTGCAGCAAGAGATACGCGGCTTTGGCCCCGTACCAACCGCTCGAGTCACTCGACGGGAACCCCATCGACTGTTGTGCGGGCGCCGGAGTGAAGGCGTACGTCACCCCGAGGAGCAGGAGCATCACGACTCCGGCGCCGATCAGGAGGCGGAGATCGCGGGAGTCGAGGAACGCAGGCATCCGAGTGTCTCCAACTGTTTCATCGCGTCGGTCCAATCGGCGGAATCGGCGGAGCGATAGCCGTACCAAACAAGCTCAAAGCGGCGTGTCAACTGAGTCAGCGGCGCATATTCGGCGCTTTCGCGACGGATTAAGCGCAGGGATTCACGAGGAGTTCGCGAGCGGTCTTCCGGGAGCGCTTTTATTTCTTCCAGACACGCGATCGCCGCCCAATACGCCGCGTGGATGGCGGCGCGGTAGTCGCCGCGAGCGGCGGAGTCGCGGGCTTCGCGCAGCCAAAACACCGAATCCTTGCCTGCTCCAGCCGCGCCCCGCAAGTCCATCTCGGGACGAGCGCTTGACCGCATGCTCGCGCGAACCGCCCACAGGATCAGCAGAAGCGCCGCAAAAGCGATCACGATCCAGGCGATGACGTTTCCGAGGGCACGTCCTCCGGCGAATCGCCCAAAGAGTTTTTCCAAAAACCGCGAAATCCAGTCATAGACCCGCGCACGAAGCAAATCAAACCACGTCGGTCCGTGAATGGCCTGAAATTCTCTGCCATCGAGAATGTGGTTCAGCTTTGCGCGGGATTGATCAAGCGTTCGCGGCGAGGCAGGCGCGGCCAGTGCCTGCGCAGCGTCACGATGGGCGGCGATCTGTTGCTGCGTTTGCTCCAGCGCGGTCGAATCTCCATGGCGGGCGGTTTCCGTCCTTGCGAGGCCATCGGCGAGCCAATCGGTCGAAACGGTGTACGTTTGATTCCCGGCCGAAACGACCCACTGGCTGGGCAGAGACATGCGCAGCGTCCGAAGCACCGCCGGATTATTCCCGGAGCTGGCGAGGAGAGCAGAACACTTGTCGAGCTCGAAAATGTACTCCTGCAAGCTGAGCTGCTGAGAAGTAGCTGCGCCGGGAGCCCGGGCGAACGACGCCAATACCAGTAAAACAACTATCGGTAGCCGCGGAGTGTGGTGGGACTTGGGCCTTAGGTTCATTTGCAAGGGAGCACTCGAGTCATGCCGTAGCGACAGTGCCGCTCGAGGGTGCGGATCTATCCAGCGAAGACATCATGAACTGTAGATCGAACGCTTCCTTGCGGATGCGTGAGTCGTAATACAACAGTACGATCGCGATCATCGAGAACGGACCGGTCACAGCGCTGCCAATCGAGCCTGAAACAGCGGTAGCGAAAGCAAGAAACTCGGACGGATGGCCCCGCACAGCTGAAATCATCATGGCAATCGTGAACGGCATCTCGAACGCGTAGACGCCGACACTGGCAATGATTCCAGCTATCAGCAATACCAGAAAAATATGCCCACGGCGACCGCGCGTGAGAAACACACTGCGCCGAATCGTGGCGAGAACACCGAGATTCTCGAGCATCACGACCGGAATCGAAACGGCATAGCGAAGAGCGACGAAAACGTAAAGGACGATGGCCGCCACAGAGGCCAAGAAGAAGCCGCCGACAGCGATCAAAATAAACGCGGGGCTCGAGGTTCCGCCTCCCACTGCGTAGCCGATCCACGCAAACCCACCGCCGATGACTACGATTGGAAGCAGCGTCAAACCCAGAATTCTCAGTACTACGTTCACAACAACACCAAGGAGCGTCCAGAACCGGCCGCGAATTCTTCTGAAGGCTCCGCGAATGGTTGCGTTGCGGCCAAGGTAGACATCCGAGACAGCTGTCGAGGCCGCCGCAACTGCGACGGAATAGAGCGAGACAAAGACCACGATGCCAATGGCGGCCCCGATGATCGCGCCGATGATGAGCGGCACCGACGGCCAGGTAGGTGCTGCGGCCGGCGCGGTCATCGCCGTAGTCAGCTGAGCATTCTGATGGCTCATCGTCGCGACATTCAACGGCAGCAGCAGGGCCGCAGGAATGGCCATGATTCCCACGAAAAGAAAGAAATGACTCCGGTAGAGACGAAACGTCCGATCGAGGAGCTCTCCCAGACTGAGAGGCCTCAGCTCAACGGGCTCCACGAAGTCCTCCGTACGCAAGGTGAGAGAAACGCAACCGAATCGTATCTAACCACACGATAACGACAGGCGCAACAGCGGGGCTGTGACGCAGTGCCGTATCGCTTGGCTGCTGAAGGCGGAACATCGCGCGACTGGAGCTCTACTCCCAACCCATGGGAGCTTTGTAGGCCGCCGTGACGATCACAGCGGTGATTTCCTTGATCTTGCGCTCCTTGATTCTAAAGAGCTCGGCGATTTGCGTGCTGTTGGGCCACTGCGAGTAGCGCCCCATCGTCATTTTGCCGCGGCCGGGAACCTCGACCGTTTGCTGCGTGCCAGGATGGTTGAAGCGGACGATAGCGAGTACCAAGCCGCGTTCGCGATCAACGATCGCGAACCGGCGCGGGCTGACGCTTTGAATGTAGGTGAAAATCTTGGTGCTGAGCTGCGCGCCACAACTCAAAGCGCCGAGCGGCGAGGAGGCTGAGGACGGGCACGTCTGGATGCCATTTTCGATGCGAATGCAATCGGGATCGAACGGCACGATATCGCCATTGCCCTGCTCGATTCCGTCGAAATATTTGCCGACCATCGAGACCATTTCCTGGCGCGAGGGGCGATCAGCAGCAGGAACGGTTTCAAGAAAGATCGGATGAGGCTCGGTCAGATTGTCCGTATTGAGGATCGAGGTGGTCGGCTTGCGCGCGACCAAGGTTTCGATCTCGCTGATTCGCCGTTTCACGACTTTTAGGCGGACCATCAGCAACGCGCCGGAGCCGTTCTCCTGGACCACCGCATACGCTCCAACCGCGCCTGTTTCAGGCTCAGCGAAGACAAGCTTGTAGGTGCCGAGGCTGCCCGCCGTTGCCCAGAGAGCATCGCCGAGCTGGAGCTGCACGCCATCTTCGGTGAATCTGACATCCTTTGCGAGCGGCAGCTTCGAGGGATCGTGCGCGACCATCGCTGCGAGATATTGGTCGATCATTCCTGTGAGGCACGCGCGGTCGCAGGAATCATCCGCCGCACGAGCGATGTGAGGACGCAGCGCTGCAAGACCCAGAAGTAGAAATCCTGCGAAAATACCTGCCAGCCACTCTCGTCGCATGTAATCCACCGTTGGATGAAACTGCTCGAAGCTAGACGGACTTTACCATCGCGCCTTGTCGGACATTCCGTCTTCCCAACTGCTCCAGCCGGAATTCATGCCGTAGGGGCAGCGCTGAAAAATGGCGAGGATCCGACGTATCTTTCCGTTTTCGACCTTGAACGCCTCGGCGATTTCCCATGTCCACGGTGTCGTGGGACCCGCCGTGACGGTCTTGCCGTCGGGAGTCTGAAACGTTCGGGTGTCCCCGGCCGCATGATCGAAGAAGGTGAACGCGAGCGCCACGCCGTGCACGGTATCGAGCACGACGAATCGGCGGTCGCGAATCCGTGTCACGAAATGGATCAAGCCGGTTTCAAATTGAGCGCGGCAGCCTTGCTTCACCGTGTAGGAAGTGGCGGGTGCGGCGCCGTCTGCCACCGTGTTGCGGCCCCCTGTCGCCAGCTGACCGTTTTCGATCCGGCTGCAATCGTCGGCGAAGAAGGAGTAATCGCCCTTGCCATCGTTCAACTGCATGCCTGAGAAATACTTGTTGGCAGTGCGGGCAAGCTCGTCACGAGAGACGCGCTGTGCGGGCGGAATCTCTTCGAGAAATAGCGGATCGGGGCCGCCCAGCTTTTCGAAGGCCTCAGCGCCGGTATCGGCAGGACGCGACGGGTTCATGCCGGTGCGGATTACGATGGTTTCGATTTCGGCGATCTGCTTGTCTTCGATATTCAGGCGGAGAACCAGGCTCACGGGATTGCCGGCCTCACGCATCGTCCCGAAGAAGACGACCTGTCCGACGACGGGATCGTCCATATAGAATTTGTAGCTGCCTCTTGCGGTCGCGGTGCGCCAGAAACCGTCGCCGAGATCAAGCCTTTGGCCATCCTCGGTGAACTTGACGTTTTTCTTCAGCGGCAGGTGAGACGGATCGTGCGCGACAACTGCGTCGAGGTATTGATCGACGAATCCGTTCAGGCACGCGCTATCGCAAGGACTCGAGGACGCCGCATTCGATTCAGGAGAAAGTGCTCCCAGCGCCTCTGAATCACTGAATCCCAAAAGCAGCGCAAGAACCGCTAGCACTGTAATAATTGCACGCTTGGATTTCATAGTTCCTCAGTCCAGATCAGGCTCACCACTGCGGCTGATCGGATCGGCAGTCTTCCCAGGAACTCCATCCGGAGCACATCCCGTAAATTCCCTGAGTAAGCGCCGCTTCGATTTCGTGCAACTGGCCGCCGCGGACCTTGAACACCTCGGCGATTTCCCAAGTGAACGGCGTCGTCGGACCTGCCGTCACGCTTTGGCCCGTAGGCGTTTGAAACGTGCGGGTAGCGCCGGCGCTGTGGTCGAAAAAGCCCAACGCGAAGACAACTCCGCGCTGCTCGTCCACCACGGGATAGCGGCGATCGTGAATCCACGTGACGAAGTGCAGCAGGCCCGAGCGGAACTGGTCTTTGCACGACCACCCGGCGGAATACATCGTGGGGTTGGTCGCGGGATCGTATTTAGGCGATGGAGCGGGACGCGGCTGGCCAGAAGCGGTGAGTCCCGGCATGGGATTGAGATTGTTGGTGGTCTGCATTCCGTTTTCGAGGCGGTTGCAATCGTCGGCGAAAAAGGAGTAATCGCCTTTGCCGTCATCTTGCTCCATCGCGGAAAAATATTTGTTGGCGGTCTTGATCAGCTCGAGGCGCGAAACGCGTTCGCCCGGCAGAAGGTCTTCCAAGAACGCGGGGCGAGGAGCGCCCCTCTTTTCAAGACTGGCGGCGCCGCCCTGCGCCATCGTTCCGCGGCAAACGATCGTCTCAATCTCGGAAATTTTCTGGTTTTCGATCTTAAGACGCAGCGCGAGAATGACGGGCTGGCCCGCTTCCTGCATCGTTCCGATGAAACCCACCTGACCGGCGTTCGTATCGTCGACGTAGAACTTGTATCCACCGCGCGCAGTGGCCGTTCTCCAGAAACCGTCGCCCAGCTCCAGATGTGCTCCATTTTCGGTGAACTTGACGAGCTTGGCGAGCTGCAGTCGCGATGGATCGTGCGCGACCACGGCGTCTAGATATTGATTGACGAAGCCCTCTAGGCAAGCCCGGTCGCAACCGCTCGACATCGCGTTGCCCGCTTGATTCCCGGGCGCTCGCTCGGCGAATGACGCGCCGATGATGATGACCGCGCACAATGCTCCGATCACGCCTACGAGATGTTTTCTGTGCATTCCGCCCCCCTGCGATCAACAGTGCGCCGAGTGTATATCAAAACGGGTGCAACGTCCGCAACCGATCGAAATCGAGTCTCGTGCAGCGCATGAATCGCCGCGCAGCCGAGCGCTTTACTGCGAGACGGTGGTGATCTCTACCACATTTCTAGCGAGGAGTTTGAACCGGATGTTCGGAGGTGCTTTCGGTCGCTTGGCTAAGGGCGACGAGCGAATACAAATACAGCAGAATGCCCGCGGCCACGAGCGGGCAGCCGATCAGCAGGAAGGCAACGAACGCGAGCGGATGCGTCCAGAGCAGCGTGAGCATCTGGATGATCAATCCCACGCCCACCAGGATTCCCGACCAGCGAATGCGGCGTTCGATAAAGTTTCCGGCCATATTAGTTCGACGGCTTCCAGAAAGTTGCGTCTTTCAGCGTGTCCACATCGTGAACGATATCGTGGCAATCGCTCGACATACAGGAAAGTTTATTGGCGGCCACGAGCGCCAGCATGTTCGGGTCCTTCAAATGGTGCGACGCCTCTTCATAGGAGCGCGCGCCGGCGTGGCAGTGCAGGCACTCGCGATTGTTGTAAGGTGTATAGAGCTTGATATCAGCCGGTTTCGGCACGGTGCCGAGGTATTGCACCCGGACGTGGTGTACTCCCCGCCATTTCGCGCGATAGTCGCCGAACATCGTGTAATCGGTGTGGCAGGTGAAGCAGGCGTGATCGCGAGGCACGCGGTTGTTCTGGAAATGCACGGCGGGAATGTAGCTCTTGTCATCCACGTACAGGCTCTGCCCGAAATCGTGCATTACATGGCAGGAGAGACAAAACTGAGTCCTCGTGGATCGTTCCATGTGCTCGTTCGCACCCGCCCACATCGCGAGCGCCGGCAGGATGCACAGAGCAACGAACGCAAGCATCTTGCCACCACGCGCACGCGTAAGCTCCGCTCTCGCGGACATCAGCAATGCAAGAACTACTACGATCGCGGTGAAGAAGATCAGAATCAGCGACGTTCTGTCCATGGGAGTGGAGCTGCTCCGTTTCGATCAGACGCGGCGGGCCCTAGCCCGGCGCAACCTTGCGGCTGACTAACTCGATGGACTGCCCGAGGGTCATTGCTTGGCAAATGAGCGGCAGTAGGCGACAAGCTGCTTGACCATGTCGGCGCCCAATTCTTTTTGAAAGCCGTCCATGTCTTTGCCTTTTCCCTCGGAGACGTCTTTGATCAACTCGGCGTCACTCATCTTCTGGATCTCGGCCGACCGCAAATCCTTGGCTTTGACCTTCCGGCCCTTTGCTGTGTTTCCCGAGCCGTCTTTTGCATGGCACACAGCGCACTTGTCCAGATACACGTCCTGTGCACTTTTCTGAGGTGCCGGAGATGCGAGCGAAGAACGGCCTGTCCCTAAAACGAAAATAACGACGAAACATGCGGCAGCCGCGAGCAGCACAGTTCCCAAAACCCTCATGAATGGGTTCACCATTCCTCCAAACGATGTATTCTCCGCGCGCACCCGCTGCTCAGAAGTTGCGCGTCCATTTGATCGTTAGCAGGTTCGCACCGAAATTGTTCACGGGCACGATTTGCTGGCTGTAGTACGTGCGCTCAAGATCCACCGATAGGCGGCCCGCGATAGGGAAATCGTAGTAGCCGCTCCCGGTGATGAGCGGCCAGCTAACCGGGCCGTAAGCAGGCGGCTCGTTGTAATTTGCGGGTGCAGTGGCGGGAGGTACGCCGAAAATCGCGCCCACGCCGCTCGAACGGTCGAAGTTGCCCGTCAGGCGCAGACCGACGCGCTTGGCCGGCTTCAGCTCGATTCCTCCCTGCCAGACGCGGTTCAATTCCTGATCTCGCAGGAAGTCAGTCAGAGGAGCGGTGCCGCGCACGTAGTCGACGTTTCCCTGCGCAAAGAGGCTCTCGTAGCTAAACCCTCCGTAGACCGAGAGCCGGTCGCTGAGTGAGTATGACACAGTGATGGCGTTGGCGCGGACGTTGTTCTTGAAGTTCGTGGTGATGAGCCTGTCGTTGAGGATGTGAGCGTCGTCCTCGATCGAGATTTTTTCGGTCGGATTCACGCGGACGACGAAATGCGCGCCCTGCTCCGTGTGCGGAGTGATGGCCGTGTATTCCGCGCCGCTCGTCTGGCTGTGGAAGTCGCCCCGAATGCTGAATAGTTTCGACGGTTCGTAGCCCACGCTTATCTCGGGCCGGGCGATCTTCGTGCGCAACGTGATCGGAGCCTGCACGACCCCGTCCTGGAGCGATTCGACATCATATTTCATCAATTGGATGCCGGGACGAATGGTCAGCCCTTTGATCGGCGTGAAATCCATGCTGATATCAAGATCGCTCAGACCGTCGCGCCAGACCACGTCGGTCGCCTCGGTCGACACCGTTGTCGCGGGTGCCGGCGTAGTCACTTGGAAGAGGCTTTCGAAGTTGCCGATCGCGTTCGAGCTGAACCGGGAATAGCGGTAATCGACGTCGGCGCTCCACCAATCGAAAAAGTGGTACGTGAGGCCCTGACTGACGATATTGTCCGGCTCCCTCAGCATGGCGCTCCCGCTTTGCGTGAGCGTGTAGGGCTGCGTCGGCGTGCCCGCGCTGTTCGGAGCAGACCCATCGATCGCCTGATCGAGGGTGGCAGGTCCTTGATAACGGTAGAAGATATATCCGCCGCGCCACTCGAGTTTCTTGAGCGGCTTGCCAACGAACGAGAACTCGCTAATCGGCGTCGTGAGGCGCCGGAACTGCGACCATGACAGGCTCGTCAGAGGCACCGTCGCAGTCGTGTTCGGGTTAATGCTGGTCCCAATCAGTCCCGGCACCGTAAAGCCCAAACCGTCCGTGAGGCCAACACTCAAGGGAACGGCGTTGTTCAAGCTCATATTTTCCGTGAACGTCTGGTAGCCAATGCTGTAGTGAAAGCTCCACGAGTGCCAAGTGTAATCGACGACGCCGCTAAAGCGATTCGTTTCGTCCGCGAGAGGCGCGAACAGATAGTAGGGATTCGCTCGGGCGAAGGTGCCCCAGTATCCAGGAGAATCGAGGAAATCGAGCGAGCGCGTTGTAAAAGTCGTTCCGTCGTCAGAAGTCCGGTAGTATTCGAAGGTGAATCGCAGATTGTTGGTGGCGTGTAGTGTGAAGTCTACGGAACCGAATTTCCGCACCGTTGCCCAGTCTTGATTGCTTGTTAGTCCCGCTGCAGTCTTGCCTGTGGGTGGCTTGAGCGCGGGTGCTACCGACACGATTGGAAGAACCGTGTTGTCATTCTGATTCCAGAAAAGATAGCTCTGCCTCCAATTGACGCGCAGATCGTAGAGCTTCTTCTTCGATACCGTGAATTGCGCCGACGGAAAGGGATCGCCGCCCAAATTGCTCAGCTGCAGTGAGAAGCTATCGGCAAACGGATTCTTCCCGTCCTGCGATTCTCCGAAAAGGCTGACGTCCATCACGCGAAAGCCGCGTCCGAGATCGAACAACTCGCGAAACTCGGGCGGTGCTAGGTGAGAGTCGGGAGTTATGCCCGCGGGGTAATAAAGAGTTTCGAAGCGGTAGCCGCCCGTCACCGAACCCTGCAGATTGAAGTCGCCGAGGGTTAGGGGCGCTGTCTCAGAATCATCCTGCGCCGCCGCGATCGGGGCCAGTGCCACGAGCGCCAGGGCGATGATCAAGAAACGATGTCGTGGCCTCATGATGACTTCCCTCACCGCAAATAATTCGGATCGAAGTTCGAGCCGTGAATCGTCACATGGCAACGGATGCATTCGCCGCTCGCCTGGAAACCAAGCCGCGAGTGCGGCACCTGTGCCTGCGTATGGAAACCGGTGTGGCACTGGAGGCAGAGCTGCCGGCCCTCGCGCCGAACCAGCAAGAAATTGTTGGTGCTTCCATGCGGATTGTGGCAAGTGACGCAGCCTTCCACTTTCACCGCCGGATGCTCATAAACGAACGGGCCGCGCTTTTCCACGTGGCAGTTGACGCAAGTCTCTGACCCCAGCTTCTTCAGGCTCGCGGCATTCAGAGTGCCGTGCGGATTGTGGCAGTCCGTGCACTTCATCAGGCCTTCGGGAACGCGATGGTGTTCGGGAAGCGCGAAGTCAGCCTGAATCGTCCGGTGGCAGCTAAAACAGGCCTCGGGCTCGGGCATCTTGAGCAGACTGTTGTGCAGCCAGCGAACCTCGTCGGCCACCTTTGGGACGTCGAAGAAATAGTGCTGCGGGTAGCTGAGATCGCCTTTGCTTTGATCTTTAACCTCATCCACCAAGTGCGCGGCATGGCACTGATTGCACGAGAGTCCGTGGCCCGCGTGCGTCGACTGCGCGAAGAAGTCCTGCTGCTTGCTGCTGGTGTGGCAGGTGAGGCAGCGCGCGGCGTTTTCTTCCGGCGACCCTTTGAAAACGAACACTGGGTATTTCTTTAGCGCCGCGGCGATTTCAGCATCGTCTCCATGAGCAGCCTGTACGGCGTCGGAGTGGGCCTTGCCCGGACCGTGGCAGGTTTCGCAGCCCTGAATGTATTCCTTGCCGGGAAACGTCAGCTTCGAGTGGCTGGTTTTCTGGAACTCGATGACTTCGGCTTTATGGCAAGATCGGCAGCGATCAGTACCGACGAACTCCGTTGGCTCGGCGTCGAATTCGGGAGGGCGGCTGGCGACGGAAGGGCCCTGCTGCGCATCCGGCATCTTCTGCGCAAGGCTGAAGCTCGGTGCAAACACGAGGCAGCTGGCGAGTACCAACAGCGGCCGGACGATCCTCTTCTGACCCACCAATTTCATGCGCGCACCGCTCCCGGAGAAAAATGCGTGCGAATGCTATTGGTTTCGACCAGATCCCGTCTGTGATGAGCGTCACACTCTAGCGCTAATCAGTGCATTAGCCAAGCAATGGATGTGCCAGTTTCGCGTGCACAGACCCACACCACAGCTTTCTCGGCATGCCGTGGCGTCGCGGGGCATGCTTCGAGAAAAAGGCAGGTTCTTTTCAATGATTGAACGGCAGAGCGCTTCAGAAGATTACAAAGGGTAGCCTACGACGAGGGGTCCTCCTTCCACCCGCTCGCTCATCTTGATACAAGACAACCGACGAAATTCCCAAAATGGTGCAGGGTAGACCCACCTGGCGCGTTCCGATTCGAATCTAGGCCTGATCGGCACTGATCTCGATGCGCCCCGGAAGGTTTCGCAGCTCGTTCTCTATGACTTCGAAACGAGCAACGGCCGCCTGAATCGCCGCAGCACCCTCTGCGCTGGCCCTACGAGCGTGATCGAGAGCGCGCTCGGCAATCCGGATCACTTCCCGCAGTGTCTGTCGAATCTCGACTTCCAACAGCCGGCGGCTCTCCTGCACGCGGTCGATCAGATCCGACTGCACGCGCGTGCTGTTCGTCTCCATCAGATGCTCCAAGAACTCATGCGCGTCGCGCTTGATCGAGAACAAAGCTCCGACGAGTCCAAGAAACGCATCTGCCATGTACCGCAGGGGAGACGCAGGCTGCGCGATCGTGATCAATCCCTCGAACCGGAAGCCTGACGGCACGCGGAAGCAAGTTTCGGAATCGAGCGCATGGGGCATGAGCGCAAGTTCGGGCACGCTCGTTTCCGAAAGTTTCTTCAGAAACCCGTTTCCGATTTCCACGAATCGCAATGCGACTCTCAAATATTCCTCTTCGGCACGCACCTGTTCCTGCTCAAGCCATGGCAGCACGCGCCTTTCGGAGATCATTTGCGCCGCACGCATCGCATCTCTGCGGAACTTTGGACCGAAGCGCGATCGAAGCCGCGCCAGCGAAGCGTCGAGCTCGGCGTTTGCTTGGGGCACCGCCTCTGCGATAAACGCTTTCCGCCGCGTGAGGAATGTATCTGACAGATGTTGCTCTTCTGCCGTAAACCGATAGCCCAACTCGCGCAGCGAGCGTTCTGCTTCCGAGATTGTCTGACCCAGCCTTTGGATGCGCCGTTCCGATTCCTCCAGCGGTCGCGCCAGTGCTTCTCTTTCTTCGGAAACAGTCGACAGTAGTTCTTCAGTGAATCTGCGCACGCCTCGCTCGCCCGCCGTGCTGACCAGGCTGCGTCCGGACTCTCGAACCAGATTCTCCAGCGCGCGAATCAAGCGGCCCCAATCCCGCTCCGGACCTCGGGCCTGCAGTTGGTCTTCGGCGCTGACTTCGTAGATTGACCCGACGGGCCGCCCCAGCCGCTTTTCCAAGGCCTGCTTGGTAAACGATTTTGCCATCTCGCGTTCGGAATCCGAAGTCCGGTCGGCCTTGTTCAGCACGATTATGAGGTTGCGGACGTGCTTTCCAACTTGCCCGGCCAACGCCAGTTCCTCGCCTGAGATCGGCGGATCCGCCCCCACAACGAAGATCGCCGCATCCACGTGCGGAACAAATGCCTGCGTTGCCGCCGTGTTTCCAGCGAAGATCGAACCGACACCCGGCGTGTCGACAAGGCACATCCCGCCGGAGAGCAGCGGACTCGGCACGAACACCTCCACACCTGCCACACCCTTGGTGTTCTCTGGATTGAATTCCTCGGAAACGTACTGTGTTAGTTCGTCAGGAGGTATCTCGAGCCAGTTTCCCCCGCGAAAGCGAACTCGCGCGCTTCTCGTGCGGCCCCACCGGACGACAGTCGGAACGGAAGTAACCGGCAGAATGCCAGTCGGAAGCACGCGGTCGCCCACGATGGCATCGAGCAGCGTTGATTTGCCTCGCTTGAACTGGCCCACGCAGACGACGTAGAAACGCCCCTCTGCGAGACGTTCGGCGAGACTCTTCGCTTCCTCGGCGATCCGATCTGAGCCCAATTCCCCTGCGATTTCGGCAAGGCGCCGGAGCGCGCCGCCCTGACCTGTCTCTTGCGGCGCTGCTCCGCCCGGACCCGCTTGATCGATCATCGAGACACACCGGCGGTGCGCCAGGAATCGCTGGAGGGCTTCACCCGCATCAGGTAATCGACTTGAACGACTTTCGTCTTGATCTGATCCCCGTGATGATATCGGGCGTCGGCTGCCAACTCGCACATCTTCACGATCGCACCCGGGAGGAGGCCGCTCAGACGCAGGATTTCTTCGCGAAATCCATCCAGGTCGAGCGCGTCCAGGCCAAAGCGGCGGATGCAGAGTTCGAGCAACGCACGCGCGGCGCTCTCCGGCAACTGCGCAACGTGGATGCGGTACTCGTCACTCCAGTAAAGACTCCAGGCGAATCCGATTTCGGCAGTCGAATACCCGAGGCCTGTTAAATAGACGGGGGTCTTGCAGCGGTACATGATCTCTTTCATCAACTTCGCGATCGCGAGCCCTGGCGGTGGAAACTGGTCGAGGAAGAATCGGTAGTCACGGCTCTTGATGGCGGAAAACAGCAGTCCGCGCAAGCGGAGAAAGGACTGATCTTTCAGCCAACGACGCAGCGTGACCTCTGATGCGCCGTTTGCGTGTACCCTGCGGCGTATGAAAGGATCCCCGGCGGAGTACAGATTGCCAACGAAGTGCGAGACCAATTCCCGACCGCTCGCCGAGCCTGACCAACAGATGCATCGCCGGCGAATCGCTTCCGGGAGCCGGGCGATCGCGCTTCGAAGCAGCGTCGTCTTTCCCGAGTCAGGCGGTCCCCAGATCAGTTGACTCGACCGTTTCTCGATCGCGGCGCACAGGCGCTGCAACTCTGCCTTGCGTCCAAGGAGTATTTCGAGGCTGGTATCTTGCGTCATGCCAAACTGCGGGCAAGCGGAAGTGTCCACTGCTTTCAGCCCGAGCGCGCACCTTCTTGATGTACGTACTTGACGACTTCGACCTCAGACATCGCAACCAGACCTTCATCGACCATTTCGTCCAAGAAAGGCAGCAGCTCTTGAATCTTTTCCTCCGAATCGACAACGCTGACCATTAGCGGCGCCTCGTGCGAAAAGGAAAGAAGGTGAGCGCGGTGGATCAGCGTGCTCGCACCGTATCCGGCGATCCCGCGGAGCACCGTAGCGCCGGCAATATCCAGCTCGCGGCATTTTTCGACGATAGCGCGATAGAGCGGCTGATTCCTCCACTTATCGTCCTCGCCAAAGTAGATACGCAGCATCTTGGCCCTGCCGGCGAGCTTCATGGCCGTTGCTCCTTGCGCCGCTCGGTGACCGTCACGTTGTGTGTGTACTTGATGATATCCACGTCGGAGAGCACAACCAATCCTTGCTGCACCATTTCGTCCAGGATCGGCGAATAGGCTCGAAGCTTTTCCTCGGTATCGACGGCGGAAAGCATGATCGGGCGGTCGTGTGAAAGGTGCAGCGCGCTGTCCCGGTGGATGCGCCGGTTCGCACCGTAACCGAGGATTCCCTGATAAACAGTCACTCCTGCAATGTCGTTTGCCCGCATGCTTTCGACCAGCGCCTGATAGAGCGGCTTATCGCGCCACTTGTCGTTCTCTCCCACGAAGATCCGCATCAGCTTCGCTTTGCCCTCACGCCGAATCGCTGGCACTGCTTCTTTCGGGGATTTTTTCTTTGATGATTCCGTTTCGGCGGGCTTCGCAATCATCGTGTCCTGAATTTCGATCAAGCCGGTGCCTGCTAGTTCGCGGAGCTTGGGCAAAAGCTCCTCCACTTTCTCCGGAGTTTCGATGAATTCGATCTTGATCGGGAGATCTTCCGTCAAACGCTCGATCCGAGTCGTATGAAGGTGATGGTCCGCGCCAAATCCCGCAATTCCGCGAACCACGTTCGCGCCCGAAACGCCCCGATAAAAGAGGAAGTCCAGAATTGCCGAATACACAGACTGCCCGTGATACTTGTGGTCTTCACCGACATAGATCATCACTTTCTTAGCTGGCCCCGCCATCAGCATGCGTCTCTCCGGATCGTGCGTCTTAGGTGATCGTTCTTCCTGCCACCGTTCCCAACCATACACAGATGAAGCCGACGACTACGCTCAACGCTACGTTGAGTCCGGCCATAAACAACTCACCGTCTTGAATGCTGCGAAACGTCTCGTACTCAAAGGTCGAGAACGTTGTGTACGCGCCGATAAATCCCACCGGAATCAAATATCGCCAATTCGGGCTCCAGTGAGTTCTTTCGGCGAGCAGCGTGAGAATGAATCCGATCAAGAAGGATCCCGTGCAGTTAATCACAAAAGTTCCGTACGGGAAACGCGTCCCCATACGGTTGCTGATGTACGCTCCCAGCCAAAATCGAGCGATTGCGCCGATGAACCCCCCGATACCCACGACCATGTACTTGCCCATGAGGAGCTACTCTGGATCTCCTTTCGCTGCATGACCAACGCCCTCTCGATCCACTTTACGAACGTACTGGTCGAACTCTGCTACAAGTCCGCACAGATTCTCTACGATTTCACTCAACTCCGCAGCCGCCGCTTCCGGCACCTCACCATAGCCGCGCATGTACCGAGGTTTCAACTCCTCAACCGCAATATCGATGGAGCCCAGCGCGACATGAATCGCATGCAAGGCGTGAATCGACGCTCCCTCCCTGCGTATGCCTTGGCCCTCCAGCACGCGCACGAGTTTTGATCGAAGGCGCGCAACATAGTCTTGAATCGTTTCACGCTGTTGTGAAGTGACCTCGCCCTCATATCGCGGAAATGCCGCCTGGGATTCCGAAGCGTTCAGGATCCCCTCGATCTCGCACAGAAGTCTATCGATGTACGCAAATGTCACTCGCAAGCGCCGCGCCTGATACTCGTTCAAACGCGCTGCACCCGATGATGAGCCGGGTTTCTCGCCTTTCATCGCACGACCATCACCGGACAATGAGCGTAACGTAGCACTTTCTCGGCTGTCGACCCCACGATCATCTTTTCGAACCGTGACCGCCCGCGTTGCCCCAAAACGATCAGGTCGATCTGATCCATTTGCGCGCGGTGTACGATTTGCTCGACTGGATGTCCCACGGCGATGGCTGTTTCGCATTCAATTTCGAGCGAACGCGCTTTCTCGGTCAAACTCTTGAACTGTTGCTCGAAATGCTCGCGGGCGTCGTCCAGCATCGCGTCAAGTTCAACCATCGTCGCGGGTTCGGGCGGACGCGCGACCGCAAAGACTAGCACCTTGCAATCCACAGACTGCGCCAGCGAAAACGCTACCTCAGCGGCCTTTTCCGCCTGCTTCGAGCCATCGTAGCCGATCATGATCTTTCGGAAGTGGGGATTCTGTCTTCTCCTTGGCATTGTGCTCTCCTGACTCAATCCGCGTTCACAGTTTGCTGGGCCGCGCCGGCAGCTGCCGGCTCACTCGTACTTTCTTTCTTAGGCAACAGGTGCCGTGGCATCACCCAAGCGTTCGCAAACATCGTCGGAATGACCGCGCTTCCAATCACCGTCGCGACGATGTGCGAGTACTGTGTCTGATCGATGATGCCGTGCGAAAGTCCGAAAAGCGCGGAGATGGTGCCGAAGGTCAGACCCGTTGACATCATCAGCGTGTAATAAAGGCCTTCCTCCTTCTGATATTTGAATGCTCTCACGGTCGGAAACAGCCCGACGATCTTCGAAACCATTTTCGCCGCAAAAAGAGCGACGAAAACGAGAGGCGCGGCTCTGAGCGCAGCCACCGAAACAAACGAGCCGGCGCGGATGAAGTAAAAGGGAGTGAGCAGCCCGAAGGTCAGCGTTCGCAGGCGGCGAATCAAGACGTGGTCCTTACCGACTGTGCCGGCAAGCACCATCCCGATGATGTAAGCAGGCAGCACCGCTTCGCTTCCTGACCAGACCGCCAGGCCGCCCATCGCGAAAAGCAGAAACAAGAGGTATTTGGCCTCGAGTTCCGATACGCGACCGCCGTAGTGTTTGAAGAAGCGCGGCGTAATGAACGGCAAAGTCAGAAAGACGACGACGCTAGCGACGACGAAAATCAGCGTCCGGAACGTGAACGGCGAGAAAATCAATCCAAGCGCAATCACCGTTCCCAGATCGTTGACGAAACAAGCGGCGAGAATGGCTTTCCCGAATTCCGTGACGTTGAAACCCAGCTCCAGCATCACGGCGTACACAACGGCTACCGAAGTGGTCGATAGCGCCACGCCGGCTAGCCAGCTCGAGCGAACGCTCCAGTGCAGAACGTAGTGGGCAACCGCGGTGCAGCCCAAAAACGGCCCGAAGAAACCGACCATTCCGACGACGGTGGCTTCTTTCCATTTCAAGCGAAAGATCTGAGGGTCAAGCTCCGCCCCGGCGAGGAATGTCAGCACAATGGCGCCGGTTCCTGCGAGAAACGTAATCCACTGAGAGTTTCCTCCCAGGCTCGTCGCGCCGAAAAGCGCACCGATGATCAACTGCGCTACGGTTCCAACTACGATCTCCGTGAGCGCCGTCGAAATCTTGAACCAGATGGCAAACAGAGTGGCGATGAGAGCTAATCCCACCCAGACAGAGGCCAGTACCCAGACATTTTGCATGTCAAACCTCGCTCCATTTACACGATCGTTGCCGGCGACATGACTCCGCGACAAGATCGCTGTCAGGAGTCATCATCTGCCCCGGCGATAGGTGGGACAGCAGTTAAGGGCCGAACTCCATGGCCTCTAGGAAAATGATACTTGAGCCGCGAGGAATGTCAACGCCGGGAATCGTGCCGGTTGCAATGCGGCGGCGCTACTCGGGCAACTCGATTCCCAGCGGGACGGCCTGCTTGTGCAGCTCGTCCAGGTTGACCTGCACCTTTTCCTTCCATGCCGCGATTGTCTGGCACAGGTCGAAATACATCTTCGATACCCGGCCGCGAATATCGAGAAGCATCTGGTCTCGCACGTTTTCAATCTCACACAGAGCGCCGTGCCGGACTGTTTCGGTGGCGCTGCGCGCTTCGCTGAATTCGTTTGCCAGCGCTGCCAGAGCGTCGTCGAAAGATTTCAAGCTGAACGTATACACGCTCAGGAAGCGGTTCACTTTCGATTGCAGTGCCGGAATCGGACCGTCTTTTAGTTTTTCAAATCGGCGCCGCTCCTTCTTGACGATCTTTCGAGCGCGCAGGAACCAGCGACGCGTGATCGCTCTTTCCAGGTCGTGGCGCCGCGGAAAGATCCAGCTCCACCAGTGCTTGGGCGGCAGCTCCGCGAGCACGGCCGATTCTTCCTGGATCAGCTGCGATTCGAGCGCACTCAAGTAGTCCGGGAAATGCCGCAGAAACTGCTTCAGGCTCTCCGTCTGTTTCCTCTCGATTTCTTCAAGCTCGGTGCGCACAGCGGATTCAACCTCGCCGCGGGCGGATTCGAACTTTGCCTGATATTGCGATTCCAGCTCCAGAATTTCGGCTTTCGATTCCGCAGCCGCAATCTCGACCGCAGATCGCGCGCCTCCGAGAGTCGCTTCGTATCTTTCGTAAGCCCTGCTGAACGGAGCCATTCGCGACTTATGGGCAAGCCCGCGCCCCGCAATCGCTCCCGCCATCGCGCCGACCAAGAGCCCGGCGCCAGCGCCCAATGGCCCGACGACCGCGCCGAGACCGCCTCCGACCTTTGCGCCGAGAAATGCGCCGGTGCCGACACTCGCGACGTCCATTGCGACGTGTTTCACTGCGCGTTCGATCGGAGTCTTCTTGTCGAAAAGCAGCTCCAGCTCTCGCCAGGCCGAGCGGACCAGCGTGCCCAGCGGAATATGCAGGCCGGGATCGAATCCCTCGTGAACGACGCTCAGCGCGTCCTTCGACGCCGTGGTGATCGCATCGTGATTGAAGTCGGAAAGGCCGCGTACCATTTCTCGCTTGCCGTTCGAGGCGGTGTGAATATGGGCAAGTGCCTGCTTTGCGCTCGCGAGCGACCCTTTGCCGTTGGTCACCTCGATGGGCGCGCCGTCCACGAGCCAGTGCCAGCCCGCCTGATCAGCGTGGAGTCGAACATCGTGGCCGGCTTTCTCAAGCGCCAGAGCTGCCTGTTGTTCGGCAACGTAATCTTCCAATCGCTGCATCCACGCTTGCGCGCTCGCACCGGAAACATCGTGAAAATTGGCCCGGATGTAGTCGTTGACGGAATTTACGCTGCGAAGCTGCTCGACGGTCGCGATCTGAATTGTGTGCAAGACTTGCGGATCGATGCTCGCAAGCGTCGCGGACGCGGCGAACGCAGCTGCGCCAGTCGGAACCGCGTCTGTCGCTGCCGCTGATTCTTTCGCCCTCGCCCGCTTCGACGAACTCCGATTGCGCTTCTCGCTGCCGCTTTGATTCGCAGCGTCAGCAGGCACAGCCTTCCACGAGAGCTGGCTCGAAGGCAGAAGAAGCGCGCGTGACCATCGGAAGCGCGTCTGCCAGAGCCAGATGCGCCACCAAACATAGGCGACGGCGCAGACGGCGATGCCGATCCAGATCGCCTCGACCGGTCGCATCCCCTGCCTCCCGAACGGCGAAAGTGCGGTGAAAGCCTGAATTGTCACTGAATTGCGCGAACGACCCCTGATTCAATTGGAGAGCAGCGGTCCGACTGCGTAAATGGTACGGCGGGACAGTGTGTTGGATTTCGCAAGGACGAAACTAATGGAAAGATGCAAGCGAGCACAGTTGCCCGCCGTTTGAGCGCATTGAAAGCGCCATAAGAAAGGCTGCGCGCCCGCTTTCTCAGTCCATTGGCTTCGCCGTTATTTCGTGGAAGCCGGTTCGACGATGATCTGGCCGTAGACCCACGGGTGGTCCTTGCAGATGTAGTCGTAGGTGCCGGGCTTGTCGAACTTCACCTGGCCGATATCGAGAGGCTGCAACGGTCCAGTGGTCCACGAGCCGTCGACGGCGACGATCGTGTGCGTCATCGTGCCGTTGTTTCTCCAACTGACCGTTGTGCCGGCCTTGACTCTCGCGCGATAGGGGTTGAACGCGTATTCGTCGGAGAGGAAGTGCGCGCCAGAAAGGCCCATGTCTCGAGCCAGTGTGGTGGTTTCGATGTCGGCGGTGTCGACGATCGCGCCGGAGAAATCGTCCTGAAGCGAAACGCTAGGTGCGGGAGCGCTGGGAGCAGGACGCTGCGGAAGCGTTCCGCCCAGCTTAAACGCCCACACGTTGCCGCCGACGATCGTGGCGATGTACTGCTCGCCGCCGGTTTCAAATGAGATCGGCGGGCTTCCTCCGGCAGCACCCGTTTGAAACTTCCAGAGAGGTGATCCTGTCGCGGCATCGTACGCTTCGATGTTGCCGTCGCCGGGCATCTGGAAGACGAGACCTCCGCCAGTTGCGAGCGCGCCGCTCGGGCGCTCTGTTCCGCGGAATTCCTTCGTCCACGCGATTCTGTCCGTGCGCGTGTCGATCGCGGCGAGGACGCCGTAGCCCAACTTGCTCAGCCCCGGCACGCGGTTGCTGAACGTGAGGCTGAAAAAGTCCGGATCCTCGGCGCGCCGGAACCACTGAAGCGCCGCGTTACCGGTGGCGTAGAAGAATTGCGTCTGCGGATCGAACGCCATCGGCGTGGCGCGCATGCCGTAAACCGGCGCCAGCACGTTCGGCTTCTGCGTGGACGCAGGAGTGAAGAAGCAGCCCAGCTCGAAGCCCTTCGGCAGCGACTGCGTTTTCCAGTAGTCACAATCCGGCAGGACGGGCTGCCCGCCCACAGGGTACGGCTGCGTGGCCGAAGTTTTCTGGAACGCGTCCTGCTGCACGCGGCGCTCTTCGATGCGCCCGAGCGGTTTGCCGGTCGTGCGATCGAGCATGAAGAGATACCCGTCGGTGCGCATCGCGGCGATCGCCTTGCGAGTTTGTCCGTTCACTTGCGCATCAAACAGCACCGGCGCTTCGGCGACGTCGGCTTCCCAGATATCGTGATGGACGATCTGGTAATGCCAGCGAAGCTTTCCGGTCTTCGGGTCCAGAGCGACAAGGCAGTCGGTGTAGAGATTATCGCCCGGGCGATTTTCGCCGCCGTATTGCGGCACGGCGTTGCCGGTCGCGTAGTAGATCAGGTCCAGGTCAGGATCCTTCGCTCCGACAAGCCAAACGGCGCCGCCGCCGTGCTTCCACGCGTTATTACTTTTCGGCCAGGTCTCGAAGCCCGGATCTCCCGGCGAGGGAATCACGAAGAAGCGCCAGACTTCGTGGCCGGTCTTTGCGTCGACTCCGACGATCTGGCCTCGATATCCGTAGTCCGCGGTCGTACCGAGGGAAACGACGCCATCGGAGTACAGCGGCGCACCCGATGGCCTTCCGGTCGGCTCGCCTGACGGCGCCGCGATGCTGACTTTCCAGACGAACTCGCCGGTCTGCTCGCGAAGCGCCATCATAGCCGTATCCGAAAGGCCGACGAACACGAGGCCCTCGCCAACTGCCACGCCTTCTGCATCGGGCGAGCCCGGAGGGCCAAACAGTCCGCCCTCGCCGGCCGCCGTGCGGTATTTCCACGTGACTTGTCCCGTGCTGATGTTCACCGCGTAAACGAACGGCGGCGCAGTGAAAATCATCAGCCCGTTGTCGATCAGGGGCATCGCGCGAGACCTCGGAGGCGGAGCGATCTTCTCCGAAATCCACGCTGCGCCCAATTTCGCGACGTTCTCCTTATTGATCTGCGCGAGCGAGGAATAGCGCTCGTTGCCCGCGTCGCCGCCGACCGTCGACCACTGCGCTGCGGCTCGCTGCGCCATACACGCAAGGCCCACGACCAGCAGCGCGACGCATGCAATCCCGCGCACCGCTGGCTTGCGATCGCGTTGATACGTTTTCTTTGATGGCATCGTCTCGATCTCCAATTTGAACTCTTTTCTCGCTGCGCCGATCTTACGCCCAGTCGTCAATCTTGACTCCGCGACGCAGGCCAAAATCCGTGACGAACCACGTGGTTTGAATCTTGCCGCCGGTGACGACCACGCGAATCGCGCCCGGGTTAATGAACGGCTTGATGAGCGTATCTTCGGGCAGCTTCCTCCAGCTTGCGTAGGGCTCGAGTCCCTGCAATGCGAACGGAACCGCAGTGCTTTGTATCACGCCGTTGCCCCAATACGAGCCTGCAGTCTTTTCGACGTTCTGCGCGAACCACTCGCTCAACTGTTCCTTTGTCCTGAACCCGTGCGTGTCCTTCAGCAGCGCCGCAACGGTAGGATCGAGCAGAATCGTCGCCGATGAGCCGGACGCGGTAAGCGAACGCATATAGTCTCGCATCAGGTGGTGCGTCGGGTAGAGGCTCTGGCTGCCGCCGACGCTCGAGATGCTCGTCCAGCCGATTCCGACCGAAACGACATTGTCGGTCGGCTTGAAGCCCATCTGGACGTGCAGAGGAGCCCATCCCTCGGGGAGATTCTCTTCGTTCTCGGCGAAGCACAGATTGTTGTACTGGAAATTGCTGCCGAGGCTTTCCCAGGCGTTCACGTTGTTTCGCAGATCGCCCAAGATTTTCGAGACGATCGTGTAGGCCCGGCCGACCACCGCATTCGTTCGATTGTAAGGACCCAGCGAATTCGTTCCGGAATTGAAATCGAGCTGTTTGCGGATCGGGCCGTTGATCACGACCATGTTGGCCATCGAGCTGGTCGAGTTGCCGAAAGGCGCTTGCGTCGCGAGCGCCAAGATTACCGGGAAATGCTCGGGCGAAGCTCCGGCCATCACCGCGCACATGGCCACTTTCTCTACGGTGAGCTGGCGCGCCCCGCCGGTGATGTCGATCGTCTTGATCACTTCGTCGGCTTTGCGGCTGGTGCCCTTCAGCATTTCGGTGACGCGCTTTTCGGTGGGAAGCTGGATCCAGTTGTAATCGGTCCAGCCATTGCCTTCGAACAGGCGGCGCAGATTTTCCTCCGTGTCGGGCGGAAGAAGGCGGGATTCGCTGACCTCGGCTGGCGATGCGCCTGATATTTTTTCCTCCGCGGTCAGGGGATCGGTCAGCGCCTTGACTACGGCGCTCATCAAGGGCTCGCCGCTGAGCATGTCCTTGCCGGTCACGTACCCGACGTCGACGGCTTTCGGCTGCCCGGTGAAAGGAAACGGCACAGCGACGTAGCGAACGGGCATGCCGTTGCTGAACTTGAAATTGTAGTCGATGGCGTAATGCACCACGTTGTTCGAGGCGATTCCGATGGCGGGAATCTTGAGCTGCGTCTGAATCTGTTTTGCCCAGCGGCTCACGGCCGCGCAGCACCCGTTTCAACCCGCGACGCCGACGATGGCTCCGTCGGCTTTGTTCGCAGTCATCTCTTTGATGATTGCGGGATCGAGGCCGAACATTCCGTCCGCCGTCACTTTCACGACGGTCTTGATGCCCGGGTAGCGCTGGGTGAGCCAGTCCGTCATTGCTGCGTAGAAATAGTTGCTGGCGTCCGGTCCTTCCCAGGACAGATTGATCATGTAGATCAGCTTGCCATCGAGCTTATCCAGTGGAGGAGCGAGAGGGACTCGAGGGGCCAGCTTGTTCGCTATGCCCGGATTCATCACCGTGATCAGGCCGTCGCCGGCTGCTCGCGGAGCCGGATGGGCTTTCGCAGACGCTCGCGCGTAGCCAGGAGAGGTGGCGACCAGCGCAGGGCTCGCTCCCAACATCGCCAGCATTTTTCTTCGATTCATGTTTTTCCTCCTATCGCCGCGACCGCCGACATCCGCGCGTTCGTGCCGCCGGGCGGAGCATACCGCCTGAAGCCGCGCCCGCGAAAACATTTCCCGCTCCCCGCGAGCCTGCCCATCGTATATAATCGCGGGCGGATTGTTGTCAACACATCATTGCGACAAACAACGACCCGCTGAGTGCGATTCCCCGGTCCGCGATTTCATCGCATTCCCGCGGCCCGTTCCTCTATACTCGGCGGGACGATTTCGCAGCAGCACACAAAGGGATTGAATGACGACCACTCCTGACGGCATGAGAGCGCTTCAGAGCAGCAAGCCACCGGAAGAACGCGCGCGAGGCGCCGCTCTCGCCGCTGCGCGGCATCGCCGCGAGCCTGCGCCGCACATCGACGCGCTGATCCGGCTCGTCTCGGTGCGCATCGTGCGCCTCTCGGAATTGATTCTGCGCATCGGCTCGCTCGCCTTCACCGACCGGTTCGGAATCAAAACCACCGAGCTGCGAATCCTGGTGATCCTCGGCGCGTATCAGCCGATCTCGGTGAACGAAGTCTCCCGCCGCACGCACATCGACAAGGCGTGGATCAGCCGCTCGCTGCGCGGCCTGCTGCGCCGCAAATTGATCACGAAAATCGCGCACCCGTCCGACAGCCGCGCCGCCTTGCTCTCGCTCACGAAAAAAGGCGAGGCGCTGCTGCGCGAGATCGCTCCGGTCGCGCAGGAATATCAGCGTCAGCTGCTGCAGGGGCAGCGGCCTCGGGACGTCGAGCGCGCGCTCGATCTGCTCTCGGCTCGCGCCGAAGCGATGTACGAAGACGCGATGCGCCAGAAGCCGAGCAAAAGGCGGCCCAGCTGAAGGTGGCTGCTACGAATCGATCTCGTCGCGCGATCACGGCAACGGTTTCGTAGCGCCGGCGTCTCGCCGGCGTTTTTCCGTGTCCGCTTGTTTGGCGCGATGTGGACCATCGTTCGCGAACGTTCGGCGGCGCAAGCCCATGTGGAGTGCGGCGGCCTGACCGCCGCAGGCGGGCTTGCCGCCGCTGTATTTCGCCGCGGTGAACTTGGGCAACGCGAGCGAGGCTCGCGACAATCGCGCTGGTGGCTCGTGCGGGGAGCACGTCCCGGCGAGCCGGGACGGCAAACAGCGGCGCTCGCGCGCCCCACTCCACAGGCCTCGTCCGATTGGCCGAGCCTCTCGGCAGCCCAAAGCCAGATGCCGTCACCCGCCGTTCAACTAAAACCGCCGGCTGGAGGCCGGCGCTACGAACCCTCGCGCCAAAGCAGTTGTTTTGACAACGAAGTCAACCCGGATTAGAATCGGCGCATCAAGAGAAGCGAGAATCACACGCAACCAGGGAGAACAACCATGGGCGAAAACGGCAAGCTGACGGTCCTCGATCCGCACGGGCAGCCCTCCGGCATTTTCGGACGGCGCCTCGACGCGACTTCCAATCCGCGCGCGATCCTCGATCCCTTCGAGCAGCCGAGCGGCGAAATCAAGCCGATGACCATGGCGCAGCGCCTCCGCTCGCTCGACGGCAAGACCGTCTACCTGGTCGAAACCGGATTCGGCGGCAGCTTCGAGTTCATGCAGGAGCTGCAAGACTGGTTCGCGAAAAATATGCCGCGCGTGAAGACCGTGATCCGCCACAAGCGCGGCACGATGTTCACCGACGATCCGCAGCTCTGGAACGAAATCAAATCGAGCGGCGGCGACGCGGTGATTCTCGGCGTCGGCGGTTGAGAGGCATGTTCGGCGAGTGTCGCCGATTACGCCACAACGCTGGAAGACGAGCACGGCATTCCGACCGCGCCGCTCGTCACCGCGCGGTTCGCCGATTTCGTCGAGCGCAACGCAAAAGCGCGCGGCACGCCGCTGCGCTTCGGCTTCCCTCCGTATCCCGTCGTCGGGATGTCGCGCGCTGCGCTGCGCAAATATATTGAAGGCAGCGATCCGATCACGCAGAAGCCGTTCATGGACGAAGTGATCGAGGCGCTCACCTCGCCGCTCAGCGAACGCGAAAAGCATCCCACGATCGTGCGCAAGCAGCGGCGTCCGCGCCTGCTGCCCGCCGACACGGGCGAAAATCTCTATCGCACATTCGTCGAAAACGGATGGACCGACGGCCTGCCGATCGTGCTGCCCACCGAAGAGCGCGTCGCCGAAATGCTCACCGGCACCGACCACGCGCCCAACGAAATCGTCGGCCGCATGATCATCACCACGCATCAGGAAAAAAACGACTACACGGTCGAAAAAGTGGCGGCGATCGCGGTGATGGCGGGAGCGCGGCCTGAACATTTCCCGGTGATCCTGGCGCTCGCGGCTTCGCAAGAGCCGTCGATGCCCAGCTCGACCACTTCGTGGGGCCGCATGATGATCGTCAACGGTCCGATCCGCAACGAAATCGGCATGAACTGCGGCACGGCGGCGCTCAGCCCGTTCAATCTCGCCAATTCCGTGATCGGCCGCGCCTGGACGCTGATGAGCATCAACTTCGGCGATGCCCGCGCGGGCGAAAACTTCATGGCCACCTTCGGCCACAATCTCAACTACAACAACATGTGCTGCGGCGAAAACGAGGAGCTGAGCGTCTTCGAGCCGTTCCACGTGCAGAAAGGCTTCCGCGCGGACGAAAGCGTCGTCAGCCTGTTCCGCGGATGGAACATGCTCAACTTCGGCATCGGCCCGGCGAAAGAGATGGCGCATGTGATCGCGACGTTTGGCGGGATGTACGGCGCGGTGACGTTCGTCGTCGATCCGCTGGTGGCGAAAAATCTGCGCGCCGAAGGCTTGGCGACCAAGCAGGAAGCCGCGAAGTGGATCGTCGAGAATTCGCACGTTCCCGCCGGGCACTACTGGGAAGGCGAGATGCAGTCGGCCATGGCCGCGGGACTGGCCGCGCAGGGCATCGAGCCGTTCGCGTCGTGGGCCAAGCTGCCCAAGGACGCGCTGCTCGCTCCGCGCCGCTCGCCCGACGACATCAATTTCATCGTCGTCGGCGGCGAGACCAATCCGATGTGGATCACCACGGACTTCTCGTACACGCGCAGCTTCTCGATCGACAAGTGGCGGCCGAAGTGCGGAATCCGTCGCGACGCCAAGCCGCTGCGCATGCCCGCGCCCGTCACCTGCAAGGACGGCACCTGCGGTTTACCCGCCGCTCACCTTGGCGAGCAGGTGGCGGGCTTGCCCGCCAAGGCGGGCATCCCCACCGCCGCGCCCAGCGCCGAGCCGGTGACGGCGTCGGATTGACGTCACGGCACTGAGCGCAACCGCGGAGCCGTAACAACCTCCGATTGAGCCCCGGAGCTAGCGGTCGTCATTCTGAGCGGAGTGACCGGACGCTTTTGCATTTCGTTCCGGTTTCACCGGAACGTCCGGCCACCGGAAAGGGCTCCCAGGTCGACGGCAAGTCGAGCCTGGGAGATCAGTCGAAGAACCCCTCTTCGCGTGCGACGTGGCTACGCGTTCAATCGAAGAGAGATCCTTCGACTCCGCCGCACGCCCGCAAACTACGCGGGAAACGCCAAACCGCGTGCGGCTCCGCTCAGGATGACGGCGACCTCCGGGGCACCGGGGCTAAAGCCCTGTCCTACGAGCAGGCTTTTCGCGGGGCTGAAGCCCCGCGCTTCCACCCGAGGAAATGCGGTCGGAACTGTTTGTAGGGGCACAGCATGCTGTGCCCGGCGCGAATGCTTGGCGCGGTGCCGCCCATCAATCGCCTGCGCCGCCATCGAACGAACCGAACGTAGCCCCGGATTCTTCAGCCCGGCACCGGGGCTAAAGCCCCTGATTTTTGTGTCCGCTATTCGCGGGGCTGAAGCCCCGCGCTTCCACCCGAGGAAATGCGGTCGGAACTGTTTGTAGGGGCACAGCATGCTGTGCCCGGCGCGAATGCTTGGCGCGGTCTTGACGATTCACCTCGCCGCGTCGTCCGGGACGAATGGCGCCGATCCCGCCAAGGAAGTTTGCCGGGCATAGCGGTGCTATGCCCCTACGAAGATATCTCGCAGCGTTCCCCCCGGTGGAAGCGTGGGCCTTTAGGCCCACGAAAATCCGGCTCAAAAATGTAGGGGCTTTAGCCCCGGCAAACGGCAAGAACTGGGCAGTTCGCCAGCCAGCCAAACCCTGGGGTTGGCTGGCTGGCGAACTAGACCCACCAGCACTCAAGCACCCTCGTTACGCTCCGGCTGGTCATCCAAGGGGAAGAAGAGCCGCGAGTTGTGCGGTCCGGCCTGGGTCCGCCAGAGTTCACCATCGAAGCGATCCAGGAGCGCTCGCGCTTTGGCCCAGCGGACGCCTGAACCCTGGACGAGGCTGTGCTTCGATTGGCCCGGGTGGCGGCGGATGGCGTCGGCGAGGCGTTCGACGTCGCTGTGCTCGGCGTCGATTTCCGGCGCATCGGTCACGACGAAATCGCCCACGACTGATCCCCCAGGCTCGACTCGCCGTCGACCTGGGAGCCCTTCCTTTGCGCTGGATTTGTCGCAGCATGTAGTCGGGGTTGACCGGGGCTAAAGCCCCAAAACTTTGCAAACGCTCGTATTCGCGGGCCTGAAGGCCCACGCTTCCACCGGGGGAGACAGAAGCGCTCACGAACAAGAAGAGAGATTCTTCGACTGCACGTCTGGACGTTCCGGCTTCACCGGAACCAAAAGCGAAAACGTCCGGCCACTTCGCTCAGAATGACGATGGCGCGCGGGCGGCGCTAGCGCCAGGCGTCGATCGAGACGCCTTTCTCCGGCATGAAATCGGTGGCGAACCACACGCTGGCCGTCTTGCCGCCGACCACGATCGAGCGGATGTTTCGCGGATTGTTGAACGGCTTGATGCGCGCATCGCCCGGGAGCTTTTTCCAGCTCGCGTAGGGCTCGAGCCCCTGCGTGCCGAGCGGACCGAGCATGCTCGACACGATCGAATTTCCCCAGTACGATTCGGCGGTCTTTTCGACGTTCTGCGAGAGCCACTCGCCGAGCTTTTCTTTGGCCGCGAAGCCCTGCACATCGTGCAGCAGCTCTGCGACCGACGGGTCCATCAGCAGCGTCGCACTCATTCCCGAAAGCGTGGACATGTAGTCGCGCATCAGGTTTTGCGGCGCGTAGTGCGACTCGACCCAGCCGGTGCTGTTGATGAAATTCCAGCCGGTGAACATCGTAACGACGCTGTCGCCGGGCTTGTGGCCCATCTGCACGTGCAGCGGCTGCCAGCCATCGGGCAGCGCTTCCTCGTTTTCGGCGATGCAGAGATTGTCGTAGCGCAGCGGATTGCTGAGCGACGCAAAGCCGGTGACGCCCTCGTCGTAACCCTGGATGATTTTGTGGATCAGCGTCATTGCGCGGCCGATCACGGAATTGGCGTCGTTGTTCGGGCCGAGCGCGCCGAGGCCGGAGTTCATGTCGATCTCTTTGCGGATCGGTCCGTTGACCACGATCATCTGCGCGATCGAAGTGGTCGAGTCCTGATACGGCACCATGCTCGAGAGCGCGAGAATCACAGGAAAATATTCCGGCTTCGCTCCCGCCATCACCGCGATCATCGCCACTTTTTCCACCGTGAACGGACGCTTGGTCCCGAACGTTCCCGCAGCGGATTTGATCACTTCATCCGGCTTGTGGCTCGTGCCTTTCAGCATCGCCGCCACGCGCTCTTCGGTGGGAATCACGACGGGATTGAAATCGGTCCAGCAGCGATCCTTGAACAGGCGCTGCAAATTATCTTCGGTGTCCGCGGCGAGCATCCTCGGCTCCGGCTGCGCTTCGGCGGGAACGCCGGACATTTTTTCTTCGTCGGTGAGCGGCTTGGTGAGGCCGTCGACGATCGCCTGCATCATCGGCTTGCCGCTGACGGTGTCTTTCCCTTCGACGTAGCCCTTCAGCACCGAGCGCGGCTGCCCGGAAAACGGAAACGGCACGCCGACGTAGCGAATCGGCATGCCCGTGTTGTATTTGAAATTCGCGCCGATGCCAAACGACACGACGTTGGAACCTGCAGCGGCGACGACGGGAATGTGATACTTCTGCTCGATCTCGCCCGCCTCGGAGCTCACGGCTCCGACGCAGCCGTGTCAACCGGCGACGCCGAGGACGACGCCGTCACCTTTGTTGTCGGCGATCTCCTTCCACAGCGCGGGATCGTCGGTGACGAAATTTCCTTTTTTGATTTTGATGACGATCTTGACGCCGGGCATGTGCTCGGCGAACCACTTCTGCATTTCCTCCTGAATGACGCCGCTCTGCCCCATGCCGCCCCAGTCGGTGTCGACGAGGTAGATCGTTTTGCCTTCGAGCGTGTCAAGGCGAGGCGCGAGAGGCACTCGCGTCGCAAGGTGCGCCGTGATGGCGGGATTCATCGAGTTGACCAGCCCGGCCGTCATCGCGGCCTTCGGCGGATTCTTCGCAGCCGCTCGCGCGTACGTCGGCGCATCGGCAACCAGCGCGGGGCTCGCGCCCAGCAGTGCCAGCATTTTTCGTCGATTCATGATTTACCTCCTCGACTCCGTTCGCGGAACTCGCCCAGAGTACACCAAAGCGCATTGTAGTTGTCAAGACAACATCTTGGCACAATGCACCGATAGGCTGTGTTTGGCAGGGCGTACTCCAGAGAGAGTGCCGTTGTTTTGACAACAACATTGCCAAAGGGCTAGAATCACCCAGGCTGCGGCAACACACACCGCCAGGCGCGCATCTTCGACGGATGGGAGGCGATTCCGATGGCAAACGTCGTGGGAGGACTTTCTTCGGCAGACGAAGCCGCGGTGCGGCTCGAAGTCCTGAACCCGCGCGGCGAAATTCCTCCGCCGCCGACCCGCGGCATCAATTCTCGAGTCTCGAGCCTCGACGGCAAGAAAATCGTGCTCGTCGACAACGGAAAATTCGGCGCCAACAATTTCCTCGATGCGCTCGCAGACATCCTGAAAGAAAAGTATCCGAAGGCGACCATCGTGATGTATCCCAAGCCCACCGCGCAAACGATCACGAACGTGCCGAAGTGGTATCCGACGGTCAAACAGCAGGGCGATCTCTTCGTTTTCGGTGTCGGTGATTGAGGGAGCTGCACGTGGTGGGGTTCCCACGACACGATCGAAATCGAGAAATCGGGCATGCCGGGCGTTTACTTCGCAACCAGCGAGTTCATTCACGATGCGAAATCGGCAGCGCGGGATAACGGCATGCCGGGCATCCGCATCCTCACGCTCCCGGCCGAAAAATATTACAGCGCGCGTTCGAACAAAGAAGAAGCGCAGCCGCTTGCTACCGGATGCTTCGAGGCAATGATCGACGCGCTCATTCGTCCGCTCACGACAGAAGAAGCAAATCCCTCGCCGATCGAGAAGCAGCGCGAAGACGGCAATATTCAAGTAAGCGGCGATGGTTTTCTCAGCGCGTTTGAGAAGGTGAACGAGCTGTTCCTCGCGAATCGCTGGGCGGACGGTTTGCCGATCGTCCCGCCAACGCGCGAGCTGGTCAACGCCATGGTTGCAGGCACAACGCGTTTGCCGCAGGAAGTGATCGGACAGGTCGCGCCAAAGAATGGCACCGCCACCGTCGAAAAGATCGCCGTCAACGCAGTGATGGCCGGAGCTAAGCCGGAATACTTTCCGGTCATCCTCGCGGCGATGGAAGGCTTCACCGATAAGAAATACGATTTGACGCACGTGCAAGCATCGACCGGCTCGTTCACGCCGGTGGTGATCGTCGACGGCCCGATCGCGGAGGAGCTGGGCTTCAATTCCGGCATCGGCATGCTGGGTCACGGCTGGCGGCCAAACAGCACCGTCGGCCGCGCGCTCAGGCTTTCGCTGCTCAATCTCGGCCAAACGTGGCCGCAGGTGAACGACATGGCGCTCACCGGGCGATTCGAGGCGTACACGTTCTTCACGTTCGCGGAAGATACGGTGCGGAGTCCGTGGGAGCCGTATCACGTGAGCCTGGGCTACAAGCCCGAGGACAGCACCGTCACGGTAGCCACGTCCGTGACCTCACCGCTGGTTTTCGGCGGCGGAGCCGTAATGCCGTGGACCGGGCAGGGCGTGATCGATTCCGTCATCGCGCGAATCCGAAGCGGCGGAGTCGTCTGGCCCCACGCCCAGACTTTCATTCTCGTGCTGCATCCCGACTGCGCGATCGATCTCGCAAAGCGCGGCTACACGCGAAAGAGTCTGCAAGAGCACTTGTACGAGCAAACCCGCGTGCCATACGAAAAGGTCGCCGGGCCCGTCTTCTTCGGCCACGACAACGAAGTTGATTTCATTCGCACATCGATCGCCGACGGCCGCATCCGCCCCGATCGTGCGCCGGTTTTTCTGGAAGCTCTCAAGCCGGGCGGGCGCATTCCGGTGGTGCAAAGCCCCGACGACTTCCACATTGTGGTAGCGGGCGGCTCGCCGGGGTATGATCTGCTCTTCAGTTACCCGGGTACGAACTGGGCAAATCAAACGAAGCGAATTTCGGGCGCCACGTTGACCAAGGACGGGCGAAGCTAAGCAAGTGGGTTTGGTCCTTCGCAGGCCGGGCGATTGCGGTTCGTCCGGCCGTGGGGACACCTGTGGAAACTCGCGCAGGCAGTCGCAAGTCTGTAAAATTGGATTAGGGCATGGAGCACGTCTTGGGATGGCAACATGACAACAACCACTGTTAACGCAACGGCGAAGCCCAAAGGGTTTCCGCTTCCGAGTTCACTGAAAGTCGTCGCAGGCACGGAGCGGGCGCAGGCCGCCTATCCGTACTACATGCAGTTCACCAAGGAAGACGACGACCGCTTCTGGTTTTACAACTCGATGCACTTCCCCGAGCCGATGTGCGTCTTCGACATGATCACGGCCGAAGCTGCCTACTGCGCGCTGGGTTCGGCCAACACGCGAGTGCACTCGCTCCCGACGACGCTTGGCATCGACTATCGGATCATCAACGGCCGCGTCTACATCGGCGGCAACGGCGTCACCGATCCCGCTGAAATTCAGAAGCGCACCGAAGAATTTCAAAAGCGCGCTTTCTTCTATTACGGCAATTGGGAGCGGCTTTTCGCGCAGTGGAAAGACAAGATGATGGGCCTGATTCGCCAGGCCGAAGCGTTTCCGAGGCTCGACCTCCCGGAATTCGAGCCGCTGCAACACGTTCACGCTGGCCGAGGCATCGCTTCCAATCACTACATCCTCGAGACGTACCAGAAAACCCTCGAAGGCTACTTCCGGATGTGGCATCACCACTTCGAGTTTCTGCTGCTCGGATACGGCGCCTACCTGACCTTCTTCGATTTCTGCAAGAAAGCGTTTCCGGAGATCAGCGATCAGACGGTCGCGCGGATGGTCGCCGGACTGGAAGCCGAAATTTTCCGTCCCGATGACGAGCTCCGCCGCCTCGCTAAATGCGCGATCGATCTGGGCATCGACAAAGAGTTCCACGAAGGCAGGTCGCCGGACGAAATTATCAATTCGCTCAAGCAGCTGGGCGCATCGGGCGAGGCGTGGCTCAGGGAGCTCGCGGTCTCGCGCGATCCGTGGTTCAACATCAACGTCGGCGACGGCTTTTATCACTATCACCGCGCGTGGAACGACGACCTCTCGATGCCTTTCGCCGCGCTCCCCGGCTACATCGCCAACGCGAAAAAGGGTGAGCGCCTCGAACGCCAGACCGACAAGCTCATGGAGGAGCGGAAGAAACTAATCGCGGACTATCGCGAGCTGCTCGAAACCGATGAAGAGCGCGCGGCCTACGATCAAATGATCGAATTGGCGCATCGCGTCTTCCCGTACGTCGAAGGACACAAATTCTATTGCGAACATTGGTACACGAATCTTTTCTTCAACAAGATTCGCGAATTCGGCTCGCTTCTCGCGAAGCACGGATTCTTCCCCGATGCCGAGGATGTGTTTCAACTGAGCCATTACGAGCTCGAAAGCGCGATCGTCGACCTGATGACTTCGTGGTCGAACGGCTCGCTGCCGCGAGGCCCGGAGCGCTGGCCCGCGATCGTGCGCGAGCGCAAAGCGGCCATCGCGGAATGGTCGAAGCACGAAACGCCGCCGGCGCTCGGCCCCGTACCCGACATCATCGACGATCCGGCCATCGTGATGCTCTGGGGCATCACGCGCGAAAATCTCGATACGTGGCTAAAGGCCGGCGAGATGCCGAATTCGAACGAGATTAAGGGTGTCGCCGCTTCGAATGGCATCGTCGAAGGAGTGGCTCGCGTAGTGAAAGCGGCTGAGGAGATCGATCGTCTCCACCATGGCGACATCCTCGTTTGCCAGGTCACGAATCCGAGCTGGGCGCTCGTGTTTCAGAAAATTTCGGCAGCCGTGTCCGACATCGGCGGCTCGATGAGCCACGCGGCGATCGTGGCGCGCGAATACGGCTTGCCCGCCGTGGTTGGCACCGGCACCGCGACGCAAAAGATCCGGGATGGTCAGCGCATCCGCGTTGATGGGGGGCGGGGCATCGTAACATTGCTCGATTAGGAGACCTTAGGCGTGCCTTCGTCCGACATCATCGGCTGGTTCGCAGACATCAGTCTGTCCGATCGCCCCACCGTGGGAGGCAAAGGCGGTTCGCTCGGCGAGCTGACGCGCGCGAACATTCCCGTGCCGCCGGGATTCGTCGTGCGCACAGCTGCATTCGAGCGTTTTCTCAGTGCGCTCGAGCGGGACGAGCCGATCCGATCGAAGGTCGAGGCCCTTGCCGCGCATGAACTCGAAAGAATTAGCGCGCTCTCGGAACATTTGCGCGCTCGCGTTGAAAGCGCTCCCCTGCCGGAAGATGTGAACTCCGAAATTCGCGCAGCGCACGCCGAGCTCAGCCGACGAAGCAACAACCCTCCCGTCGCGGTGCGTTCCTCCGCCACAACCGAAGACGCGGCCGACGCCAGCTTCGCGGGACTGCAGGACACCTATCTGTGGACCATCGGCGCGGAAGAAACGTTGAAGCGAGTGCGCTCCTGCTGGGCGAGCCTCTATTCGGTTCCCTCGATTGCCTACCGCCGTAAGCACGAGATGCCGGAAAGCGGCGTGGCGATGGCGGTCGTTGTTCAAGGAATGGTCAACGCGCGCAAGGCGGGGGTGATGTTCACTCGCAGCCCGCTCACGGGCGACAAATCGGTGGTCACGATCGAGGGAGCCTGGGGACTCGGCTCGGCGGTTGTGAGCGGCGAAGTCACGCCGGACCGCTTCGTCATCGCCAAGATCACCGGCGAAATTTCGGTGCGCGAGATTTCGAATAAGCACGTCCAGCATCTGCCTGCGCCTGAAGGCGGCGTGAGAGAAGTCGAAACTCCCGAGGAACTTCGGCAAGTTCCCTGCCTGAGCGACGAAGAGATTCGCGCGTTGAGGGAGATCGCTCGCAAAGTCGAGCGCCACTACGGCCGGCCGCAAGACATCGAGTGGGCCATCGATCAATTAGGTGAAATCCATCTGCTGCAGAGCCGGCCGGAAACGGTCTGGTCCTCGAAGGAGCGGGCGCCTGTCGCCAAGCCGACGGAGAATCCGCTGCAACACGTGATGAAAATTTTCGGAGGCCGCCGATGACTCTTACGGCCAAAGATGTGGCCGAAATCATGCGGCTGCTCGAACAATCGAGCTTCGACAGCCTCTCGCTCGAAATCGACGGCGTGAAGCTCAATCTGCAGCGCGGCTCAGCCGTGCCGGTGCACCAAGCGCCCGCCGCCGCAGCGCCTCAGCCGGCCGCGTCTCCACAGCCCGCGCCCACGCGAAAAACGAAACCGCCTTCCGAGCCCGGTCTTGCAGAAGTCGCCTCACCGCTGCTCGGAATTTTCTATCGCGCGCCGAAACCGGGCGAGCCGCCCTTCGTCGAGGTCGGGTCGAAGGTCAATGAAGAAACCGTCGTCGGCATCATCGAAGTGATGAAATTGATGAACTCCGTGCACGCGGGAGTGAAGGGCGAGGTGGTCGAGATATTAGCCGTGAACGGGACGCTAGTCGAATACGGTGAAGTGCTTTTGCGCGTGCGCCCGGAGGCCTAGCCATCGCCATTCGCCGCATCCTGATTGCGAACCGCGGGGAAATCGCCGCGCGCGTGATTCGCACTTGCAAGAGTCTTGGAATCGAGACGGTGCTGGCCGCGTCGGAAGCCGATCTGGATTCGCTGCCCGCTCGCGTCGCCGATCGCACCGTCTGCATCGGGCCGGGCCGTTCGTCCGAGAGCTACTTGCGGGTCGACACGATCGTGCAAGCGGCACTGGGCGTGCAAGCCGACGCGATTCATCCCGGCTACGGTTTTCTATCGGAGCGTTCCGCGCTCGCGCGGCTGTGCGAAGAAGAGCGCGTCATTTTCATCGGGCCGACGTCGGCGCAGATCGACGCCGTCGGCGACAAATTGCGTGCGCGCGAAGAAGCCGAAGCTGCCGGCGTGCCGACGGCGCCGGGCGGTCCCGTGGAGACGATTGGCGAAGCGATGATTCTGGGCCGCGAAATTGGCCCGCCGCTGCTGATCAAGGCGGTCGGCGGAGGCGGAGGCCGCGGCATGAAGCGCGTCGATCGGCTGGAAGATATCGCCGACGCGATGAAGCTCGCTGCAAGCGAGGCGGGCGCGGCGTTTGGTGATTCGCGCGTGTATCTGGAGCGATTCGTCGCGCGAGGCCGCCATGTGGAGGTCCAGATTCTCGGAGACGGTAAAGGAAACGTGGTACATCTCGGCGAGCGCGACTGTTCCGTCCAGCGCCGCTATCAGAAATTGATCGAGGAAACGCCGGCGCCGGGCCTTTCGCCGGAATTCCGCGCGCGAATCCATGCGGCAGCGGTGCGGTTTGCCGAGCGGCTCTCCTACCGCGGAGCGGGCACGGTCGAATTTCTGGTGGATTTGGAGCGGGACGCTTTCTACTTCCTCGAAATGAACGCGCGAATTCAGGTCGAGCATCCGATCACCGAGGCGGTGATGGGCGTCGATTTGGTGGCCGAGCAGATCGCGGTTGCCGACGGTCGCGGCCTGCGCCTGAAACAGAAACAGATCAAGAGAAACGGTTGCGCAATCGAATGCCGCATCAACGCCGAAGATCCGGCGCGCGATTTCCATCCGAGCCCCGGGACGGTTCGCACGGCGGTTTGGCCCTCAGGCGAGGGCGTGCGCGTTGATACGCATATCTTCTCGGGCGCTCGCGTTCCGCCGTTTTACGATTCGCTCATGGCCAAGATCATCGTTCACGCCGCCGATCGTCCCACGGTTCTCAAGCGCATGCGTGAAGCGCTGGCGGCAACTTACATCGAGGGCGTCGCCACAAACGTGGCGTTCCACGCCGAAGTATTGTCCGACGCCGAGTTTGAACGAGGCGGCGTCGACACTGGATTCTTGCCGCGGTTTCTGGAACGCCGGGGCGCGGCACAGCAGGTGACAGCGCATGGCTAACGTACAAATCGTCGAGACTTCCCTTCGCGATGGCAATCAGTGTCTCTGGTCGGCGCTCGGCGTTGACACGGCCAAGACGCTGACGGTCGCGCCCGTGATGGACCGCGTCGGCTTCAAGGCCATCGACTTCACGACCTCGACGCACATGGGCGTCGCGGTCCGCTACAAGAAAGAGGATCCCTGGGAGCGCATTCGGCTGATGGCCAAGGCCATGTCGAAGACGCCGTTGCAGTTTCTCTCCACCGGGTTTCGTTTCATTTCCTGGCAGACGGCCAGCCCCGAGTTCATGGGCCTCGCCTTCCAGACGCTCATCAAGAACGGGCTTCGCCGATTTGCGCTCGCCGATCCGATGAACGATGCCGATTCCAACGTCGCCTGCGCGCGCATGATCAAAGCCGCGGGCGGCCAATACGTGATCGGCGCGCTCGTTTTTACGCTGAGCCCGATTCACGACGACGCGCACTACGTCGCTCGCGCCCGCACGCTTGCGGAAAGCCCCGATGTTGATGCCGTGTACATCAAGGACCCGGGCGGCCTTTTGACGCCGCTCCGTGCGCGCACTTTGATCCCGGCAGTGAAGGCAGCGATCGGCAATAAGCCCCTCGAGCTTCATTCGCACTGCACGATCGGCGTCGGTGAGCTGACCTACATGGATGCGCCTGAGTGGGGCGTCAGCGCGGTTCAGTGCGCTTCAGGCGCTGCATCGGACGGCATCTCCAATCCGCCGTCGGAACGTGTGGTTTCAAATCTTCGCGCCCTCGGGCATCAGATCGATATCGACGACAAAGCTCTCGCCGAGGTGTGCCGCTATTTCACGCGGCTCGCAGAAGCCGAAGGGCTTCCCGCAGGCTGCCCTCAAGCATTCGACGCGAGCTATCTGCATCACCAACTTCCCGGCGGAACGATCGGCACGATGCGGCGGCATCTCGCCGAAACGCGAGTCTCGCATCTGGAAGACGCGGTGATCGAGGAGCTGGGCCGCGTGCGGCAAGAGCTGGGCTGGCCGATCGTGATGACTCCGTTCGCGCAGATGTTGATCACGCAAGCTGTCTTGAATGTGACGGGCAAGGAGCGCTACAGCACAATCCCTGACGAAATCATCCGCTACGCGCTGGGACGATTCGGCCGCCCCAATATTCCGATCGCGCCGGAAGTGATGGATCGCATCGAGTCTCTGCCCCGCACACGCGAGCTGCGCGAAGAACCGGGCATGGCGCCGCTGTCGGAGTTGCGTCAGCGCATCGGCCCGCAATTGAGCGACGAAGAGTTTCTCCTGCGAGCCACGATGCCCGCCGAGCAAGTCGACGCGATGAAAGCGGCCGGCCCTGCACCGCAAACGTACGATCCCGACATGGCTCCCGTGATGAGCCTGATCCGTCAACTAACCGCGCGGCGCGACATCGCGTACCTCTCGGTCGAGAAGAACGGATTCAAATTAGAGTTGCGCGGCCAAACCGCTCCGGTACAGGCATGAAAATGAAGCTTTCCAAGAATGGCTTCAAAGAAAAGCTCGGGCCCGTCGAAGGCTTCATGTTCGACCTCGACGGCACGCTGGTCCTAACGGACCGGTCGCTGCGGGGCTATACGGTGCTTCCGGGAGCAGTCGAAGTGCTCACGCAGCTGCAATCGCGCGGCATTCCGTTCGTTGCGCTTACCAACGGCAGCGCCCATCCCGCTTCGGAGCAGGCTCCGAAGCTGCGAGCGGCTGGCTTGCCGATCGCCGACGAAGTGTTGCTTACGCCGACGAGCGTGGCGGCGGACCTCATGCCCCGCCGCGGCGTGAAGCGCGCGCTCGTGCTCGGAACTCCCGGCGTCGCTCGCCCGCTTGCCGACGTTGGTATCGAAACTCTCTTTCCGGGACAAGAAGGCGCTGAGAACGTTCAGGCGGTGTACATCGGCTGGCATCCCGACTGTCACATCAAGGATATCGAAGCCGCCATCCACGCAATCTGGAACGGAGCGGAACTCTACGTCGCTTCCGACGTGCCTTTCTTCGCCACCACTCACGGCAAAACGATGGGCTATTCGCACGTGATGACGGCCGCGGTGCGAAAGATGACGCACGCTCCGATGATCCTCACGGGCAAACCTTCCCTGCACGCTCTGCGATTGGTTTCAAAGAAGCTCGGCGTGCCGATGCATAGAGTGGGCGTGATCGGAGACGATCCGCTGGTGGAAATGATCATGGCCCGCCGCGGCGGAGCAATGGGCTTTGGCGTCACCACGGGAATTACTTCGGCGGAAGACTGGGCGGCGCAGCCGCGCGGCCGTCGCCCGCATCGCATCGTTCACGAACTCGGCGAGATCTTGGAGATGACCGCGGGCCACTGAGGGGCGCCGCCCATGCGCCGGCACTAGCAAGACACAGCCGGTTCGGCCATCCGAAATAGATGCTTGAAGGCTCAGCCTGAAACGCGGAAACAACGCGGAATGTTTTGGTGGACGTGACCGGGATCGAACCGGTGACCCCCTGCTTGCAAAGCAGGTGCTCTCCCAGCTGAGCTACACGCCCACAGCGGGAACTCTCTCTGATTCTAGATTATTCGCAGCCGTTCGGAAACTTTGAAAAAGGCTGCGGTCTTCTCTGGCGCAATCGAGCGCGGAATCAAACGACTCCTCGCAACGAGTGAAAGCTAGCAAGAGATTCCGTCATCGCCAGGACGGCGATTCGTGCCACAGGATGAACGGAGCCTCCAGCGGCACGAAAGCTCCGCTGTGCTTCGGAACGAGCCGCGGCGTGTAATCGGCCGTAGGCCGAGTCGCTGGAATGCGCAACGTGTATGCAAATCCGTTCTCTGAACCCACAAGCCGCTCTCCGCGAGTCATCGGATATCGTGCAACGGGGTTGCCGTTGTGAGCTTCCGCGTAGAGTTCGGCAGCAACGGCATCGGGATCAAGCTCGTTGAGAAACACCTGAACCTGGAAGTCGAAGTGCCCGTCTTTCTGTTCGACCGTCGCCGAACCGAATCGCAGCGCCGGCCAGTGCTTTGCGAGTTGCGCCTTCCATTCGACCAATTCTTTTCCGGCGGCGCCGCTATTGGCGGCACGCTCGCTGAATGCCGATGCAGCCGATAGGTAGTGCTGTTCGGTGTACTGACGCACCACGCGGTTCGCCGAGAAAAGCGGCGTGAGTCGGCACATGCTCTCGCGCATCCGCGAAACCCAGCCGCACGGAATTCCCCGGTCGTCGCGCGTATAAAACTCCGGGACGATTTCCCGCTCGAGCAATCCGTAAAGAGCTTCCGCTTCGGTCGCATCCCACGACGGGTCGTCTCCGTGTTCGCGCCGGTCGCCGATGGCCCATCCGAGTTCGGGAGAATACGCCTCCGCCCACCAACCATCGAGTTCAGACAGGTTCAGTCCGCCGTTGACCAGCACTTTCATGCCGCTCGTGCCACTCGCCTCCCACGGACGTCGCGGCGTGTTCACCCAAAGGTCTGCGCCCTGAACCAATTTCTCCGCCATGAGCAGATCGTAGTCGCTCAGGAAGACCACTCGCGACCGGACTTCCGGGCGGCGCGAGAAATCGACCCACTGCCGCAGCATCGATTGCCCTAGGCCATCTTGGGGATGCGCCTTACCTGCGAGGGCGATCTGAACGGGATGTTCCCGGTTCGTCAAAATTGCCACCAGGCGTTGCGGATCGTGCAGAAGCAGGTTGGGGCGCTTATAAGGCGCAAATCGGCGCGCGAATCCGAGCGTGAGCGTGTTGGGCTCGAGCACTTGCGCGGCTTGTGCGATCTCCTCCGCTGACGAGCCCTGAGCCGCCAATTGGCGCGTGTAGCGCTTTCGAACGTAGCTTACGAGAGACCGGCGCCCGTCGGATCGAAGCTGCCAGAGATCGGAGTCGCTGACGTTTCGAAAGTCCTCCACCTCCTCCATTTCCTCGCGCCACCGATCTTTCCCGCATGCGGCCTCCCACAGTTGATCTGCCTTGGCAGAATCCCAAGTGGGCGTATGCACGCCGTTGGTCACATGAGTCACCGGGACTTCGCTTTCGGGCCACCTGGGAAAAAGATTCTGAAAAATTCGCCGGCTGACCGCGCCGTGCAATTGACTGACGCCGTTGACGGCGCCGCTGCCTCGGATTGCCAGGTACGCCATATTAAACGGTTCCGAGGAATCATCCGGGTTCTGCCGTCCAAGGGCCAACAAATCGTGCATCGAAATCGAGAGCCGCTCTTCCGCATATCTTTTTAGGTACCGCTCCATCAAGCCCGGAGCGAAACGGTCGAATCCCGCTTCCACCGGCGTGTGCGTCGTGAAGAGATTTCCAGCGCGCGTGATCGCAAGCGCCACGTCGAACGGCTGATTATGATCGGCCATGTAGGAGCGGGCTCGCTCGAGCACGGCAAATGCGGCGTGTCCTTCATTGAGGTGGCAAACCTCCGGGTGCAATCCCAGCGCCCTCAAAAGCCGCCAGCCTCCGAGTCCCAGCACCATCTCCTGTTTCAAACGCAGTTCCGGGCCTCCGCCGTAAAGCTCCGTCGTGATGGCGCGGTACGAAGGCGGATTTGCGGGATCGTTCGAATCGAGCAGATACAATCTGGCTCTGCCCACCTGCACCTGCCACGTGCGAATCCAAAGCTTTCCCCCGGGGATCTCTACAGAGAGACGCAGCCATTCGCCGTTCGGCTCCCGCAACGGTTCGATGGGCAACTGTCCGGGATCGTTGAATGGGTAGAGGGCTTGCTGCTGGCCCTGCGCATCAATTTCCTGGCGGAAGTATCCTTGCTGGTAGAGCAGCCCGACGCCGGTTACCGGAACACCGAGATTGCTCGCTGTCTTGAGCTGATCGCCGGCTACGTTTCCGAGTCCGCCGGAATAAATAGGCAGCGCCTCGCTGAGCATGAACTCCATCGAGAAATATGCAACCGTCGAAACGCCGGAATTCGGATGCGCTTTTTGAAACCACGCCTGTGGTCCTTCGGCAATCGTTTTATCCCGATGGAGGTCAGCGACCAGCGCTTGAAAATCCGGATCGGCCGTGACGCTCTGCAACTTTTCTCGCGACACGGTCTGCAACACGACCCACGGATTATGGGTAAGCTCCCACAATTCCGCGTCGATTCTTTCCCAGAGCTGGTCAGCCGAGTGATTGAAGGACCATCTCAGGTCCAGGGCTAGCTCGGTGAGGGCCTCCGAGACATCATTGTCATCGGGACGATTACTGAAGGCGGGGCTGGTCATAACGGACCCCCTACTGCGGCTTAATCGCCGACCGTTGCTCGCACGCTCCGCGCGAGTGTTTCCGAAACAATGGTTTGGGCTTCTTGTTGGATGCGCCGAAGATGATCTTGGCCGCAAAAGCTTTCGGCGTAAATTTTGTAAATTTCTTCGGTCCCCGACGGGCGTGCCGCGAACCAACCGTCCTGTGCGATCACCTTTGTTCCGCCGATAGGGCTGCCGTCTCCGGGCGCTGTGGTCAAAACTTGCTTGATGGGCTCGTCGGCGAGCTCCTTCACTCGGATATCTGCCGGGGATAGTTTCCCAAGCACGGCCTTCTGCTCCGGCGTCGCTGGCGCATCGATGCGTTCATAAACTGGCTCCCCGAGTTGCTTGGTGAGCTCGGAATAGATTTCCCCCGGATCTTTTCCCGTGCGCGCCGTGATCTCCGCTGCGAGGAGACACGGAATAATTCCGTCTTTATCGGTAGACCACACGCGCCCATCTCGGCGAAGAAACGAAGCGCCAGCGCTTTCTTCTCCCGCGAAGCCGAGTCGGCCGGCGATCAAGCCCTCGACGAACCATTTGAATCCGACGGGCACTTCGTAGAGCCGCCGCCCCAGCTGCGCCGCAACGCGATCGATCATGCTGCTGCTGACAATCGTCTTGCCGACAGTTACGTCTTTCCCCCATTTCTCCCGGTTGAGGAACAAATAGTGAATGCAAACAGAGAGAAAGTGATTCGCAGGCAGCAAGCCGCTGCTTTTGGCAACGACTCCGTGGCGGTCGTGGTCGGTATCGCTCGCAAACGCGATATCGAACTTGTCTTTCAGTCCGATCAGTCTCTGCATCGCGTAAGGAGACGATGGATCCATGCGAATCTTGCCGTCCCAATCCACGGTCATAAAGCGAAACGTGGGATCGACAGTCTCATTCACGATTGCGAGATTGAGGCCGTACCGCTCGGCAATCAGAGGCCAATAGTCGATTCCCGCTCCGCCCAGTGGATCGACGCCGAGCGCGATTCTCGAATCGCGAATCGCTGCCATGTCGACCACACTTCCAAGGTCGCCCACGTACGTGTGCAGGTAATCGTAGCGATGCGTCGTCGCTGCTCGAAGCGCTTGCGCGAACGGGATTCGCTTGACGCCCTTCAACGCGCCGCGCAGAAACTCATTCGCCCGCGATTCGATCCAGCTTGTGACGCGTGAATCGGCGGGTCCGCCGTGAGGAGGATCGTACTTGAAGCCGCCATCGTCCGGCGGATTGTGAGACGGCGTGATCACGATGCCGTCGGCCAGCCCCGATTTCTTTCCGTCGTTGTAGCGCAACACAGCGTGGGAGACTGCCGGAGTCGGCGTGTAGGCGGTACCTTCGGACACCATTACTTCGACATCGTTTGCCGCGAGAACTTCAAGAGCGCTGCCAAAGGCCGGCTCGGACAGAGCGTGGGTGTCGATGCCCAGGAAGAGCGGCCCATCTATCCTCTGCAATTTGCGGTAGTCGCAAATGGCCTGAGCGATCGACAGAATATGCCATTCGTTGAAGGCTTCCTCGAACGCAGTCCCCCGATGACCGGAAGTACCGAAAATCACACGTTGTCTTGCGTCGCTCGGATCGGGTCTTAACTCGTAATACGCTGCGACCAGCTTCGGAACATTTATGAGGATGGAGGCGTCAGCTGGCTTTCCAGCCGCTGGATTGATATTCAAACATCACCTCTACGAACCGCATTCTTCAAACTCGAAGTTCATCTCAGATAAACAGCGCCGTCCAGGTGTTGCTGAAGAAGCCCGTTTCGAACAAATTTCCTCCTGCCACGTCATTGTCAGCCAATTCGACGGCGCCGGGCAAGCTGGCCGTTCGCTTGACGAAAATCGCGAATCGGTTAAGAGTCTATGATGCGCCCAACCGAAACAGTCCTCGGCCACTTCAAGAGAGGAGCAACAGATGGCAACACGCGCTTCCTCGGATGCTGCACCCCAGCCTCTTGTGCCACTTACCAAACGGAAGGCATGGCAGGCCCTCCAAACGCACTACGAGAAGGTTCGCGATCTGCACCTTCGAAAGCTCTTCGCGGGCGACCCCAAGCGCGGCGAACGCATGACGGCCGAGGCCGCCGGCATCTTTCTCGACTATTCAAAGAATCGCGTCACGGATGAAACGCTCAAGCTCCTGATCGAGCTGGCAGAAGAATCGGGCGTGCGCGCACATATTGACGCAATGTTTCGCGGTGACAAAATCAATTTCACGGAAAAGCGCGCTGTCTTGCACGTAGCGCTCCGCGCGCCCAAAGGTGCTTCCATACTTGTCGACGGCCAGAACGTCGTCCCTGAGGTCCACGCGGTCCTCGACAAGATGACGCAGTTCGCGAATCGTGTCCGCAGCGGCGAGTGGAAAGGAAACACCGGCAAGCGCATCCGCAACGTCGTCAACATCGGCATCGGCGGCTCCGACCTCGGCCCGGTGATGGCCTATGAGGCGCTTCGCCACTACAGCGACCGCTCGATGACGTTTCGCTTCGTCTCGAATGTCGATGGCGCTGATTTCGGCGAAGCCGTCAGCGATCTCGACGCAACCGAAACGCTTTTCATTGTCTCCTCAAAGACTTTTACAACACTCGAAACGATGACCAATGCGCACTCGGCTCGCACATGGTCGCTCGCCGGTCTCGGTGGTGACGAGAAATCCGTGGCCAAGCACTTCGTCGCCGTTTCCACGAACGCGGCGGAAGTCGCGAAGTTCGGAATCGACACCGCCAATATGTTCGGCTTCTGGGATTGGGTTGGCGGGCGCTATTCGATGGATTCTGCGATCGGTTTATCGACCATGCTCGCGATTGGCGCCGATAATTTCCGCGCGATGCTGAGCGGCTTCCACGAAATGGATGAGCACTTCCGCACCGCGCCGTTCGATCGAAATCTCCCGGTTCTGATGGGCCTAATCGGCCTCTGGTACGCTGATTTCTTCGGCGCGCAGACGGTTGGCGTGATGCCGTACGAGCAGTACCTGAAACGGCTTCCGGCCTATCTGCAACAGCTAACCATGGAAAGCAACGGAAAGTACGTGACGGTCGACGGCACCGACGTTACATACGCGACCGGCCCGATCTACTGGGGCGAGCCTGGAACCAACGGCCAGCACTCTTTCTACCAGTTGATTCATCAGGGTACGCGGCTCATTCCCTGCGATTTCATCGCCTTTGGACAGCCGCTGATTCCGCTCGGCCGCCATCACGATCTGCTCCTTGCGAACGTGTTCGCACAGACCGAAGCGCTCGCATTCGGAAAAACACCGGAGCAGGTGAAGGCCGAGGGCACACCGGACTGGCTCGTCCCTCATCGCGTTTTCCAGGGCAACCGCCCATCGAACACGATTCTCGCCGCGCGCCTCACGCCCGAGGTTCTTGGCAAGCTCGTCGCCCTATACGAACACGCGGTGTTCACGCAGGGCGCGATTTGGCAGATCAATTCGTTCGATCAGTGGGGCGTCGAACTCGGCAAGGTGCTGGCGCAGCGCATCGTGCCCGAACTCGAAAGCTCTGCCGCGCCCGCGCTCGCTCACGACAGCTCGACAAACAATCTGATCCGCAGATATCGCAAGATCCGAAGCACATCGTAGCAGTCGTAAGAAATTGACTCGACGAAGGAGATGCATTCCATGAGCACTGCGCAATCCGCCCAGCCGACCACCGATGCGCAAATGGACCAGCTTTGCATTAATACGATTCGCACGCTCTCGATGGACGCCGTCCAGCAGGCCAAGTCCGGTCACCCGGGAACTCCGATGGCGCTTGCGCCGCTTGTCTACACGCTGTGGAACCGCGTGATGCATTTTGATCCGAGCGATCCGATCTGGCCCAATCGCGACCGCTTTGTGCTTTCGAACGGGCATGCCTCGATGCTTCTTTGGTCGGTGCTGCATCTCACGCGCACACAGGCGGTCGACGCCGAATACGAAACTCTCGGCCAGCCGTCCGTCACGCTCGACGACATCCGCCACTTCCGCCAGCTCGATAGCCGCGCGCCAGGCCATGCCGAATACCACTGGACCTCCGGAGTCGAGGCAACCACCGGCCCGCTTGGCCAAGGCGTCGCAACGAGCGTAGGAATGGCAATTGGCCAGAAGTGGCTCGCCGCTCATTTCAATAAGCCTGGTTTCGATATTTTCGACTACCGGATTTATGCCGTCTGCGGCGATGGCTGTTTGATGGAAGGCGTCGCATCGGAAGCGGCGTCGCTTGCCGCTCACCTCGGTCTCGATAATCTCTGTTGGGTCTACGACAACAACCACATCACCATCGAAGGCAATACTCGCATCACCTTCACCGAAGACGTGGCGGCACGATTCCTCGGCTACGGTTGGAATGTTCTCCGTGTCGGCGATGCCAACGATACCGAGCGAATTCAGCACGCCTTCGATGTATTTCGGCAAACCAAGGGCCGGCCGACATTCATCATTCTCGATAGTCACATCGGCTACGGCTCGCCGCACAAGCAGGACACGGCCGACGCACACGGCGAGCCGCTCGGCGAGGACGAGATCCGTCTCACAAAACGCGCCTACGGATGGCCCGAAGACGCGAAGTTTCTCGTCCCGGACGGCGTCTACGAGCATTTCGCAAGAGGCATCGGCGAGCGCGGGGCTTCGGCGCACAGCGAGTGGACGAAACTCTTAGGCGAATATCGCAAAGCGAATCCCGGCCTAGCCGCCGAAGTCGATCAGATGCAGCGGCGCGAACTCCCCGCCGGCTGGGATCGCAACTTGCCGGTTTTCGCAGCGGACCCGAAAGGCAGCGCCGGTCGCGACGCCTCGGGCAAAGTGCTCAACGTCCTCGCGCAGAACATTCCGTGGTTTCTCGGCGGCTCCGCCGATCTTGGACCATCGAATCGCACGCTGCTTACGTATCCGGGCGCGGGAGATTTCGAAGCGGACAATCCGACTGGCAAGAATCTCCATTTCGGCATTCGCGAACACGCCATGGCGGCAATCGTCAACGGGATGTCTCTGACCAAGCTCCGCGCGTTCGGCGCGACGTTCTTCATCTTCAGCGACTATGCCCGTCCCGCAATTCGGCTTTCAGCGCTCATGGAATTGCCCACGATTTTCGTTTTCACGCACGACGCCATGAGCGACGGCGAGGACGGCCCCACGCATCAGCCGGTCGAACACCTCGCATCGATGCGCGCCATCCCGGGTCTCGTGATGCTGCGGCCCGGTGACGCGAACGAAGTTGTCGAGGCCTACCGATACATCCTGCAGCTCCGCCACAAGCCCGCCGCGATTACTCTGTCACGTCAGCCGCTGCCCACTCTCGACCGGAGCAAGTACGCGCCGGCATCGGGAGTTGCGCGCGGCGCTTACATATTGGCCGACGCCCCGGGTGGCAAACCCGAAGTGATCCTCATCGCCACCGGCAGCGAAGTCTGTCTTGCGGTGGATGCGCATGAGGCGTTGCTGGCGCAGGGTATCCGGTCGCGAATCGTCTCGATGCCGTCTTGGGACATCTTCGACGAACAGCCGCAGGATTACAGAGATAGCGTTTTGCCGCCGTCCGTCAAAGCGCGCATTGCAGTCGAACAAGCTTCAACGCTCGGATGGGAACGATACGTCGGAGATTCCGGCATCGTCATCGGTATGAAGACATTTGGTGCCTCCGCGCCGCTCAAGGAGCTTCAAAAAAGATTCGGCTTCGAGCCGCAGCGGCTCGTCGCGGCTGCAAAAGAGTTGCTCGCCAAGAAATAAGTCGCACGCGTCGCACTGCGCCATGAGAGCCGGTTGCGCTGGCGCGCAGTTCGAATCCGGCACGTCCAGGGAATTCGAATACCTGTTGAAGCTTTCCGTCTGCAAAAGCATCTAAGTTTGTTCCGGGACGCTGGTCACCCGGCGCACGTTCGGATCCCATGGCAGACGCTGCTCCCAGTCTCGATCGAACAGCCCTCGACGCTTCCACCGAAATCGAAGCGGCCGTGGAGCTTCCTCGCGCCGCGTGGCGCCCAACCTTCAACCCTTGGCTGATCGCGGTCGTCGTCGCGATGGCCGCCTTCATGGAAGTGCTGGATACGAGCATCGCCAACGTCGCTTTGCCCTACATGGCCGGCAATCTCGGTGTCAGCAACGACGAGAGCACGTGGGTGCTCACCTCCTATCTTGTGTCCAACGCCGTCGTGCTGCCGATCAGCGGATGGCTTGTGACGGTTGTGGGCCGCAAACGGCTTTTCATGTTGTGCCTTGCAATGTTTACGCTGAGTTCGCTTCTTTGCGGCTTGGCTCCAAGCCTCGGGCTTCTGATTTTATTTCGCATATTGCAAGGTGCCGGCGGTGGCGGACTTCAGCCGTTGGCGCAATCCATCCTGGCGGACTCGTTCCCGCCCGAAAAGCGCGGCATCGCTTTTGCTGTCTACGGGATCACGGTGATCGTCGCCCCGACGGTTGGTCCAACGCTCGGTGGATGGATTACGGACAACTACACGTGGCGGTGGATCTTCTTCATTAATATTCCCGTCGGTGTCTTGACTCTGCTACTGGTGCTTCGCTTCGTCGAGAATCCCCCCTGGGCGAATCGCATCAAGGACGCGCTTGCCCGAATCGACTACATTGGCATTTCGCTGCTCATCGTCGGCGTTGGCGCGCTGCAGGTGATGCTGGATAAGGGACAGGAGGATGACTGGTTCGGTTCGCGTTTCATTCTGACCTTTTTCATTCTGGCTGCCGGTGGCCTTCTGGCGCTTTTCATTTGGGAGTGGTGGTTTTCCAAGAACCCGGTCGTGGATGTGCGCCTGTACAAGAACTTGAATTTTCTGGGCGCCAACACGATGATGTTCACACTAGGCGTCATTTACTTCTCGAGCTTGGTCCTCATGCCGCAGTACCTGCAAACACTAATGGGCTATACCGCCGAGACTTCTGGGTTCGTGCTTTCCGGCGGATCCGCGGTGTTGCTCTTCACGATGCCTCTCATCGGGGTGCTCTCCGGCAAGTTCCAGGCGCGTTACCTGATCGCTCTCGGCTGGCTCAGCCTTGCGCTCGGATTCTACTATTCCGCCGTTCATCTCGATTTGGATATCAGCTTCGGAGTAGCCAGCGTTGTCCGGGTCATGCAGGTCGTCGGGTTGCCTTTTCTCTTTGTCCCGATCAACCTGGCCTCTTTTGTAGGCATGCCGTCCGAAAAAAGCAGCAGTGTCTCTGGTTTGGTCAATTTCATGCGAAACATTGGGAGCAGCGTCGGCACGTCGCTGGTTACCACGCTAATAGCCCGCAGGGCCCAATTGCACCAGATCAACCTGGTCGCGAACCTAACGTCTGGAGGGTCCCATCTTCGGAACGTGGTCGGGGGCCTCTCGAATCACCTCGCCGTTTCAGGGGCAAATGGCGAGCTTGCTTTGAGACAGTCCTACGCGTTCGTCTACCGGTCTACGATCGGTCAGGCCACCACTTTGGCTTATATGGATACCTACATGATCCTAGCCATCGGAGCCGCGGTGATGTTTGCGCTTTCCTTCGCGTTGAGAAAGAATGAACTGGGCGGGCGGCGAATCGTCGTGGAATAGCGGTTTCTTGGCGGAGTCAATCGCCGGTGATTCGAGTCATCACCATCGAACGTGAATACGGCAGCGGCGGAGGCGAAATCGCCAAGAAGATCGCCGACCGCCTCGGCTGGAAGCTCTGGGACCAGCTGCTCACGAACGAGATCGCGCGCATTATGGAATGCGATTGCAGTGTCGTCGAAGAGCGCGCAGAGAAAAAGGACCCGCTCTCCTATCGCCTCTTCCGCGCGTTCATGCGCGGCAGCCACGAGGGCAGCCTGAACGCCCAGCGTATGAAGATGGCGGACGCCGATTGTATTCGCGATGTGGCCGAACGCATCGTAAGACAAGTCGCCGAGCGCGGGAATTGCGTCATCGTCGGACGCGGCTCCGCGTACTATCTCCAAAGCCGCCGCGACGCATTTCACGTTTTCGTCTACGCCCCCGAAGCGGAAAAAGTGAAACGCCTGCAAGCCCGCGGAAAGTCTGCCGCCGAGGCGGCCGAGCTGATCGAATCCGTTGACCGCGACCGCGCCGCCTACATCAAACGATATTTCGGTGTTGACTGGCCCGATCGTCAGCGCTTCGATCTGATGATCAACTCCACAATCGGCGAAGACGCGGTGGTCGACACCATTCTCGATAGTGTCAGCCGATTGGAACGACGCAAGGCAATAGCAGCGTCCACAGTTGAAAAACACGCCGTACCTTGATCGGGGCTCCGCTCAAGATGCGCCTTTGGCCCGCCCGTTAGGTCCTAGCGCGAACCACCATGACCGGGCAGGACGCGTGGCTCAATACCGCTTGCGAGACGCTACCCAGCAGAAGACCTCCGATTCTTCCGCGCCCATGGCTGCCGATAACGATCAAGTCCGCAGGCCATCTCTTCGCCACGTCCACGATTTTCGCTCCGGGATTGCCGGACTCCAGAAACTCCGCAACCTTTGAACGGGCTGGCGCCCGCTCGCGAAATTCCGAGAGCAATCGCTTGGCTTCTTGTTCGGACAACTCCGCCAAAGTGTCGGCCGGAACGCTCCACGTCGTCCCCGGGCCCACTGTTGGGTTGAATACGTGGACGAATCCGATCTTGGCCTTCAGCGATTTCGCCAGTTCGAGAGCAACGGCTGCTGCCTGGGCTGCAAACTCGCTGTCGTCTACAGCCACTAGAATCTGTTTGAGGCTCATCTTCTGCTCCCGCAACGTATGTACAGCGAAAACCAGCGTTTGACTGTGATCGGAGTCACAGGCCTTGAATCGGTCGCCTTCCTTGATTTGGCGTTTCCCAAACTCTCGTGTACCACATTGAAACCGCACACGGATACGGGCGTTGACATCTTCACGCCCTCTGCCAGAATCGTTCCAGAAAACGCGGTTCACACCCGGGAGGAAGATGTGATTTCTGCGAAGCGTATCACTGCGGTCGTGCTCTGTGCTCTGCTCTTGAATTTACCCGTGCTTGGCAAGCCGCAGGCGGGCGGCCAGCGCGCCGGCCAAATCGACGCGATGATTCCAGCCGCGACGCGAAATGACGTGGCCGCCAAGCCCAAAGAGGACATTGACTGGAACGATCTTCTTAAGACAGCCAAGTCGGGCCGTGTCCGGGCCAGTCTGCTCGACGGTTCCATCCTGAGCGTCGGCTCGGACAGCCAGCTGCGCGTCGTGCAGCACGATGCCGCGTCACAACAGACTTCACTCGAAATGAATTACGGCAAGCTGCGCAGCCAGGTGCAAAAGATCACGCAGCCGGGCGGAAAGTTCGAAGTGAAGACTCCGAACGCCGTCATCGGCGCGATCGGCACCGATTTCTATGTCGCCTTTGCCTCGAACCGGACAACGGTGATCTGTTACGAAGGACGAGTTTCCGTCACACCGCTCGGCAACGTGCAGGTCCAGCAGAATTCAGGGCAAGCCAATGCCGCGAATAATTCAATCACGGTGAATCAGGGGCAGATGGTCGTGATCAGTAACGTCGTTCCTCCGGGCGGCTTTCAAACTTCCGATACGCCCCCCGCTTTGCAGCAAGGAACTCAGTTGGCAACCCAGGTGCCGACAAACCCGCCGGGCGAAGTTCACCCTGGCGTCGGCGGCCATGCGCACACCTGGATATTCATCGCCTCGGCCGCGGCAGTAGGTGCGGCGGCGGGCGCGCTGGCGACGACCGGTGGCAAACCATGCACACCAAACCCAAACGGGGCGCCGTGCCGGTAACCGGCTCGGCGGCAATTTGACGCTTGCGGTAGACTGAGCGGCCGCGCTGACGGCTGCTGACTTGCAATCTCTGCATTCATGACCGCGCAGGAACAGAGCCCCTCCCGTTGGTGGGCACGGCTCGCTCGTGCCTCGTTTCTTCGAGTCGATCTCGCGCTCGGCGTCCTTGTAACCGTCGCAGGTCTGGTGCTCTTCCGATTCTCGGGAATCGGCGACAATCCCAACGCCGCATTCGCCTTCCTGCAGAATATCGAACAGAGTTCGCTCGACTTGCGTTTCGGCATTCGGGGAGTGCGCGCGCATGACGACCGCATTGTGATCGTCGGCATCGATGAAAAAACTCTCCAAAACATCGGCTCCTTCCCTTTTCCTCGCGAGAGTTACGCGACGCTCGTCGATCGCCTGACTGCCGACGGAGCGCGCGTGATCGGCTTCGACGTCACCTTTCCCACACCGGAAACTAATTCCGCAATCGGCGCGCTGCAACACCTTCAGACCACGCTCGGCCCGTCCGCTCCTCCCTCGGTAGCCGCGAAGATTCTGCAGCTCGAAAAATCGAGCGATCATGACGAGCAGTTTGCCGCCGCAATCAAGCAATCCGGCCGCGTCGTTCTCGCGCATCTCTTCCTTGACCCCGAGCGCGCCAAAAACGCCAATAAGAAACTCGAAGACGAATATTTCAACATCGTCTGGGCCAAGAATTATCCGCAGGTATTCCCCGTACTGGCGAAGGACGGCCATAAATTCGACATCGGCCAGGCCTGGATCAGCGGCGGAGGCGCCGTGGCAGCCGGCGCAGAAGCCAACATCGCAAAACTCGCCGACGCGGCCGCCTCGTACGGTTTCATCGACATCAATCCCGATGCCGATGGCACGCTTCGACACGCGCTGCTGGCGATCCGCTATCAGAACCAGGATTTCTTTCCGCCGCTCTCGATGCAGATTATTCGTGAGCTTGAAGACATCCCGGATCAACAGATCGCGCTCTATATTGCCGAGGACGGCCTCGAACGCATTCAATTCGGCTCGCGAACGCTCTGGCCCGCGCACAACGGCACGGCGATCATCAATTACGCCGGCCCCTATGGCACCTATCCGCACTTCTCGATGTGGGACGTGATCAACGGTTCGCTCCCTTCCGCGACGTTCAAGGACAAAATTGTCCTGATCGGTCCGACCGCCGAAGCCATCGGCGACATGCGCAATACGCCCTACGAAGGCGGCGAGCCGTACATGGGCGTCGAGGTCCACGCCAACATCATCGACAACATCCTCCACTACAACGAAAAAGGTCGCGGCTTCCTCACGCGCGGCTTCGACGAGGAAATGATCGATCTCGCGTTCATCCTCGCCTTCGGGCTTCTTTTCGGATTCTTCTTCAGCAACGTGCAGCCGCTCTATTCCACGATCTCGCTTCTTCTCGCGCTCGCGGGCTTCTCGTGGTTCGTCTACTACAGTTTTGGGCAGCACGGCCGCTGGCTCAGCTTTGTGATTCCCGCCGGCACACTGGTCGCGAATTACGCTGCGATCACGAGCTACCGCATGATTTTCGAAGAGCGGCAAAAGCGGCAAATCCGCAAGAGCTTCTCGCAAGTGGTTCCGCCAGCCGTCATCGCGCTCATTGAAAAGGATCCGGAGAAATATCTCCGCCCCGGCGGTGAATCGAAAGAATTGACTGTGCTGTTCAGTGATATCCGCGGCTTCACCACGATTTCCGAAGGCCTCACGCCGGATGAGCTCGTCAACCTGCTCAATGAATACCTCAGCGCGATGACCGACGTTCTTTTTTCCACCTATGGCACGCTCGACAAATACATCGGCGACGCCATCATGGCTTTCTGGGGCGCGCCAATCGCGCAAGCGGACCACGCCTTCCGCGCGTGCTCCTGCGCGCTGAAAATGTCGCGCGAGCTCGCGAAGCTGAACGCAAAGTGGGAAGCCGAAGGCCGCCGTCCGATTGGCATCGGCATCGGCCTCAACACGGGAGAGGTGAACTTCTGCAGGATGGGCTCGGCCAAGCGTCTCGCGTGGACCGTCATGGGCGACAACGTCAACCTCGCGTCGCGCCTGGAAGGCATCACGAAGGAATATCAGACGCAGATCGTGATCAGCGAAAACACGTTCACGCAGGTCGCAGGCAAGTTTGTCTGCCGCGAACTCGACAAAATCAAAGTGAAGGGCAAGCACGAGCCCGTGAAGATTTACGAGCTGCTCGATGACATTGCCGCGACATCGAAATACGAGGCTCTATTGACTGAGTTCGATCACGCCATGGACGCTTATCGCTCGCAGGACTGGCGCGAAGCTGCCGCGCGCTTCGGTCAAATGCTCGCCGTTTATCCCGACGACGGCCCCACGCGCCTCTTTCTACAGCGTTCTCTCGAATTCCTCGAAAACGCGCCGGAGCCCGATTGGGACGGCGTCTACGTCATGAAAAGCAAGTAGAACCGACCGGCTCGGCCTTCAATCCTTGGCTGCCGCCTACCTTTATTTGTCATTCCGAGCGAAGTCGCGCGTCTTGGCCTTCCCGACCGCAAAACGGTGGGCGCGCGACGCAGCCGAGGAATCTGCTGTTAGGTTTTCGCTTTCGGAATCAGCGAAGCGGATTCGTTACTCCCCGCGCCCCACCCCGGATAGAGTCAAACTTCCTTTGACTTCCTTCTGCTTCGTCCAATCGTGATACGTGTGGCACTCGAAACACCGCACCTCGGCACTATCGCTGCCCGAATGGTGGCACTTCTCGCACGTCGCGATACCGGGCAGCAAAATGTCCGCCGTTTCGTGGCTCGTCAGCGCGGCAGCGTGGCATTCCGCGCACTTCAGCAGTTGGTGCCGCTCGTGATTGAAATTCGCATGTGGCATCCATCGCACGGTGATGTTCGACTTCGCGAGCGTCGGCAGCCCGCCATCGGTGGGTATGCTCAGCGCGTGGCACTGTTTGCACGTCTTTCTCCACAGCAGTTCTTCCGATTCACTCACCCGTTCCGCGACCCACTGCTCACGCGTCAGCACGCGCACTGTGACCGGCAATGGCTTCTGCGGCAGCGTCCGATCCGGCCCCACCTCGCGCAACTCGGCCGGATGCGTCGCGATGTATTGCTGGAATTTCTGAACGAGGAATGTATGGATCACCTGCGGCGTGTCGTGCGGTGCGCTTTCGGTGAAGCGTTTGTCGAATTGCAGCCCGTGGCACGCGACGCAATGCTTCGCGTACGTGACCGGCGCCATGTATGCGCGTGCCGAAATCGCAATCGGCAGATCGGACTTCTGCGCGATCGAAACCGGCATTCCCGTTGCCGATCCGAATCGCAGCGGCTGCGCCGAGGTCGGCGGACGGTGGCAATCGTCGCAATCAAGTTGCACCGGCTCTCCGTTCGGCCCTTTGAGATTCTTCTTCAGGTGTACCGCGTGATTGAGCTTGATCGTCCCCGGATCGGCCGCACTCGGCCGCAGCGCGGCAAACTCCGGATGCCCCGAGCCGAAATTCTCGATGTCGCGCACGTAGCGCGTCGGCTCGCCGGTCGTCCTCAGGTTCGCGTGGCATTGCGTGCAACTCGCATCCGCGGTCGCCGCGAGCCGCATGCGTCCCTGATGCTCCTCGTGGCATGACGAGCAATTCGGCGTGAACGTCTGATTCGCGTGATGGATCGGACCGTCATGGCAGGAAAGGCACGCCTGATCGCTCGCCTTTGCGCTGAACGTGCTCGCCGTCCTTAGGTGGCACGCGTCGCATTTCGCCGCGAGAACTGCATGCGCTCGAGACATTTTCCCGCCGCTGTAAATGCGGTTACTTCCTGCCACTCCGTACCACGCGAGCCACAAGATCGCGATGACAGGCGCAGCGACCGATAGCCAGAATCGCCATCGGCGGAACGGATGCGGACGCTTGAAATAGTTCAGGTCGATTCGCTGCGCCAGCTTCTTTGTCGTGCGCTCCGCGCCAGCCAAGATCGTCGCTCCCTCTTGCCCTAATAACGCAACGCCGTGATCGCATGCACGCAGCCGAGCAGCAGCAACGCAAACGACAGCGGAATATGCATCATCAGCCAGCCATGCAGCCAATAATGAATGCGCGATTCCTTGCGCAGTTGCCGCTCTTCTTCGCAGATCGCTTCAAGCCGCTTCGTCGTTTCATGTGTTTCGGCCGGAAGCAACGTTCGGAGCCCTTCGAACGCGCTGTGCGCTCGGTCGCCGTCGGAAAGCAGCTGACGCCGCTTGCCGCGGCTCTCGAGAAATGGCCGCATCTCGCGATCGTAAAAATTGCGGAGCGGAACCGTGCCCTCGTCGGCCGCCACAGCGGTCTCCGTCGCCAAGGCGAGACCTCCGCCCGAACTCGGCGGCGCCATCTCTGTGGTACCCATTGCCGAGGCGATAAGCCGGTCAGCCTCAGCCACCAACTGCTCCCGTACGTGATCGATCTGCTCGAAAATCGTCTCCCCTGGCACTTGCGCGGTCATCACGCGAGGCAAATAGTGTTGCAGCGCCGCGCCGAAAACGCCGCTCGCGACCACGATGATCACCAGCACCATCAGCACGCTCGTCAGCGGCCCTCCCAATTTGAATCCCGCATGGAAGAAAATAATCGGCAGGCTCAATAGCCCGAGCCACAGATGCCCGCGCATCCACGACTGCGCGCGGCCAAGCCGCCATACCGGCACTTTCTTCCGCGCCGCGAGCAGCCCTGCAAAAACCATGAACGCCGATCCGACAATTCCAAACGTCAACCCGATCGCGCTGCCCCCGCGCGGCCCCGAAGGTGAATGCGCTGCGTAGGGGACATACACCGCCGTCGCCACGCCGAAGATAACCAGCGATGCCGCGAACCATTTCCTGTGTGTGTGATCTATGCGCACGGTCAGGATTTTCGGGCGATGCCGGGAGCCTGTCCGAGCAAGCCCGCAAAAAATTTTCGCGGATCGACGCGATGCGCCGCATCGTGCGGGCACGCATAGACGCAGCTCGGCTCCGCAAAGTCCTTGCACAAATCGCACGACGTGGCCTTCTGCTTCACAACGGCCTTCTTGCGGCCCGGATGCTCCGGATCGTCTGCGATCACGTCGAAAGGATGCAGATTGATGTTCCCGTACGGACAATTCTCCGCGCACAGCCCGCAGCCGATGCACCAATCCTCGATAATCACTTCGAGCGAATTGCGCCGGCGAATTGATCCCACGGGGCATCCCACCATGCAGAGCGGATCGAGACACTGCCGGCATGACGTCGCGACGAGATAGTGATCGAAGCGCAGCCCTTCGCGAACGAGCCGCGTGATCCCATCGTGCGCATCGGCGCACGCTCGCACGCAGGCATCGCAGCGCGTGCAACTGTTCAAATCGAGCAGCAGCAGGCTCTGCGCCTCCATCAAGCCCTGCGCAAGGAAGCTATCGAGCGGAACGCTTTGCAGCACCGAAAGCCGCTGGCGATTCATCTGTGCGCGTTCCTGCTCCACGGCTTCGAGCTTCCGCCGGATCGTCGGGAACTGCTCGATCATGCGTCCGAAATCGTCCGCGCCGATTCGCACCACTTCCACGTGATCGAGCGCGGTGCACGTCGCCGTGCGCACGTCGCCGAGCAAAAGCCCCGTTTCTCCGAAATAGTCGCCGCGCGAAAGGTACGCGAGCACCATCTCAGCGCCCGGATGCGCCTGCGACACTTTCACGAACCCGATGCGCACGAGGTAAAACGCATCGGCGGGATCGCCCTGCTTGCAGATCACCTGGCCGGGAGAGTATCGGACGAGTTCCACGCTTTCGCGCAGGCTGCCGATGAATTCATCCGTCAGTTCCGCAAACACCGGGACGGAGCGCAGATGGCTATCGAGAGCGCGCCGCCGGTACGATTTGTCGAGCTGCGCGCGGAAATTCTTGTTCCGCTGCATGATGTCCAGCACGTTGCGCAACATCTCGAGCACCGTGCAGTCCGTCTCCGCGCGGATCGTGGCCGACCGCGGGTAGAGGCTCATGCAGGTCATCTCGCCGAATAGATCGCCGGGGCCGAGTTCCGCGACGGGATTGTCGTAATTCAGATCCACCGGAGCGTCGATCGGAATCCAGCGCTGATCGGCTTCCTCCTCGCGGCGGTCCTGCCCACGCTGCGCGAGGCCGCTGGAAAGCTTGCCGATGAATTTCTTCAGGCCGCCTTGCGTTTTCACGTGCGCCATTGGCGTTGAAATCGAGACGCGCGCTTTGCCATCCAAAATGTAGAAAGCCGTCGAGCCGTACTCGCCTTCGCGGCAGATCACGTCGCCCTTGCGGAAGCGCCGCCGGACAATCGCGCCGCGATTGAGGCTGAGGAAAGTTCCCGAGACGCCCTTGAACACCGGCAGTTGCTGCAGCTCTTCGGTCGAGACCGGCTGCACGTCCGGCCCGGTACCGATCGCCGTGGCCGTGACGCCGCGATTCGTGAGCGCGCCGGTCGGGCACGAAACCATGCACTCGCCGCACGACACGCACGACGATTCGCCCATCGGCTCATTGTCGTCAAACGCGATTCCGGCGTTCGCGCCCTTGCCCATGCGCCCCAGCACGAAGTTTTCGCGGATTTCGCTGCAGCCGCGGATACACCGATCGCACAAAATGCAGGCGTCGAAATCGACCGCAATGCTGACCGACGAATCGTCTTTCCCCCGCCCGGTAGTCCGCTTCGCGTATCTCGGCTGCGCCACGCCTGCCTGTTTCGCCAGTGTCTCGAGCTCGCAATCGCCCGAATGTTGCTGCCGCGCGCAGGGACTCGGATGGTCCGACATCAGAATTTCGACGAGCGTCCGCCGCACCTTCTGCACTTTCTCGGAAGCGGTATTCACAACCATTCCCGGCTCGGCGGGCCGCACGCACGACGCGGTGAACACGCGCGCGTTCACATCCACCACGCACACGCGGCATACGCCGACGGGCGTCTCATTCTGCTGGTGACACAAAGTGGGAATGGTGATGCCGTTCATCCGCGCGGCATCGAATACCGTAGTTCCGGCGGGCACGGCAACTTTCTTGCCGTCGATCGTGAGTTCGATCAGGCCCGCCGCGCTCATGCGTGCCTCGTCGCGGCTCGTGAAGCTGCCGCCTGCGGAACCGAAGTGAAACAAACTCCAGACGGGCATTCGCGCTGCAAAATGTGCGCTTCGATCTCCGGCCTGAAGTGTTTCAGCACAGAAGCAATCGGCGCGGGCACCACTTGCCCCAGTCCGCAGATGGAGGTCAGTCGCATCGCGTCGGAAAGCTCGTCAATCAGCACCAAATCCTCGGTCGATCCGTCGCCTCGCGTCCATCCCGAAAGCAGTTCGACCATTTTCTGTGATCCGACGCGGCACGGAACGCATTTTCCGCAGGACTCATTGCGGAAAAACTGCGTCGAGTTGAGCGCCATGTCCAGCATGCACGTGCCTTCGGCGCAAACGACCAGTGCGCCTGATCCCATCATCGAGCCGGCATCGGCCAGCGCCTTGAAATCGAGCCGGACGTCCGCCATCGACGCCGGCAAATATCCCGAGGAAGGTCCTGACGGCGCGAACGCTTTCAAACCCTTGCCGCCGGCGACTCCGCCCGCGTGGCGAAGGATCACTTCGGAAATCGACGTGCCCATCGGCACTTCGTAGACTCCCGGCCGCGCCACGTCGCCGCTCACGCCGATGAACTTCAGCCCCGAACATCCGCCGACACCCTGCGCCTTGAACCACTCCACTCCGCGCATCAAGATCGACGGCACATTCGCAAACGTCTCGACGTTGTTTATCACCGTCGGCTTGTTCCAAAGCCCGTGCGTGACCGGAAACGGCGGCTTATTGCGCGGCTCGGCGCGCTTGCCTTCGATCGCTTCGAGAAGCGCGCTTTCTTCGCCGCAGATGTATCCGCCGGGACTGATGAAGAGCTCCAACTCGAAGGCGAGCTCGCTGCCCAAAACGCTTCGCCCGAGCAATCCCTCTTTCTTGCAGCGGCGAATTTCTTCTTCGAGAATCTCTTCCTGCTCCGGATATTCGTGGCGTAAGTAAAGAACGCCCTTTTGCGCGCCCGTAATCAGCCCCGCGAGGATAATTCCTTCGATCACCAGATGCGGAATGTGCGTGAGAATGTAGCGGTCCTTGAAAGTGCCCGGCTCGCTTTCGTCGGCGTTGCAGACGATATATTTCTCCGGTCCAGCCTCCTTGCGCACGAGCTGCCATTTCGATTCCGTGGGAAATCCCGCGCCGCCCAACCTGCGCAATCCCGACGCCTTCAACACGTCGAGCGTCCCGTTCCAATCGCGCGATTGCACAACCCGCCGCACCGCGCCGTAGCGTTCGCTCGGCGAAGCGTACGGGTCGGATTTGCACTGCGCGCCTCGCGTCGTGTGCGGCGGCTCGGGCAATTCGCCGAGCGACGCCGCTTCGCGCGCCATCCGCTCGACTTCCGTTTCGCTCACGCGCGTGTAGATGCGGTCGTTGATCGCAACGGCCGGCGCGTGATCGCAGCGCCCTAGACACGAAATCCCTCGAACCACGGCGTCGTGGCCTCGCAGACTTTCTTCGAGGCGCGCGCGCAGCCCGTCGGCTCCGCGCAAATGACAAGACATGTCCTGGCAGACGCACACATCAGCTTTCGGCGGAGGCGTGAGGCGGAAATGCGGATAAAAACTGGCGACTCCGTGCAAGCGGTACAAGGGAACGTCAATTCTCTTTGCCAGGTCCCTGAGTTGTTCGGGAGGCAGATAGCCGAACTGACGCTGAATTTCCCTCAGCTCGTCGAAAATCAACGTCACTCTCTCCGCACCGGGAGGTCGATGAAGCCTTGCGTGGAAAAACAGGCGCGGTGAAGCTGCCGCGCAGGTCACCAGTGATATAGCAAATCCGCCATGCCAAGTCCACAGCGGAAGCGGTCAGCAGTCCCACAAGGATGCAACATCGCGGTGAGTTCGCGGTTGCCCTCCTGCAAATTTGCGGTAGAGTACTCCTGCCAAACGGCACATGAACACCAACCTCGAACCAAGCTCCTTGGCACAGTTCCGGGTGCTCGCGGCCGTCTTCCTGTTGTGCACTAGTTTTTCGGTCCGCACCATTGCGCAGACGCGCGCCACGACAACCGAAGCCGTCGGCAAATATACCGGTCCAGGCTCATGCGCCTCGACGAGCTGCCATGGCAGTATCCTGCCGCGCACGGAAAACGACGTGCTGCAGAACGAGTACAGCACCTGGATCGTCAAGGACAAGCACTCGAAAGCCTACGCTGCGCTCACAGGCCAAGTCGGCGAGCGCATCGCGAGCATTCTGAATCTGGGCAAGGCGGAGAACGCGCCTCGCTGCCTCGCGTGCCACGCGCTCAATCCGCCGCAGGACCAGCGAGCGCGTTCGTTTGATCCGAGCGAGGGCGTCAGCTGCGAAACGTGCCACGGGCCCGCGTCCGGGTGGCTCGGGCCGCACACCGAGCGCGATTGGACGCACGAAAAATCGCTCGCGCTCGGAATGTACGACGTGCGCGACGTCGCGAGCCGCACGCAGAAATGTCTCGGTTGCCATCTCGGTACCGAAGACAAGTTCGTCGACCACGAGCTGATCGCCGCGGGCCATCCGCTGCTGCAATTCGAGCTCGGATCGTTTTCGGACGTGATGCCGCGGCATTGGAAAGAAGCCGCTACGCCGCTCGATCCCGAGCGCAGCGATCCGCTCTACGACGTGCGCGAAATGACGGTCGGCCAAGCCGTCGAACTCCGCGAGTCGTTGTTGCGGCTCGCGTCGAAAACGCGCGGCAAAAACTGGCCCGAATATTCCGAGCTGCAGTGCGAGGCCTGCCATCACAGCCTCACTCCGCCGGAGCAAAGCTGGCGTCTGGAACGCGGCTATCCCGGGAGGCGGCCCGGCGATCCGCCATGGAACGCGTCGCGCTTCACCGTGTTCCGCGACGTCGCGCATCAGCTCGACGGCGCTGACGCCGACCAGCTCGATAGCGGCGTCACGCAGCTCGCGCAATTGATGAGCCAGCTCAATCCGGATCGCGACGCCGTATCGAGCGCGGCTACCAATTCGGCGCATGTCGCCGACGCGCTCGCCGCAAAAGTGCGCGCGGCGTCGTACGATCCCGCGGTCGCGCTGCGCCTGCTGCAGAAAATTTCCGGCGATGCCGACAGCATCTCTGCCGAGGGCGAGCAATCCGCGGCGCAAGCGGCGATGACGCTGCAATCGCTCTACATCGCGTACGATCGCGATCAGAAACCGCAGAATTCGGCCGAAGTGCGCGCGGCGATCACCGGCCTTTTCGAACAGCTTCAGAATCTTTCTGCATACGATCCGGCGCGCTTCGCCGAGCAGATGCGCCGCGTGAACGCGCTTTTGCGCTGACCTTCAGGAGAAACACGTGCAGCAATACGATCTGGTTGTCATCGGTTCCGGTCCGGCTGGAGAAAAAGGCGCGGCGCAGGCCGCCTACTTCGGCAAGAAAGTCGCGGTCGCGGAGTACGCCTCGGATGTCGGCGGAGCGTGCATCAACACGGGCACACTCCCGAGCAAGATCCTGCGCGAATCGGCGCTCTATTATTCGGGGCTCAGGCAGCGCGGACTCTATGGCGTCGATTACTCGCTCAAAGAAGGCCTGACCGTTGCGAATTTCATGCACCGCAAGGACGTGCTGGTGGAAATGGAGCGAGGGAAGATTCGCGAGAATCTGGCGGCGCACAAGGTCGATCTGATTCGAGGCGCGGCTTCTTTCGAGGATGCGCACACGGTCGTGGTGAAAACGCCGACGGAAGTGCTGCATCTGCACGGCGAGGCGATCTTGATCGCCACGGGATCGTATCCGCACCGCGCGCCGGAAATTCCGTTTGATGACAAGGTGATTTTCGACTCCGATTCGATTTTGAGGATGGAGCGAATCCCCCGCGGCCTGGCTGTGGTCGGCGGGGGCGTGATCGGATGCGAATACGCGTCGATTTTCACGGCGCTGGGCGTGGAGGTTGTGCTCGTCGACGGCCGCGACCGAATTCTGCCGTTTCTGGACGTCGAGATCTCGGAGCGACTGCGCGAGCGGCTCTCTGGACTCGGCGTGAAATTCTGTCTCGGCGAGCGCATGGGACCAATCGGCCGGACGAAAGAAGGAGTCCGCATCGAGCTGCCGTCCGGAAAGGTGATCGAGACGGAAGCGGCGCTCTTCGCGGCTGGCCGACGCGGAGCAGTCGATGGATTGAACCTCGCAAAGGCTGGGCTGGGCGTGAACAAGCGCGGATACATCGAGGTGAACGCGTCGTATCAGACCGCGGTGCCCTCGATTTACGCCGGGGGCGACGTGATCGGCTTCCCTGCGCTGGCTTCGACTTCGATGGAGCAGGGCCGCGTCGCCGTGTGCCACGCGTTCGGATTTCAGTACAAGCAGCGCGTCGCGTCGATGTTGCCGATGGGCGTTTATACGATTCCGGAAATTTCCGCGGTCGGCGAGAGCGAGGAAAGCTGCAAGGAGAAAGGAATCAACTACGAAGTCGGCCGCGCGCGCTACGCCAACAACGCTCGGGGCATGATCACCGGCGATTCGGCGGGAATGATGAAGCTGATCTTCCGGCGCGACAACCGGCAACTGCTCGGCGTCCACATCATCGGCGAAAACGCCACGGAGCTGATCCACCTCGGCATGATGGTCCTCGAATCGGGCGGCTCGATCGATCTGTTCATTGATTTCGTGTTCAACTATCCGACGCTCTCGGAGATGTACAAGTACGCCGCCTACGACGGCCTCGGCAATCTTTCGGGACACAAACTCCGGCAAGGTTAGGGCGAGCGGCTGCAACTGGCAGCAGGTGAAGGGTTTACGTGCAGCGCCGCGACGTTCAGAGCGGCAGACTTTTTTGAGTTCTGGAGCGCGGAAAAATATCGCGAAAAGTTGACACCCTTGTTGTGCGCCGACCTTTTGTTTTGAATGGCTTACGGCGAAAAAGACCTGGCAAGGCTTGACACTTGTTTGCGCGTGTAACTCCTCGGAAAATTGCCGAGTAACTTGTGCGCCGATCTTTTGTTTTGAATGAGTTGCGGACGTTTCTACTCGGCAGCATTGTCGAGTAGAAATGCGAATCCAAAGGCCTCGCCCCGGCAGGGCGGGGCGAGCTACATTTTCGGCCCTGTGTCGCGACATTCGTCTCGTTTCTCCTGATCCCCCAGGCTCGACTGATCTCCCGGGCTCGACTAACCGTCGACCCGGGAGCCCTATTCTGCGGCGACCTGGGGGCCCCTTCGTCGTTCTCGCTCCGCGAAATACACCCTTCGTCCCTCAGGACAAGCGGAGCCCGTTTGAGCTAATCACGATTGCGACGCATTGAGAATTGACCCATAGGACAGGTTTGGAAGAGGACTAGGACTGGCTGTACGCTCATTGCAGTGTCGGCACGGTCGGGCGATACCGATTTAGATAAGGGACACATATTGTAAATGCCTGTTCTACGTGGCATAGTACGCGCGTGATTCCGTTCCGGGTCCACTTCCGCGAGGGCGAGCCGATCTACGAACAGGCGATTTACTCCGCGAAGAAAGCGATCGTGTTCGGCAACCTGCGGCCCGGCGACGCGTTTCCCTCCGTCCGAGCTTTGAGCCGCGAACTGAAGATCAATCCGAACACCGCGCACAAGATCGTCGCGGGTCTGATTGAGTCCGGTCTGCTTGAAACTAAGCCGGGAGTTGGAACTATTGTGGCGAGGCGGCCGGCGGCGAGCGCGGCTGAACGTGCCACCTTGATAGAACACGAAATCGAGGAGATCGTCGTCGAAGCGAAACGTCTTGGGCTCGAACTCTCGGACATGATCTCGTCAGTATCCGAACAATGGAAACGGCTCGAAGGGGGCAAGAAACGATGAGCGCGCCGATTCGAACCGAGCAGTTGACGAAGAAATTCCGCCGCGTCGACGCGCTGAACGGGCTTGATCTCGAAGTGCCGGAAGGCTCGATCTACGCACTGGTTGGTCCAAACGGTGCCGGAAAAACGACGGCGATCAAAATCCTCATGAACATCTTTCGGCCTACGGGTGGGAAGGCCGAAGTTTTGGGAACACCGTCGAAGAAAGTGGCGGGGAAACTCTTCTGCTCGATCGGCTATGTCTCGGAAAACCAACGGCTGCCGGATTGGATGCGGGTCGATGCGTTTCTTGCTTATCTGCGGTCTTTCTATCCGACCTGGGATCGCGAGCTTGAAGATGATTTGGTCAAACGATTCGATTTGCCGCGCGACCGCAAGCTGAAACAGCTTTCGCGCGGGATGCGAATGAAAGCGGCGCTGGCGAGCGCGCTGGCGTTTCGTCCGAAGCTGATCGTGCTGGACGAACCGCTGGGCGGACTCGATCCGCTGGTGCGCGACGAGCTAATTGAAGGGTTGCTTGATCGCGCAGCGGAGGCGACGGTCTTCATTTCGTCGCACGATTTGGCGGAGATCGAGAGCTTTGCAAGCCATGTGGGCTATCTCGAGCAGGGACGGCTCGTGTTTTCGGAGCAAATGGGATCGCTGGCGGCGCGCTTCCGTGAAGTGGAGCTGACTTTCGAGACCTCTCCCGCATTGCCAGGAAAATATCCCGAGAGCTGGCTGCACGTGAGCGGGTCGGCAGCCGTGGTGAGATTTATCGAGAGCCGGTTCGACGAAGCGAGGACGCCGGCGGATATCTCGCAAGTGTTTGGCGCAGCGCGCAATGCGGCGTTTACGCCGATGTCGTTGCGTTCGATTTTTCTGGCGATGGCGAAGGCCCGCCGGAGCGCGTCGTGAGAACGAGGGGATGATGCGGCAGATCCTCCACATATTCCGAAAGGACGTGCGGCACTTCTGGATCGAGATTCTGGCGTCGATTCTCTTGCTGTCTGGTTACATCTGGAGAGTGCTGCACCAATGGGCAAATCCGACGACAGTGCCGGACCTTCCGAATTTTCTGCAAAATTTGCTGATGGCTCTCACGCCGGTCTCGTGGTGCCTGCTGGTGGTTCGCGCGGTGCAGGACGAGAGCCTCGTGGGCGATCGCCAATTCTGGATCACGCGCCCGTATGAGTGGAAGAAATTGATTGCGGCGAATGTGCTGTTCATCTTGTTGCTCGTCAACTTGCCACTTCTTGTGGCCAACGTAATTTTCCTCAAAAGTTCTGGGTTTGCTCCGACGCGATACCTGGTTGGCCTGCTCTGGATTCAGCTAGCGATGGCCTTGGTCCTCATTCTACCGGCTGCGTGCGTGAGTGTAGTGACGTCGACGTTCGTGCAGGTGATCCTGTGGACGCTGGGAGTCGGCGGATATATCGCGATCGTTGCTTCCATATCATCCCTGATCCCCGATTCCCACATACAGACGTCGGTCTCGGATATTTCCGACTGGATACCGCCGGCGGTATTCGGAGTGGTGTTCCTCGGAATCATAGTGTGGCAATACACGCGGCGACAGCCGTGGATTCCGCGAGCGGTAATCGTTGTGATGGCTTTCATCATGGCTGCCGTTGGGCTAATACCGACCACTGAGTCTCAGGTTACCGAGGCGTACCCGCCGCTGGCTGCAGGAGAGCATTTGCCATTCCAAGTGACGCCGATTCCGCCCAGGCCGGCGACGGAAGAGCAAGAGCGAAGGCAAGCGGGCGAGAAGAAAATCAGCCTGGCGATCAAGATGCGGGTGACCGACGTACCCGCGGGCACTCTTATCACGATTGCCGCAACTCGCGTGATGATTCGGACGCGGAATGGCGAAGAGCTGACCACGAAATGGGCGAACGACGGCACAGATATTTGGCCGCGGGAAGCAACGACCAGCGTGGGTTTCCAGGTCGATAGGAATTTTTTCGAGAATGCGCGATTCGTTCCGGCGGATTTGCGAGTCACGCTCGCCTACCGGGAGTATCACGAGACGAATACACGACAGATCGTGACGCAACCCGGTGAGTTTCCGGTTGCTGGCATCGGCATTTGTTGGGTCGGTTCGCCGCGTGGCCTGTATTGGTTCCAGGGCGATATGCAATGCCGGTCGGCAGTGAAGGCGCCGGCAATTCTGGCGCGTTTTGAGACTGCACAAAGCACGTGCCCCAGTGTGCGAAACAAGACGGAAGTTCCGCCGACGACACGCTACGCGTCTTACCTGAACGACAACTCATTCGAGCCGGCGATAATTCCGATACAGCCGGTCAATCTCGGATTTTCGCGAGTGTATGACCCGGACGACGAACATGCGATTCCTGGTGTGTGCGCCGGAACGCCCGTTACGCTGAGCACGCCTACCAGGCCGCGATTTGCGAGCACAGAGATCAAAATCGATAGCGCCGACCTGCGAGATTATCTGCCCGAGCCGATCGGGAATCGTCGAAGAATGATTGAGTGAGAACGGAACGCGGGCGGGGCTTTCCCGCCCGGTGCGATCAAGACCCCACCGCCGGCGGGAGAATTAGTTCGAAATTCATCAGGCCGAGCCTCGGCGTGAGCAAACCTGGCCAGCGAACATGCCGGGATGAAGCCGCGGCGCTACGTTCAAACCTGGGAAAAAGCGGATCCCTGCCTGCGGCAGGCAGGCCTCACCGCCATCCGCAAAGGGCGCTAGCGTTCGTGGCGCTCGCGAAGATAGTCGGCGGGCGAGGAGACGAGAATCCCTTCGATGCGCTTGCCGAAATAGGGCCCGAAATGGCGCGCATCGCCGGTGATGAGGTGGGTCGCGCGGGCCTCGATTGCCGCGAGCAGGATCGGCACATCCTTGTCCGGCAAGGAGAGGCCGGCCGGAAGATCTCGCGGCACTGCGTCAAAGAGCTGAACGGCGCGAGCCAGGCGGGCGAGCCTGCGTCTTTGCGCGTTTTCGGTTAGGTTGACTCGGGCTTCTTCCACGGCGTAGTGAGAGGAGCAAAGAGTTGTGCGTTTGAGCTTCCAGAGCTGAAGAAGGCCCGCGTCTGGTCTGTAAGCGGCTGAGAAAAGGATGTTGGCGTCGAGAAACAGGCGATCCATCTATCAAGCTATCGAGGCCGCCGGTGCGGAATCGCGTCGGGGTTAAGACCGAGCTTCTTCACCTCGCGACGCGCTCGCTGATAATCCTTCGCCGTGGTCGCGGTGGAAAGCAGAAACTCCGCTTTACGCTCCGGCGTGTACCGCTCGACGGGCACAACAATCGCGGGGCGAATGAGCACGCCATCCTCGCGCGGCTCAGTGGTGACGAGCGCGCCCTCTTCGATGCCATAGCGTTTTCGCAGTTTAGCCGGTACGATGATGGTACCGCGCTTGCCGACTTTAACAGCTTCCATAAGCTTCTCTGGATGCCAGTATATCAGAATATCTGAGATTCAGGCGGATTCGGTTGATGAGACGCCGAGATTAGTGCCGGGCTAAAGTCCCCGGCGCTACATGCAAACCTCAGAGAAATTCGTGAAGAGCACAGGCAGGATTGCCTGTGCCACGCAAGCCAACAGACTCCAATCAAGAAAAATTACTGCGTGGGGTTGCGGGGGAAGTGCAGATAGGGGAGGCGGACGCCGTTGATGATGATGTTGTCCGCCTGAATCGAGGCGGGCGCTTCGAATCCGACGGCGCCGCCTGCGGTGACGTAATCGTCCTGATCGACGCCATCGCCGCTGACGCCCAATCCGCCGACAAGCTGGCCATTGATGTAAAGCGGCTCGGAGCCCGGGAAAAATACGACGCCGCTCTGATTGATCGCCGGCCACGACGGTCCGGGAACCTGAAATCCCTGCGTGCAGGGATTCGCTGTGTCCAGCAAATAGAGATTGAAAAACGGGCCGGGCGAGCTTCCGTTGATTCCCGGCGGGAAAAACGGCTGCGCGCCGAATCCGATGGTGCGATTGGTGACGGCGGTACCGATGGGAACGTCGTTCAAATCCTGCGGCTGGCGCGTAGTGCCGCTGAAATAGATCACGTTGCGCGCTTTGGTGGCGGCGACGTCGATGCTGAAGACAGTGCCGTCGTCCATGCGGTGCAGCGCGATGATGGTGCCGTCGAGATCGCTCACGGCGATGGTCATTTTCGCTTTCACGCCGGGAGGCAGGCGAATGAGCGCGCGAGTGGTATTGGCGGTTGCGACCGCGTTGTTGATGATTTGAGAGACCTGCGCGGCGGTGAGTCCGCCGATGGGGCCGTTCGTCGGAGGAATCAAGTCACCCGAGGGATCGGGGCCGGGGCTCGCGATCGGGCCGACGGTGTAGAGCGTTGCGTTGTAAGTTCCCGGCGTCACGCCAGCCGGCGCGGTGGTTTGATCGACGAACGGCAGCGCGATTCCATCGATGACCACTTCGCCCGGCGCAGGCAGCGCGGGAAGCGCAATCCCATCGGTGCCGACGTTCATGGCCGTGAAGCCCGCGTATTCGGCGACATCGTACGAAACGCCTGCGACGCCTACTCCGCCGACGACGGTGCCGTCCTTGAAGAGCGGAATGCCGCCGGGATTCACAGCGTTCGGGTCGCTGTCATTCGTATCGGCTTTGCCGGTGATGATTCCGAGGCCCGGGCTGATGTCGGCGATGGTGGTCGCGGGCGGGACGGTCGCGTTGATGCTCGGTGAAAGAGTGCAGCCGCGATTGGTGTTTTCGATGCCGTAGAGCGCGGCGTTGGACGCGTTGGCGACGCCGGGCGGGAAATGCACGCCGCTGATGTAGCGCACGGTGCGCGACGAAAGCGGCGCCTGATCGTTGCTGAAAAAAGCTCCGGTGCGGGCGAGCGCGACGGCGAGATCGGGCGTGGCGACCTGATTGCCGAAATTGCCGGTCGAGAGCGCGGGCGCAGAAGGTTCCTGATAGACCGCGAGAATGTTGCCCATGCGGTCGACGACGGCGATTACCATCGTGTCGGACTGCGCCGCTTGCGCGGCTGCCTGCACGACGGCGGCGACGTCGCTCTGCGTGAGGACTTCGACCGCGGGAGGAGGAGGCGGTGGCGGCGGAGCCGCAGTGCTGCCGCCGCTGCTTCCCCCACAGGCGCACATGCTCACGCAAAGCAGACCGGTTGCGATGAGAGGTCCAAAACGCGAAAGAATTCGATGGCGATGGGCGGGCCGAGTCATCCGATGGGATTCATTGGTATCACATGCAGGAGCGCATCTCAACGGCGGTTTGGCGGGCGCGCGGCGCACAGATCACCAAACGCGGGGCGAAGTTCGGGAAACTTTGAAGGAATTGCGCTTGCTCGCGCCAAAACAACCGTGTTAGTTAAGTCGAGCGAGAGTCCCAGGCGAGAGCGACCAAACGATTTTCGCGACCCAGCGGATGCCGAACACTTCGACCCTGCCAATCTTCCTTCTGGCGGCCGTACTGGCGTCGCCGTGCTTCGCGTCTTCCGCACATCACCACGCTGTTCACCGAGCGACGAAATCCGCGAAAGTGCGCCGCGCGCACAGCCTCGCGATCCACAAGCACTCTCGTCCGACGCGCCATGCGGCAGCGCGACGGCATGCGATCAAACACCATCGGAATGCCAGTCACAGCGAAGCGGCTTCTAGTCAGCCGTCGCCAGAGCAGTTCGCAGCGGCCTGGCAATCGCCTGTTCCGGAAGAGAACCCGAATCCTGGGTACTCGGCAGGGCAATTTATGTTGGTGAACTATTTGACTTCCGCGCAGCAGGAGCAGATTCCCGGCCGCGCCCCGCAGAAGACGGGCGCGCTGCAAGGTGTGGTGCGCGACGCGAACGGAAATGCGGTCGGCGGTGCGACGGTGACGTTGCGAAACAGCGCGACCGGAGAAACGCGCAGCGCGACGGCCACGGCGGAAGGCGTGTTTCGCGTGCTCGATTTGCCGCCGGGGAAGTACGATCTCAGCGTCACGTCACAGGGCTACGAGACGTTCTCCGAAGCAGGCGTGACGATCGCAGCGGGTGAAGCGGTGGTGCGCGAAATCAAATTGACCGCGCTGCCCGCCGGCGCTCAGCCCGCGCCGGGGCTGCCGCAGGTCCCGCAAGCGAAGCCTTCTCCTTCTCCCGCGGCGACGCAACCTGTGTACAACGGCGCCGAGCAGCGGATGCAACAACCGAGCGCTCCGCAGCCGGCGCCGCAACCGTTGCCTCCCGCGGGCGACGTGTTTCAGACGCAGTCCGACCGTTGGCTCGTCGCCATGCCCGAGTGGGACCGATACGGCCACGGAGGAGAGCATCCTTACGTGAAAGGCCGGACGTGGGACCCGTTCGACCGAAACAAACTGAAGGGCGACGTCCCCATTTTCGGCCAGCAAACATTTTTCAATTTCACGGGCGTCAGCGACACGCTTGTCGATGGGCGGCGGCTGCCTACGCCGACTGGAGTCAGCACCGCACGTCCCGGAACGCCGGAATTTTTTGGGAGGGGCGGGCAGTTTTTTCTGGATCAGGTTTTCTTGTTCTCATTCGATCTGTTTCACGGCGACACTTCGTTCAAGCCGGTGGACTGGCGGATTCGAGTGACGCCGGCCGTGAGCCTGAATTATCTGGACGTGCAGGAACGGGGAGTCGTCAACGTCGATGTCAGCAAGGGCACGACGCGGCTCGATTCGCACCTGGGATTGCAGGAAGCGTTCGGCGAGGTAAAGCTGCACGATCTGAGCCCCAATTTCGATTTCATATCCGTGCGCGCCGGAATTCAGCAGTTCAATGCGGATTTTCGCGGATTCATTTTCGAGGACGAGCAGCCGGGCGTGCGGTTTTTCGGCAATTTGGATTCGAACAAGTGGCAATACAACCTCGCCTACTTCAATTTTCTCGAGAAGAATACCAACAGCGGGCTGAATTCGTTTGCAATGCGGCATCAGCAGGTCTTCATAGCGAATGTTTACCGTCAGGATTTCTTGTTTCAGGGATACACGGTGCAGATCAACGCGGCTTACAACGACGACGCGCCGACGATTCATTATGATGACAACGGATTCCTGGTCCGGCCCGCGCCGATTGGCGCGGTGGTCTCGAACGGTGAGATTCAAGCGCACAGCGTTCACGCCGCCTACATCGGATTCAACGGCGACGGCCACATCGGCTGGCTCAACCTGACGAACTCGTTTTATCAGGCGCTGGGGCGCGACAGCTTCAACGCGATTGCCGGCCGGCCGGTGCGAATCAACGCGCAGATGGCGGCGACGGAGCTTTCGGTCGACAAAGATTGGGCGCGATTCAAGGCCTCCGTGTTCTACGCGTCGGGCGACGCGCACCCACGCGACAGCGAAGCGCGGGGCTTCGATGCGATCGAGGATTTTCCCGAGTTCGCGGGGGGAATTTTCAGCCTGTGGAATCGAGAAGGAATCCGGCTGACCGGCTCGAACGTACTTTTGACCACACCGAACAGCCTGCTGCCGAGCCTTCGTTCGAGCAAGGACGAAGGGCAGGCCAACTTCGTGAATCCGGGAATTTTTTTGGCGAACCTAGGAGCGGATTTCGATATCACTCCGAAACTGCGCGGCTTTGCGAACGTGAATTACATGCGGTTCATGGATACGCAGCCGCTGGAGCTGCTGCTGTTTCAATCACCGATTCGCCACACGATCGGCGTCGATTCGAGCCTGGGCGTTAAGTACCGGCCGCCGTTGACGGAAAACATTTCGATTACGGCCGGCGCGGCGACACTCGTGCCGGGTGCGGGGCTGCGAAACATCTACACGGGCAGGATGCAGTTTTCGCTCTTTTCAAACGTGCGGTTTCAGTTCTAGGCGGCGACTTACGGAGTATTTGGTGAGAGAGCACAACGAAACGATGCGGGGCACCGTGCGGCAGAATCTCGCTCTGCTGGGGGTGGCGGCAGCTCTCGTTTCGTTCTTCGCGCTGGAGCACAGGTTGAGCGCGCAGGTCGAGGGCACTCAATCACCGGGGCCGACGCTGCTCACGCAAACGCAGGCTGATGCCGACCGCAAAAGCGCGGGCTGCCTGAGCTGCCACAACGGAATCGACGAGCCGACTATGCACCCCACACGCACGGTGCGATTGGGCTGCACGGATTGTCACGGGGGCGATGCGACGGCGAGCGTTGCATCCGGCACGGCGAAAGGATCCGCGGAATACGAGCGAGTGAAGAACAAGGCCCACGTGCAGCCGCGCGATCCGGAGTTCGCGCAGGGTGCAGGGCGCGTCGAGCGTCCCTACACGAAATGGCTGCGCGAGAGCTACGAGTACGTGCGGTTTGCGAATCCGGGCGATCTTCGCGTCGCACCCGAGACCTGCGGCCGAGCGGGCTGCCATGCGTCCGAGGTGCGCAACGTCAGCACCAGCATGATGACGCATGGCGGGTTTCTCTACGGAGCGGCGCTCTACAACAACGGCGCGTTTCCGCTGAAGAATGCGCGGTTCGGCGAGAGCTACTCGGCCGACGGCCAGCCGCAGATCATGAAAACTATCCCTCCGCCGACGCCGGAAGAGACGCGGACGAAGGGCGTCGTGCCCGAGTTGACGCCGCTCGAACGCTGGGAAATTTCGCAGCCGGGGAATGTGCTGCGCGTGTTCGAGCGCGGCGGCGAGAAAAAGGGCGAGATCGGAAATCCAAAAACAGACGAAGAGCCCGGACGCCCGGACGACAAATTGGGCGATCGTGGCTTCGGTACCGAGCTGCGAACCGATCCCGTTTTTCTCGGCTTGCAGAAGACCCGGCTGCTCGACCCGCTGCTTTCGTTGCCGGGCACAAACGACCAGCCGGGCGACTACCGCGGCAGCGGTTGCACGGCGTGCCACGTGATCTATGCGAACGACCGCTCGCCCGAACATTCTGGGCCGTACGCGTCGTTTGAGAATTTGGGTGTGAGCGCGTCGACTGATCCCACGATCGCGAAGAATGAATCGGGTCACCCGATCCGGCACGTTTTCACGCGCTCGATTCCGTCGAGCCAATGCATGGTGTGCCACGTTCACCCCGGAACGAACATGGAAGCCACGTACTTCGGGTACACGTGGTGGGACAACGAAATCGACGGCGACGCGATGTATCCGAAACAACAGCGGACTCCGACGGCGGACGAAAGGTATGAAGTTTCGCTGCGAAATCCGGAGGGTGCGGCAGCACGCGGATTGTGGTCCGATCCGAAGTTCTTGGCGGAAGTGGGCAGCGGGCAATTCAACGCACAGCTCAAGCAGACGCAGTTTGCCGATTTTCACAGCCACGGCTGGATCTTCCGCGCCGTTTACAAGCGAGACCGCCAGGGCAATCTGCTCGACGCCGACGGCAAGATTGTTTCGCCCGACGATCCGAACAAGTTTTCAAAGGCTGTGCATCTTGCGGACATCCATCTCGAAAAGGGGATGCAATGCGTCGATTGCCATTTCGAACAGGACGTTCACGGGAACGGCAAGCTTTACGCCGAGCCGCGCGCGGCGATTGAACTCGACTGCATCGACTGCCACGGCACGATCGAGAAGCACGCGACGCTGATCACGTCCGGCTTTGCGGCGCCCGAGGGCGGAACACATCTCGACGCGCTGCGCACTCCATGGGATCAGCGTCGATTCGAATGGCGCGATGGAAAGCTTTACCAGCGCTCGATGGTCGACCCGGACAAAGAGTGGGAAGTGGTGCAGACGCTCGACACGATCACGCCGGGGAATTCTCACTACAGCGAAAAGTCGCGCTGGGCGAAGACGGTGCGTAAGGACGGCACGCACTGGGGCGATGTTCCCGGCGACGAATCGCAGCTGGCGCACGCCAACAGCCGGATGACCTGTTACGCCTGCCATACGTCATGGGCGCCTAACTGCTTCGGCTGCCATCTCTCGATGCAGGCCAATCAGCGCAAGCCGATGCTGCACAACGAAGGGCTGATGACGCGCAACTGGACATCGTACAACTTTCAGGTGCTGCGCGATGACGGCTACATGCTGGGAATCGACGGCACGGTGACGGGCCATCGCGTGGCTCCGGCGCGCTCGTCTTGTGCGATCGTGGTCAGTTCGCAAAATGCGAATCGCGAGTGGCTTTACTACATGCAGCAGACGATTTCAGCAGAGGGATTCAGCGGGATCGCGTTCAGCACCTTCGTGCCGCATACGGTGCGGGCGAAGGAAACGAAGGAATGCGAAGACTGCCACGTGTCCGAGCAGCGCGACAACAACGCCTGGATGGCACAGGTGCTCCTGCAAGGCACAAATCTGCTGAATTTCATGGGTCGCTACGTCTACGTCGCGGATGGCTCCAAGGGTTTCGATGCCGTCGCGGTGGCCGAACACGATGAGCCTCCCGCGATCTATGGCAGCTACTTGCAGCGGCTGGCGTATCCGGATGATTACAAGAAGCACGTAGCGCGCGGCCGCGAACTGCAAGAGGACTATCACCACGAAGGAAACGTGCTCGACGTCCAGATGCGCGGAGAGTATCTCTACGCTGCCACCGGCAAAGGCGGCTTCCGCGCGTACGACATCGCGAACATCGACAACAAGGGATTTTCCGAGCGCATGGTTACGGCGCCAGTCTCGCCGCTCGGCCAGCGCTTCTACGTCAAGACGAAGTACGCGATGGCGGTGGCCAGCCCCTCGACGCTGGCGCTCGATCCGATTCGCACGCGTCGGCCTGAAAACGAAGAGCAATCGATTCATCCGATTTACGCATTCCTCTATGTCGCGGACAAATACGAAGGGCTTGTAATAATTGGCGACCCGAATTTGAAACACAAGGTCCCGGGCGTGGCCACGCTGCTCGACGGCGATCCGCGAAACAATTTCCTGAAGCGCGCGCTGGCGTTCAATCCCAATGGAATCTTGAATGGAGCGCGCCGGATCACGATTGTGGGCACGTATGCGTACATGCTGTGCGACCACGGGCTGGTGGTCGTCGATCTGGATAATCCGCTCAAGCCGCGCATAACCGCGGAGATCGGGGCGCCGGAGCTGAACGATCCGCAGGGAATCGCCATTCAGTTTCGCTACGGATTCGTGGTGGATCGCGACGGACTGAAAGAGCTCGACGTGACTTCGCTCGATCATCCGCGCGTGGTGCCGAATGTGCTTGTGAAATTGCCCGATGCGCGCAACGTATATGTCGCGCGGACGTACGCGTACGTCGCAGGAGGCAAGCAGGGAGTGGCGATTGTGGACGTCGAGAAGCCGGAGCAGCCGAAGCTCGATCAGGTGTTTTCGGCGGACGGCAAACTCAACGATGTGCACGACGTGAAAATCGGGATGGTCGACGGCAGCGCCTTTGCGTTCGTCGCCGACGGCGCAAACGGGATGCGCATTTTGCAAATCCTCTCGCCGGAAGATTCGCCGAATGCGTACGGCTTCAGTCCGCGGCCCACGCCCAAGCTGATCGCCACCTATCGCACGGCGGGACCAGCGCTCGCGATTTCCAAAGGGATCGACCGCGATCGCGCCGTCGATGAAAGCGGAAACCAATTGACGGTGTTCGGGCGGCGCGGCGCGCGGCCGTTCAATCGCGAGGAAGCGGAGCGGCTTTACCTGCACGACGGCAAGCTTTATACCGTCACAAACGCCCCTCCTCCGCCTGCGCGCTGATTTTACTTAAGCCAGATTTCCTGCAACAGCTCGCTGCTGACGAGCTCGCGGTATTCAGCACGCTTTTCACCAATCTGCTGGGCCTGCTGTTCTCCTCCCAGAATCTTGTCTCGGACGGCATCTTCCTTCGCGTCCAGGCCATCCATAGCAGCGTGGTTCTTGTACTGGATGGCGAGGCAGACGTCCCAATCTTGCGGATCGCTCTTGGTTTCCTTGATGAAAAACTTGTAATCAAGAATCAGCCCTTCTTTCTTCTCTTCGTCCAGAAGCGGCTTGCTGGACTTCTGCAAACTGGTGAGATATTCGTCCATGCGGGTCGGCTTGACGCGGACCAGTTCGACGCGCCAGACGGGTCCTTCGGTGTAGTGTTCCTGAGCCATGACTGCAGGAGCGAGCAGAAGCGCAGCGACAGCGATGCCGTACAATTTTTTCATCGTATCTCCTCAGTTTAGATTTATGTGGTGGGCCTAACCGACGGACAACGTACACCCGGCCTCGTGCGGATGCAATCGTGGCGCGGATTTCTAATGTTGAGAGGATGCCTGCGTCCAGTAATGAAGTGATATTCGCAGACGCCAGTCACAGAGGCGGCTAAGCGCCGGCGGAATGTTTCTCCGCGCCGGGGCGCGTATCCAATCCGAAATCCTTGCGCATACGCTCGTGCCAGGCATTGTCGTCCAAAGCGCCCCAGTCGACCCACTGCTCGTCCGTCATCGACGCACGCCAGCCAAGGAACCCCAGCGCATCGGGACCGACAGCGTGTCGGAGCTGCCAGGTGCCGCTCTCGATGATCTCGCGAATTTTCTCCGCGACAATCGCCGGGCCTGCGGGCGTGGCCAGCGACGCCTGAAACATAGTCGCGACGCGCAGAACGTGGGGATAGTGAGACTCCGTGGGAGGGACCGCGGCGCGCCGGGCCATGGGCGTGTCGATTACGCCGGGTTCTACGAGTGCGACGCGGATGCCGAAAGGCTTCACTTCCTGCGCGAGACCCTCGCTCACCGCCTCGAGCGCGAACTTCGAGGCCGAGTATGGCGTCATCGGCGAGCAGGAGATTCGCCCGGAAACAGAACTCACATTGATGATGCAACCGCTGCGCCGCTGGCGCATTTCGGGCAGGCAGGCGCGAATGCAACGAAGCGCGCCGAAATAGTTCGTCTCCATCGTAGCGCGGAAGGCTTCAAGAGGAAGCTCTTCGACCGATCCGAGACGCTCGATTCCGGCGTTGTTGACGAGGACGTCGATGGATCCCGCCTTTGCGCGGATCGCAGCGATTGTCGACGCCACCGATTCATCGGAATCGACGTCCAACGCGAGAATCGAAACGGGCAACTTTTCTTTCTCAACGGCTTCGCGAAGGATGCGGTCGCGCTCCGGTTTCCGCATGGTGGCGTAAACGGAGTGGCCCTTCCTCGCTAGCAGGAGCGCTGTCTCAAGCCCGATTCCGGAGCTGCAACCTGTGATGAACACGCAGGACATGATTTTCCTCCTCGCAGAAACAACAAGGATGCCAGGGCTTGAAGTCCGCACATCATACATCCATTTGCCACGAAGGAGCGGCGCGCGCGACCGTTGAATCGAATTGTAAAGCTCCTGCGCTTGACAAGGTCTCGCGGGAAAACCTAAAATCCATAGGCGAAGAAAAAGCGAAATAGAAGTCCCCTCCTTTTCGCCCTTCGCGGTGCGCCATGAGCTCGAAAACATCCGCTTTGCGCTTGCAGGTGGAATCGTCGCTGGCCCGCCACGGCGGGCAAGCCGCGGGCATCGCGAGTCCTTTTCAGTATCGCGACCGCCCCATCGTAGAAACGGCGACGACCGGCGCGCCACCCATCGATCTGCTGACGGGAGGATTGCCGCGCGGCAGCTTGACGGAAATTTGCGGGCCGCCGTGCTCCGGGCGGACGAGCTTGCTGGTTTCGGCGCTCGCGTCGCGAACGGCGGCGTCGGAAGTGTGCGCACTGGTGGATGCGCGCGACGCGTTCGATCCGCACTCGGCGGAGGCGGCGGGCGTGCGGCTGCAGCAACTGCTCTGGGTGCGCTGCCGGAACGTCGATCAGGCGCTACGCACGACGGACCTGCTGATTCAGGGCGGCGGATTCGGAATGATCGCGCTCGATCTAGGGGACACGCCGACGCGCTTGGTCCGCTACGTTCCGCTGCAGGTGTGGTTTCGATTTCGGCGGGCCGTGGAGCACACGCCGACGATTTTTCTCGTGGTGGAGCAGGAATCGAACGCGAAAACATGCGCGTCGTTGGTGCTGAGCCTGCGCGCAGAGGAAACGCGCTGGGTGCATACGTCCGAAAGCGCCGGCGACAGCGGAGAAATCTTGCTGCCGCATTCGCCGGGATGTCTGCTCGACGGCTGGAAGAGCCACGCCGAAACGATTCGCTCGAATGCGAAACAAAAGGAGCGGCGACTATTCACACCAGACGCAATTTTTGCAGACGCTCGCGGCGATAGCGCCGATTTCGAAACGGCAGTCATGTGGGGAGGCGTCAGAAAAAGGTGAAGAATTTTTTCGGTTCCTTCGCCTCGCGATCGGGCTTTTATGGCATTCGCTTCCATTTTCGTTCCCAATTTTTTGCTGCAGGCGGTGGTGCGCGCCGAACCTGCTTTGTGCGAACGCGCGCTTGCGTTGATCGAAGGGAATCCGCCGCTGTGCAGCGTGATTGCGATCAACGAAAAGGCTGCGCGAACGGGGATCGAAATCGGAATAACGAAAACCGATGCCGAGCAATTTGCCGGCACGGAAATTCGCCCGCGTTCTCCGGCGCAGGAAAAGACAGCGCACGCTGCCCTGCTCGACATCGGCTGGTCGGTTTCTCCCCGGATTGAAGACACCGCGCAGGACGCGATCGTCTTGGATTTGGCGGGCCTCACTTCCCTCTTCGGCGCGGAAAAAGAGATTGGCGCGCATCTTGCCGAACGCGCGGCTGCATGCGGATTGCAGGTGAATGTCGCAATCGCGTCGAACATCGATACTGCTCTAATCGCTGCACGCGGATTTGCGGGGATCACTGTGATCGCTCACGGCGAAGAGGCGCAGGCCTTAAGCGGATTGCTCATCGGCGCGCTTTCGCCTTCCATCGAAACTCCCGAAACATTGAGCCGCTGGGGCGTGGCGACGTGCGGAGCTTTTGCCAGACTGCCGATTCTGGAGCTTTCCGAGCGGCTGGGGCAGGAAGGCGTCCGGCTGCACGCGCTGGCGCGAGGAGCGTCGGCGCGCTCGATTGCGATCGCGGAACCGGCGCATTTTTTTGAAGAAGAGATGGAGCTGGATGACGCGGTCGAAGAGCTCGATCCGCTGTCGTTTCTTCTGGGGCGGCTGCTCGATCAGCTTTGCGCGCGTCTCGCAGCGCGTTCGCTGGGCGCGGCGGCGATTCGCGTGCGTTTCGAGCTCGAGCCATCGTTTGAAAATGCCGCGGACATTCGAGAGGCGTTCCCGGCGAAAAGGCAGCCCGGCCTGTACGAGAAAGAAATACAGCTGCCCGTACCGGCGCGCGATTCGAAGATGCTTTTGAAATTGCTGCGGCTGCGATTGCAACTGAATCCTCCGGGCGCGCCGATTCAGAAGATCGCGCTTGCGGCTGAGGCCGCGCGTCCGCGCGCGACGCAGGGCGGCCTGTTTCTGCCCAGCTTTCCCGATCCTGAAAAGCTGGAACTCACGATCGCGCGCATCGCGCAAGTTGTCGGCGAAGAGAATGTCGGATCGCCATCGCTCACGGACACGTACCGTCCGGAAGATTTTCAGATGCGGCGATTTCTGACTCCGCGCGAGGCTGCTAGAGCCGATGGCGGCAACGGCGCGCGTCACGCGGAAAGAGAGCAAGCGAATGCCAAAGTTTCGATGAGCTTTCGCGTGTTTCGTCCCGCTGTGCCCGCAAAACTCGATTTGCACGCAGGAAGCCCGACGCGCGTCGTATTTCAGGGCCTGCGCGGGGAAGTGATTGCAGCGTCGGGGCCGTGGCGCACGTCGGGCGATTGGTGGCGGGAAGATCCCTGGCAGCAGGACGAGTGGGATTTGGAGATTCATTTTCAGGCGGCGGAGCCGCGCGATCGATTTTCTTCCGCAGATCTGAGATCGAATTCCGGCATTTTCCGTTTCTATTACGATTCGCTGCGCCGAGGCTGGTTTGTGCGGGGAGTCTACGACTGATGTACGTCGAGCTGCACGCGCGATCGGCATTCAGCTTTCTCGAAGGGGCATCTTCGCCGGAAGAGCTGGTTCGCCTGTGTGCGGAGCACAGCATGCCGGCGATGGCGCTGCTCGACCGCGACGGCGTATACGGCTCACCCCGTTTTCATCTCGCGGCGAAAAAACAATCCATCCGCGCGCACGTCGGCGTGGAAGTCACGTCGGCGGAAGGCTGGCGCTATGTGCTCCTCGTTCAATCGCGCGAGGGATATCAGAATTTGTGCCGCCTGATCACGCGCATGAAGCTGCGCGCGAAAAAAGGCGACGGCCGGGCGCAGGCGGAAGAAGTCACCGAAATGAGCAGCGGGCTGATTTGCCTGACGGGAGGCGAAGAAGGCCCGCTGGCGCACGCGCTCGCAAAAGGCGGCATTGCGCACGCCACGAAATGCGTGCAGGAGCTGTGCGACACATTCGGCCGGGAAAATGTTTACGTCGAGCTTCAGCGGCATTTCTCGCGCGATGAAGAAGCGCGCAATCAGGCCGCGATCGAAATCGCGCGAAAGCTGCAACTGCCGCTGCTGGCGACGAACGGTGTTTGCTTCGCGCTGCCGCAGCAACGCGAGCTGCTGGACGTCTTCACATGCATTCGCAACCACCGGACGCTCGCGACTGCGGGCCGACTGCTGAGCCGCAATTCGGAAAAACATTTCAAAACGCACGAGGAGATGTCGCAGCTTTTCGTCGATCTGCCCGAAGCGATCGCGAACACGGAGATTCTTTCTTCGCGCTTGCAATTCACGCTGAGCGATCTGGGATATCAGTTCCCGATCTATCCGGTTCCCGACGGCGGATCGGAGATGGAGTTTCTTCGCGCGCGCGCGCTCGAAGGCATGATCGGCCGCTACGGCGCTGGCGATGAACGCGCGCGGCGGCAAATCGAGCGCGAACTCGCGCTGATCGAAAAGCTCAATCTGGCGGGCTACTTTTTGATCGTGTGGGACATCGTCCGCTTCTGCCGGGGAAAAAATATTCTGGTGCAGGGACGCGGCTCGGCGGCGAACAGCGCCGTTTGCTACTCGCTCGGCATCACCGCGGTCGATCCAGTGGGGATGGACCTGCTGTTCGAGCGGTTTTTATCGGAGGAACGCGGCGAATGGCCGGACATTGATCTCGATCTGCCGAGCGGCGATCAGCGCGAGCGCGCGATTCAGTACGTCTACGAGCGCTACGGAAAGCTGGGCGCGGCGATGACGGCAAACGTGATCACCTATCGCGGGAGATCGGCAGCGCGGGAGATCGGAAAAGCGCTATCGCTCGATCCGGAAACGCTCGACCGGCTGTCGGCGCTGGTCGGATCGTGGGAGTACAGGGACCCGAGCGACACACTCGAGCGGCAGTTTCGCGACGCGGGGCTTGATCTGCAGCACCGTCGGATTCGAAAGTTTCTGGAGCTTTGCCGGGCCGTGCAGGATTTGCCGCGGCATCTGGGCCAGCATTCGGGTGGAATGGTCGTTTGCCAGGGGCAGCTCGATTCGATCGTGCCGCTCGAGCCGGCAACGATGCCGGGACGCGTGGTGGTGCAATGGGACAAAGAAGATTGCGCGGACATGGGAATCGTGAAAGTGGACCTGCTCGGACTGGGGATGATGGCGGTGCTGGAAGAGTCGCTTCAGATCATTCGCGAGCACCATGGAGAGGAGATCGATCTCGGGCATTTGCCGCAGGACGATCCGGCGGTCTACACGGCGCTGCAAAATGCGGACACGGTCGGGATGTTTCAGGTGGAAAGCCGGGCGCAGATGTCGTGCCTGCCGCGGCTGCGGCCAAAATGCTTTTACGACATCGTGGTGCAAGTGGCGATCATCCGGCCGGGGCCGATCGTCGGGAAAATGGTGCACCCGTATTTGAAGCGAAGGCAGGGGCTCGAACAGCCGGAATATTTTCATCCGTCGCTTGAGCCCGTGCTGGCGCGCACGCTGGGAGTGCCGCTGTTTCAGGAGCAGTTGCTGCGCCTGGCGATGATCGCTGCGGGATTTACGGGCGGCGAAGCCGAGGAGTTGCGCCGAGCCATGGGGTTCAAACGGTCGGAAGCGCGAATGAAAGAGATCGAGGTGAAGCTGCGGCGCGGCATGACGGCAAAAGGAATTTTTGGAGAAACGCAGGACAAAATCGTGCAGTCGATCACTTCGTTTGCGCTGTACGGATTTCCCGAATCGCACGCGGCGAGCTTCGCGCTGATCGCGTACGCGAGCGCGTGGCTGAAATGCCACTATTTGGCCGCGTTCACCGCGGCGATGCTGAACAATCAGCCGATGGGGTTCTACCGGCCGGCGACGCTGGTGAAAGACGCGCAGCGACACGGCCTGAAATTCAAGCCGATCGACGCGACGCGTTCGGGTTGGAGCTGCACGCTCGAATCGATTGCCGATGAATTCGCGGTGCGGTTGGGGATGCGCTACGTCAAGGGCCTGCGCGAGGAGATCGCGCTCGAAATCGTACGCCAACGCGAGATCCGGAAATTCGCGTCGATCGAGGATCTGAAGCAGCGCGTCCCGGAAATACAGAAATCCGAGCTGACGGCGCTGGCCGAAGTCGGCGCGTTGAATTTTCTTTCTGGCCGGAAGGGATTTCATCGCCGCGATGCGCTGTGGCAGGTGGAGCGCGCGGCTCGCCGGCCGGGGCCGTTGCTTGAGACGCAGGAGGATTCGCAGAGCGCGGGCGAGATTCACGAATCGCCGCTGGCGCCGATGACGGACGAAGAGAGATTGGTCGCGGACTTTCGCGGTACGGGATTGACCGCTGGGCCTCATCCGATGACGTATCGCCGCGCGGATTTGAAGAAGCGCGGAATTCGCTCGGCGATCGAGCTTGCGACACTTCCCAATGGCGCGCCCGTTCGCGTGGCAGGAGCGGTGATCGCGCGGCAGAGGCCCGGCACGGCGAAGGGATTCGTCTTTTTGAGTCTTGAGGACGAAACAGGAATCGCGAACGCCATCATCACGCCGCAGCTATTCGAGCAGGATCACACGGTGGTGGTGCACAACCCGTTTTTGCTGATCGAAGGGACGCTGCAGAATCAGGACAATGTGATTTCCGTGAAGGCTCGGCGGGTCGAGGCGCTCACGATCAGCCGCGCGGAAACGCCATCGCACGACTTCCACTGACCAATCGAGTTTGAGTTGTCAACGCCCCTTTTGGTTCGCCGGGAAATCCTCGAGTGGAGGCTGTATCAGGCTCTCGACAAGGTAAAGCCACGCGAAATCTACAGGTACCAGCACCACGAGTGTACCACCCAGTAGTTTCCAGCCTCGCAGCCCGATAACGAGGCAAACGACTGCGCTTAACCCAATCGCGGTAACTAGCATCAGCAGCTCGTACCACTGCGCAACTCGATACTGCCGAGAACATTTCGGACACGTCCAAGGTCTGCCTGCACGATACCGGCTGTTCGGTAGCGCGGTGCCGCAAACGGGGCATCGATACGTCGGCCTCCGAATCGCCACTAGCGCTTCTCTTCGGGCAAATCATCCTTCCAACTGAGGATCGCTTCGGAGGTGTCGCGGGTGGCGCCGAGTTTTTCTCGCGCGTGGGCCCAGCGCGCGCGAATCAAGCGAGAAAGCGGTGCGTCGAGTCCGACGGCTTCGCCAAGATCGGCGGCGATCCGGACATCTTTCGCCATCAGGCCGAGCGCAAAACCGGTCGCGAATTTTTGGCCGATCACCTGCTCCTTGATCATGAACTCGGTCGAAAAATTGCGGCCGGTCGATGCGTTGAGAATATCCACCATTTTCTCCTGATCGAGGCCGAAGCGCTGGCCGATCAGCAGCGCCTCTGCGACGGCCGTGTATCCAGCGGCCGCGATGTAGTTATTGAGCGCTTTCATCGCATGGCCTGTGCCGAGCGGACCGGTTTCAAAGAGCTGCTTGCCCATGGCGAGAAGTACGGGCTTGGCGCGCTCGATGGCGACTTTGTCGTTGCCGCCGATCATGATCGCGAGGGTGCCCGTCTTGGCGCGTGGCACCGCGCCCGATACAGGAGCATCAATGAGAATCGCGCCCGTTCTTTCGACGGCCTTGCCAAGCTCGCGCGTGCCAACCGGCTCGGAAGAACTCATGTCGATCACGAGTGCGCCGGGGCGCAATGCCTTCGCGAAGGCGCCACCCTGCGCTTCGAGAATCACGTCGCGGACGATCTGCCCGTTAGGCAGCATCGTGATGGTGATTTCGTTTTCGGCGAGTTCCGCGAGGCTCTGAGTCGCCTTGCAATTGTGCTCGCGGGCAAAGCGCGCGCTCTTTTCGGCGTCGAGGTCATACACAGTGAGCGCATGACCCGCCGCCGCGATGTGGCCGGCCATAGGCCAGCCCATGTTGCCGATGCCGATGAATCCGACGCGCATGTGGCTATTCGTCCTTTCGCAACATTTCGTCACCACTCAGGGGCTAAAGCCCAAGAGGGAGCGAGTGCGGGATATCGGAGCTAAAGCTCCGACCCCCTAAACAGCTCTCGTTCGGCCGCGTCATGAGCTTATCGCTATTCGAGTCCGAGTTCTTTTAGCACGTCGGTTGCGTGATTGAAGCTGTCGACGCCAGCGGGCACTCCGGCGTAGATCATGCTGTGCAGCAGGACTTCGCGAATCTCTTCCTTGGTCACGCCGTTTTTGATGGCGCCCCGCACGTGGCCGCGCAATTGGTTCGGCCGATTGAGCACGACGAGAAGCGCCATCGTCAACATGCTCCGAGTTCTGCGGTCGAGTAGCGAACGCGTCCAGACTTCGCCAAAGCAGTAGCGCGTGACAAGCTCCTGAAGCGTGCGGTTGAAATCTGTGGCGTTTTGCAATACCTGATCGGCATTTGCCAGGCCGAACATGTCGCGGCGAATTTGAAGACCGGCGGCGAACGTTTCGCTTTTGCCATCGCTTGCGGGTTGCGGGCCCGGCTGCGCGTCGAAATGCAAAACGGTCGCACCGCCCGACGCATAGTTCGGCACGTCAGCCGCAACCTGTTGGCCGACCGGCGATCCCATTGCCGTGCCGAAGCTGGCCGCATCCGCAAACTCTCCCTCCCAGATGCAGAAGTAGGGAGACGCGGCACCCACGCCCTCCGCCGCAAACGTGTACCGACTCGAGATCAGTCCCGGCAGCTGCGCGGCGAGCGGCAGGTGCTTCTCGACGTAGTATTTCTTGAAATGCGCCGGCTCCTTCGGAGCCGGATAGAGCACAAGAACTTTGTGCATGGCAACTTCCTTTCGATGATCTGGCTGGTTTGCGGTCGTTACAGGCGAAAAACTCTTCGCGCATTCTCGCCGAGAATGTTGCGCTTGGCCTGCTCGGTCAGGAACGGCAGTCCAGCGATGCGCGACGGAACATCGAAGTCCCAATGCGGCCAGTCGGAGGAGTACATCAACTGAGTTTCGGCGCGGATGGCCTTCATCGTCGCTTCGAGCATGTGCGGCATGGTCACTTCGAGCGGCTGCGAGGTGAAATACATGTCGGCGATGTATTCGCTGGGCAGGCGCTTCAGCAGCGGCGCGTCGGACTGGCGCATAAGGTATTCGTGGTCGAGCCGCTGCATCATGAACGGAATCCAGGCGAGGCCGCTTTCGATCCAGATCACTTTCAGTTTCGGAAAGCGCTCGGGCAGACCGTTCACAACCCAGTTGGTCATGTGAGTCATATTGCAGGTGACGAATGACATCGAGTGAGCCGAAAGGAAGCGGTTCATCGTCGTCGTCATCGAGTCGCCCCAGCTCGGCCCGGCGTGGAAGGCAAGCGGCAGGCCACGCTCCTCGAGTTCCTTGTAAATTCGCATATAGATGTTTCGGTGCACACCCGTGTGGCGCTGGCTGGTAATCATGAAGCCGACGACGCCCGGCGTCTCGGCAAATTCACGGATCGTCCTGAGCGACGCATCGGGATCGTGGAACGGGAGGCAGAGCAGCGACTTCACCCGCTTTTCGCGCGGCAGGATCGTCCGAGTGAACCAGCGGTTGTAGGCGAACGTCATCGCAGTGACGATGTCCTGCTCGGGATGCAGTCCCATTTCGAGCATGGGCTGCGGGAAGACAACCTGCATCTTGATTCCCATCGAATCCATGGCGCGGCGGATGAGGGTCAGATCGCGGTGTTCGTCCGACTTCTCGACGTGCTCGGCGAGCTCGGCCTGATGCGGGATGCGGCCGAAGACATCCTGGAAAGTGAGGCCGACGGGATGATTGCTGAACGCCATCTGGCGGGCGCGGGGCCAATCCTGGGTCATCGTTTTGGCGTTGTGGCGCAGCACAGGATTTTCGAGGTGATCGAGGATTTCGGCCCAGGAATCGAATTCGACATGGTGCGCGTCCACATCGACGATGAAATACTCGTTGAGGTGATAGCGCTCGATGTCACGACGAGCGTTGGCAAGAATCTCGCGTGAGTCGGTGCGCGTGGTGATCTGCTGGACTGAGTGCTCGCGCGCTGTGGTAGTGCCGTTCAAAGTCTTGGTTGTGCCCATGGTTCGATCCTCGTTAGTGCAAAAGCGTTTCTAAGTTCCCGGCGACTCGTGACCTCGCTGCGGCGCCGTGCGTTGGAACCACAGCGCCAAGTCAAACGGATTCAGACGCTGCGCCCGCAGCAACGCGCACGCGACAACCATCGCCTCTGTGGTGGAAATCGTTTTATCGATCACCGGAGCGATTTCAGCTCCGGGTTCCGCCTCTTCGGCAATCGCGGCGTAGAGCTTCACAGCGCCGCTGACCAGGTGCGTGACATCTTCGGGCTGGACTTGAGCCAGCTCGCCCGCCTGAATCGTTCGCTCGATCTGCGCGTCCACCTGCGCGATCAGCGCGGATAGTCTCGCCGCATCTTCAGACGGTGACATAGATTCCGTCGGCGGTTTCTTCCACGGTCACGCGGATCAGCCGAGCTGCGGGCCGACCCGGGTGGACGCCCGTTTTGATGTCGTACTCAAAACCATGCCACGGACAGACGATATGCAGATGCGATTCGTCAAAAGCAAAGCCGCGACTCTCGCCGCCCGCGTCGATCACTTCGGTGACGCGCGGGATGATTTTGCCCTGGCAAACCGGGCCGCCCTGGTGCGCACAGACATTCTCCCAGGCGTAGAGCTTGCCTTCGACGCGAAAGATTCCGACAGTCTTCTCACCCACGTCGACAACGAAGCGGCCGCCTTCGGCTACGCGGTCGCTTGTGCCGACGAAAACCCGTTCCGATGTTGCTGGCATGCTTCTCCTTGCTGCCCTGATCCTGCACTAATCGCGCGTATTGTATGTCGCGGGGTGATGGTTATCAACTCACGCTCCGTCACGCGGATGTGATATACCCCACCGGCATGTTCGAACAGACTCTTAATCCCGCGGGTCATCTCGGACTGACCATTTTGGTCGCGCTCGTGCCGCTCGTCGCGCTCATTTTCATGTTGGCCGTTTTTCGGATTACCGCGTGGCTCGCGACGATTATCGCAGGCGCGATCACAATTCCGCTAGGAGCCGCCGTTTGGCACGCGCCGGTCGCCAGCGCCATGAAGTCGTATTTGTTAGGCGGGCTCACGGGAGTTTGGTCGATCGACTGGATCACTTTCTGGGGCTTGATCATTTTCAACACGGTAGTGCTGACAGGAGACTTCGGCCGATTCAAAAGCTGGTTGGTCCACCACGCGACGGCGGACATTCGGATTCAAACGATCCTGCTCGCGTGGGCGTTTGGGGCGCTGCTGGAGGGGCTCGTCGGATTCGGGTATCCGTGGGCGGTGGTCGTGCCGATTCTGGTCGGTCTGGGGATTGCGGACCTCGACGCAATTCGCGTAGCTGCGCTCGCGAACAATGCACCCGTGTCCTACGGGGCGCTGGGCGCGCCGATCATCGGCCTTGCGGCGGTGACGGGACTGCCGCTGATGGCGCTCTCCGGCTCGATCGGCAACGTGGTTGCCGTACTTGCATTGCTGCCGCCGTGGGTACTGATCTTTCTCGTCAGCGGATGGGCAGGAGTCGCGGAGGCGTGGCCGCTCGCTATTGTCGGATCGCTTTCCTACATCGCGGGGCAGTGGCCGGTGGCGCACTACCTGGGTCCTTATCTGCCGGACCTGAGCGGCGCGCTCGTTTCGTTCTGGATTCTGTTCTTGTTCGTGAAAATTTGGCGGCCGAAGACGGTCCGCGGATTCGGCGGCGTTGCGCTGCACTCTGCTGCTACGCCGGCAGCTGACGCCTCGCCGCCAACTACGACGCGCGAGTCCTTCATGGCGTGGGTACCCTACATCGTGCTGATCCTTGTGGTGGTCGCGTGGACGGGCCCATGGTCCACGCTGCCGCAGATCAGCTTGTTCAAGCTCTCAATTGCGGCGAAGTCGTCGGTGACGCTGAAGCCGATCGCGTCAATATTCAATTTCACTCCATTTAATGGAGGCTCGTCGATTCTGGCTTCGTGGCTCGTAATCTTGGCGATCTTGCGCCCAAGCGGCGAAATTGTAAGGCAAGTTTTTGCACGGACGTTCAGACAGATGTGGGGCGCTCTGCTCGTCGCATTCTTTATTTTCGGGCTGGCCTACGTTTTCGTCTACACAGGGATGGCGAATTCGCTGGCATACGGAATTTCGAAGATCGGAATATTCTTCGTCGTGCTCGCACCAATTTTGGGCTGGATTGGCGTGGCGCTCTCGGGAAGCAATACTTCAACGAACGCGATGTTCGGACCCGTGCAAATGGTGACCGGGAAACTGCTGAATCTCCCCGTGCTGCTGCTGCCGACGCTAAATTCGGTCGGCGCCGAGGTTGGGAAGCCAATCGCGCCGCAGACGGCGAGTGTCGGAGTTTCGACGAGCAAACTGGTCCGCAGCGAGGGTCAGGTGATCCGGCACAACATGGGTTGGACGCTGATCGTATTGGCGTACTTGATTTTGATTGCCCTGCTCTTCTACCGAGTTTTCCCGCAATCGATGTTGCTCTAGACGCTCAACCCGCGCATCCGCGGCCGACTAGATCGTCGCCTCGGTTAGAACAGCTTCCGGCGTAACCCTAATTACGGGTTCGAGGGTAACTTTGGCTGCGATGGAACGCGCGATGAGACACGCCTTCTCCGCCTTTTCTAGTAGCCGGTTGCCACGCTCGCTGTCTTTCTCCTGAGAGATTTTCAGCAACGGCCGCAGCTTAATCTCCGTGAACTTCCAGCCGGTCGCGTCCCGTTCCAGAGTGCCTTCGGCTTCGACTTCGAGTGAAATAAAGCTGAACTTCGAGAGATCGGCCATCCCCGAAAAAGTGCTCACAAAGCAACTGACGACGGATGCCACAAAAAAATGTTCCGGCGTCCAGACGCGAGGCTCGCCGGAAAATTCCGGGGGAGCGCTGAATACGATCGGTTCCGCTATCAAGTCGGAGCCGACGACACCTGACCGGACCCTGGTGGCTTTTGCTAACACTTCGTATTTGTGAATTGCGTCCATCGTGGAGCCTCCTGCACACAGCGCTGCCGCTTGCATCCGCGCCTCTACGCGGCCGCGGCTTGCGCCCTGAGCCCGGACTCGTTGCGAATCACAACGATTGCACCCTTTGTGGCAATGAGGGCCTTGCTCTTGAATTCCGTCATAGTGCGCGTGACGGTTTCGCGGGAGATGCCGACGATTTGAGAAATCTCCTCGTGAGTCAGGCCAAGATGAAAGCGCTTGCCTTGATTGGTCGACTGACCGTTCGACGCCGTCTCGAGCAGGAATTGTGCAACCTTCTCGCTCGCAGAGCGTGACAGGCCGAGGTAGCGAATTTCCTGGCAGGCTCGCCGGTAACCCATGCTGAGTTGCCGCATCGCCGCGGCGGCGATTTCCGGCTGGTCGTGCAGCAGTTTGACAAAATCCTCACGGCGCACGAAATCGACCTGGCACGGCTGAAGCGCTTCTGCGGTCACTTCGTACGGCTCGCCCGAGATCGCGGCTTGCGCGCCCAGAATTTCTCCTGGCTCGCAGATGCGGACGATCAACGTCTTACCGTCGGCGGAGTTCATCGTGAGCTTGATGCGGCCCTTGCACAGCATATAGACACCGCGCGGGGCCTGTCCCTCGACGAACAGCACTGCCTGCGTCGGGTACGTGGTAGTGAATTTCACGCTGCTGAATGCCTGGAGCGCCGGGCAACCCAGCTGGCAGAAGAACCCGTTTTTCCTCAATGGGCAGGTCTTGCAATCTTCGATAAGTTCCATGCCATACGGTGCGCGCATCTCATTCTCCTTTTTCTTCCAAGTATTGCCGGTGCGAGACTGATCCGTTCAACTTCAACATTTCGCGGAGAAACGCCGAAGCCTTGACGAGCCCCACGCCTTTTTCCTTCATGCTGAGCAGCAGTGCCCTACCATCTGAATCGGCAAAACTGACGTCACCCAAATCGACGAAAACTTGTCTGCGGTCGTCTTGACTCAACGTATCCGTCCAAGTCTTTCTCAGCACTTCGACCCAAGGACCTGCCAACCGACCCTCGAGTCTCAGCCCGAGTGAGTTTGAGTTTTCCGTTGTGGTGATCCGCAGCACGTTCGCTTTGTCCATACATCACAAATGCACGAGTTTCGCCACAAATGACGGGAAGGGGGAAGCCTCCATTAAGATATTGAAAAATAGGTAGTTGCTTCGAAAACGGAGATAGTTAGACGTGCCCAAAATGGGAGGAATTCCGGCGGGATATCGTCGTGCGACGAAATGTCGTCACATGATGTCGTCACTTCAGCTTCCGACGGGGCAAGGCTGCCCGCGGCGGGCAACGTCAGAGCATTTCGAGGAGCAAGCCCTACCGCGCCGGTCGAATAACTTCTACCGAGCAAGGCGCGTGCATAGCGACCGACTCGGAAACACTGCCCATCATTAGCCGATCAAGTCCGCGCCATCCGTGCGAGCCCACGACGATCAGGTCCGAGGACCATTGCCTCGCTTCGTCCAAGATAACGGCTCTCGGATCGCCGAAAATCGGCTCGCCGGTTTCAACTCCCTTCACCCCGGCCTCGCGGAACAATTCGCCGGCGCGCGCGATGGCCTCCGTCGCGCGGGAGCGCCCGGCTTCTTCGACCGCCTGTGCGGCCAGCACAGATTGCCCCGCATAAAAATACGCGGAGGCTACGTCCACGACGGGGATAAACGGAGCGACAGCGCTGAGGACGCGAATTGTGGTCTTGGTTGGCCAAGGTCTCTTGGCAACCGATTGAATTGCTGCGACCGAACAATCGGAACCGTCCGTTGCGAGCAGGATTCTGAATTCTTCGGACGGATGCGGCTTTCTTTTGGGATCGTGGCGCACAATCTCGACCGAACAAGGCGCGTAGCGAACTACGGATTGCGCCACACTGCCGAGGACGAAACGAGCTACGCCGGTGCCACCGTGAGATCCAACGATCACAAGATCTGCGCCCCAATTTTTGGCGTATTCGGGCACCGCGCTTCGCGGAGCTCCGAGAAACACCTCGGTGCGAGTCTTAAGACCCGATTTCGCGAGATCCTCGCCAATCGATTTCACCACAGATTCGGCACCGACGCGCGCCGCTTCCATGAGTTCCGCACCAAGCGGAAATGGCGTGAGGTCGACCACGTGAAGAACGCACGCCTCGGTATCCGTGGACCAGGGGCGCGCTTTTACCGCGTCGATTACCCAGTGGGAGGAGGGGGAGATGTCAGTGGCGATTAGCAACTTCATGATTTTTGTAACCTCGGCGCGTTCCGGGCGAATCTCGCGTGCCGCCTTCCGGGAGCGGTCCTCCCTTATACCTCAGCTAGCTCCTGGCTTGCCGCCCTTTCTTTTTTCTCCGGAATTTCCGTCAGAGTCGCCTCTGTGAGAAGCAGAACGCTCGCCACCGATACGGCGTTTTCGAGCGCAACGCGCATGACCTTGGCAGGATCGATGATTCCGGCTTTTGCGAGGTCCACGTACTCTCCGCGCGCCGCGTCGAACCCGAAATCACCTTGGCCGGAACGCATGCGGTCCACGACCACGCCGCCATCGAACGCTGAATTCTCGGCGATCTGGCGCGTCGGCGCTTCCAAGGCGCGCTTGAGGATCGAGAGTCCCGTGCGCTCGTCGCCCGTACAATTGGCCTCTTCTTTCGTCACCGTTTCGATCAACCGAAGGAACGCGAGTCCTCCGCCGGCGACGATGCCTTCCGCTATAGCAGCTTTCGTGGCACTGATGGCGTCTTCGAAGGCTTCTTTGCGGTTTTTCAGCTCGGCTTCCGATGGCGCGCCCACTCGAATTACTGCAACACCGCCTGCGAGCTTTGCGAGCCGTTCCTGAAGCTTCTCGCGGTCGTAATCCGATTTGCAAAGCTCGATCTGCTTCCGAATGTCCGCGCAGCGCGCTTCAATCGCCTGCTTCGTACCGGCCCCCTCGACGATGGTGGTCTTGTCGCGGTCGATCACGACGCGCTTGGCCTTGCCAAGCTGATCGAGAGTGACGTTTTCAATCTTGATGCCCAACTCTTCGGCGATCAGCTGTCCGCCGGTCAAAATGGCGATATCCTGCAGCATTTCCTTGCGGCGATCACCGAATCCCGGAGCCTTTACGGCGGCCGAAAGGAGCGCGCCCCTCACTTTGTTCACCACGAGCGTGGCGAGCGCCTCGCCATCCACGTCTTCCGCAATTACGAGAAACGATCGCCCAGCCTTGGAGATTTCTTCCAGCAAAGGCAACAAGTCCTGCAGATTGCCGATCTTTTTTTCGTGGATCAGGATGACGGGGTCGACCAGGACCGCTTCCATTTTTGCCGGGTCCGTGACGAAGTATGGCGAGATGTACCCGCGATCGAACTGCATTCCCTCAACCAGTTCGAGCGTTGATTCCGTCGTTTTCGCTTCTTCGACGGTGATCACTCCCTCCGCTCCGACCTTCTCAACTGCATCCGCCACTAACTCACCGATCGAGTTGTCGTTGTGAGCGGAGATCGTCGCGACCTGGCTTTTCTCGAGGCGGCTCGTCACCGGCCTCGCCAGCGCCTTTAGCGCCTGGACCGCCACACGCAGCCCGCGGTCGAGGCCGCGCTTGAGATCCACAGCGCTGGCCCCGGCGGCGATATTGTGCAATCCCTCGGCGAAGATCGCGTTGGTCAAAATCGACGCAGTGCTCGTGCCATCCCCGACGACGTCACCGGTCCGCTCGGCAGCTTCGCGGATCATCTGGGCGCCGAGATTTTCTTCCGGATTTTCGAACTCGATTTCCTTTGCGATCGTGACGCCATCGTTGCACACGACGGGCTTGCCCCATTTCTTCTGGATCAGCACGCACTTGGATTTCGGCCCCAGCGTGATGCGAATGGCATCGGTGATCGCGGTCGCCCCCTTGAGAACTTTCTCCCGCGCTGCAGACCGGAAGAGAAGTTGTTTGCCTGCCATCGCGGCTCTCCTTTCTAAGCTGTGGAACTCAGCTAGTCCGCACCCGCAACCTGCGACCCGAGTGGGTAGCGGAATACGGCAGCGATGTCAGCTCCTTCGCGCAGCTGGCTCTGCGGAACAACGTAGACGTGCCCGCCGTGCCGAAGAGTCAGAATCGCAGCCAAGTTCAACAACTCGGCGTCCCCTGCTTCTTGAGCGCTGTGCAGGTGAACGGTTTGCGGTGCAACCAGCGAACCCCATTGCTCGCCCGCGGGCGGGATGAAGAGGAACCGAATGAGTCCCCGCTGCGCCGCGGAGAGTGTCTCTCGGAGATTGCTCGATGTGAGCGGCGTATTCGCGTGCTGGGTATACACGGCGAACGCGCGGTCCGCAGCGTTCGCGAGCTCTTCTTCGAAGATTTTCCATCCCGCCGCATAAAGCTCTTTCGGTGTGAGCCGGTCAGGGCTCCCTACGATCGCGTGATCGAGCAGGTGAGGGTACTTGTTTTCGGTCTTGTAGATCGGGACGAAATAGTCTACCGCTGCCAGGATAAGCGGCCCCTCTTGGTCCTTGAGAGCACTCACCACACCCTTGTCGACATCGTGAAAGTAGTGGGCGATCCTGTCCTTGTGGCGAAGGGAGCGTCCATGGAACACCGCACCCTTCTGGAGCGATTCGGGTGACGCAGCCGTGTGCATCTGATACTGCCGCTCGAAGCTGAAGCTGTACCCCTCGAAGTCTTCGCGAAGGCTTTCTGGCGTATCCCAAAGCGTTCGTTCTTGGATTCCGCGCCGTGAACCTTCATACAATTTCGCGTGCTTCTGGCTGAGAGCCAGAATGTAGAAACGATCCCGCTGCGGGATGATAGGCAAGAGCGGCCTGACGAGGAACTCGTTTCCGACGGCGACCCGCTCCGCGACGGGCTCGGTTAGGTGGCTGAAGCCGAAGAAACCTTTGCCGGCGAACACGGCAAGTCCCCTTGCCTCCCCGTGCGGTGGCTGGCTCTGTTCCACTGCCGACCAGTTCGCGGTTGCGAGCGTCTCCGCCTCTTCGACGCTAACGGAAAAATTCTTGAGGGCGGGTGCGGCTCCTTGAAGCAGGTTTCGGATGCGCATTCGTTGCTGTTTTGCGCTTTCGGCCCCTGATACGTAGGACAGGTAGATTGAAATGCATGGCGGCACGTGTTCGGCTGCCAGCGCCGCGTAATCGGCCTCTTTGGTTCCTCTTGCAGCATCACTTTCATAAGCGTGCGTTGCCATGGTGTCCCCCTTTCGTGCTCCCGCCCGGACTTGCGCGAGTAGTTCTACCTCTACTCCTGTGCAAGATTCAACACGCCACTGCTGACTTGCGCTTCTCGCTCAATTTACGGCGGCGCGGGTGTGCACAACTTGTGGAAGCCTCGGACCATAAATCTGCCGCAGCGTCTTCACGACGTCCTCGTCCGAGAGTTCGGCAGAACGAGCCCAAAGGCCCCCATCCGTGTGGAGGACAACATCGTCCATCGACAGAATCCCTGTGAGCACGCCCTCATTATTGACCACGGGCAAGCGCCGCACGCGATGGCGGGCCATCTCCTGCAGCGCATCATGAATGTTGTCTTCCTCGTGGCAAATGTAGGAGTCTCCCGTCGCAACTTCTCCTACGGTAATCTCTCCTGGCCGCCGGTTGCGCGTGCCCAGGGCCACACACAAATCGCGATCTGTCACGACTCCAATCACCTTTTTCTTCGCATCCACGATCGGAAGCATTCCGCAATTGCGGGTCCAGAGTAATTCAACCGCAGCGCCAAGATTGGTTTCCGGGCTGCAGCAAGCGGGAGTTCTCATCATCACGTCTTGTACCTTCATGAATGGTCTCCTTCCGAACACACTTCCGCGACTACCTCCGCGCGCCTTCCACGCGCACTTAACGCAAAATCTGCGAACTGGGCGCGGCCGGCTTCAGCCGAACGGGCGGGCCTAGCCCTCCCGTTCGGCTGAGCGCGCCGCGAGCTCATGCGGCTGCCTTCGGCTCGACGCGCACTGTTCGCGACTTCGCTGATTTCGGCAAATTCAAATCAAGGACTCCGTTCCTCAGTGTCGCAGTCACCTTTTCGGCTTCCACGTCCGCCGGAAGATCGATCATCCGCATGATTTGATTCGCACAAGTTTCCGAGTACAGGGTTTTGCCCTTTTTCTCTTCTTTCTTCGTTTCGCGCTTGCCGCTAATGACCAAGCGCCGAGGCTCAACATTGATTTCGAGCTCCTTTTCCGTGAAGCCCGGCACTTCCGCCTTCACCTCGATTGCATCGCCTGACTCGGTGACATTGATGTGAACGGGGTGCAGCAATTCCCTTTCAGCCTGGAACCAGTCCTCGAGGTCGCGACCGAACAAACGGCCATTGCCCTCAAAAAGTTCATAGGCCCGGCGGGAAATCGCATTGAAAATCGAGTTGGCACGCTCGAACAGGTTCTCGGGCGCGATTGGCGTGATGCTCGTCGGTTGCTTCGCTACTTGCACGGCGGTACCTTTTTCACTCATTAGCCTCAGACCTCACTTTCAATCGTGTTTCAGCGCTGGCCCGGATAGCTCGGCGTTCCAAGTCCTGTCTTGCGACCGGCACTGGCAAGAACCGCCCGGGTAAGCGCTCCACTGTAAGATTCCAGAAGAGGACGACAGGTACAGTGATGGGCGTCACAGGGGCGTGTGACAGCGCAAAAGCTCGCGGAAAAAGCTGAAATCAAAAGTCTTTGCGGGATATTCCCAATTTCTGCATGCGGGAATTGAGCGTGGTTCGATTCATGCCGAGCCGTTCGGCAGCGCCGCCTGGGCCGCCGATCTTGCCTTTTGTTTCACGCAAGACCCGGATGATGTGATCTCGCTCCATGTCGTGAAGCGTCGCCGAGGGTTTCGGCACGACTTCGGATCCATAGGCGAGATCAGTGCGCGGTATCCGCAGTTCAGGCCCCGGCGAGAGAATCACTGCGCGTTCGATGACGTGCTCGAGTTCTCTGACGTTGCCCGGCCATGGGTATCGGCTCAGAGCTTGCATCGTTTCCTGTGGGACCGACTGTATGCTCTTCCCCATCGACTTTGAAAACTTGGACAAGAAGTAGTGGACGAGCATCGGAATATCTTCCGCACGGTCGCGCAGCGGCGGGACAATCACGGGAAAAACACTGAGCCGGTAGTAAAGATCGCTGCGGAATTGTCCCGAGGCGACAAGCTTCCCGAGGTCGCGGTTCGTAGCGGCGACGATTCGAACATCAGTTGTCATCGTCCGGCTATTTCCCAAACGCTCGAACTGCTTTTCCTGAAGTACCCGCAACAGTTTCGGTTGAAGATCGAGCGGAATCTCGCCGACCTCGTCGAGAAACAGCGTACCCTGGTGCGCCAACTCGAATCGCCCAATCCTTTGGGCGATCGCACCGGTGAACGCCCCTTTTTCGTGGCCGAAGAGCTCGCTTTCAAGGAGTCCGGCAGGCACGGAAGCGCAATTCACTTTGACAAATGGCCGATCCCGCCGCGGACTCAGATCGTGAACCGCTCGCGCAAGACGTTCCTTGCCGGTGCCCGTTTCTCCCAAGATGAGCACGGTCGAATCGGTCGGCGCTACGGTCTCAATCTGTTTCAGTACGCGCTTCAGGGCCGTGCTGCCGCCGATGATCTCCTCGAAACTCGCGTGCGTACGGAGTTCAGCTTCGAGGTAGAGCTTTTCCTTCGCCAAACGGACGTTCAGATCGGCGAGTCTCTGATAGGCCAGAGCGTTATCCAGTGCGACAGCAATCTGGCCCGCCAGTTGCAAGAGCCGTGGCACATCGTCTTCCGAGAAGGCGTCGGGACGCCGGCTGAACAGATCCAGAGTGCCGAGCGGCCCCTCTCGTCCGCTCAGGGGTACCCAACAGCCGGACTTGACACCTTCCCGAACGACGTGCGGCGGGAGCTCGTGCTCGAAATGCTCGCCCGGCAGGCCCTTCATCAAGAGCGGCTTGCCGGAGACATAGGACCAGCCGTTCGGCGATCCCGCGATGGGAATTTGAATTCCCGATGGGAGCGGATCGATGCCTGGAGCTGCTCCGACAGGTTGAACGCGCAACATCTTCGATTCAGAGTCGTAGAGCGTAAGCGTCGCGTAGTCGAATTCCTTAACCTGGCGAATGCACAGACCAATCGCCGCGAGCAATTTCGTGATATCGAGGTTCGAAAGGAGGGCGTTCGTAACTTCCAGCAGAAATGCTTCGCGCACCCGCTTGCGCTCGGTGATGTCCCTGGTGACCTTGGCGAAGCCCAAGAGCTTGCCCTCGTCGCCATGAAGAGAAGTTATTACGACGCTGGCCCAGAAACGAGAGCCGTCTTTCCGGATACGCCATCCTTCGTCCTCGACGCGGCCCTCCCTAGCCGCCGCGGCAAGCACCTCTTGCGGTTTCCCGCGCTCGACTTCTTCGGTCGGATAAAAGACCGAAAAATGCTTTCCGATGATCTCTTCGGGCTGATAACCTTTGATTCGCTGCGCTCCTTCGTTCCATGTCTTGACGTTGCCCTCGGGATCGAGCAGAAAAATCGCATAATCCTTGACTTCAGCAACGAGTCTGCGGAAGCGCTCTTCGCTCAGCCGAAGCACTTCTTGAAGGCGCCTACGCTCCGTCATGTCACGGATGGCGCTGACGACGAAACGGCCGTCGGGTTCCTCCAGCGGGCTCAGGCTGATCTCTACGGGAAACGTGCTGCCGTCTTTCCGGCGGCCCTCGAGTTCAAGACCCGAACCCATTCCCCGTGTTCGGGGCGACGCTGTATATTCGGAGCGGTGACGTACATGCGCCTGCCGGACTGATTCGGGGATGAGAATTTCTACAGGTTGGCCTAGCAACTCATGCGGTGCATAGCCGAAAATCCGCTCGGCCTGGGAGTTCGCAAATGCGATTCGGCCGGACGCGTCTGCGATTACCACCGCGTCGGGCGCCGATTCGAGCAGCCTCCAGCGGTTCGCGGAGGCTACGCCCAAACCCAATCCCCCCGAGATCTCCCCTTGCCTCATTGCACAAAAAAGTTAGCATTGTGTGTAGTCTGAGAGCAAGGTAGGGCCCGCCGGTGGGCAGAGAATGTGCCGCAGCGGACCCCTGAGGCTGCGAAAATGAGCTCCGCGCCTACAGAACTGCATACGCAAGCGCCTTCGGTTGCGCCGGCCATCGCCGGTCTTTCCTCTCACGAAGCTGCCGAGCGCCTGAATCAGTACGGCCCGAACGAGCCGGCCCCCGCCAAATCCGGCGCAGCGGTTACAGAACTACTGCTGCTGTTCCTCAATCCGCTGGTGATCATCCTGCTGGTGGCGGGCCTCGCCTCCTTCTTTCTCGGCGATACTACGGACGCACTGATCATTTTCGTCATCGTTCTGTTGAGCGTTCTAATCAATTTCGTTCAAACCTACCGCTCACAGAAAGCGATCCAGCGCCTGCGCGCGGACGTCACGCCGACGGCCACGGTTCTGCGAGATGGCACGTGGCAGGAAATCAGCCGGCGCGAAGTCGTGCCCGGCGATATGGTGCGCGTGGTGGCGGGGGATTTGATTCCCGCCGACGGTCAGATTCTGGAAGCGCGCGACCTTTATGTTCAGCAGGCTGCGTTGACCGGCGAGTCGCTACCAGTCGAAAAGCAGGCGCACCGCAGTGGTAACACCAGCCCGAAGGGACCCGAGGCAATCGATCTCGTCTTCATGGGCACATCCGTCGTGAGCGGGACGGCAACGGTTGAGATACAAGCAACCGGACCGAACACCGCGTTTGGAGCGATAGCCGAGCGGTTGGCAACACGGCCGCCGGAAACAGAATTTGAGCACAGCATGAAGCGTTTCGGCTTCTTGATCATGCGCGCAGTTTTCTTTCTGGTGCTCTTCATTTTGGTTGTGCGCGTGGCGATGCACAAAGACGCATTCGAGTCATTTGTATTTGCGGTCGCCTTGGCTGTGGGCCTCACGCCCGAATTCTTACCGATGATCAGCTCGGTGACGCTGGCGCGCGGCGCCGTCCGCATGGCGCGCGAACATGTCGTCGTCAAACACCTGCCCGCCATCCAGAATTTCGGGACGATCGACATCCTGTGCAGCGACAAGACCGGGACGCTCACGACCGGACAGATGATCCTCAGTTCGTCGGTGGATTATGTGGGCAGGCCGGCGGACAGACCGCTGGCGCTCGCGTATTTGAACAGCAAGTTCGAGACGGGCATTCGCAGCCCGCTGGACGTCGCGATTCTTAAGACGGCGCGCGCCGACGCGGATGAGTACGTCAAGTGCGACGAAATTCCGTTCGACTTCGACCGGCGGCGTCTCTCGATTGTCGTGGCCAAGAAACAACCAGGCGACGTTCCCGACGGGCGCCTGCTCATCACCAAAGGAGCACCGGAAGGAATCTTGGAGCTCTCGAAATCGTACGAGGCAGACGGCCGCGAGATTCCGCTCGACCCCGACGCGCACCAGCGCTGCCGGTCAACATTCGACGATTTGAGCGCACAGGGATTTCGCGTTCTCGGAGTGGCGTATCGCACCGTCGAAGCACGCCCGGCTTACGGCGTGCAGGATGAGAACTCGCTCGTATTCTTGGGGTATCTTGCGTTTGCTGACCCGCCCAGCCCGGACGCCGCCGAATCGCTCGCGACTATGCAACGCGACGGCATACACCTGAAGATCCTTACAGGCGACAATGAGCTCGTCGCTCGGCACGTGTGCGAGCAAGTCGGAATCGAAAAACCCGTGATCGTCCTCGGAGACGAGCTCGACCGCACCAGCGATCCCGCGCTTCAGCATCTCGCGGAAGAGGCGACCGTATTCGCGCGCGTTTCACCCGTTCAAAAGCACCGCATCATTCATGCGCTGAAACACCGCGGCCACGTGGTCGGTTACATGGGCGACGGCATCAACGACGCACCTTCGCTGCACGCTGCGGACGTGGGCATTTCGGTGTCCTCTGCCGTGGACGTCGCGCGGGAAGCCGCTGACATCATTCTTCTGAAGCCAGGGCTCGACGTTCTCCACAAGGGAATCACGGAAGGGCGCAGAGCTTCCGCCAACGTTCTGAAGTATCTCCTGATGGGAACGAGCTCGAATTTCGGCAACATGTTCAGCATGGCCGGCGCGTCACTGTTCTTGCCGTTTCTGCCGATGCTTCCGACGCAGATCCTCTTGAACAATTTTCTGTATGACACGGCGCAGATCACAATTCCCTCAGACAACGTGGACCCCGAGTATGTAAGCGCCCCTCGCAAATGGGACATGAAACTCATTCGAAATTTCATGATCTTCATCGGGCCAATCAGCTCGATCTACGACTTCCTGACGTTCTACGTATTGCTGCGGATTTTCCATGCGGGTCAGCCTGAGTTTCACACGGGCTGGTTCGTCGAGTCGCTGGCAACGCAGACTCTGGTTCTGTTCGTGATTCGCACGACAAAGAACCCGTTCAGAAGCCGCCCTAGCATGCCCCTGGCAGTGACGACCGTTCTAATCGTGGCCCTGGGGATGTGGCTTCCTTACTCGCCGGTCGCCCGCCATCTAGGTTTCACGCCGCTGCCGGGCCCATTCTTCACATTCCTGGCATTTTCCACTGTGACGTACCTGTTGCTCGTGGAATTGGCGAAACGGATTCTCTTCTCGCGGGCAGAGATCTAGTAGCGGAGGCGATTTGTTGCCGCCCCAGAATGATTCCGTAGCTGTGGATGCGGCTCGACGTGCCGGCTTACGCTACCGCGATGAATTTGCGCGGGGTAAACTTGATCGCTCGCTCGAATTGGCGCGTGATTGCAACTCCCTGGCCCTCCAAGTATTCCAATGAGTACGTCTGGAAGCAGGTCCCGCAGAGCCAAAAGTGTTGCACGGAATGGGTGTTGGCGGGCCGGCCATCCTCAATTGGCCGTTTGGGGAAGCGAAACAGTCTTCCTTCCCGATGATCGAACGTCGCGGAACAGTTGGGATTCGCGCATTTCAAAGCCATCGATGCTGCCCTCCCTCAGATTGGGCGCCCCACGTTGTTGGATGCATTAAGGGGCCAATACGGAGCGATGAATTTTCTCGAGACCGCTTGAGTCTGCGCGCTGAGACCCGAGAATGCGGTGACGCTCGTCACCTTTTGAGGCACCATCGCGTGCCGTGCCCCCTACATCGGCAGAGACTGCACAGAAGCTTTAGAGATTTAATATTGCGACGACCTGGGAGGGATCATCCTGCGGCTCGATCGTAAATCCAAACCGGTCTGCCAGTTTCCGCATGTTCGCGTTTTCGGGGAGGATGTGGGCCACCATTCGGGTGTAACCTTCGCCTCGCGCGACCTCAACCAAGAGGCGCAGCAATTCGGTGCCGAGACCTTGATTTTGGCAACGGTCCGCAATTAACACCGCGACTTCACCTTCCAGAGGGTCGCGCTGGCGCGCCAGGCGGCCGACCCCCAGTATCCGGCGCTGATGCGTGGCCGGATCGGCAGCTTCGGCGACCAGAGCCATCTCGCGGTCGTAGTCGATGAAACACTTCCGCAGGAGCCGCTCGTGCGCCACTCGCGCGCTCAGGGCTTCCATGTGAAAGTAGCGCAGATACACTGACTGCGCGGAAAGCGACTCATGGAAACTCCGCATTAAAGGCTCATCCTCGGGACGGATCGGCCGGATTAGAACGTCGCGGCCGTCCTTCATTTTCCCGCGCGACACATACTGCGCGGGATACGGGCGAATCGCAGCCCGTGGCAGCGCCGAGTCCGGCACGCTCGCGTCAAACAGGTCGATGCGAGCGTCGAGCGCCGAGAGACCGTCGCCAGAAGCGAGAAGCGGGTTGATGTCGATCTCCTTGATTCGCGGCAGTTCAACAGGAATGTAGCTGAACCGAACCAGCACACCTTCAAGCGCTTCCAAATTCACCGGCTTTCGGCCGCGAACCCCCTTGAGCGCGCGGTAGATTTTCGTTTGCTCCATCAAGCGCTGCGCAAGAGTCGTATTCAGCGGCGGCAGCCCGAGCGCGCGATCGCGATAAACCTCGACGAGCTGTCCGCCGGAACCAAAAAGCAACACCGGTCCGAACTGCGAATCCACACTGCTGCCGAGAATCAGCTCGTATCCCTCGAACCGCACCATCGGCTGCACGGTGACGCCTTCAAAGTTGTCGGCGCCGGCTAATGAAGTCACGTTCGATTCGATTTCGCCATACGCCTTTCGCACCTCATCGGCGTTTGCGAGATTGAGCTTGACGCCGCCGACATCCGTTTTGTGCGTGATCTTGCGGGAGTGGAGTTTCAGCACGACGGGAAAACCGATTTCGCTCGCGACCGCTACGGCCTCCTCAGCGCTGCGAACAGCCTTCGTTCGAGCCGTGGGGATGTCATAGAGCGCGAGAACTTGCTTGGACTCAACCTCGGTCAGGAGCGTGCGCCCCTCTGCTAATACGGAAGCCAGGATCTCGCGCGCCTTGCGCACGCGCTCGGCAGCGACAGTGGGATCATCCGCGATTGCAGGTGTCTCGTAAAGCCCTCGCAAATGATAGGTGTAACGCCACATGTTGACGAAAACGCGCGCGGCCGTGTCGGGGTATGCGAACGTGGGAATGCCCGACGCGTTGAGAGTAGTCTCGCCGGCTTCGATGTACTTTCCTCCCATCCAACTGGCAAGCAGAGGCTTTCCTGATCCCTTTGCGTACGGAGTCAGGCGCTGCGCGACGCCGGCGGGATCGGTCATGCCCTGCGGGGCTAAAATCGCGAGCAGGCCGTCGCTGCCGGGATCTTTAATCGCTATCTCGATTGCGCGCGCGTAGCGTTCCGGATCGGCATCTCCTAAGACGTCGATCGGATTTCCATGGCTCCAGAACGGAGGCAGCAAGTTATCAAGCGCTTTCCGCGAGTCGTCTGATAGCGTCGCGACTTCGCCGCCTTCGGCTACAAGCGCGTCCGTGGCCAGAACCGCCGGTCCGCCCGCATTGGTCACAATGACAAGGCGCGGACCGCTTGGCCGCGGCTGTTTACTGAGCACTTCGGCCATATAGAAGACATCCGAAATACTCTGCACCCTCAGAACTCCGCAGCGCCGCAGCGCGGCATCGAACACCTCGTCGCTGCCCGTCATCGCACCCGTATGCGACGATGCCGCCTTCGACGCCGCTTCGCTGCGCCCCGCCTTGATGACGATGATTGGCTTGCTCATCGCTACAGCGCGTGCGGCGGAAAGAAATGATCGCGCGTCGTCGACCGATTCCATGTAAATCAAAATGCTCTGGGTGTTGGGATCGTCGCCGAAATAATCGATCAGATCGCCCCAGCCTACGTCGAGCATCGATCCAGTCGACACGAACGCGCTGAATCCCACTTGCTCCCGGAGGCTCCAATCGAGGATTGCGGTCAATAGCGCGCCGCTTTGGCTCAGAAACGCGACGTTGCCCGGGCGCGCGATGGTTTGCGCAAAAGTCGCGTTGAGCCCGATTACCGGACTCATCACGCCGAGACAGTTCGGACCAATGAGCCTCAAACGATCGCGGCGAAGTTGATCGGCGATATCGCGCTCAAGTGCTTTGCCCTCAGCGCCGTGTTCGCGGAAGCCGGCGGAGATAACGACCGCTCCCTGAACTCCTGCTGCGATGCATTCACCCACAATGCCCGGCACCGTGGCCGCGGGAGTCACAATGACAGCGAGGTCTACCGTTTCGGGAATTTCACCGATTCGGGGATATGCACGCAGGCCAAGGACTTGAGGCGAATGCGGATTGACTGGGTAGACTTTTCCGCGGAACGAAGCGCTGATCAGATTGTTAAGGGTTGCGCGGCCGACGCTGCGCTCTCGTTCGGTCGCTCCGATAACAGCCACCGAGCGGGGCTGGAAAATTGCATTGAGGGACGCCCGCCTTGCCGAGCGAGCACCGATTAGAGGAAGTTGTGCGTCTCGGGGCAGGCTCGGCGAGCTCATGCCTACAATATCGGCGGCTCTGCGCTTTTTGACAAGACTTCTTGCCTTAGCCGCGAACCGTCAACACCGGGCACTCTGCGTGGACGACGACTTTATGCGCTGTGGCTCGCTCGAGATGCGTCGCGGCGCCGGGAACACCTCTGCCGCCGCGCACCCCGAGAACAATCAGGTCTGCGCCGCGCTCCTTCGCCGTCTTGAGAATCTGTTCGGCCGGATTGCCGAATTCGACCACTGCCTCCGGCTTGCACCAAGACTCGGCCGTCTGCGGAACGAGCTCATGCAGTCGGAAGAATGCGCTCGACATTGCGTCTTCCACCGACTTGTCGTAGGGCTTCGTCTCAGGCTCTTTCATGACGTGCAGCAGCGTGAGCCGCGCCTCATTTTCCTGCGCCATCGATAGCGCATACGGAGCGGCGGCAAGCGATTCATTCGTGAAATCCGTCGCGAAGAGCACGTGATGGAACCGGGCGCCTCGGTGCACGCCCCGGCGTTCGCCCGGGCCGATCGTGAGCACCGGCACGTGCGATCGCCGGAACACCTCCTCGGCCACCGAGCCCATCAAGAGCTTTTGGGCGCCGGTGCGGCCGTGCGTCCCGAGCACGATCAGGTCGACCGCGTAATCCTTAATGGCCTCTTCGAGCGACGACCAGATTCCGGTTCCTCGCTCGACAATCGTTTCGTGCGGCAGGCTGCCGAGGTACGCTCCTACGCGCTGCATGTTCGCCAAGGCAGCGTCTTCCTGGCCTTCGAGCGCGGCTGCCGTAAGCTCGGGCGTCGTGTAGGTGTAGGCCGCAGGAATCAGCACGTGATAGGCGTGAACTTTTGCACTATATTCGCGAGCGATCGAGGCCGCGAATGGCAAGGCCGCCTCGGACGGCTCGGAGAAATCCGTCAGGTACAGGATGTTTCTGAGAACGACTCGGGCACCCATTTGAACGCTGGCCATGGCTCACCTCCTACAGCCCTTAATCTTCCAATCGAAAGCTTTCTGACGCGCTGATGCACGTCACCGCTTCCCCATCCACGTCTCGGCAGCTGAATCTAGCCACGCACGGTCAAAACCGGGCATGTTGCGGAGCACACTACCTTGTGCGCCACGCCCATCCCCAGGTGTGTCGCCGCCCCGGGCACGCCCGCGGGCTTGCGAACTCCCAGGACGATCAGATTCGCGTGAACGCGCTCCGCTATCTCAAGAATTTTTTCGGCAGATGCGCCGCGCTCGGCGAAGAATCTCGGCTCGCGCCAGAATTGCGCCCCACTTGGGATGAGGCTGCGGAGCAACCGCTCGGACGAGGACACCACTTCCTCCGGTCGGACGAGTTCTTCAACCCTCGGCTCTTCGATGACGTGCAACAGATTCAGATGCGCCTGCAAGGTCAGCGCCATTGAAACGGCGTAAGGCACGGCGGCTTGAGATTCGGGGCTGAAGTCGGTGGCATAGAGCACTTCCTCCAGCTCGCCTTCCTTGCCTGTCATCGGCTGCGAATAAGGGCCGACCGTGAGCACCGGACACTGCGCTCGGCGGAAAATTTCTTCGGCCTGCGACCCGAGCAGCAGCTTTCCGATGCCGGTGCGGCCTCGCGTTCCGAGAACGATCAGGTCGATCTTGTTCTTTTCAAGCACCGACTCGACGGCCTGCCAGGCGCTCCCTTCGTCCAGGCAGAACTGGGTTTCAAAGCCGGGAAACGCAGCGGTCAGCGATTTCTCGAGCTCGCGCATCTCGGCGGCGCTCGCAGCATTGGCGTCGCGCCAATTTTCAGGGCGCAGCGCGTAATTGGGCGGCTCATTGGCGTGGACGACAAACAGCTTGGCTCGGAACCGGTTTGCCAGACCGGTGGCATAAGATTGCGCTCGTTTCGCGGCGTCGGAGAAATCTGTCGCGAAGAGCATTGTCTTCACGGCAGCAGGGGAAGTCTTCTCAGGGGCAAATGTCTCGGCAGTTCTCATTGCTCGCCTCCTGATCGCGAGTCTACGGAACCAGCCCCGGAGCCGCTGTGACGCGTATCACCCCTCTGCGGTGGCTTCGATCACCCGGCCTCTGAGGTAGTAGGAACATCCATGCAAAAAACTGCCGATGGCGTTGCTAATCGTGCGCGTGAGCTGCTTTGGCTTCGGTCAGATGGGGCTGCTCTACGGCACAGATCTTCTAACTCGTTACAGCTTAAAGAGAAGTGGCTCCCCGGGGACGATTCGAGCGTCCAACATTTCGGTTCAGAGCCGAACCAAGGAAGAATCGAAGCGCCCTATCTGGTGTCGCCCAGAGAAATCGGGCGCCATTTTTCTCTCTTTAGCTGCACCCAGTCCTTTGCCCAAACCAAATTGCCGGGCTACGGCGGGAAATTCATGCGGCGCATCAGATCCTGGAATCGCGGATCAGAGCGTAGGGCGTCGAACCCAGCCTCAGTCTTGAGCGATAACATCCACGGATCTCGCTCCCGGAAAGCAGTTTCCAGCCATCGAAGAGCGTCGTCTTTCTTGCCGAGCGCTCCGTAGATTCGGCCAGTTACAAATGGCGTTACGCGTTGCTGCTTCGACAGTTCATCCAACTGCTGCAAAATCCCCTGCGCCACCTCCACATGCCCGGCTGCCGCATGCGCCGCTCCCAAGTACCCGAGGATAATGGGAACTCTCGGTGAAAGATGATCCGCCTGTTTCAGCGCCGCGATGGCGCGCTCGTGCAGACACTTGTTCAAGCAGGCTACCCCTAGCCCCCAGTGCCACTGGGAAGAGTGGGGATCCAATTCGAGCGCCGCTTCATGTTGGTCGATCGCCTGGTCGTACCGGCGCGCACACCAATAGACGAATCCGAAAGTCCAGTGGATCATGCTGGAGCGAGGATCCAGGCGGATTGCGCGTTGCAGCTCGGTATAACTTTCTTCGTAACGTCCCATCAGCGCCAAATAGAAGCCGAACCACTGATGTGCTTGCACCAAGCGCGGGTTGAGTTCAATGGACCGTTCGAACTCTCTTTCAGTCGTTTGGAAATCGCGATCGTAAAGCATGGTCGCCCAAGCCAGCGAGACGTGGGCTTCCGCCAAGCCAGGGTCCATCTCGAGCGCTTTCAAGGCCAGTCCCTTGGCTCTGCCACAGCCCTCGTCCGGAGGGATCAGACACCAAAATCCGATGATGGACAGGCTGTCGGCGAGGCCCGCATAGGCGACAGCATAGGTCGGATCTTTGGCTATCGATTGCTGGAAGTATCGAACCGCTTTTTCGAATTCGTCCGCGTTGCGTCTGTTGAAGTGATAACGACCCTTCAGATAGGCTTCGTAGGCTTCCGGTTCGACAGGATGCACTTGCGCCAATTGCGACTGCTCCTGCGGTGTGAGTTTGACCTGAACTTCCCGGGCAATAGCCTGGGCCAGTTCTGATTGAAGCGCGAGGATATCGCGCAGGTCGCGGTCGTAACTGTCGGCCCACAGGTGCGCATCCGTCGGTCCAAGGATCAACTGCGCGGAAATGCGCACCCGCTCGCCGGATCGCTGCACAGTGCCTTCGACGATGCCGTCAACCTGCAACTCCCGCGCGATTTCGCACAGCGGCCGGTGCATCCCCTTGTAGTGCATGGCGGTAGTTCGAGATACCACTCGCAACGCGCTGATCTTGGCCAGATTCGTGATCAACGCCTCGGTCAGGCCGTCGGCGAAGTACTCCTGTTCGGGGTCGCGGGAGAGATTTTCCAGCGGCAGGACTGCGATCGAATCAATCACGCCGCTCCGTTTGGGCTCAGGGGGCTCCAGGAATCGGTAGCCGCGCTTGGGCAGCGTCTCGATGAAGCGCTGGTTTTCCGCAGAATCTCCCAGCGCCTCTCGAATCTTGTTGATTGCAGTATTCAGGCCATTATCGAAATCAACAAACGTGTCAGCGGGCCAGAGTTTTGCGCGCAGCCCCTCGCGCGTGACCACTTGTCCGGGATTTTCCAGGAGAAGGGCCAGCACCTGGAAGGGCTGATCTTGAAGCTTAATCTTGACGCCCTGCTTGCGAAGTTCCCGCGCATCAAGGTCTGCCTCGAAAGTTCCGAACCTGATAAGGCGCCGGGACGCGCTTGGCTGGACCATGGCGATGTTCCTGTGCGCTGGAGTTTACCACTGAGCACACCCCGGCCCACGCCGAAAATCAATCCAGACAAAATCGGAAGCCTTTCCCATGCAATAGGTCGGGGGTCAAGGAGAAATCGTCCCTCAATCATGGCGCCGTCTATTGTCCTGTCCGCAGATCGGAATATCCTCGCGGCTGGATGACGCAGATGGCCCGCTGTTCAACAGCTCGCGGGAAGCCAAACGGCCCAAGCCGCCGGGCCGCGCCAGTCGTCTGCAGACGGCACGTCGCCAATAAGGTTAATCGGGCATTCGCAGTTTTGCTAGCGGTATTGCTCTTTTCCGTTTCCCCCACGCGAGCCGAAACGCACCGCATTCCCTTCAAGATTCAGAACGGCCACATCTTCATACCTTGCACCACCGACAACGGGTCCTACGAATGCCTGATCGATACGGGAGCGAACAAAACCGCAATCGACACGCACGCCACAACCCATCCGGCGTTTGCCCAGGCAGATACCGTTAAGGGTGTCGTCGGCGCGAAGCAAATGCGGCAAGTCAATACCGTGATTACAATCGACGGAATTCAGCTCGGTCTCGTGGTAGTGGTCATGCCCATGCACCACGAATCCCAATGGGACGTCATCATCGGCGAAGACATTCTCAGCTTCTTTCCCTCCGTCACCATCGACTTCAAGAATTCCGTCATAGTTCTGGAGCGATAAGCGCCGCGTCTTGCAGGGGTCTGGTTGGGCCAACTTCACTACCGAGAACACACCGGACCATTTAGAGAATCAATCCAGACAAATTCGCAAGCGCCTTCTCTTCAATTGGTTGGTCTTCAAGGACGAACCAACCGTTCATCGGCACCCGAGGAAACCAGCGAGTGGTTTACTCAATGAGGATAGCCGAACTTGGTGAGGTCCTCAGTGAGGAGCTCGCGACAGCGGCTCCTAACTAACTCACAGAAAAGGAGAAGTTGGCTCCCCGGGCAGGATTCGAACCTGCAACATTTCGGTTAACAGCCGAACGCTCTACCGTTGAGCTACCGGGGACCAGTGCCGTTCGCTGTGGAGGATCAGGCAAAAAGTGTAGATGACACGTACAGCTGAGTCAACGCGCGGCGCCTGTTCAATTTGGCCTTGCGTCTTCTGGCGCAACTGAACTCGGCGACGCAGGACTCGGATTCGCGGTCGCATGCGTTCCGACGCTGATCGACATCGCTGTGTTCTTCGGGAAGACCACTTCGTGCCCGCGCGCGATGAAATTCGCGTAAATCGATCGCGTGGCGCCAAATGCGCCCATCGCCATTCCGAACGGTTGTGAGTGGACCGCCAGTCCGAGTCCGATTCCAATCAACTTGTAGCCGCCCGCTCCTCCCGCAGCGCGAGGGCCTACTTCTCCGAAGCTATCACCTAGAAACGAAGCGCCGCCGAGGCCGACTTCGAGACCGGTCGTCAGGAAGCGGCTGCTGGGAGAAGTCGACCGCGCTCCGCCTTCCGAATCGAGTCTCACATTTTCGGCTTTTTGCGCTTCGACTCCGGCGAGTGTCGCCTGTACTTTCTTTTCGACACCGTTGTCGAGTCGGATCTCGCGGAACGCGATGCGCAACTGGCCGTTTCGGCCGGGATGCCGCGCGGGATGCGCCTGGATCACGGTGCCTTCGAGGAAGCTACCCTGCGGAATTATCAAGTGGTCGCCGTCGTAGAGCGGCCGCGACACGATCGCTTCAACCGAGTCCCCTTGGTGCGTGGTCGCCGAGCTCAGCGGAGTCAAAAGCCGCGCCTGCACGACGCTTCCATCCGGCGGTGTCTGGCCGAGTGTCGATGCGACCTCGGGTGTCAGCGTTTCGGTTCCGAAATCCATCGGATCTTGCAGCTCGGCGAAGTACATCGTGCCTGCGTCGATGTACTGCGGATGAGCGGGAAGCTCTCCAAGCGCGAAGCGTTCAAGGCGATGCATTTTCCCGGGCTGCTTCACCTGCTGCATCGCGCTTTCCCATTCCTGTTTCGCTTCTTGTTTGGCTTGTCGCGTCCGTTCAGCTGCGGCGTCCTTCATGCCGTTGCCGTGATCCTTCGCCGAAACAAATTCGACGACGTTACCCGACCCGGGTGTAACGATTGTGCGCACCGGCAGAAGCTTTCCGTCCGGAAGCGTGATTTGATTGAACTCGACTTGTACCTTGTGCGAGGGCGTGAAATCGGCGTCGAGCGCCGCTTCGGTCCTTTTGCCTGTCGAAACATCCTCGATCCTAGTAATTTGCCCGCTGACCTTCGTTCCGACCGGAATGACCAACTTATCGAACGCGTACACCGGATCGACCACGTGCCCCTGAATCGGCTGGCCCGGCTTCGCGACGCGGACTTCCTGATCGAGGGCCACATGCAATGGCGTGCCCTTAGGTGCCGTCAAGGGAACCGTTTGCGGCGTGACTGCCATGCCGGGGGCTTCTGCCGGCCTGTGCGAAAGCGCGGGCTCGAGCGATTCCGTTGCGGCCGGAACTGCGCTGCTGGTTGCGACAGGTACTGCATCCTGCGCCGAGACGTCCCACGCGCAGAATATCGCCGCGAAAATCACCGGCGTCACACGCCAAATTCCCTTGGCCCACACCCTACCGCAAATCTCATTTCGTCTCTTCATTCCGTACATCAGCAGATCTCCGTGCGGACTTACCGCGTTCTATTTCGGATGCGACGCTGGTAGGAACCGTTGTACAACGTGTGTGCGAATTGATCGCTGACCTGTTCTAGCGCGAAGGTGATGTGTGACATCAATGCGCGAAGGCGCTGCCGCGAAGCAGACGCCGGCGCGGGCTAGGCGTATACGTAGCTGCGGCGGAACTCTTCCTCAGACAGCTGCGCGGCGAACTGCGCCGATCGCGCGCCAGCCGGTGGATAGTAAGGAATAGCCGTGCCGCTGCGATCGAGATACGGCCGATCCATGTGGAACGACACGATGGCTTCGTTGTGTGAAGGCATCGTCTCAGATAGCAAGATTTCGTGCGGCGCGAACGCAATCGCGGCCCCCGCGGCAGCCACCATTCGCGCAAATGCGCGACGCGTCAACACCTGTGCAGCCTCCGGAGACGCGCGCTCACTCATAGTCTCGCTCACGCGAATGGCAATTCGCTTTCATCGAACCAACGGCCGTGCACTTGCGCCGTCGCGCGGAACGGCAGAATCACGCGAGCGACGTGGCCCTCTTCCAGGCGCTGCGCGTCGGCAATGATCAACTCGGACCGCATCTCCGCATAATTCGAAGCCATGCCCATGACGTAGCCTTCGCCCTCCGCACCATTCTTGCGTGGCACAAAACAGACTTCCTGCAGACTGTGCGTGTCGCCGGCAAAGAACGAATTCATTTTCCCGGTCGCGAGATCGAAGCGTCCATAGCAATTATTCACTCGGCCGCCCAGATTTCCGGCCTTCCATTCGTCGAACGGCCGCTGTTTGTCGCCATAGGCAGTGAACGCGTAACGATAAGGCATCGTCAGATAACGATCGTCCACGCGGCCCAAATCGCTTACGTTCATCTCGAACAGTTTCTCTTCCGTGAATCCGTCGTCCTTCGAATTCATGTTGAATGTCTGGCGGCGAATGTAGGCTTTCGCCTTGGTCGGGTCCCATTTCGAGCCGTCGATCGGCGGGAAAAATGGAAACGGATTTGAGTCGTAGATCGGCGCCTCGAAAATCACTTTGTTTCCTTCTTCGCGCGCGTTCAGCGTGTGGACCGTTGCGCGCGAAGGACCCTTGAACCAGCGGATATCCTTCGCTTCACCATCGCGCGGCACGATGGCGACCATCGCGGGCTTCGTATCGTCCCACCCCCAGTGAACTTTTCCCTCTTTCAGCCGCTCCATGCTGGAGACGAAACCAAAGATCGGAATGATCACGTAGTTTTTCGTGATGCTGATATCGTGCACCATCGAAACGTATGGCACCTTGAATCGCAGCTCGCGCGTCACCTCGCCTTTCTTGTTGATCGTGTAAAGAAAAACGTCGTTTGTTTCGAGCCCTTCAGCTTCGTAGCCGTAGCAGATCATCTCGCCGGTTACCGGATCGATTTTCGGATGCGCGGTGAACGTCAGGCTCTTGTACTTGCCGTGGAAGTTGTAGGGACCGACCGTTTCGAGCGTGTTGCAGTCGATCTCGTAGGGCAGGCTGTCCTCTTTTAGCGTGAAAAGCTTCCCCGCGAACGCGAGCGGCGTCGTGTTCTGCACCGACCGGTCGAGTCCCTTCACGCTCGGATCGTCCGTGAACGGGTTCCGGTATTTCCCGAAGAGCTGCTTGTGCGCCGCGCGATCCGCCTTGTACCGCGGCGTCTTCACCCAGCGCCCTTTGTAATCGACGATCCCGTTCTTGAACCGGAACATGTTGATGTAGCCGTCCATGCTAAACGGCGAATCGTCTTCGAATTTCGGTGGATAGAGCCAGTCGCCGCCGAGCCGCACGAACGCGCCGTTCAGCTCGGTCGGCACTTTCCCGATCACTTCGCAGTCGTAGACGTCCGCCTCGAAGCGCGTCGGCGCAAAAAATCCCTTCATCGTGGGCTGATTCGAAAAATCAACCATGGCATTTGCTCCCTTCTCTGCGGACTATTTTACCCACGGCGATGGCATGTTGTACGGCACGGTGATAAACATCGCTTCGGCGTGCCGGATTTTTCCGTCGATCACCTTGAAAGTTTCAAGAAAGCAAAACGAATGCGGCGACTTCATCGGCGAGTCGTGCTTCACGCCGTCGGTGGTCGTGTACGTGACCAGCGTCCCCGCGTGATCGATGAATCCTCCCGCGAGCACGAGGCCCTTCTCTTCGTCGACCAGCGGGAAGCGCCGCGCGCGCAGGCGATCGTCCCAGCGGTAATTTCCGAGCTTGAATCCCTGCTCGCACGAAATCTTGCCATATGCCGAATAGTTCGAATTGGGATCCGGATGAGGATCATTCGCCGTCCACACGCCATTCTCGCGGCGGCTGCAATCGTCGGCAAACTGCGTGAAAATCGCGCCGTCATTCAGTTGCAGTGTGTTGAAGTACCCATCGGCGAGCGCAATCATTCTTTCGCGGGGACGCCGGTGGTCGGGCGCCACATCCTCGAGCAGCACGGGCACCGGCTTCAGCGTCGCCGGATCGCCGAATGGTCCCGGGCCGTATCCTTTCCGATCGACGATTGTCTCGACCTCGGAAATCTGATGGTCGACAACTCTTATTCTCAGCGCCAAAAACGACTGGGTGCCGCGCTCGTCGACCACGCCGTAGTACGCGGCCTGCCCGTTTTCAGGATCGGCCGCCCTAAAATCTTCGGCGCCGAGCGCGGTGATGGTGCCCCACAAGCCGTCGCCGACCTGCAACAGGACATTATTTTCCGTGAATACAATGTTCCTCGCCCATGGCAGCCGCGTCGGCTGGTGCGCCACAAGTGCCGCAAGATATTGATCGACGAAGCCGTAGAGGCACTGCCGGTCGCAATCGCGCGCTGTGATGAAACTCTGTGCGCGGCTTGGACCGTCGGCGTGGCTCGGCCGCACAGCCACGGCCAACACAACCGCTCCGCAAAGAACGGCCGCAAAGAGATTTTTTCGTCGCATCTCCCGAATTTCCCCCTACTCGGTGTGCTCGACTGATTTCGGGGCGAATCCTAGCAGAGAAACTGAAGGGCGAGGTAGATTTTCGTTGGCTCGGAAAACCTTCGGGGCTGTCGGCCTTAAGAACTCCGCAGCGACTACGGCTTCCAATCCGCTGACGACGTGAACGGCAAGAGTGGATAAACTTCGCTGAAGATTCTTGCAATTTCGCGTTCGAATCCGACCCGCATTGCTGTCGCGTGACCCAGCTTGCGTCGCACAACCCATCCTTGAAGCTTCTTCCATTCTTCAGGCTTCACCGGCCAGCCCTTGTGCTTCGCCCACTCGCCCTTTTCGGACGAGTACCAATAGCTCTCGTACTTTCTCGCGAGCCTGCTCTTTTGCCGCTCGAGCCACTTCGTGTTTTCCTTCGCTCGCGCGCGACCAATCTGCGTAAGCGGCGCGCCTCGTCCCCGGCCATACACCCGAAATCCGCAGGTGACCGTCTCCGCAGAAAGCGCGACGTAGATCTGTCCGCCTTCGCCGCCCGGCTCTGCGAAAAAGAGATACATCTGCGTGCGGTACGGCGCTTTGTCCATTGAGAAACGGATGTCGCGATTAATTCGCGAAAAATTCTCGCCCGTCCGCCCGCTGACGACGAATCGCCGATCGAGCTTGAGCGCCGCGGGCGTCAGCCGATCGAGCAGCTTGCGAAACGGCTCGACCACGGTCGCGCGATACCGCTCGCGGTTTTCGTCCATCCAGGCTTTGTGATTGTTGCGCCCGAGCTCGCGCAAAAAGAGAACGGTTTCTCTCGAGAAAACCGCGCTCGGAGCTTTCATCGCAGGAGGGCTAATTCTTGCAGCCGCACGCGCCGCCGCAGCACCCGCCGCTCGAACCCGCGAAATCAGACGCCGCTGCGCCGGAAGACTTCGCGCCATTGCTGTGGGCTGCAAAAACGGAAAGCTGGATTGTGCTCTTGCTGCTCTCGCACTTGGGGCATGTGACCTTGGTCTTCCCGTTCATCACAATGCGCTCGTAGCGCGCGCCGCAATCATCGCAAACGTATTCGTAGATTGGCGTGTTTTACCTTGTTTAACAATTATCAAGGATAGGTCAAGTAAACCGCAAGCGTTCCGAGAATCGCTAGCAGTCCCCACCCACACAGAAGCATTCGAGCGCGTCCCTTACCAGTCAAAGAAGCAGCTAAGCCAAGTATCCAAAGCAGAAAACCTACCCAGTTCATGACTCCGAGAACCCAATTCGGCGGTCCCCACGTCTCCAAGTAGTGGACTTCGCCCGGAACAAGGGCAGCCATGCTGATTGGGGCGCAAATGAGTCCCCACCTGAAAGTGCTCAATCGCCATCTCGCGATATCCGGTCGTTTGTTTCCAATCCAAACCGCCCACGCAAAATACAGCAAGACGGCTGCCGGCAGAAGAGCGAGCGCCACAAAAACAGAAATGCTAAGTAGGCTATGCATGCGCCATTGATCAGCGCCGCCGGTACAATGCGCGAAACCGCCGCACCCACGGGGGCTCCGGTTCCGTGTAATCCTCGAACAACTCTTCCTCAAGCCCCGCACGTCTGAATCCGTCGATTTCTTCGCGTGTCAATGGCCAAGGCGGGCCGGGCGCTTCGGGCTCGCCCTCGCCCCAGCCTCGCGCAATCACGAGCAGCCTTCCTCCCGGCGCAACGAATTCCGCGATCGCCTCGATCGCCTTCGAGCGCAATTCTCCGGTGAATGCCTGCGCGGTGTAAATCTCCAGCACGAAATCGAAACTGCGAATCCATGCTTGCGGCGGATGGAACAGATCGGCCACCACATACTCGACCTGAGTCTTGGGATAGCGCTCTCTGGTTTTCTCAATTGCCGTCTTCGAGATATCAAAACCGGTGGTTTTGAAGCCCCATGCAGCAAGCTGTTCGGCGTCGTCGCCCAATCCGCTGCCGATCACCAGCGCGCGCTTTCCCTTCGTTTCGAGCGGATGAGCTTGCCAGAATTCGAGGAGCCGCGGATTCGGCTCCATGTCAGCCCAGGGGATTGCTGCGCTGCCGGTTTCGGCTTCCTGATAGAGCGCCTCGAACCAGCCGAGTTGGTCGCCCTTGCGCGTGTATTCAGCGGCTAGCTCGCGTACTCTTGCTCGGGGATCGGCCATGCCCGCATTCTATCGAGAATCCCGCGCTTTAGAAAAATGACACCGCACAGAAACCGGAAATTCAATTCTGCGATTACTGAGTTGTAAGGTCCCAGCCCACTTCAGAGGAATCTGAAGTCGCCGCTTGCGAACTGATTCTTTGAGTCTCGCGGCCGATGTAGGTAAATAGGAGCCCGAGCAAAATCAGCAGACACAGAAAGATTGCGATCTTCGCTAGTCGTTCCTTCCAACTGTGATCAGACGAACTGATCGCCTCCGCCGAGGAAAATCCGAGTCCGTTGCGATGGCCCATGGTGTCTCCCCTTGCAAAAGGTAGACACCGGCGTTTCGAATTTGTTCCGCGCAAAAAACAACAGCCCCGGCCGAAGCCGGGGCTGCTGGAAATTCCGCCAGGTTGGAGAAATTGCGTTAGTCGCCGGCCACTCCCGCTGCTTCCGGCTTAGCGGTTGCCGCGCCGTTACCGTTCGCCGGCTCGATGCGCTTCACAGTCGCGCCGGGAACCGCGGTGAGAATTTCGTCTATCGAACCGATCTGTACGATCGGCTCCGACGCCTTTTTGAGCACGAGTTCCTCGTAAATCTTGCGCACCTTCGCCGCCTCTTCGAACGCCTTCTTGCGGCGGATGCGGTCTTCTTCGGCTGCGGTCAGCGGAATATCGTGCTCCAAATGACGCACGCGCGCCGCATCTTCCGCGTCGATCTTGAGCGAGTGCTCGTACGTCGCGAGGTCGACCCTCTTGCCCTTGGCGTAGATCTGGTGCTTGCCGTGGCTCTTGTACCACTCGGCGACGGTCGCGTTCTTGTACATGTTCTCGATGATCTTCCGCCAGCCGATTCCGGTGTTGTACGCGCAGAAGGAAATTTCGCCCTGCTGCGTCGCGTACGGGATGATGCACATCTCGGTGCGGCGGAAATCGTAGTTGAAAAGATCCTGGAACCACATTCCGGCGATGAACATGAAGTTCCACGGATCCTCGCGGCGCTTCATCGCGTCTTCGTAGGTCCGATCGGGATTCGTGCGGCCGTACTTCTTGTCCGCATTCTTCGAAAGCGCCCAAGTCTTGTCGAATTTTACCCAGAGGTCCTTGAGTTTCAGGCTGGGCGGCGCCTGGAACGGCTTGTAATTCTTGAGCAGCGCCATCGCCATCATGAAATTCGAGAACTTTTTGCTGCGCGCCATGTCGGTGATGTAGTTCACGTCGCGCGTCAGTCCCTGTGCGCTGAGGAATCGCGGCACAGGCGCCCATTCTTTCGTCTTCTTGTTGACCATCATCGCCGTGCCCACGCCGCAGTTCGGGTGGCAGCCGCACGAGAGCGATCCCCACTGCGATTCCGGCCCGTGGACCAGATCGGCAAAGCTCGCGAACGTGCTGATGAACGAAATCGGAAACCAGTCGCGCGTCGGCTCGACTTTGCCGACCTGCTCGCTCACGTCTTTCGCCAAGTGCGAGAGCGTGTAGCGCTGCCGCATCCGGCGCTCCGGTGTGATGTCCTCGTCGCGTCCCGTGAACGAAACCGGCTGGAACGACACGAACGAAATTTTTCCGGGATTTTCCATCGCGAACTTCACGATCGGGCCGACCTGATCGTTGTTCACGTTGTTGACGATCGTCGTCACCAGCACGATTTCGATGCCGGCCTCGTGCATGTTCTCGATCGCGCGCAGCTTTACGTCGAAGAGGTTGCCGACCTGCCGGTGGCTGTTCGCATCGTTGCCGATGCCGTCGAACTGCAGGTACGCGTATCGCATGCCCGCTTCGAACGCCTTCTTGGAGAATTCCTTGCTCTTGGCGAACTCGATGCCGTTCGTCGCCGCCTGCACGCTGTTGTAGCCCACCTTCCGCGCATAAGCGACGGCGTCGCAGAATCGCGGGTGCATCGTCGGCTCGCCGCCCGAGAACTGCACGGACATCTGCCGGCGCGGCTTGATCAGCAGCGCGTTGTCCAGAATTTCCGTGATCTCATCCCATTCCAGCTCGTGGACGTAGCCCACTTGGTTTGCGTCCATGAAGCAGGGATCGCACATCATGTTGCAGCGGTTGGTCAAGTCGACCGTCAGCACCGCGCCGCGGCCGTGCCGCACCGTGCTCGAACCGTGCCGGTGGAGCTTTTCGTCGTTGTGCGCGGGAATATCGCGGCCGGGGAACTGGCTCTCGATCCATGCGAGGAATTTCGAATCAACCGCCATCAGGTCTTCGTACTTGCCATGCTGCGGGCACTCCTTCACCATCCAGACTTGCCCGTCGCGCTCGATGATCTGCGCTTTGATCTCGCCCACCTTCTCGTGGACAAGATCCATCCAGTCTTTCTTGCCGTTCATAATCGCTTCGCGCGCTTCCTTGACGCAGTCCGGGCAGAGCGAATCGGTCGTGCGCGGCCAGCCGAGCGTCGGCTTCGATTTCTCCCAGGATTTCAGCAGCGGCTTATCGGACCACTTCGGCGTGAAGGACGGATTGGGCGCCTTCATGCTGTCGAAGAATTTCACGGTGTTGAATGTCGCGGCTGCGGCCTTACAAAGCAACCAGTCGCCCGATTTCCAGATACGATTGCCGAATGTAATCGACATAGTCGAACACCTCTCCTCAGTAGAACCGCCAAAAACTGCTTTGAAGGAATCGCCCCTAAACCCGCGAGAGCCCAACCCGTTAGAAAAGCTAATGCGCCCGTAAACGCTTACAGTATCAGAGTTTGCCCGGCTTCTACGGCCTCCGTCTAGGCGGATGCACCCAAAGGCGCATATGCGGGGTTGAACGGTAGCCAGGAGCACCCCAACGGGCCAGCCACCTCGCTGGCGGTAATGGCCCCCGAGTACAAGAATCGCCAGATCCGACAAGCAGGCCGGACGGTGAGAGAAACTGGCCCGCCCCTGAGGTCAGTCGAGGTTTAGAGGCGTGCGCAGGACCGCAATAGCGAAGTGGGCGAGCAGCGGCGCGTCATCATCCAGCTGAATCCAGCGCACGCAGCAGTGGTCCTTCAAATACTGCGAGACCTTCGCTTCGTTGATTCCCAAATGTTCGGCGAGCTTTGCTTTGAGATTCGCTTCCGAAGGCCCTCTCCCGCCTCGGCCGCCTTTCCCGCCCCGGGCCAGATTGCCGAGACCCACGCGTAGCGTCTGACAGGCCTCGACGTAGTACGAGGCGGTTTGATCAGACTCTGTGAGCAGAAATACGCCGGGACCCGCAGGAGCCTGGTCGGCTTCATCGAGTTTGTGCAACGGGCTTCCCAGCAGTCGGCGCAGCAGTGATTCTAGATGCGCCATGCGCGATGCCACCGCCGGATCGCTGCGCCCATGCGCCACGCGCTCCGACGGCAATCGCGGCGCTTCCGCGGGAATCGGACGCAACTGCTCGGGTGTGGGAGGCTCGGTCTCCACGCGATCCAACGCCCGCCGCTCGACTACCGGCGAGGGAGCCGCTTCCGGTTGAACGGCCGCGGGTACTGGGCGCTCGGAGAAAGCTTGACCCGGCAGACCCGGCGCGCCGCCCATTTCCTTGCGCCGGCGGCCCCGCCCGCCGCGCCGACCCCTGCGCCGCTTTCTGTGGTTTTGTTCACCGGCGGTTCCAGTCGCGGGCGCCGGCACCGCGCCGGTTGCGATTTGCGACTCGCCCTCTTCGGGAGTCTCCTCAGGCGCAGCGGCCGACTCAATCTTTTCGGACTCGGGCTCCGCCGCATGCTCTGTTGCGCCAGCTGTTTCCGAGCGTTCCGGCGGAGCCGTCTCCGCGTGAGCAGGAATCGCGATCCCGAGCCGCGTCAATGCTTCCTCCGCCTTCTTCTTCCAATCAGCCCGGCGAAATCGCTGCGCCGCAATCACGTACCAATTCCCTGCCTCCTCTTTGTGATCGGCTTTTTCTTCGATTGCGCCGAGTTCCCACGCGACCATGCCATCGCGTGTGCGCTTGAAAAGTTCGGAGAGTTTCGACACTGCTTCGGGGCTGTTTTTCGCCTTGCGGATGCGAGCCTGAATCTGCCGCCAGTCTGCCATGCGCGCACATTGTATCAGCCGCGCGACATCCAGGCCAACCAACTGTGTGCCGGCTAGGACCGTGCGACGCCCTGCGGTAAGATCGATCGCGCCGCTGGCGAGGGGGAAAACATGAGATCGATTCGCTCGCTTACGATTGTCGCATTGTTACTGCTGATGCTGCGCATCGCCGCAGGTCAATCGACTTTTGAACCTCTCAATCGCTGGAAAGCTGCGCTGCAGTCGGGAAACGAATCGGCTCTCGCGGCGCTGTATTCCAAAATCCCTCCCGCGCAGGTTCAGACCGACTCCGGCACAGTGCAAGACCCCGAAGCTGAGGCGCGCTTCTGGTCGGCTGCGATGGCCAAAGGACCAACCGGGCTAAATCCCAAACTTCTCACCGTAGAGCAGCGGCAGCCGGGTCTCGTCGAAGCCGTCTTGCGCATGGAAATGAATCTTCCAGGACCTTCCGGGCCGGAACCAGTTATGGCGGCCGTCCACCAGCTTTGGCAACAGCAAGGAAGCGACTGGCGCATTGTCGCCACGCGCCGCAGCGATCTGGTGCCGAATCCACCGCGGCGTTTGCCTGAGCCTTCCAAGCCCAAGACCGATCTCTATGCTCCGCCGGAAGAAGCTCAATCAGAAATCAGTGCCGCTCTCGCCGCCGCCGCGAAGGATCACAAGCGCGTGATCCTCGTTTTCGGCGCCAACTGGTGCTACGATTGCCACGTTCTCGACGCCGCGTTTCACTCCAAAGCGATCTCCCCGCTCGTCGAAGCAAATTATCACGTCGTGCACGTTAACGTCGGCGACGAGGACAAGAACCTCGACCTCGCCGAAAAATACGGAGTACCGCTTAAGAAAGGCATCCCCGGCCTCGCGGTGCTCGATTCCGACGGCAAGCTCGTCTACAGCCAGAAGCAGGGCGAATTTGAAAATAGCGTTCGCATCGGCCCCGCCGATGTCACCGCATTCCTGAAAAAATGGGCGCCCTCCCACCAAGGCTAGTGTGGAAGGCGTATCTTCGTTGCACGCTTTTTAGGGGGTCGGAGCTTCAGCTCCGACATTGACGCTCGCTTCACTCATGGGCTTTAGCCCCTGAGGCTGGTCCTCAAGTTGCAAGCCGCGTGCAGAAGGCCCCTCGATTCGTGTAGATTCTCGCGCGGTACCTTCTGAACCACTGTTCCTCGTAGTGGAGGAGACGTATGGATTCGCCCTCAAAAATCGCCATTGTCACCGGCGCCGGCAGCGGAATCGGCAAAGCCGTCGCCATCGCTCTTGCGCAGAACGGCTACTCCGTCGTACTCACCGGCCGGCGCGCGGAAAAATTAGAAGCCACTGCCGCCGAGGCCAAACAAACCGGCTCTCAAGTCCTCGTCGTGCCCACCGACATCACCGACCCTGCCGCCGTCCGCGATCTCTTCGCCAAAACGAAAGACGCCTTCGGCCGCCTCGATCTTCTCTTCAACAACGCCGGTACCTCCGGTCGCGCCATCCCACTCGAAGACCTGCCGTACGAACAATGGAAATCCATCGTCGACACGAATCTCACCGGCGCATTCCTCTGCACGCAGGAAGCGTTCAAAATCATGAAGAGCCAGAATCCACGCGGCGGCCGCATCATCAACAACGGCTCCATCTCCGCGCACAGCCCGCGCCCGCATTCCGCTCCCTACACCGCGTCCAAGCACGGTGTCACTGGTCTCACGAAAGTCACTTCCCTCGACGGCCGCAAATACGATATCGCCTGCGGCCAAATCGATATCGGCAACGCGGCCTCCGAAATGACCGACCGAATGAGCAAAGGCGTCCCGCAAGCCAACGGCACCATCGCCGTCGAACCCCGAATGCATCTCGCGGACGTCGCCCGTGCCGTCCTCTATATGGCTTCTCTGCCGCTAGACGCCAACGTTCAATTCATGACCGTCATGGCGACGAAGATGCCCTTCGTCGGCCGCGGCTGAAAACCGACGACGCGACAGGCCGCGCGACTTCCGCCAATCTGGACGCCCAAACCGCGCGGCCTTAAAATGGCTTCGATATGCCCGTGAAGCTTCCTGTCTATATGGACAATCACGCGACCACGGCGGTCGACCCGCGCGTGCTCGAGGTGATGCTGCCGTACTTCACCGAAAAGTACGGGAACGCTGCGAGCCGCAACCATGAGTTCGGATGGAAGGCCGAAGAAGCGGTCGAAACGGCGCGCGGTCAGATCGCGCGGCTGATCCACGCCAGCCCGCGCGAGATCATTTTCACCAGCGGCGCGACTGAGTCGAACAATCTGGCGATCAAAGGCGTCGCCGAGGCCCATCGCTCCACGGGCAATCACATCGTCACGCAGGCGACCGAGCACAAGGCCGTCCTCGACACCTGCAAGCGACTGGAAAAATACGGCCTGCCCGCCGGACAGGCGGGATTCGAAATCACCTATCTACCGGTCGATCGAGATGGCCTCGTCGACCTCGAGAATCTCCGTCGCGCCATCACGCCGAAAACGATTCTGATTTCGATCATGCACGCCAACAACGAAATTGGCGTGATTCAGCCGATCGAGCAAATCGGCAGAATCGCCAAGGAGCGAAAGGTTCTGTTCCACGTCGATGCCGCCCAGTCGGTCGGCAAAATTCCCGTCGACGTCGAAAAATTCGGCGTCGATCTGCTCTCGATTTCTGCGCACAAGCTCTATGGGCCGAAGGGTGTCGGCGTTCTGTGTGTCCGCCGCAAGAACCCGCGCGTCGAGCTCGCTGCACAGATCGACGGCGGCGGCCACGAGCGCGGTCTGCGCTCCGGCACGCTCAACGTTCCCGGAATCGTCGGCCTCGGCAAAGCCTGCGAAATCTGCCAGAAGGAAATGACGGAAGAAAGCGATTGCCTTCGTCGCCTGCGCGACAAACTAAAGGACGCGATCATGAACCGCCTCGACGATACGTTCGTCAATGGCTCGATGGCTCATCGGCTGGCGAACAATCTCAACCTCAGCTTTGCCGGCGTCGAGGGCGATGCGCTGCTGATGGGCATTAATGACGTGGCCGTATCGAGCGGCTCCGCCTGCACGACCGCGACTCTCGAACCCAGCCACGTCCTGCGCGCGCTCGGCGTTCCCGAAGACCTCGCGCACAGCTCGATCCGCTTCGGCCTTGGCCGCTTCAACACTGAGGAAGAAGTGGATTACGTAGCGAATCGCGTCGTCGAAACGGTGAAGCGCCTCCGCGAGCTTTCGCCACTCTACGAAGCCGCCAAGCCGCATTCCGGCCGCTGAGACCTGCCAATTTGGGCGTTGCGCCGTCCGGCCTTTGCTTCCAAACTTGCCCGCACAGCGTCCAAGCATGCTGTCATCCCGAAGGGGTCCGCCGACTTCCGGCGGACGACGAGGGATCTGCTGTCCGTTCTTCGGCAATGGAGGCGTCTCATGAACCCGGACCTGCGCTATCCCATCGGCAAGAACGTGCCTGTCGAGGATCCCACCGAAGCCCAGCGCCGCGAGTTCATCGCTGCCATCGCCGAAGCCCCTGCGCGCCTCGCCGCCGCTGTTACCGGCCTTACTCCCGCACAGCTCGACACGCCGTACCGTCCCAGCGGCTGGACTGTCCGTCAGGTCGCGCACCATCTTGCCGACAGTCACATGAACGGCTTCGTTCGCTTCAAACTTGCGCTCACCGAGGACGAACCGACGATCAAGCCCTATGACGAAGCACGCTGGGCCGAACTCCCGGATGCGAAACTAGCCATCGAACCCTCGCTGGCGCTGCTCGACAATCTTCACACGCGCTGGGTGGTTCTTCTTCGTGCACTCACTCCCGCTGATTTCGCGCGCAAGTTTACGCACCCGGAGGTCGGCAAGATCTCGCTCGACGACTACTTGCAGGAGTATGCCTGGCACGGCCGCCATCACGTCGCGCACATCACTTCCTTGCGCGAGCGCAACGGCTGGCGCTAGGAGATCAAAGAGCGAAGACTCGCCTCCCCTACCTGGCGTCGCTTTCCGGGATTGTTACGTTTTGGCACATCGACCCGGCATCACTGCAACTTCCCGGGCACCTAAGTGTTTAGAATTGTTGAGTCGAATCCTGGCAACGGCGTTGCACCACAATGAAGCCAGGAGAGCAATTTCTGGGGGGGCCTAACATGGCGCAGCGTGAATGTCCGTATTGCGGAAAACTGGTCTACGAGCGGCTAACCCAGTGCAGCTATTGTCGCGAGACGCTGCCTGCCGTAAAGGCCATCAAGACCGCTCCCCCGGGAGGCGGCGATAGGATTCGCCGCGGGCTGCTCTTCATGCTCATGGCTGCTGTGATGGGATACTTTGCCAGCGGTTCAAGTCTGTGGTCGCTTCCTGTACCTGTGCCCCAGCTCGTTTCAATCTATCTATTGCCGCTGCTCTTCTTGAGCGGGCTTGGCCTGAGTCTCTACGGCCTCTACCTGCGCCACCGGGCATCCCACTAAGCAGCTCCCCGAAGCGCATACAGATCTCAAGCCACTACGCAGCCTTCTTCTTCCACGCGCCGAGAATCGTTCCCATCACGAAGAGACCCACGAGCGGATAGAACTGGTCGATCGCAAACAATCCTTTCGGCCGCATCTCGTACATGTAGGTCGTGTACGTGATCGGTCCGACGAAGCCGATCCACAGCAGAATCCCGACCGCGCCGCCGCGCCCCGCCGTGTTCGCGTTGCGCCAGATGCACACCTGCGCGAGCACGAACGCGATCACCAGATTCAGCGCCAGCGTGACCACGTACGGCCAGATCGGCCCGAATTTCGCGACCTGCTCCGGCGTGAACGTTACATACGAGTTCCACTGCTTGGTGAACAACACGTCGTACCACAGGGCCCCGAGCAGCCAGTACACGATCGCGCAAACGATCACGGCCGGATAGTTCGTCTTCATCGCGTCCTCCTCGAATGAGCTCTCACTGGGCCTTCACCGCTTCGATCACGCAAAATGGCGACGGGGTGCGCACCACTCGCGATAGCTTCAGCCCCGCCTTGGAGAAAAGATCGGCGAACTCTGCTTCGGTGCGCTCGCGCCCGCCCGCGATCACCAGCATTTCGATGTCGATCCATTTCGCGAGTCCCGGTTCGTTCGCCGGCCCAACGACCATTTCGAGCAAGATCACCTTTCCATTCGGGCCGCGCATTGCTTTTGCGCAGTTTTTTAGGATCGCGACGGCGCGCGAGTCATCCCAATCGTGAATGATCGACTTCATCACATAGCTGTCCGCAGCAGGAACGCCCTCGAAGAAACTCCCGCCGAAAACCTCGCACCGCGATGCAAGCCCAAGCGATTCGTATCGCTCCTTCGCGCCCTCGACCACATTTGGCAAATCGAAGGCGATCCCGCGCAGCCCGCCATGCTTCTGTAGAATCCCAGTGAGCAGCGCTCCATGTCCGCATCCGATGTCGGCCAGCGTTCCCGATTCGCCGAAGTCGTAAGCCTGAAGCGCCGATGGCACCGCGCCGGCGCTGATCGACGTCATCGCCGAGTTGAACAGTCGATTTTCCTCGCTGTTCTGCCGGAAGAACTCGAACGGCTCCATACCCGTAATCTTCCTGAACGTCGTTCCGCCTGTTTCGACGCTGTATGCCAGCTCGGAATAAATTCTCATGTGCAGCTCATCCGCCATGAACAGCACGGCATCCCGGGTCGAACCCGCAATGTCGCTTCGCAGTGTCTCCGAAATCGGCGTGTTGACGAATGTTCGCGGCGCCGTCTCGCGAAACACATTGATCGACGCGAGCGCCCGCAAAACTCGATAGAGAGCGTCCTCGTTCGCCTTGCTCTCGCGGGCGAGTTCCGATACCGCCTTCGGACCGCTCGACAGCAGGTCAGCGATCCCAAATTTCGCGGCGGTGTGAAGGCACGCCGAGGTTGCGTAGCCTCTGGCCAGCATCATCACCTGGGCGAACAGAGGCGAATCTGTCGGGCCTTGCATCGAAGGGCTGGACATTGAGACTCCTAGGCCTGGGAATCGCGCGACGATTGCGGCGCATCATAGTACAACCTCGCTCCCGCCGCCAGCCGCGGCACATTCCAGAACCGGCCACGCAACATTTCGGCTCCGAAAGTGTTCTAATAAACGTAGAAGTTTGCGCCGCGCCCGGCAGGCGTCTTCATACTCGAACTGCGGCGCATCTTAGTACAGTGATCGATTCCCGGCCGAAAAGCCGGGCTAGAGGAGACTCGGCAATGACACTCAAGAAGTCCTTCATACTGGCTTTTGCGGTCCTGTTTCTGGCGTGCGTTGTGCCCGTAGGCAGCGCTCAATCGCAAGGAAGGCAAATCCGGCTCGTGCTTTCGCGGCGATCGACCGTCGATCCGGTCGAAATCACCAAGCACCTCAGCCAGAAGTGTCCCAACGTAACTCTGACCACCAACTCGAAGAAGTCCGATTACATGCTGTTCGCGGGCGGCTGGTCGGGCGACTACCGCTTCATGATCATCGCGCATGGCGGCGACATGATCTACTCGACTGAAACCGCGCTCCTCAGCAACGCTGTAAAGGACGTCTGCCATTTCTTGAACACGCAGCCGGCGCCCGGCGCGCCGCAGACGTACTGACGCGAGCTGCGATTCATCCGCAATCCGTGGGACGCTCATCGCAACGTGATGGCGTCCCACTCTTAGTTCACGATCTGCACTGGGTGTCTGCTTGCGTACCAGCATGGCGAATAGCCGAGATGCGGGAAGATCGAGCGGACGCAAGCTTTCAGTTGCGGCTGGTCGGTGAAGACTTCCACCTTTCCGTCCTTCAGCGGCGCGCCGTATAGCACCGTCACGGTTCCAAGCGCTGAATTCGCGCCGGCACTGTGCGCGATGCGAAACCGCAGCACGCCATAATCGCAGAGATAGACGACACAAAGCGCGACGATTGCAATCAGGAACACGCGGCGAATCATGTTCGCCCGCCAATCTGATCTTCACGGCCGTTTTCCACGAGCGTTTCTTCCAGGTCAGGCATGGCCGGGAAACAATACTTCGTCGATTGCGAGGCGCGAATCGCGCGCGGGATCGCGCACGACTTTGCTTTCGGTGTTGATCATCATCACGTTTCGATCCGCGCCGGAATACGCCGGCCAGTGCGGAAAGCCATCGGCACCCGAATATGGCCGCCAATGCGGGGAGCTCTTCGAATCGAAACTGCCCGCGGCGGCGAACGCGGCCCATGCGCCGCTCACGCGCTCGGCGAGCGGTAAGATATCAGCGCCACTTCCGCAAAGTTTCTGCACCAGCGGATCGCTGACGTTATCGAACACGAACGGCATTTCGATCGTATGCGGCGATCGCAGCTTCCCGCCGAGAATCGGAGTCTCCCAGGTGAATTCGTAGACGAAGGTCGGCGCTTTTTTCAATGCAGCTCTGCGCTCGGCGATTTTCGCGGTGTAAACCACGGTCGGATACGCGCTCGAAATCAGGAAATACAGGCCGGTGGGATTTTCCTGCGGATAGTCGCTGCGGAACGCGCGGATAGCGGCTTCGGCATGGTCGCCGAGGAGCTTGCCGATGCGCTGCTGCAATCCGGCTTCGTCGAGCGAAAACAGGCTCGCGTCGCTGGCGGCGAATAGTGTCAGTTCAGTGCGATTCCAGCCGATGAGAAGTGGGACATCGGCCGAGACATCCGGCGCGACGGGATCAAACGGATTCTGCGGAAGCGAAACGCCATCGACCACCGGCGAAAATCCCTGAACCATGCCGGGGATGAACGCGCCCAGCTTGCGGTTCACGTCTCCCTGCGCCGCCATGATGCGATCGAGCGGGATTTTTTGCAGATCGGACATTCGATCGCGCGTCACGCCCAGCTCGGCCAGAAACATGTCGCCGACTTTCGTTGCGTGTTCGAGCGAGTTCATCTTCAGGCCCGGGCCGCTTTCGATCACCGCGCGATGAAAGAGCCCTTTGGCCGCGGGCATGGCCATGATCGTCGAGACTTTTTGCCCGCCGCCGGACTCGCCGAAGATCAGCACGCGATGCGGGTCGCCGCCGAATTCGGCAATGTTGTCGCGCACCCATTCCAGCGCAGCGACGATGTCCAACATGCCGACATTGCCCGAAGCCGCGAACGCTTCGCCGCCCGCGGGGCGGAGATAGGTGTAGCCGAGCGCGCCGAGACGGTGATTGATCGTCACGACGACGACATTGCCGCGGCTCGCGAGATTCGCGCCATCGTAGAGCGGCGCCGAGCCGGAGCCGGACGTGAACGCGCCTCCGTGGAGCCACACCATCACAGGCCGCTTGCGATTGTCCTTCACGCCAGGAGTCCAGACATTGAGGACCAGGCAATCTTCGGCCTCCTCGATTCCCTTCGGATTCTCCGCGGAGGCGAGAAAGTCTGCGCCGGCCAAGACGCCTAGCGCGCTGGGGATGGTCTGCGGCGCGGAGTGGCCGTATTGAAGCCCGTCGAAGACGCGGCTCCACGGCTCTGGTTTCACTGGCGGCATGAAGCGATTTTTTCCAGCGGTCGAAGCGCCGTAAGGAATGCCTTTGAAGAAGCTGATGTCACTGAATGTCGTGCCGCGGACTTTACCGGCAGCGGTTTCGACGACCGGCTGCGTCAACACGCCCGCCGCGAACGCGGTGTTCTGAAATGCTCCGGCGAAAAGTTTGTGCATGAGCGCGGCGCCTCCTCCGAGAATTGAGTTGCGCAGCAGAGCCCGGCGATCCGGTGAAAAATTCGGTCTACGCGAAGATGTCATTGGCCCCCCTCGCTGCGTGAGCTGCGGCGCAAGAGAAAAGCAGGTCCCTCGGTCGTTCGCCGCGGCGAACTCGCTCGGGATGACAATCCTGGTCGGATTGTCCGCGGGCAATATACATCACATCGCGGCGGACGTAGGCATGCCACGCTGGGCATCGCGATCCGAAAATCGAAACTGGAAACTCGAAATTCGGGTTCGTATACGGATCTCCCAGGCTCGACTTACCATCGACCTGGGAGCCGTTCCTGTCGAAAAATTGTCGAGTAACTCGTGCGCGGGTCGTTTGCTTTGAATGAGTTGCAGCGAATTCTATTCGGCAGCATTGTCGAGTAGAAATTTGAGGGACGCGCTCCTGCACATCGCAAAAAATTGACACCCTTTTCAGGTACGGAGCGTTTGTTTTCAGCGGGTTGCGTGGAGAAACATCTGGTTTTGATTGACACCCTTTTGCCGCCGCGGAAACTCGAAAAACGAAGTTCGAAAATCGAGGCTCCCTGTCGGCGTTTCGTTTTGCGCTCCTCATCATCGTCTCCGTTTGCACCACCGGAGCAGGCTAGCAAATCAGAAGGCGGGATGATCTGGACCCAAGTACAGATTTAGTTCAAGGCATAGTACCGCTGTCCCGTAGCGAAGGTCGGGGCCCTGTGCGTTGTAGGTGGGCGCAAGTCCACCAACTCTGGTGCTCGCGCGCCAGGCAAACCTGTGCTAAAGCTACCCCGGGTGTCGAAGATGGGGACAAGGGACATCGCGTACGTCAGTGGAGCAGCGGTCCGGTGGGCCCGCGAGAGAGCCCGGCTGGAAGCCGCCACGCTGGCGTCAAAGCTTGGCAAGGGCTTCACTGCCGCGCACGTATCCGCCTGGGAGGCTGGGCAGTCCTTTCCGACACTGTCCCAGGCGGAGAGACTCGCCGACTCGCTGTACGTCCCTCTCGCGATCCTTTTCATGCAAGACCCGCCAGACATCGCTTTGCCTCTTCCCGACTTTCGCACGGTGAGCGGCGAAAGGCCAGGTCCGCCGAGTCCTGAATTTTTTGATGTCCTCAATGACGCCCTGATTCGGCAACATTGGTATCGAGAATACCAACTGCGAGAGAAGCGCCCTCCGCTCGAATTCGTCGGTAGATTCCGTCTTGGAGACGATGTCGCGCGTGTCGCCGCCGACGTCTCCTCGACACTGGGTATAGATGATCAAACTAGGCGTGACTGCGAAACATGGCAGGGATTTCTGACCCGACTCATTGAGGCTGCCGAGGGGGCCGGCATTCTAGTGATGGTCAGCAACCTTGTCAGACACGCGACGAGCCGGCCACTGAATGTGAGCGAGTTTCGTGGGTTCACGTCCGCCGATAGGCTTGCGCCGCTGATCTTCCTCAATTCGAGAGACGCTCGTGCCGGCCTGGTCTTCACTCTGGCCCACGAGTTGGCCCACGTCTGGATCGCCGCAAGTGGGATCTCCAGCTCCGACCCTAGGCGGCGCTGGTCCGACTTTAGTAGCCCAGTCGAGAGGTACTGCAATGCGGTTGCAGCCGAATTCCTGTTGCCCGAGGCCAATTTTAAGGGCGCGTGGCGCGAGACCGGCACGATCGAAGAAAAGATCGCGCGTATTTCTGCGTTTCATCGTGTCAGCAAGATAGTCACGATCATTCGCGCGCGCGAGCTGGGGGCGCTGTCCTACGAACAGTCGCGGAATTTCATCGACGCAGAGTATGCGCGTTTCGAGGAGCAACGAGAGAGACAGAAGGAGAAAGAAGGCGGCCCTGTGTTCTGGACTTTGTTTCCGTCGCGAAACAGCGCACGACTTACGGACGCCGTGCTCGGTGAACTCCAGTATGGGCGTGTGACGTTTCGGGATGCAGCTTACCTCTTGGGCGTAAAACTAGGGACCCTCGAGAAATACCGCGCACAAAAGGCAGGTTAGCCCTCGGATGCCTCGATACTGGCTCGACGCGAACGTCTTGATCGAAGCCAACAATCGGTCGTATCCGATTGACGTTGCGAAAACCTTTTGGTTGCGTCTCGCAGAACAAATTCAGCTTGGCAATGTAGTAAGCGCTAGACGCGTGTACCAAGAACTGGCTGAGCACGAAAAGCACCAGGATGCGGTCGCCAGCTTTGTAAAGGCTCGCCGACAACATCTCTGCATTGCTCCGTCGCGTGAAGTACAGCAGGCCGTTGACGAGGTTGAGCGCTACGTTTTCGGAGGTCGGTACCCGGTCGCGGAAGCATGGAAGTTTAGTAAAGGCGGGGACCCGTGGATTGTCGCTCACGCGATGGTGGACAAGGGCGTTGTCGTCACTCAAGAATCTGCATTGCGGCCCAACGCTCAGGTGGTACGTGTCCCTGATGTGTATCAGCATTTTCGTGTTCAATGCGCGAACACACTAGAAATGTTCCGCTCGCTTGGCGTTACATTCTGAAGGGGGGGGACATGTGCCGCACCTCCGGCCCTCGAACAGAGCGCGAGTGTGCGAATGGGCAGCATCGAGCCGAGCATGTTCGCCGGGCACAGCATGCTGTGCCCCTACGAAGGAGAACGACGCACGTTTTGCACAGACAGGATTGTCTGTGCCACGAGACTGCAGATCCCTCGCTCACGCTTTTCCCTGGGGACGCGAATCCTGATCGGATTCTGAAGAGAGATCCTTCGTTCACGTTGTTCACTCAGGACGCCGATTCTGGTCGAATCGGCGCTTGACTTTTTTTGACGGTCGGGTAGAATCAACGTTTGTCTGTGGTCCCTTCCAGCTGGCCTGGGAGTACCTGCTCTTTGACAATCGGATGAAACAAGCCAGAACCCGTTTGGTTTGCCTATTCGTCTGCGCAAGCGGACGGATGGGAATTTGAGTTATCCCGCTCCAGTGTATGGAGTGGGAATTAATCCTTCGAAGTCGCCACTGGCGACTTCTGAGGACAAGACCGAGCGATTCAAAAGTTCGTTCCGATCGTGGGGATGCAAATCCTAGCGGTCGAAACATCAGGTTTCAAACGAGAGTTTGATCCTGGCTCAGAGCGAACGCTGGCGGCGTGCTTAACACATGCAAGTCGAACGGGTGTAGCAATACACTCGTGGCGAACGGGTGCGTAACACGTGGATAACCTTCCTTCAGGTGGGGAATAACCCAGTGAAAATTGGGCTAATACCGCATAACAAAGCGATGGCACATGCTGTTGCTTTCAAAGGCGCAAGTCGCCAGAAGAGGGATCCGCGGCCGATTAGCTAGTTGGCGGGGTAACGGCCCACCAAGGCAATGATCGGTAGCCGGACTGAGAGGTTGGCCGGCCACACTGGAACTGAGACACGGTCCAGACTCCTACGGGAGGCAGCAGTGGGGAATCTTGCGCAATGGGCGAAAGCCTGACGCAGCAACGCCGCGTGGGGGATGAAGCTTCTCGGAGTGTA